>ENA-OQCW01000003-OQCW01000003.1-human-gut-metagenome-genome-assembly--contig:-NODE-3-length-182384-cov-8.725876_pt1 | contig 182384 bp, 120 predicted proteins | sample MGYA00242767_ERZ504593 | MGnify/ENA primary metagenome ERZ504593 (study PRJEB26092, sample SAMD00036307) | human gut metagenome | host: Homo sapiens | study: EMG produced TPA metagenomics assembly of... | reverse complement strand
ACACGCTCTTGAGTTCTCAAACCACCACCACACCAGCCAGACGGGAAACCAACCAGAGGAAGGAACCCGCCGCGCTGAGCGGCAACAGGTGAATAACTTACACGCATGTCCGGATTCACGCAAATCAGGCGCACGAAGATAAGCCCAAATCGTTGAAACGACAGGCTTCGCCCGGCGTGTCGCAAACAGCCTATTTGCGCTGTTCTGATATCAGAATAATCCGTTTTGCATTGCCGATGCGTAACAAATTCATGTGTTCACCGGCGTGTTGCAAGAATTCGATTGCGTGACCATCCAGGTTCACCTTCTCGCAACCGGTCATCGCATATGCAAAAAGGGACTTCCCTTTACGGGAAGTCCCTTTCAGTAGCTATTGAAGCTCGCTAGCCTCAGGCCAGGGTGTTCGGGTCAACCGGAACGCCCGGGTTCATCGTGGAGGTGATGGTTGCCTTGGTCAGGTAACGGCCCTTCACGGTGGACGGCTTCAGACGCTTGACTTCGTCGGCCACAGCCTTGAAGTTCTCGTCCAGAGCGGACTCATCGAAGCTCATCTTGCCGATGAGGAAGCTCAGGTTGCCGTTCTTGTCGACACGGAACTCGATCTTGCCGCCCTTGATGTCCTTGACAGCCTTGGTGACATCCATGGTCACGGTGCCGGTCTTGGGGTTCGGCATCAGGCCACGCGGACCGAGCACACGGCCCAGACGGCCGACCTTGCCCATCATGTCCGGAGTAGCAACCACGGCGTCGAAGTCGAGGAAGCCGCCCTGAACCTTTGCGATCAGGTCGTCATCACCGACGATGTCGGCGCCAGCCTCGGTAGCCTCGGTAGCCTTCGGGCCACGGGCGAACACGAGGACCTTGGCGGTCTTACCAGTGCCGTGAGGCAGGTTGACGGTACCACGCACGAGCTGGTCGGCCTTACGCGGGTCAACGCTCAGACGGAACACAGCCTCGACGGTCTGGTCGAAGTTGTAGGAGGGCATGCTCTTGAGCAGAGCGATGGCCTCGTTGGCGGTGTAGAGGTTGTTGCGATCGACGCGCTCAGCGGCTTCGCGGTACTTCTTGGAACGCTTTACCATCTGTCCTTCTCCTTATCAGTCCGTAACCGTGATGCCCATCGAGCGAGCGGTGCCCTCGATGATCTTCATGCCGGCCTCGATATCGCGAGCAGACAGATCTTCCATCTTGATCTCGGCGATTTCGCGAACCTGCGCCTTGGTGACAGAGCCGACCTTGTGGGTCAGCGGGTTCTCGGTGCCCTTCTCAACGCCAGCGGCCTTCTTCAGCAGAGCTGCAGCCGGCGGGGTCTTGAGCACGAAGGTGAAGGAACGATCTTCGTAAACGGTGATCTCGACAGGGATGACCTGACCCATCTTGTCCTGCGTCTGGGCATTGTATGCCTTGCAGAAGTCCATGATGTTCACGCCATGCGAACCCAGAGCCGGGCCCAGCGGCGGGGCCGGGTTGGCCTTGCCAGCCTGGATCTGGAGCTTAATCAGCGCCGAGACTTTCTTCTTGGGAGCCATATTATGGTTCTTCTTTCTATAACGCGGTTCGAATGGTCGCCGTCCTCAGGTTCGGCTGTCTGCCATCATGCTCGGTCTTGACTCATTATTTATCCGTGCATGCTGTAGGCAATCGGCCTGTGGTCGGTCTCCTCCCGCAACTTATATTGCTGTGCTGTGCTAGCGAGTCTCCTCTCCAGACACAAGCTTTCCTATTATGCAAATCCACCCGGACAACACAAAAAGCCCGACCACGATGGTCGGGCTCTGCAAAGTTTGGGAGTTAATCTAGCTTCTGAACCTGGTGGAAGCCAAGCTCCACCGGCGTATCACGGCCGAAGATGGACACGAGCACGGTGAGCTTCTGAGTGGTGGGCTCCACGTCGGAAACAACGGCGGCCATGGTGGCGAAAGGCCCATCGGTGACGGTGACCTGATCGCCAACGGCGTAGGAGACCTCGACCCTGCGCTTCTTGGCGGCGGCGGGCTTGTCGCCGGCGGCCTTGAGTGCCTCGGAAGCAATCATCGGAGCCATCATCGCCACGACTTCCTTGCGGGAGAGCGGCGCCGGATCCTTGGTCGGGCCAACGAAGCCGGTCACGCCTTCGGTCTCACGAACGATACGGCGGGCGTTCTCATCCGGCCACATACGAATCAGCACGTAGCCAGGAACACGCACGCGGGTGATGACCTTCTTGCCCTTCTCGGTGTGCTTCTCGACTTCTTCCATCGGCACCTCGACCTGGAAGATCTGGTCTTCCATGCCGAAGGAGGCGACGCGGGACTCGATGTTGGTCTTCACGCGCTTCTCGTAGCCGGAGTAGGTGTGCAGCACGTACCACTTGCCATCAAGGGAACGCAGGGACTTGGAGAATTCGTCAACGGCCTGCTGACCGGCATCGGTCTCCTCGGCCTGCTCGGATTCGTTGACTTCTTCCTCGTCCTCATCCAGAGAAACGGTCTCGGTCTGAGTGGAAGCAACGGGAGCGGATTCAGTCGCCGCCGGAGCGTCGGACTCAACATCTGCATTGTCGACGGATGCGTCAGATTCTGCGGAAAGGTCAGCGACCGGTTCGACCGGGGCAGCTGCCTCATCGGCAGCAGCTTCGGAAGCCTCGACAACAGGCTCCTCAGCCGGGACGGCGTCGAGGTTCTCGAGATTCAGTTCATCACTCATGCGTTGTTATTCACCTTAGGTTGTGCGGATCAGCCGAACACCCACAGCGTGGCCTTGCTTAGACCGAAGTCCATGCCAGTCACGAGGGCCATCAGCAGCAGCACGAAGATGAATACGGCCAGAGACCAGAAGAACAGTTCCTTGGCGGTAGGGGTCACGACCTTGCGAAGCTCGTCGATGATCTGCTTGATGAACAGACCGATACGCATGAAGACATTCGGCTTGACTGCCTTTTCACTCTTGCTCGTCTTAGCCATTCCGTACCTCGCGTCAGCTGCTTGATTATTAGAAACTTGGCAGGGAAGGCGGGACTCGAACCCACAACCTACGGTTTTGGAGACCGTTGCGCTACCAATTGCGCCACTTCCCTAGGTGAAAATCCACCTCGGCGTGCGTTCCGTAGAGAACGCTTCGCCACGGCGAAACCGCCAAGTCGTTATAGTAACGGCTCCGGTGGATTATCGCAAATCGCGTGTCGCGCGCGTAGCACGCGACTCTTCTCAGTTAGCCCATTCCTTGAATCGACGCATGCCTTCGGCTAGGTCTTCGTCGGCCAGTGCGTAGGAGAAACGCAGGTAACCGGGAGCACCAAAGGCCTCGCCGGGGACGGCGGCCACGTGGGCCTCATCCAACAGTGCAGCGGCAAAGTCAGCGGACGTATCGGACACTGTGCCCTTGGGACCCAGCGGCTTGCCAAGCAAAGCGGTGATGTCCGCAAAAGCGTAGAACGCGCCGGTCGGAGTCGGGCAGTTGACGCCCTCGATATCGTTCAAGGCGGTCACAATCGCACGGCGGCGCGCGTCGAAGGCCTTACGCATCTCGTGCACCTCATCCAGCGGGCCGGCCACAGCAGCCAAAGCAGCACGCTGGGAGATGTTGGCCACATTGGAGGTCATATGACCCTGCAGCTTGGCGGCGGCCTTGGCCACCTCAAGCGGAGCGACCATCCAGCCGACACGCCAGCCCGGCATCGCATAGGTCTTGGCCACGCCGTTCAGCACCAGCAACTGCCCGCGGCATTCCGGCACGGCGGCACCGATGTAGGTGGTGTGCGCATCGTCATAGTTCAGGTGCTCGTAGATCTCGTCGGAGATAACCCAAATGTGGTGCTCGACGGCCCAACGACCGATCGCTTCCACGGTTTCCGGCTTCCAGACGGCTCCGGTCGGGTTGTTCGGGGAGTTGACGATGATTGCCTTCGTATGCTCGGTACGGGCCGCTTCCAGCGCCTCAAGCGAGGGCTCGAAGTTCACGTCGGCACCGGCGAATACTTCGACCGGCACACCACCGGCAAGCTTCACAGCCTCGGGGTAGCTGGTCCAGTACGGAGCGGGAATGATGACCTCATCGCCATCGTTGAGCAAGATCTGGAAGGATTCATACACGGCCTGCTTGCCGCCGTTGGTCACCACGACCTGATCGGCATTGACCTCATAGCCGGAATCGCGCAGCATCTTAGCCGCAATCGCTTCGCGCAGCTCGGGCAGGCCCGGCGTAGGCGTGTACTTGTAATTCTTCGGGTCAAGGCAGGCATCTGCCGCAGCCTTGACCACGTTTGCGGGGGTCGGGAAATTCGGTTCACCCGCGCCGAAGCCGACAACGTCAAGTCCGGCGGCCTTCATGGCCTTGGCCTTGGAATCGACGGCGAGCGTAGCGCTCGGTGCCACAGTGTTGATACGGTCGGAAAGAGTCTGCCATTGCGCCATAGTCATGGCTCCCATGCTAAACCTACAGCACGAAAAATCGCCAGAGCCGCACTATGGTGATGGAATCTGTCGTGTGACAGATTCCATCAGTCACACGAGCACGAGATTGTCGCGATGAACCAGTGGGTGGGCGTACTGGGGGCCGAGGAAACGCTTGAGTTGGGCGGTGTTACGCCCGAGCATCTGCGGAATTTCTTCGGAATCGAAGCCGGCGAGGCCTCGGGCCAGGTGTTCACCGCTTTCGGCATCGATCCAGACCGGATCGCCGGCGGAAAAATCGCCATGTACTTCGAGCGCGCCGGCCGCCAGCAGCGAGGCACGCCCGCCGCGAATCGCCTGGCCGGCACCCGCATCGACCACAATCGTGCCGCGCGGGTCGGCGGCGAAGCCGATCCACAGACGGCGTGAGGAGCCGCGGGCCTTAACCGGTGCGAACACGGTGCCCACCGGATCGCCCATCATCGCAGGGCCCGCGTTCGAGGCGCAGGTGAGTACCGTGGGGATGCCCGAGACGGCCGCCACGCGCGCGGCCTCGAGTTTGGTGACCATGCCGCCGGTGCCGACCTTGGAGCCGGAGCCGGAGACTTGGATGTCGCCCAGCGCATCAATCACGTTGGGCACATATTCCACACGGCGGGAGCCGGGCTGCGAGGGCGGCGCAGTGTACAGCGCGTCCACGTCGGTCAGTAGCACCAAGGCTTCGGCCCGCACCAGGTTGGCCACCAACGCGGAGAGTCGATCGTTGTCGCCGAAGCGAATCTCGTTCGAGGCCAACGAATCGTTTTCGTTGATGATCGGCACCACGCCGAGGTCAAGCAGACGGTCCAGCGTGCGTTCCACATTGCGGTACTGGGTGGCACGAATCGTATCTTCGGCAGTGATCAGAATCTGGCCGACGCGAATACCGAATCGACCGAACGCAGTCTCGTAGCGGGCCATCAGTAGCCCTTGGCCGACGGCTGCGGTGGCCTGCTGAGTGGCCACGTCCACCGGCCGCGAGTCAAAGCCCAGAGGCCCGAAACCGGCGGCGATAGCACCGGACGAGACCAGCACCACACGTCCGCCCATCAATCGGACCTGAGCCAAGGCCGCGGCCAACGCGTCGAGCTTGTCCGGGTCGAGGTGACCGCTCGGCTGGGTCAGCGAGCTGGAGCCGACTTTCACGACAATGGTTCCGGCTGCGGCGATCATGCGCCGCACCTCGGCCTGACTCGGAGTGCTCATTTATTCCTCGGTTTCACCATCTTCGCTGGACTCACCGTGGCCGAACAGGCTGGTTTCGTCATGGCGATCGTCGTCAACGGTCGGGTCGGCCCAGTGGCCGGCCTTGCGTTCGGCCATCATCGCGTCGCGCACGGCGGCACGGGCGTCCATCATCTCGTGGTATTGGGCACGACGTTCGGCGTTGGAGCGGCGGTGCGTGCGCGGGTCCAGCTCTTCGAGACGCAGATCCTTGCCTCGGGCACCGAGGTTGGAGCCGTCGAGCATTTCGGCACCAGCGGAGATGGTCGGATCCCAATCGAATTCGACCATACGGGCACCACGACCGATGCGCACTTCGTCGCCGGGGTGAGCACCCTTGCGGCGCAGCTCGTCCTCCACGCCCAGCTTGGCCAAGCGGTCAGCCAGGTAGCCCACGGCCTCGTCGTTGTCGAAGTTGGTCTGCATGACCCAGCGCTCCGGCTTGACGCCACGCACCTCGAAGAACACTTCGCCATTGCCGAGTTCGCGGCGCTCGACCGTGAACTCAAGCGCACTGCCGCCCTCGTCAGCACGACGCGGACGGCGGCCCTTGGTCTCCAATGGCTTGATGACCACGCGAGCCTCCTCTTCGGCCTGCTCGCGGTTGGCCACTTCCTCACGCATCTCGTGCACCAGCGCAGACAACGCGAAGTTGAGCTCCTTTAGACCCTCGTGCGAGGCAGTGGAGATCTCAAAGACCTTCAGCCCGAGTTTCTCGAACTCCGGACGCACGAACTCAGCCAATTCCTTGGCCTCGGGCACATCGATCTTGTTCAGAATCACGATGCGCGGGCGTTCGGGAATCGGGATGGCACCCAACGGCAGCTCGAGCTTGTCGGCGTAGAGCGCCAACTCGTTTTCCAGCGCGTGGTAGTCGGACATCGGGTCGCGGTCCGGTTCAAGCGTGGCGCAATCGATCACATGGGCGATGATTTCGGTACGTTCGATGTGGCGCAGGAACTCCAGTCCCAGGCCCTTGCCTTCGGAGGCGCCCGGAATCAGGCCCGGCACGTCGGCGATGGTGTATCGAGAGTCGCCGGCGATAACGACGCCGAGATTCGGCACCAGCGTGGTGAACGGGTAGTCGGCGATCTTCGGCTTGGCGGAACTCATCGCCGCAATCAGGGACGACTTTCCGGCCGAGGGGAAACCGACCAACGCCACGTCGGCGATGGACTTCAATTCCAAAATCACGTCGCGCTCTTCACCGAGTTCGCCGAGCAGGGCGAAGCCGGGGGCGCGGCGGGTCTTGTTAGCCAGGGCGATGTTGCCGAGGCCGCCGGCACCGCCTTGGGCGACGACGCAGCGGTCGCCCTCGTGGCGCAGGTCGGCGAGCTGCGCGCCGGGATGCTTGGCTTTGCCCTGTTCGCCGCGCGCCTCAAAGACGACGGTGCCGCAGGGCACGGGCAGAATCAGGTCCTCGCCCTTGGAGCCGTCCTTATTGTCGCCCAAACCCATGGTGCCGCTGCCGGCGACACGATGCGGCATGAAACGATAGTCGAGCAGGCTGGTGGCGTTACGGTCGGCCACGAACACCACGGAACCACCGTCGCCGCCATTGCCACCGTTCGGGCCGGCCAACGGCTTGTATTTCTCACGACGGATGCCGGCCGAACCGTTGCCCCCATCGCCGCCCTTGACATGGACGGTTACTCGATCCACAAAATCACTCATATTGATTACCTTACAAAAAAGCCGCGTCCTTACGGGCGCGGCTTGAAAAAAGCTTGACGCTATATCGCTCAGGCGATGACGTCGACAACCTTGCGGTCGCGACGCACACCGAACTTCACGGAGCCATCGGTGAGGGCGAACAGCGTGTGATCCTTGCCCATGCCGACGTTGTGGCCCGGGTGGAAGTTGGTGCCACGCTGGCGAACGATGATGTTGCCGGCCACGACGGCTTCGCCGCCGAACTTCTTCACGCCGAGGTATTGCGGGTTAGAATCGCGACCGTTGCGAGAGCTGGACGCACCCTTCTTATGTGCCATGATTCATGGTCCTTTCTATAACTCAGGCAATCGCCGTGATCTTGACGATAGTCAGCTTCTGGCGATGACCCTTACGGCGAGCAACACCAGTCTTGTTCTTGTACTTCTGGATGCTAATCTTCGGGCCCTTGGCTTCGTCGTTCACAACCTCAGCCTTGACGGACACCTTGGCCAGATCGGCGGCGGCAAGGGTGACCTTGTCACCATCGACAACGAGGGAGACCGGGAATTCCACGGTATCGCCCTTCTTAGCGTCGAGACGGTTCACGAGGATGACGTCGCCAACCTCGACCTTTTCCTGATGGCCACCGGCCTTCACAATCGCGTACATTATCGTTCCTTTTATGTTTTGGAAAGCTACCTTGCCTAACACGCACCGAGCTTGCGGTCAGACACCGAGTTTCGAATCTACACCACCATGCGGACTAAATCAAATGATTTTTGCCCGCGTGTCAAGCACGACACACCTGTTACTCTTCCGCTTACTCTTCCGCCGTGTTGTTGGCAGCGACGGCAGCGGCGGCAATCTGAGCCAGTTTGGCTTTGACGTCGGCGCTGGAACCAGCCGGTTCGGGAGCGGGAGCGGTGCCGCGACCGTGCTTGTTGGTTTTGACGAACGGGTCGCCACCGCGAAGCGCGTAGGGATCGTCGTAGTCGGCCGAAACGGTCGGCTGATCATGCAGGATGAAACCACGGCCCTTGCAGGTCGGGCATTCCTCGGAGAACGCCTCGACCAGACCCTGGCCGATGCGCTTGCGGGTCATCTGCACCAAACCGAGCGAGGTGACTTCGGCCACCTGATGCTTGGTGCGGTCGCGTGCCAAGCATTCGACCAAGCGGCGCAGCACCAGATCGCGGTTGGCGGGCATGACCATATCCACATAGTCGATCATCACCATGCCACCGATATCGCGCAGGCGCAGCTGGCGGGCGATCTCTTCAGACGCCTCCAGGTTGCAACGCGTCACCGTTTCTTCCAAGGACTTGCCCTTGCCGATAAAGCGGCCGGTGTTCACGTCAATGGTGGTCATGGCTTCGGTGCGATCGATGACAATCGAGCCGCCGGACGGCAGGTAGACCTGACGCTCCATGCCCTTACGCAGCTGGGAGTCGATGGACCACTTGTCGAACACGTCCTTGCCTTCATGCTCGGCCGGGTCCCACTTCTCCAGCTTGTCCTTCAAGTCGGGGGCCATGGTGTCAAGGTATTCCTCGATACGGTCGTAGACCTTGTCACCTTCCACGATGAGCTTGCTGAAGTCGTCGTTGAAGATGTCGCGCACCACGCGGATGGCCACGTCGGGCTCGCCCTGCAGGAGCTTCGGGCGCTTGCCGTGCCAGAATTCCTCGCGCTTGGCGTTGATGCGCTCCCACTGGCGGACCAGTGATTCGAGATCCTTGACGATGGCGTCTTCGGATGCGCCCTCGGCTGCGGTACGGATGATCACGCCCATGTCTTTCGGGGCGATCTTGGAGACGATGTTCTTCAGACGGCTGCGTTCGCGCTCCGAAAGCTTGCGGCTCACGCCGGTCATGCCGCCGGATGGCACGAGCACCAGGAAGCGGCCGGCGAGCGTGACCTGAGAGGTCAGGCGGGCACCCTTGTGGCCAATCGGGTCCTTAGTGACCTGCACGAGCACCGGGTCGCCGGACTTGAACGCCAGCTCGATGCGGCGCGGCTGGCCTTCGAGACGAGCGGCATCCCAGTTGACCTCGCCGGCGTAGAGCACGCCGTTGCGGGCCTGGCCGATGTCCACAAATGCGGCCTCCATGCTGGGCAGCACGTTCTGCACGCGGCCAAGGTAGATGTTGCCGACGGTCTGTACTTCCTGAATGTCGGAGACGTAATGCTCGACCAGAACATTGTCTTCCACCACGGAAATCTGGGTGTGATGTTCCTTCTCACGCACCACCATCAGGCGGTCCACGTTCTCGCGGCGTGCGAGGAAGTCCTGTTCCATGAGCTGGCTCTGGCGGCTGCGCTCACGGCGGTTGTCACGGCGGCGCTGCTTCTTGGCCTCGAGACGAGTGGAGCCCTCCACATCAGTGATCTCGTCGATGTACTGCTGCTTGCGGGAGCGTCGGACCAGCGGCTGTTCGCTGTTCTGACTCTGGTCGTCGGTGCCCTCGCCGTTCTTGCCGCCACGACGGCGACGGCGACGGCGAGTAACGGTCTGCTCCTCATCGTCCTCATCGCGATCACGGTCATGATCATCGCGATCGTCACGACGGCGGGAACGCGTATCTTCGGCATCGTTCTCGGCGGTATCGTGCTCGCCGTTGGCACCGGTTTCGCCGCGTGAGCCGCGACGGCGGCGACGGCGCGAACGGGTGCGGGTGGCGTCGGATTCTTCGTCGCCCTCCTCTTCGGCAATCGGCGAGTAGGCGATATCGTCCAGCTCGAGGTCTTCCTCAATCTGCTCGACTTCGGCGGCTGCACGGCGCTCCTGGGCGTTCAGGCGGCGGGAGCGACGGGAACGGCGAGAGTCGGAAGCGTCATCGGAATCGAAATCATCATGGTCCGTGTTGGCGCTGGCATTGGCGTCACCGGCGGCAGCGTTGCGGGAAGCGTCACGAGACGCATCACGGTCGGCGGCATTGCGGCCACGATCGTCACGGTCGTCACGGCGGCGGCTGCGCGGCTGCGCGTCGTCATCATCGTGGCTGCGCGAGCGGCGGGAGCGACGCGACGGGCGTTCGTCGGCGTCAACATCGTCATCACGAGTGTCAGCGGTATCGTGCGCATCCACGGCGGCGGGCAGCACCGGTTCCTGGAACAGCAGGGACGTCATCGGCTTGCCACGGCGCACGGTCTCGTGGCCAGAGGGCAGGGATTCGACCGCGTCGAACAGGCGCTCATCCGGGGTGTCCTCGTGCGTATCCGCAACTGCACGGCGAGAACGACGGCGAACCGGACGGTCCTCGTCATCATCATCCATATCCATAGACGCACGGCGAGAGCGGGAGCGAACCGGCCGATCCTCGTAGTCATCATCGTCGGACTGGCGGGAGCGAGAGCGGCGGCGAACCGGGCGGTCCTCGTCGTAATCGTCATCGTCCACAACCGAACGGCGGCGGGAACGTGGGGCGTCATCGTCATCGAAATCATCGGCACTGACAGTGCGGCGCGAACGACGAGGACGATCATCCTCGCTATCCGAGTCGGCCACTGCGGAAGCGGCGCGGCGCGAACGGCGGCGGGTTGGACGTTCGGCGGAATCCTGGGAATCGCTGGATTCATCGGAATCGCTGGAATCGGCTGACTTGGAATCGGCCGCAGTGCCGGCATCGGGAAGCGCGGGGGCTTCGAACAGCGGGGCGCGTTCCTGCACTTGCAGTTCCAGAGAAGCGCCGGCAGCACCGGTGCCGCGGACCACGCGGCGGCCGCCACGACGACGGCGAACAGGTTCGGCGGGCTGGGAGGCGGCGGCAGGCGCAGCGTTCACGGCTGCAGCCGAATCGGCATTGGATACGGTTGAATTATCGGTTCCGTCGTTGACGAAACCTTCACGGTTGTCAGTGGGCACAATGCTCCTCGCGGCGCGCTGCATCACGACGCCTATTTCCAGGCCTATACGCTTGTCTCACACCACGCTCTCACCGTGGCCGCACGAAAACGCGCCGCGTAAAGGCAACTTCGTCTCAAGTCTGTCCTGCGGGTGGCGGACACCGGCGCTTGCGTTGTCTCATTCTCAAGAGCCGCAAGGGGATCGACGCCATCTCGCACGCTGATGGTTATGCAGAACCACCATCCTTTAGTATGCCACATATTTTGTGCGGGCGTGGCCCGGCGAGGCTGACGTTCTCTCGGCTCCCCTCCCCCGCGGTGACAGCTCCCCTCAGGGAGGGGAGCTAGAGAGGTGTCAGACCAGCCAGTCGGTAAGGATTGCGGCCATGGCGGTCAGGTCGGATTCAGGCACCTGCTCGTCGTGCTTGTGAGCCAGCAGCGGATCGCCGGCACCGAGGTTGACGGCCGGGATACCGAGCTGAGAGAAGCGTGCCACGTCGGTCCAGCCGAGCTTGGCCAGCGGGTCGCGGCCAGTGCGCTCCTTAACCAGTCGGACCAGATCCTGGGCGAGCGGGGCGTTCAGGCCCGGGCGCGCGGAGGGGCTTTCGTCCTTCATTTCGATGCCGTAGCCCTCGAACACGCCGCCGGTAGCCACATGCTCGCCATTGCCGAGTTCGGCACCGGCGTCCGCGCCCATCATCAGAGCCTTGGCCTCGGCCAACGACTTGTCCGGGGCGAAGCGGTAGTTGACGTGTACGCGGCATTCATCCGGAATGACGTTCGTGCCTTTGCCGCCGGAGATCAGCGTGGCGTTGAGGCCCTCGCGATAGTCGAGCCCGTCCACGTTCACGGTGGCCGGCTCGTAGGCGTTGAGTCGGTTCAGAATGTCGGCCGCCTTGTGGATGGCGTTCTCCCCCATCCACGCGCGGGCGGAGTGCGCGGCCACGCCGTGGGTTACGACGTCGAAGCGAATCGTACCGTTGCAACCGCCCTCGATGCCGCTGTTGGTGGGCTCGCCGATGATGGCGAAATCGCCGGTGATCCAATCGGGATGGGCCTCGACGACTTTGCGTAGGCCGTTCTTTTCGGCGACGACTTCCTCATGGTCGTAGAAGACGTAGGTGAGGTCGACTTTCGGGGTGGTTTCCGGCGTGCGGCCGTCGAGCGTGGCGGCGAGGTAGAGCATCACCGCGTCGGAGGCCTTCATATCGGTGGCACCGCGGCCCCACAGCACGCGGTCTTCGGGATGAGCGTGGGCGATTTCTTCGCGAATCAGCGAATCGCCGGGCTCCAGCCACTTTGGTGGGAAATTGTCGATGACCGGCACAGTATCGAGGTGCCCGGCCAAGATCACACGGCTCGGCTTGCCGAAGTCGGTGCTGGCCACCACTGTGTCGCCGTGACGGCGGACGGTCAGGTGCTCTTGCTCGTTAAGGAAGGCCTCGACCTCGTCGGTGAGGGGGCCCTCGTGGTCGGACACGGAGAAGTTCTCCATGATCTGGGTGAGCAGGCTGTTCAGCTGCTCGGCAGTGGATGCGGTGCGGTTCAATTCAAGCGTCATGTGAACAGCGTACCGCGTGGGCGGCGGGCCCAGCACACTCACTACATGAGATTTTGCGGCCGAATACATTTTTATGTGCCACACTGGGGTGGCGAAAGGGAGGATTATGCCAGGTCTAATCAGCGCCATGCAAGGCTTCTGCGTTATCGGCATCGTAATCGCGGTGGGATATGTTGCCGCACGAATGCGAATCGGCGGGCCGTCCGCTCAGATGGTGCTCAACCGGTTCTCCTTCTTCGTATCGAGCCCGTGCCTGATGTTCGCGATTCTCTCCAAGGAGCCGATTTTCGACATCTTCCACCCCTCGATTATCGTGGCGTTCTTCTCCGCCGTGCTGGTAGGCGTGGTGTTTTTGGTGCTCAACCGTATGTTCTTCCACCTGAATGCCCCGGACGCCACCATCGGTGCCCTGAATTCGCTGTACCTCAATTCCAATAACATCGGCCTGCCAATCGCCACCTACATTCTGGGCAATCCGGCTCTTGTGGCACCGATTCTGGTCATGCAGCAGGCCATCTTCACACCGGTGGGCCTGACAGTGCTGGACGTGACCACCAAGGGCAAGGTCTCCATCAAGGAAATCGCCAAGCAGCCACTGCATCAGCCGCTGCTTATCGGCTCGCTGCTGGGCATTGTGGTCTCTGCGATTTCCGCTAAAAGCGGCTGGTTCCCAGTGCCGAAATTCATTTTCGACCCGATCGACATGATCGGCGATTCGGCTGTGCCAATGATCCTGATGGCGTTCGGCATGTCCCTGCACGGCACCAAGCCGCTACAGCAGAAGGGCGATCGCCCGGCCATCTTCACGGTCGCGGTCCTCAAGAACATCATCATGCCAATTATCGCGTTCCTGCTCGCCTACTTCGTGATGGGCTTCCGCGGCTCCGAGCTGTACGCCTGCGTGGTACTCGCCGCTCTGCCCACCGGCCAGAACGTATACAACTACGCGGCCCGCTACAACGTGGGTCTCACCTTCGCGCGCGACGGCATTCTGATGAGCACCATGACCAGCCCGGTGTTTATCGCGATCATCGCGGCGCTGCTGTCGTGATGGGTGCGCAGAGAAGCGTTCTCAATAGTATCCGTGCGCGCAAATGCACAGATATCGCACAAACGAACATTTGCTCATCCGCATATTTGCGGTGATTTCAGCGTTTCTACGTTCGATTTGCGTATACGAAAGTACGCACAGTTGTTATTGAGAACGATTCGCTGCGCAGCTCGGCTCAGTCATCAGCCCGATAATCGGTCAGATTCAAGCTGGCCGCCACATGATTGGACGCGAACGCGCCGATGGAAACCAGCGCATAGCACAGCACAAGCCCGCCGAAGAAGCTGGCCAGCGTGGCCGGTTCGGTCATCGAAGCGGCGAACAGAGGGGCCATAAGCAGCATGGAACAGCCGCCGGCCACGATCACCACGATGTTGAGCGGGGTGAGTACCTCGATGAATCGCGCACGGTTCAAGGTCTTGACATCAGTGCCCTCCAACACCAGCATGCGATATTCGCCGGCCTGATCGTACACGCTGCCGGCCTGCATCACACCGGAGCTGACCGCGGCAAGCACAGCGGCGAACACGAGCGTCAGAATACCGCCGGTGCCGATGTCGCGAATGAACACGGTGAACGGGTCGTTGGCGCCACCGACCACGGCGGCCGATCCGAAGAATCCGCAGATCGACGTGATGCCGGCGATAAACACGGCCAACGCGATGCCGGACACATTGCGCCAGGCGCGCTTAGGGTTGTCGAGAATACGGCGCATGGCAATCATCGTGGCCGCATCCTTGGGGCGCTTGGCCTTGGCCTTGGCGCGAGCGGTGATCACCCACGTGCCGATAAGATTCACCAGCGCGAAGCACAGCAGCATGAAACCGATGATCACGCCGTACATCACCGCCTGGCCGGCCTGAGCCAGCATGGCCGGGTTCTTGAAGACGATCATGGCCACCACCACGACTACCACGAACAGCACCATACGGGTGCCTGAGGGCAATGCGGTGGCGGTGCGCGAGGTGACGCCCAATGGGGTGATTGCCACGCGGCGCAAGGTGACCAGCGACGATATCAGCGCCAAGATGGCCACGCCCGCCAAGGTGATTACCAGCGCCAGCGGGCCGACCCATAGCTGTTCGAAGGTGAACCGCTGCTCCTGGAAGGGAATCAGCATGACTGCCGGCATCAGGGCGCAATAGCCGGCAATGCCGATAAGCGCGCCGATCAGCGCCTGTCCGGCGGCGTCAAGCGCGGTGAGACGCACCACCTGACCGGTGGTCGCGCCGGCCAGACGCAGGGCGGCGAGACGGGCGTCGCGGCGTGATGCGGCCAGTCGTGCGGCGGAACCGGCGAGCGCCACGAACGGCACGACGAGCAGCATGCAGGCGAATACCGCCAACGCCACATAGGCGGTGGAGAATTGGGCCAGGCTCGTCGGGTCGCTGATCTGCCGTTCCCACGCGGCCACCGTATCGGGCCGGCAGGCACCGAGGTCGAACGCGCAGGCGACGGTATGATCGGCCGAAGCCCGCCAGATGAAACCGTGTACGCCGCCGAGCCCGGTGAGGAAGATGGTGGTGGCTGCGGCGAAGGCGATGATTGCCAGCATCGAGGTGTGGCCGGCGCTGCCGCGCAAGCCGGGGCGGTGAAACAGCCGCCAGAGGGCGAACGTGCTCATCGCGCGCCTCCTGCGGTGGTTTCGCTCCCGCCGGCTGGAGCTGCCGAGCGTAGCGAGGCTGAGGGTGGTTCAGCGCCCTCGGGCCACCCCCAGTCAGCCTGCGGCTGACAGCTCCCGCCGGCGGGAGCGGAGTTGGGGTTGGCGTCTGTCTGGTGCAGACGGCCGTCCTGCATCATTACGGTACGGCCGCAGAACGAAGCGACGTTGGGGTCGTGGGTGACGACGACCACGGCGGAACCGTTGTCCCGCGCGGCGGCCATGAGAATGCCCATGACCTCGCGGCCGGTGGCTTGGTCGAGCGCGCCGGTCGGCTCGTCGGCGAAGACCACGGCAGGTTTGACGGCGAGTGCACGGGCGATGGCGATGCGCTGCATCTGTCCGCCGCTCATCTCCCCCGGCCGGTGCGTGGCGAGCGCGCGCAATCCCATGCGTTCCAGCCACAGGATCGCCGTGTCGGTGGCGGTGCGGTAGGGCATGCCGTCAAGCATCATCGGCAGGGCGATGTTTTCGACCGCCGGCAGTTCGGGCAGCAGCTGGCCGGACTGGAAGACGAAGCCGAAGTCGTTGCGGCGCAGTTTGGTGCGCTCGGCGTCGCTCATGCGGCTCAGGTCGGCACCACGGAAGATGACGGTGCCGGCGGTCGGCTTAATGATGCCGGCGAGCGCGTGCAGCAAAGTGGATTTGCCGGAGCCGGACGGGCCCATCACGGCTACCGTCTCGCCCTCCCGGAGCGTGAAGTTCACGTGGTTCAGGGCGAGCGTGTGCATGGTCGGCATGGCGAAGCCGGGCTGGGCTGGCTGGGATGGCTGGCCGGCCTGAATGGCACCCGGTCCGGCCGCAGCGGGATTCGCCGACGCATAACCGGCTCCCGTGCCGGCTGGCATCACGCCGGTGACGCCGTGCCCTGCCTGTGCGCGGGCCATGCTGGCGGTGTAGTCCATGACCAGGTCGTGCGCCTCGATGACCGGGGCCCACTGCTGGGTGTGCGATGCCGGCTGCTGGAACTGTTGGGGTTGCTGAGACTGCTGAGGCTGAGCCGCCGGTCCCGACGCCGGCTGAGGCTGCTGCAATTGCGATGCTGCTGTGTTCATACTCCCGAGCGTACGGAGCGAACGCCCAGCCGACCATCGGGCTGCGGTATGAACCTTTCTGGATCACCGGCCCGCTCCTCATCCGCAAGGATTAGAGATACGCAGTCGACGCGACAATCCATATATCAGATGTTCATTGCTCGAGAAGACGAGGAACAGTGGAAGACCGGTTCGGGAGCTGGAACCACATAGGCCGGTTCGGCTGGATATGCGAATCGCACGCACGGTATGTTCAGGGAACCAGCGCGCTGCGCGCCTGTACATCGAACAGACCAAGCAAAGGAGCCCACATGGCCATCGCAATCGACATCCCGCACACACCAATCGTGTCCGTACAAAAGTCGTACAACAGGAGTATGACTACAGAGAATAACAAGAACAGTCGTTTTGAAATGAGACTCACCTAAGAGCAACGTTCCAGAATCGACCAAGCGGCCGAGTCCAAAGGCATGACTTCGTTGCAATGGGCATTATCGAATCTGCTCGCCGCCGCAGATCGGGACATCCATGAAGCTCATATCATTCGGCTCAACAGTAAAGCGTGGAATGATTTCACCGCAGCATTAAACGAACCTATGGGCCTACGTCTGAATGAATTGTTGGAGCGTGATCCCATATGGACGTGACCAACTTCACTGAGCCTCGGCACCTGACTGCGAGCGAGGATATTTCTGGTTTCGACTGCGGCCTGCCATTGGTCAATGATTGGCTGGTTTCCACACACTAAGTGCATACAGCATTGAGCATTCGGAAGCTCCCGGTTGGCTGAGGCGAAATAGTCCGAACCCCATTCCCGTAATTTTGCTAGGCATGATGGGCGTGGATATCAGATTTCAAACCATGCACGTCGACAGTCAGTTACTCCGAGATGCGGTACTTCATTCTCTGAACGATATGATTTTCGGCATATCCCTGAATCATCTAGAATGTTTACTCCGCTCAATGTCCACAATCACCAATGATTAATGGCTGGAGACCGCTATTTGACGCCGACCATTGTCTGAATCGCATTCAGACACAACACTCCTCATTGCGCGCAGACCAGCGAGTTCCGCCGAGTCGGCGATGTGTCTCTTCGGCGGTTGATTTAGGATTTTCCGCATGCGACAGCTGACCACACCGCTAAAAATGCCATTTTCGCACTGACTTGGGGCGGAGGTCGTGGCGAAACGCACGAGGAAACGTGTGTCATCCGATATGGTCATGCCCGCCAGGCATTGAAGCGCCCTGTCTATGCGCGGTTGATGTCCCGGTGGCGGGGTCAATCGATCGACATACGAACCGGGACAGATTCGGCTGTCCCGGTTCGGGATTTCGGCCTCTTTTGGCGAACCGGGACAGGCCCTTCCATGAACACCCGATATATGCAAATCCAAAACCCCGGAATTCCGCCATTCCCCGACGGCGACCATCGCACGATAGGGCGTCAGGTGAATGAGATTCTGTCCCGGTTGCCCAAAAAGAGGCAAAATGACGAACCGGGACAGCGAAATCTGTCCCGGTTGTCCCAAAAGAGACGAAATGACGAACCGGGACAGCAGAATCCGTCCCGGTCCACACGCGGTTCACACGGCATTACCCAAGTAAACTCATCGGCAAAACATTGGCCCAGCCAACACCACTACCGATGTCCAGCACAGGCCAGCTCGTCCAGGCGGGCGGCGAAGCGGGGCCAGTCGGTCTTCATAGCGGTGAGGAGCTTGCGGTTGGGCACGTCGTCAATCGGGACCCAGCAGATTTCCATGCTTTCGTCGTCGTTTGCCTTGGGCTCGACGGTGTGGCCGGGCTTTTCGAAGGCAAACACGGTGGTGTAGGCCCACGGGCCGTGGTCCTCGCGGTAGGAGCCGACTACCTCGATGTCTTCGGGAGTGATGTTGGCTTCCTCATAGCTTTCGCGCAGCGCGCCCTCGATGGGTGATTCGCCGTCCGCGGTGGCACCGCCGGGAATACCCCACGTGCCGCCTTCGGCGCTCCACGCGGCGCGATGTTGCATGACCACGTGGGTCACCTTGCCACTCACCGGGTCGCGACGAGCCAGCAGAATACCGGAAGCACCGTTGGTGCCCCAATGCTTGCGGCCGCAGGCGCAGTCCACCCAGCCATCGCCGGGCTGGTGTACGTTTTCGACCGGCGGCAGAATGCCAGCGTGCTGGTTGCCCGATGCCTTGCTTTCCGGTTCCAGTTCACCACGGCCGACATTCCACAGGTCAGTCCACGTGATGCCCAGTTCGCCGGCCAGATGCCGGGCCAGCGGCAAGCTGAGGCCGATGATGCCGTGCGGATCGCCCTCAATACTGTCGATGAACGCACCACCGAAGCCTTCCAGCGTGAACGATCCGGCGACTTCCAGCGGCTCGCCAGTGGCAATGTACCGTTCGACGTCGGCATCGGTGAATTCGCCGAAATGGACTTTGGCGTGGCTTGCGCCGCGCACGGTACGCCCGGTCGCGAAATCGATCAGGCAGTGGCCGGTCCACAGTTCGCCGGTCGCGCCGCTCATGCGCTTCAGTCGTTCGCGGGCCACGGCTTCGCTGTGCGGCTTGCCGTAGCATTCGCCGCCCAAGAGGAACATCGAATCACAGCCGAGAATCAGCGGGCCGACTGTCGCCTCGGTCAGTCCCGGCTGTCCGGCAATAGCGGTGGCGATGGGTTCGGTGACGGTCGGCATATCGATGCCGGAGAAGTCGCGCGTGGTGGCGATTTCCGCCTTGGAATAGTCAATGGGCTTGCCAGCGGCGGCTTCACGCAAGTCTTCGACGGCAGCTTCGCGTTCCGAATCCTTGATTTCCTTGGCCTTGAGCGGGTAGGCGATCACGCGGTCACCGGTCGCAGCGGCGGCAGTATCGGCCACATCACGATACGCACGATGAACGGCCTCGGCCTTGGCCGCGGCCAGAATCATCACGCGCTGCTTGATGCTCAAATCGTCGACGGTGACGCCTTCTTCACGGGCGGCCGCTTCCAGCGCAGCAGGCTCATCCACATGCGAGACGCGAATTGTGGGGCAGATACCCGCCGAATACAGCACGTCACGGCGAGGCTTGGACTTGGAAGCAAGAATTAGTGGAATGGGCATGACTTAAGTCCTTATGCTCCCGCTGGCGGGAGCTGTCGAACGAAGTGAGACTGAGGGTGGTCTCTGCCGGTATGGCGGACCACCCTCAGACCGCCTGCGGCGGCCAGCTCCCGCCAGCGGGAGCCTTCTCCTCGACTTAGCGACGCTCGATTTCGACGCCGGCGGTGTTGATGGGCAGGTGAAGCACACGCCAGTGGCCGGAAGCAAGCTGCTCCGATGCGATCTGGTCGATGGCTTCGCGGGCGTTGCCGTAGTGCAGCACGAGCACGCAGGGGCCAGCACCGGAGACGGCGGCGGCATAGCCCTTGGAGCGGAAGAGCGCAATGAGCTCGGTGGACGGCGGCATCAGGGTACCGCGATACGGCTGGTGCAACTTGTCCTGCGTGGCGGTGAACAGTAGCGCGTTGGACTGGGCCTGAGCGGCCGCAAGCTCGTCAGCGAACGGCGATTCACGGGTTCCGCCAGCGCAAGCGCACGTATCGGCATCCTGAGCCGGGGCAGCGGCGACGCCGGACTTGCCCTGCTGGGCGGCCTGGGCCAGCACCATGGGATTCATCGCAGCGGGCAGCAGACCCACGCGAGACACGTTGTAGACGGCGTCCTTGTATGGCAGTTCCCTAGGCAGCGCCTGACGGGCCTTCTCAGTGGACAGCTCATAGTCGGGCACGAACACGGCGGCGGTGATGGACGGGTCCACCGGGTAGTTGACGGCGTGGAATCCGCCGTGCAGCGGTTCACCACCAGGAACGGCGACCGAGCCGACGCCTTCCGCGGTTTCGAAGTCCCAAGAGACGGTCAGGCCACCGAACACAGCCGGGGCCACATTGTCCGGGTGTCCTTCAATCTGGGCGGCCATATCGAAGACGGCCGGACGGTTGAGGTCACCGGTCTGGGCGAAGGCCGCGGCGGCGGCGATGCCGGCCACAATGGCCTCGGCGGAAGAGCCCATGCCACGAGCCTGAGGGATGTTGTTGGTCGCTTCCAGCGTGAAGCCGAGTCGGCCGAGGCCGAACGTGGCACAGGCACGGCGGAAGGTGGAGACCACGAGGTGGGTTTCGTCGCATGGGAGGGTGTCGGCACCCTCGCCGTGGATGATCACGTGGGCAATGCCGTCGTTCGGGTCGTCGTTGAGCGTGAAAGTGAGCTCGTCATGGTAGTCGAGCGCCAGACCCACGGTATCGAAGCCGGAGCCGAGGTTGGCGGACGTGGCGGGCACGCGCACGTGAACGCTATTGCAGATTGGATTCATGGTTGTTCCTTAAAAAGGAGCTCCCTCATCAGAGGGAGCTTGGGTATTCAGCTTTCACCGTTCGACCGCCTCATCAGAGGGAGCTTAGGTCTTGTCAGTCCAGCACGCGCAGGATGGACGGGTCGCCGGTGACGAAGTCGAGCGCCTGCACGGCCTTGACGGTGTTGCGCAGGGTTTCCTCGTCGGTCAGGTGGGTCACGATGCGCAGCTGCTGGATCTCGCCGTCGTAGCCGGGGTCGGTCATGGTGGGCTTCAGATCCTGGTTCACACCGTTGATGGAGACACCGTTCTTGGCGAACTCGGCGGCGATGGCGGCCAGCACGCCCGGCTTGTCGTGGATCAGGAAGCGCACGGCGAATGCAGCCTTGGAGGCGGTAATCGGAGCCTTCGGCAGATTCTTGTACAGCGGGATGGACGGGCCGGTGCAGCCAGCAGCAATGTGGCGGGCTTCGGTCACCACGTCGCCCACGACGGCGGAGGCGGTCGGAGCGCCGCCGGCGCCACGGCCGTAGAACATGAGGTCGTCGGCGGCCTCGGCCTTGACGAACACGGCGTTGAAGGAGCCGTGCACGGAGGCCAGCGGGTGGTTCTCGTCAATCAGGGCCGGGTAGACGCGGGCGGAGACGCCGGCCTCGCCGTTCTCGACCACGGCGAGCAGCTTGATGACCTTGTGCTCGGCGGTGGCTGCGGCGATGTCGTCGGCGGTGATCTTGGTGATGCCCTCAACGGACACATCGTCGATGGTCACGGAGGTGTGGAAGCCGAGGGTGGCCATGATGGCGGCCTTGTTGGCAGCATCGTAGCCTTCGATGTCGCCGGTCGGGTCGGCTTCGGCGTAGCCCTTGGCCTGGGCGTCCTTGAGCACGTCGTCAAACTGGAGACCCTTGGTGGTCATCTCGTCGAGAATGTAGTTGGTGGTGCCGTTGACGATGCCGAGCATGCTGGTCACCTTGTCGCCGACCAAGGACTCGCGCAGCGGGCGCAGGAACGGAATCGCGCCACCCACAGCGGCCTCGAAGTAGATGTCGACGCCCTTGGCCTCGGCGGCGGAGTAGATCTCCGGGCCGTACTTGGCCAGCAGCGCCTTGTTGGCGGTGACCACGGAAGCACCGGATTCGATGGCGGCAAGCACGAACTTGCGGGCCACGGTGGTGCCGCCGATGAGCTCGATGACGATGTCCGAGTTGGTGGCCACGCTCAAAGTATCGGTGGTGACGATGGACTGGTCGATCCACGGGAACTTCTCGGTTTCCTTCGGGTCGAGGCAGGCGACGCCGGTCAGTTCGATCGGGCGGCCGATACGAGCGGACAGTTCGTCCTTCTGCTCGACAATCAGGCGGGCGGTCTGGGAGCCGACGGTGCCGGCACCAAGCAGGCCTACGCGAATCGGGGTTTCGTTGTTGCGAGCCAATTCAGGGTCCTTCCAAAAGTTTTCTATATCCCACCGCTATTTTACGGATTATTTCCGACAGCAGACCGAAAGTACTCATCAAAGCTGACGGCCCTTTTCGTATTATGACGGATTTGGCCGCACATTACAGACTGTCAGGCGCTCGCCTCTGCACGCCGATCACTCGCTGACGTCGAGGTTGAGTAGGTCGTCTACGGTCTGGCGGCGGAGCATGACGTGCGCGCCGGACTCGCTGACAGCAACCACCGCCGGAATCAGCGCTTGGTTGTAGTTGCTGGCCATGGTGCGGCCGTATGCGCCGGTAACCGGCACGGCGAGAATGTCACCGCGCTTCAAATCGGCGGGCAACTGCACCTCGTGAACCACGATGTCGCCGGATTCGCAGTGCATACCGCACACACGGGCAAGCATCGTTTCAGCGGAACCGGTGCGATTCGCCAGACGCGCGGTGTAGTCGGCACCGTAGAGTGCCGGGCGAATGTTGTCGGACATGCCGCCATCCACAGACACATACACGCGCTCGGCAATCGGGTTGCCGTCACTGTCTTTGGCATCGGACAAGTGCACGTGCTTGATGGTGCCCACGCGGTACAGGGTTATGCCGGCGGGCGCCACGATGTAGCGGCCGGGCTCGAAGCTGATGGCCGGGGCGGGCATGCCGAGCGCACGGTTGGTGCTGTTGACCGCATCCGCCAAGCGAGTGAGTTCCACGTCAATGTCCATTGAATCTTCGCCATCGGTGTAGGCCACGGAGTAGCCGCCGCCGAGGTCGATTTCGGGCAGGATGTAGGCGTCGGCGGCCCACAGGGTCTTGCGCAGCAGCATCATGCGCTTGGCCGCGTGAATGAAGGCGTCCGCATCGTGGATGTTGGAGCCGATGTGCGAGTGGGCTCCGACCAGTTCGAGTACGTCCTGGTTGGCGAGGATGGTCTTGAGCACGGCGATGGACGGACCGTCCGCAATGGCTTCCATCGCGGCGGCCAGCGCCTTGTCTGTGTCGGAGACTTCCTCGTGGCTCAGGTCGTACGGGTACTTGACGTCGTAGTGCAGCTCGCGCTCTGATTTCTCGGTCTTTTCCGCGCCATTTTCCGGGGAATGCGTCGCAGAGATACGCGCGTTGGTAGCGGCAGGCGTCACGTCTTTGAGGTCGTTCAGCACGTCGAGCACGGCGGCGTCGGCCCCGGCGGCCAGCAGCGGCACGCCGAACTTCTGGTCCTCGTGAGCAGTGGAGATGTACTCGTGGCCGCCGGCGTGGACACCGACGGTGACGCGCAGCATCACACGGGCGCGTTTGCCGAGCTTGCGGGCGATGGCAGCAACGCGCTCCGGCTCGTCGGGCTCGTCGATCACGATTTTGGCGAAGCCCTGTTCGATGGCCAGCGCGATTTCCTCATCGGACTTGTTGTTGCCGTGCAGCACCAGACGACGTCCGGGAACGCCAGCGGCGAGGGCGATTTTCATCTCGCCCATCGTGCAAGTGTCCACAAACATGCCGGCCTCGGTGACCAATCGCACGACTTCTTTGGACAAGAACGCCTTGCCGGCAAAGCTCACGTGCGTAGTGGAGGTGTTGAATGCTTCGGCGGCAGCGCGCACGAAGTGCCTAGCACGTGCGACTACTTCATCAGTGTCGATGAGATAGAGCGGCGAGCCGAACTCGTCAAGCAGCGATTCGGCGGTACGACCATGAAATTCGATGGAGCCTTCGGCATTCACAGCCGTAGCGGCCGGCCAAATTGGAGAAATAGGCATAATCACATCTTTTCGGGGGCGGTGACGCCGAGGAGGTCGAGGCCGTTGGCGATGACCTGCTGGACGGCGTCATTGAGCTTCAGGCGGGCGGCGGCACGGGCCGGCTCCGGGTTCTTGGCAATCTCCAAGGCCTTGCGAGCCTCGTCGTCGCCACGGGTTTCCGGATCGGTCAGGGCCATCGGCACCACGCGCTCTACGTTGTACCACTTGTGATAGGTGGCGGCCAGTTCTTCGAGGTAACGGGCCACCTTGTGCGGCTGGCGGTCGTCGGCCGCAGTGGCGAGCACGCTCGGGAATTGGGCGAGGGCGGCGAGCACTTCGCCGTCGGCCTCGGTGTCGAGCAGGGCCAGGTCGGCACCCTCGTAGCTGATGCCGGCAGCGGCTGCGTTGCGGTCCACGTTCTTGGAGCGGGCGTGCGCGTACTGCACGTAGTACACCGGGTTGTCGTTGGTGTGCGAGGCGAGCAGGGCCAAGTCGATGTCGAAGTTCTGGTTGTAGTCGGAGCGGGCCAGCGAGTAGCGGGCGGCGTCCACGCCGACCACGGAGACCAGATCGTCGATGGTCACGACGTTGCCGGCGCGCTTGGACATGCGCACGGGCTTGCCGTCCTTCATCACGTTGACCAGCTGGCCGATGAGAATCTGCATGTTCTTGCCGGGCTCGTCGCCGAAGGCCGCGCACATGGCCATCATGCGGCCGATGTAGCCGTGGTGGTCGGCGCCAAGCATGTAGATGGCCACGTCAGCCGGGTTTTCGGCGCGATGGCGCTTGTCCCAGTAGTAGGCGATGTCGGCGGCGAAGTAGGCGAACTCACCATTGGACTTGATGATCACACGGTCCTTGTCGTCGCCGTGCTTGGTGGATTCAAACCAAGTGGCGCCGTCCTTGTCGAAGATGTCGCCGCGGGACTTGAGCTCTTCGATGGCGGCGTCGACCTTGCCGTCGGCGTACAGGCTGTTCTCATGGAACCAGACGTCGAAGTTCACGCGGAAGTCCTTCATGGACTTCTGAATCTCATCGAACATCATCGGCACAGCGCGCTTGCGGAATTCCTCGCGCACTTCGGTATCGGCCTCGCCGAGCGGTTCACCGTCATCGTTCAGGCCCTGATCCTGGTGGGCCAGTGCGGTCAGGTCCACGCCGTCGGACTCGGCTTCGGCCTGAACACGGGCGGCGATCTCGTTGATGTAGGCACCCTTGTAGCCGTCGCACGGGGTGTCGGTCTGGTAGCCGGCCTCACCCAAGTTATTGGCCTCGGCCCAAGCGGCGACCAGCGACTTGGCGAAGCGGTTGATCTGCTCGCCGTGGTCGTTGAAGTAGTATTCGCGCACCACCTTGGCGCCGTTGGCCTCGAGCACGCGGGCCATGGCATCGCCGACGGCAGCCCAACGGGTGCCGCCGATGTGAATCGGACCGGTGGGGTTGGCGGAGACGAACTCGAGATTCAGGGTCTGGCCGCCCAGATGGTCGTTGCGGCCGTATTCGTTGACCTTGTTGAGATGCTTGTCGGCGTCGGTCACGGCACCGGCGGCGAGTACGGTGTCCACCACGGCGGCGGCCGAGGCGGAGTCAAGCGTGATGTTGATGAAGCCGGGGCCTGCCACCTCGACCTTGGCAATGCCGTCGGCTTCAGCGAGCGCGGCGGCGAACGGCTCGGCCAGATCGCGCGGCTTCATGCCGGCCTTCTTGGCCAGCTGCATGGCGATGTTGGAGGCCCAGTCGCCATGCGCACGGTCCTTCGGGCGCATCACGGCGAGCTTGTCGACGGGCGGAATCAGCTCGTCGGTCAACGCGCCGGCCTGGCCGGCGGCGACGAGGTTGTGGGCAATGCTGGAAATCAGTTCACTTAAGGCTTCAGGACTCATTCTTCTAAGGATACTGAGAACGGCGACACTTGCGCCCTGGTATGCCTATATGCTGCCCCTGCTGGCGGGGGCAAGCACACAGCCGAAAGATACCAAGCGAAAAAGGGTAGGCGACAATCGCCGGAATCGTTGGAGGCTCGCCGAAACCGCTATACATACCGTCGGTCGGTATCTATAGTGATCTGCAACATCAAGCACAGTAGGGAGGCCACCATGGCACGTAACGCTCACCCCGAGGTGACGCGCACCCGCATCCTCGACGCCGCACAACGGCTGTTCATGGCCCAGGGCTATGAGCACACCTCCATCCAGAACATCGTGGACGAGCTCGGCGACCTCTCCAAAGGCGCGATCTACCATCACTTCAAATCCAAGGAAGCCATCCTCGAAGAGCTCACCAACCGAGACAACAATGTGCAGGACGACTTCAACGAATCCGTCATGAATCGCACTGACCTTACTGCCCTCGAAAAGTTCCGCGTGCTATGGCGGCATTCGATGACCGAGCAAGACCACGTGCAGATCATGCGAGCCGCCATGCCGATGCTGAGCGATCCGGTTTCGTTCGCCGCGAATATGCAGGTATGGAGCAAACATCTGCCCGAACGCTTCCTGCCGCTGATCGAGGCGGGCGTCAAGGATGGCTCCATCCCCACCGAGTATCCGCGCGAGGCCGCAGAGCTGCTTTCGTTGCTGCCGAATTATTGGCTGATGCCGTATTTCTACCCGGTGACCCTGCCCGAAATGGAGCATCGCATCCGCTGCTTGGCCACCATGCTCGACGCGATCGGCGTGCCGATTTTCGATGACGAGCTCATCACGGTCGCCGCGAAGGGCATGATGACGTTCGCAGGGGAGCCGGAGAAAGGCTCAGAATGAATAGCACAGTGAAACCCGAGAATGACATCGCCGGCACCGCCACCCAACGCCCGCTGCTGTCCCGCGACTTCGTGCTGCTGGTCGCCGGACAAGGCATCTCGCTGTTCGGCAATATGATGCTGCGATTCGCGATGTCGATGTGGGTGCTGGACGAAACCGGCTCAGCCACCATCTTCGCCTCGGTGCTGGCCATCTCCATCGTGCCGACCATCCTGCTCTCCCCGTTCGGAGGCGTGCTGGCCGATCGCGTCAACCGCCGCACCATCATGGTGGCGCTCGACGCCATCTCCGCCGTGCTCGTGCTGGCGAGCGCCATCGTCTTCGCCACCACGGGCTTCCATATCGTAGCCATCGCCACCATGCAGGTGCTGCTCGCCGTGCTCGGCGCCTTCGAAACCCCGACCGTGCAGGCCGCACTCCCCCAGATGTTCCGGCAGTACGGCCCGGCCACCATGCGCCAAGGCATGGCCGTGATCAATCAGGTCCAACAACTAAGCAGTCTGCTGCCGAGCTTCCTCGGCGGCGTGCTGTATGCGATGTTCGGCATCCGTCTCATGATGATCATCGCCATCGCAAGCTTCGCCGGCGCAGCCGCGCTCGAATGCTTCATCCGCCTCGGTGCCCCGGATCGCGGCGACGAGGAGCTGCCCACCCCACTTGAAGACCTCAAGGCAGGAGTGCGATTCCTCATCAAGGACCGGCCGAACGTGTTCAGACTGCTGTTGTTCGCGGCGGCGCTCAACTTTGCGCTTATCGGCTATTCCGGCGTCGGCTTCCCGTACACGATTCGTACAGTGCTCGGCTTCGACGCCACTGTCTACGGCATCGCCGACGGCCTGATCGGCGTTTCCGGCGTGGCGGGCGCATTCATCGCCGGCCTGTTCGCCGCCAAGCTCACGATGCGCTGGCTGCCGGGGCTGATGGCGACGCTTACGCTGGCCATGGTCCCACAGGGTATTGTGTTCCTGCTGCCGGTCGACGCATGGACCAAACTCGTGGTGCTGATCGTATTCACCTGCGGCACGATGGTCGCCAGTTGCTTCACGAATCTCATCGTCGTGCCCGCCATCCAGCTCAGTACGCCCGAGGCAATGGCCGGCAAAGTGATGTCCATGGCCGCGGCCGTGAGCATGTGTGCCCAGCCGCTCGGCCAGATGGTGTACGGCTGGGCCTACGACCAAATGCCGGTCGCCATCGTGCTGTTCATCACCACCGCCCTGTTCGCCGTGCTCACCGTGCTGATGGTTCCGCTCGCCAAGCAGTTCGAGGACTGACGATCGGCGCGCACGCCACATCCTGCCGCCCGGCCATAATTGAATCACCGCACGAAAAGGCACGAAAAGGCACGAAAGAGGTACCTATGGCCACGCTCAACCCCCAATCATTGGTCACGTTGTGGCAAATCGAACAGTATGGTTCGTTCTCCGCCACGGCCAAGGCCACGGGTTGGTCGCAGCCGGCCATCAGCCAGCAGATCAAAAAGCTGGAGGCACAGTGCGGTTCGACTCTGGTGCAACGCACCTCGCATGGCGTGGAACTCACCGCCACCGGTTCGATGCTCGCCCGCCACGGCGAGGCCATCGCCGATCGGCTGGAGCGGGCGGCCCGTGAAGTCGAGGATTATCGGCATCATCGGTTTGATCACCTGCATTTGGTGGCCCCACCGTCAATCTGCTCTACTATCGCGGCCCGTACCGTGGTCAAGCTCAGTATGTTCACGGACATCGAGCTGAGCCTGATTCAGATGGAGCCGCCGGAGGCGATCGGTCTGATTTCCCAAGGCAAGGCCGATACCGCCGCCGTGTTCCGCTACAGCAGCATCCCGAACTTCCTGCACATCGGCGACGACCTGACCTTCCATTCGCTGGGTTACGATCCGATGCGACTGCTGGTGCGCCGCTCCAGCGGCATCGCCAAACGATTCGAGGAGACCGGCGAACCTGTGCCGCTGTCCGCCGCCAAAGACGAGCATTGGATCGCCGGCTGCCCCACCTGCCGCGCAAATTTGGTGAAACTGGCCACCCGTGCCGGATTCAAGCCGGATATCCGCCACTGCACGGATGATTACTGGGCCACGCAGAACCTGGTCGAGGTTGGCATGGGCGTCTCGCTGGTGCCGGCGCTCGATACACATATCAATCTGCAAGGCGATCTGGTGGCCTGTCCCATCGCCGACGATTTTGCGGCGCGCGAGGTCGGCATCGTGACTCGTGCCGGCGACCATCGTCCCGCGCTCGGTTCATTGCTCGAAGAGCTCGAGCGCACGTCACTCAAATATTTGAGTGCCAAGTAGTCGGACAGCGATAAGCAAGCTTGCGAACGCCATCACGATTTCGGGGAGCCAGACCGTTGAGCAGCCCTTCTGTACCAGGAACAATGACATGTTATGAGCATGAACAACATTCCCCAGTCAACGACTGTGAGCAACGCAACCGCCGACGTCTCTTGCTTTGATGCCAATCACATCGACGTGACGACCATCGAGGATCTGAAGCAGGTCGGTTCGGATAAATGGACCCGCTACCCCGGCTGCATCGGCGCATTCATCGCCGAGATGGATTACGGTCTGGCACCATGCGTGGCCGAAGCCATCGAAGAGGCCACCGAACGTGGCGCGCTCGGCTACATTCCCGACCCGTGGAAGAAGGAGGTCGCCCGCTCGTGCGCCGCATGGCAGCGCCGCTACGGCTGGGATGTGGATCCGACGTGCATCCGCCCGGTGCCGGACGTGCTGGAGGCGTTCGAAGTGTTCCTGCGCGAGATCGTGCGCGCCGGCAACTCCATCGTGGTACCGACTCCGGCCTATATGCCGTTCCTGAGCGTGCCGCGTCTGTATGGCGTGGAGGTCCTTGAGATTCCGATGCTGTGCGCGGGCGCCAGCGAGAGCAGCGGGCGCAATGATGAATGGCTGTTCGATTTCGACGCCATTGAGCAGGCGTTCGCGAACGGCTGCCATGCCTTCGTGCTGTGCAACCCGCACAACCCGATCGGCAAGGTATTGACGCGCGAGGAAATGCTGCGATTGTCCGATCTGGCCGCCAAGTACAACGTGCGTATATTCTCCGATGAGATTCACGCGCCGTTCGTCTACCAAGGCCACACGCATGTGCCATTCGCCTCAATCAACCGGCAGACGGCCATGCAGGCTTTCACCTCCACTTCAGCCTCGAAGTCGTTCAACATTCCCGGCACCAAGTGCGCGCAGGTGATTCTCACCAATCCGGACGATCTGGAACTATGGATGAGGAACGCGGAATGGTCCGAGCACCAGACGGCCACCATCGGTGCCATAGCCACCACAGCGGCCTATGACGGCGGCGCGGCATGGTTCGAGGGCGTGATGGCATATATCGAGCGCAATATCGCGCTGGTCAACGAGCAGATGCGCACGAGATTCGCCAAGGTGCGCTATGTGGAGCCGCAGGGCACGTATATCGCGTGGCTGGATTTCTCGCCACTGGGCATCGATGACCCGGCCAACTATTTCTTCAAGAAGGCCAACGTGGCGTTGACGGACGGCCGTGAATGCGGCGAGGTCGGGCGCGGATGCGTACGCATGAACTTCGCCATGCCCTACCCGCTACTGGAGGAATGCTTCGACCGCATGGCCGCCGCGCTCGAGGCGGACGGGCTGTTGTAGAAAATTGTGGCTCCCCTCAGAGAGGGGAGCCGAGGAACGGCCGAATTAATCGAAGTCGGCACCCAACGCTTCGAGTTTGCCGCGGAAGTCGGCGTAGCCTCGGTCGATCAGGCTGATGCCGTGCACGTCCGAGGGGCCTGACGCGGCCAAGGCCGCGATCAGATGGCTGAACCCACCACGCAGGTCCGGCACGTCAATGTCGCGTCCGGTCAGCGGGGTCGGTCCGAAGATCACGGCGGAATGCTTGTAGTTGCGCTGCCGGAAACGGCACGGCAGCGAGCCCAGGCACTCGCGGTACAACTGGATGGTGGCACCCATCTCGACCAGCGGCTTGGTGAAGCCGAAACGGTTCTCGTACACGGTCTCGTGCACGATCGACAGGCCGTTGGCCTGGGTCAGGGCCACCACGAGCGGCTGCTGCCAGTCGGTCATGAACCCGGGATGCACGTCCGTCTCGATCGCCACGGGCTTCAAGTCCCCGCCCGGATGCCAGAAACGAATGCCCTTGTCCGTCACCTCGAATTTGCCGCCCACCTTGCGGAACACGTTGAGGAACGTGATCATCTCCGGCTGGGTGGCACCCTTGACGAAAATGTCACCGTGCGTGGCGAGCGCGGCGGACGCCCAGGACGCCGCCTCGATGCGATCCGTCAGCGACGTGTGCGTGTACCCCTGCAGTTCCTTGACACCCTCGATGCGGAAGGTGCGATCAACGTCCACAGAAATGATTGCACCCATCTTCTGCAGCACGCACACCAGATCCATGATCTCCGGCTCAGTGGCCGCGCCCGATAGTTCGGTCTTGCCCTCGGCCAGCACGGCCGCCAGTAAAGTCTGCTCGGTGGCGCCCACCGACGGGTAGGGCAGGTGGATCTTCGCGCCGTGCAGGCCGTTGGGCGCGGTGATGTGGATGCCGTCCTTGTGTTCCTTGTCCACCGTGGCGCCCAGCTTGCGCAGCGTCTCCAGATGGAAGTCAATCGGACGTCCGCCAATCGCGCAGCCGCCCAACGCGGGAATGAACGCTTCACCCAAACGGTGCACGAGCGGGCCGGAAAACAGGATCGGGATGCGCGACGAACCGGACAGTGTATCCACGTCGGCCACATCGGCCAGCTGCACACGCGAGGCGTCGATGGCCACAATGCCGTTCGCACCGTCCACATCCACGTCCACGCCGTGCAGACGTAGCAAATCAGACACCACATGCACGTCACGAATCTCCGGCACGTTCTTCAGCACCGACTTGCCCGGTGCCAGCAACGCGGCGACCATCGCCTTGCTCACGAAGTTCTTCGCGCCACGCACCTTGATCGTGCCATTCAAAGGCTTGCCGCCCTCGACATGCAACACGTCATCCGGATTCTCAGCCACGCCACTCTCCTCAATCAATCAAGATTCAAAAAATGCTACCGTCCAGTTTGCCATAAGCCATGTGCCGACTCCGTGAAATGCACCCCAGCCGAACTTTGATCACCGTGCACAACGGATCCCATACCCCCCGTCGAATCAAACCGATAACGTGATCTTTCTCACATTTGCCGCCACGGCGTTCTCCATACTTCTACGCTACGATTCAGGGCAATGGCATCAGACGCCATGGCCACAAGCAAAGGAGCATTCATGACCACAGTCGCCGTCATCGGCTGCACGCACGCCGGCACGTTCGCCACCACCTCGATTCTCGCCGAGCACCCCGATTGGACCGTCCATGTTTTCGAGCGCAACGGTACGCTGTCCTTCCTCTCCTGCGGCATCGCCCTGTGGGTGGGCGACCACGTATCCGACCCGAAGAAAATGTTCTACTCCTCCCCTGCCGCTCTGGCCGAAGCCGGCGCGACCATGCATATGCGCACCGACGTGACGTCCGTGGACCTCGACGCCAGAACCCTCACCTACCGCGCGCTGGACGAGGCCGGAGACCCCGCCGAACAGACCCTCGCTTTCGACAAACTGGTCGTGACCACCGGCTCGCGCCCGGTCATCCCGCCGATCCCCGGCATCGACAGCCCGCATGTGCTGCTGTGCAAGAACTGGGATCACGCCATCGCCATCAAGGAAAAGGCGAAAACCGCCAAGTCGGCAGTGGTGATCGGGTCGGGCTATATCGGCGCGGAAATCGCCGAGCAGTTCAGCGTCACCGGCGTCAAGACCACGCTGGTCGACGGCCTTGATCGCCCGCTGGCCAATAATTTCGATAAGACCATCACCGATCAGGTGGCGGCCGCGTTCGAGGAGCACGGCGTCACGCTCGCGCTCGGCCAGAAGGTGGTCGAGTTCCGCGACAATGACGACGACACCGTCACTGTGGTCACCGAAAAGGGCGAGTACACGGCCGAAATGGCGATTCTGGCCGTCGGCTTCCTGCCGAACACCGACCTGCTCAAGGGCAAGGTGGACATGCTGCCGAACGGCGCGATCGTGGTCGACGACTACATGCAGGCGTCCGCGCCGGGCGTGTACGCCGCCGGCGACTCCGCCACCGTGTTCTACAACCCCACCGGCCAGCACGATTACATTCCGCTGGCCACCAACGCGGTGCGCCAGGGCCTGCTGGTGGGCCGCAACATCGAGACGCCGACCGTGAAGTACATGGGCACGCAGGCCACGTCCGCCGTGCAGCTGTACGATCTCTCGCTCGCCGCCTCCGGCCTGACCCGCGCCGGTGCCGAACGCCGCGGGCTCACGGTCCGCGAGACCTCGCTCACCGAGGATTATCGCCCGGACTTCATGCTCACCACCACCCCAGTCACGTCGATTCTGACCTGGGACCCGGAAACCCGCAAGGTCAAGGGCGGCCAGTTCTGTTCCAAGGCCGATATCTCCGGCGCGGCAAACGTGATTTCCATGGCGATTCAGGCCGGCTTCACCATCGACCAGCTCGCCAACGTGGACTTCCTGTTCCAGCCGAACTTCGACAAGCCGGTCTACTACGTCGGCGCCGTGGCCATGAAGGCGGCGGCCGAGTAAGACGGCTGTACCCACCGCAAAAAAGAAACCCCGGCGTGATGGGCGCCGGGGAGAGAAAGGAGAGAAGAAGAAAGAGGTTAAGTTATGCAGCTTGTTCGGCCGTGATTACATATAACAGCAACAGTTTCAATGCAACATGGGCACTGTCTGGGAATCGTCTGGGAATCACGGCCCGTACAGGCTGTTGCTTGTTTTTGGAGCCGATTTACCGGCTGGCCTTGATCTTGTGGGCCAGTTCGGCGTCCCACATCGCGCCGGTGGCGGACATCACCGAGTCCGCGCCGGCGTCACGGTACGCCTGGTAGTCGGCGGGCGAGACCACGCCGCCGACGCCGTTGATCGCGAAATCGAGCCCGAGCTTTTCACGAATCGCGGCCAGACGGGCGACCATGTCGAGGCCGGCGCCACGAATCGCATTGCCGCACACGCCTGAGTGATCGCGGCCCGCGCCGGGCAGGGCCTGATTGCCATTGGCATCGACCAGTTTGGCGGAAATCGTATTGATGGTGCTGAAGCCCTGCACGGTGCCGTGGCCCACGGTGGAACGCACCATAAGCTCCAGAGCGTCGTCGCTGGGGATGTAGGCGAGCTTGACCATCAGCGGGATGTCGCCGATCTCCTGCTTCACGGCCTCGGTGATGCGGCCCACGAGCAGCGGATTGTGGCATAGCAGGCGGTTGTGGCCCTCGTTGGGGCAGCTGGTGTTCATCACCATGAGCTTGGCACCGGTCTCCTTGACCAGGCGGGCGGTAGTGGCATGGTCGGCGATGTATTCCTCCTCGCTCATGCCCTCCACACGCGAGCCTTGGAAGCTCGGGACCAGCACTTGACCGGGACCGACGGCCTCGATGGCGGCGCGCATGTCCGGCTGCCAGACGTCAGGGCTCTGCGAGGGCACACCGAAGCTGTTGGAGATGGAAATCGGCTGTTCATAGTTGGTGTCGGCCAGCACGCCTTCGTCCAGTTCGGCGCTGCCCGGCGTCAGTGAACCGTCCGCCGACTTGGGGTGTACGGCGAGCACGTTCGGGAACGGGTTGCAGCCCCAGGCGCGCGAACGCACGGTTTTGTAGGTCGCCAGATCGAAACCCATGTGGAAAGCGGCCGTGGTGAAACGGCTGTTGAGCAGCGGGCCTGCGGGAATGCCGAAAGGCAGGTTGACCGGCTGGCCCAAAAAGGTGGCCAAGGCACCCTCGCTGGTGGTTCCGGCGGCATCGGCACCGTTGCCATCCTTCAGCGCCTCGGCGAACGCGCCGAACGGCCCTTGCTCATAGTTGTCTTCGTAACTGCGGCTGACATCGTAAAACGGCTCAAAATCACTCATGCTTCAACGATAAGCCAACCTGCATGCGCACACGCACACTCAACCCATCATCGCGCCGACAAACGAAATAATGGCGAAAGCGGCATTGGCTACCACAAAGATGATGAACGTCGGAGCTGCCCAGCCAAAGTACGTGTCTGGAATACTACGATTCGTACGGTGATATTGGCGCATCTCTTTGCCGTATATCACGAATATGATAATCGATCCGATCACGCCGATCACAGATAGCGACAATGAGAATATCAAATATGCGTTGTCATCAAGATAGTTGCCGGCAAGGGTATCGATGGCGCCGGAAAGAATCGCATTGTTGAAGATGTGCAGTGCAATCGACCAAACCAACGAGTATTCCATGGCCACGAATCCCAGAATCAGGCCAAAGAGGAACGCGAATGTGCCTTGCACGCCCATGCCCAGCACGATGAACATCAACGCCCAGAGAGGCTGCATGCGCCCGCCGCCATATTGGCTGATGTGGCCAAGCTGATTGGGCTCCCCGTACGAGTCGCGATGCTGGCCACCAAGCCAGAATTCGCAGGTGAAGATGTCACGGTGGCGCATGAGCAGCAGAAATCCGAACGCGACGAACACCGATATCAGGCTGATGATGCCATCCCACTGCACGCCGGACAAATCGCTCGCGGTTATTACGCCGACGATAATGGTGGCGACCATTGCGCCCAAGAGCATCATGCCTTCATAGGCGAGAGTCAGTCCCATTACACGATTGACCACCTTGCGACGCCACGTGCGCCATACACGGCGAGGATCGATCGGCATGACCACGGGCATTGCTGCGGGCATCGTGGCAGGCATTGCGTTGGGCATTGTGACTGGCATTGCCGGAGCCGTTTGCACGAATGGTTGCGGCGCAGCGGAATAGGGTTGTGGCGCGTAGCCCACTGGTTGAGCGTAGTACGGATGAGCGAGGGGCTGTGGAGCCGACTGTTGCGCCGGGTATGGGGAATAGGCGGATTGCGCCGGATACGTCGGCTGCGTGGGATACATCGGCTGGGCAGGATACGTAGGTTGGACGGGATATGTCGGGTATACGAGCTGCGCGGCGTATTGTGCAGGCTGCACAGCAGGTATTGCGGCTTGCGGCACAGGTTGTGAAACACCTTGTGAAACAATCCGTGGAACACCCCGTGAAACATCTTGTGGAGGTAGCGGTTGTGCCCATGCCTCCGGCTGACCCGCATATTGCGGCTGCATGCTCGGCCCAGGCTGAACATACTGTGGCGTCTGTGGCATCGGCGTCTGTGACTGTGCCGCAGACTGCGGTGCCGGTCGAGGTGGCAACGGTTGCGCTGACAGCGATTGCGCCGGAGCCGTATCGGAATCGTTCGACGGATTCATGTCATTCATGGTCATGATGCTCAACCTAACCGTCATTACTGGATGAATCGTGATTATGTCCACAAATGTGTACGAATTCAGGCACAGTATTTCGAACGCTAGGACGGAGTTCATGAGTGTTGAGGAAAGCGCCGCCACGCCGGTGTTGGTGGCTGCGGTGGATAACGACCGTATGGCGTTGTTGGCACTGAAGGGAATATTGCCGCAACTCCTGCCCGCCGCGCAATGGATGTGGGGCGCGGGCACCAGTGAGACCTTTGTTTGATGCGATGCGAGCGACCCAATAATCTCAATCAGACACAGAGCCAACGGCCCTGGGCCTGCAATTATGGACTCGCCTTTCGGCGAGGCTCAATGCTGGCCTCGCTGCTGTCGCAGCTCGGCACAGGGCCTGCTGAAAGCCCACCGGGCTTTCAGCAGGCCGATCGCGGCTAAATAATGCCGCGATCGGCCAACGGCCCTGTCCAGTCTGCGTCCTCAGGCTCGCGGGCGGACTCGATTCTTTCTTCGGCCCAGTGTTTGGCGGGGATGGTCTTGGGCTTGAAGGGGAACTTTTCGGCGCGCATCTTTTCGTAGGCGGCGATGTCGTCCTCGTGCTGCAGCGTCAGATCGATATCGTCGTAGCCGTTCATCAGACGCCAACGCACGTAATCGTTGACCTCGAACGGCAGGGTCACGTCGCCGCAAGTGACAGTGCGGGTCTCCAGCGAGACAGTCATCTCACGACCAGGCTCTTCCTCCAGTAGCTTCCACAGGAGTTCGACGGACTCCTGCGGCATAATCGCGGCCAGCACGCCGTTCTTGGCGGTGTTGCCGTAGAAGATGTCGGCGAAGCTCGGCGCGATGACCACGCGGAAACCGTAATCGTGCAGCGCCCACACGGCGTGCTCGCGGGAGGAGCCGATGCCGAATTCGGGGCCGGCGACCAGAATCTGGCCCTTACCGGCGTATTCCGGCTTGTTGAGCACGAAGTTCGGGTCTCGGCGCCATGCGTAGAACAGGGCGTCATCGAAGCCGGACTTGGTCACGCGCTTCAAGAACACAGCGGGAATGATCTGGTCGGTATCGACGTTGGAGCGGCGCAGCGGCACGCCCACGCCGGTCAGTGTGGTGAGTTTTTCCATAACAATTTTCCTTTCGGGGATCTCTCCCCCAGTCAGTCTTCGACTGACAGCCCCTCGTCAGAGGGGGCTCACGTGTATTGACTCAGAGATCGGCGGGAGACGAGATTGTGCCGCGGATGGCGGTGGCGGCGGCTACGGCCGGCGACGCCAGATGCGTGCGCGAGCCCTTGCCTTGGCGGCCCTCGAAGTTACGGTTCGAAGTGGAAATCGAGCGCTCGTTCGGTACCAGCTTGTCGGGGTTCATGCCCAGGCACATCGAGCAGCCGGCGTTACGCCATTCGGCACCAAAGTCCTTGAACACCTTATCGAGGCCTTCCTTCTCCGCCTGCAGACGCACGCGGGAGGAGGCCGGCACCACGAGCACGCGGTGAATGTTCTCGGCCTTGTGGTGACCCTTCATGATCGCGGCGGCCTGGCGCAAATCGTCGATACGACCGTTGGTGCACGAACCAATGAACACGGTGTCCACGGCGATGTCCTTGATCGGCATGCCTGGCTTCAAACCCATGTATGTAATCGCACGTTCGGCGGCGGCACGCTTGGTGGCGTCGGCGATCTTGTCCGGCTCCGGCACGGAGGCGGTGATCGGCAGACCTTGGCCGGGGTTGGTGCCCCACGTCACATATGGACCAAGCTTGGTGGCGTCAATATCCACCACCTTGTCGAATACGGCATCGTCATCGGTCTTCAGCGTCTTCCAGTACGCCACGGCCTGATCCCACAGCTCGCCTTCCGGCGCGTGCGGACGGCCCTTCAGGTACTCGAACGTGGTCTCGTCCGGCGCGATCATGCCGGCACGCGCACCGGCCTCGATGGACATGTTGCACACGGTCATGCGCTCGTCCATGGTGAGGTTGCGAATCGCCTCACCACGGTATTCGATCACGTAACCCTGGCCGCCGCCGGTGCCGATCTTGGCGATGATCGCCAGAATGATGTCCTTGGCCGTCGCGTCCGCGGGCAGCTTGCCGTTGACGTTGACGGCCATGGTCTTGAACGGCTTCAGAGACAGCGTCTGTGTGGCCATCACGTGTTCGACTTCGGAAGTGCCGATGCCGAACGCCAGCGCGCCGAACGCGCCGTGCGTCGACGTATGCGAATCACCGCACACGATGGTCATGCCCGGCTGGGTCAGGCCCAGAATCGGGGCGAACGCGTGGACGATGCCCTGATCGGCGTCGCCCAGCGGGTGCAGGCGCACGCCGAACTCCTTGCAGTTCTTCTCCAAAGTCGTCAACTGCAACGCGCTCGTCTCATCCGGGTTCGGGCGATCGATATCAACGGTCGGCGTGTTGTGATCCTCGGTGGCAATGAGCTGATCCACGTGACGCGGCTTGCGGCCGGCCAAGCGCAGGCCCTCAAACGCCTGCGGGCTGGTGACCTCATGCATGAGCATCAGATCGATGTACAGCAAATCAGGGGCTCCGTCGCTGCCCTTGCGCACCAGATGATCGGCCCAGACCTTCTCGGCCAGTGTCGTTCCCATAGTGATTCCTCCAAAAAATTCCGCGCGAGGTATTGTGTTCGCGCCTTGTTCGTGGTATTAGCCTATGTGCTTGCGATGGGCCCGGCCATGAGCATGCCGGATATTGAGATACGGTCAAATGATGGCCTCAATATGACTCGGATACGACTCGAACATGACCTAGTCATGACTCGGTTCCGCTCCAGACATGTCTCTTCGGCATCCACGAACGCCCTTTCAACTTCATGGCCACCCTGTGAGACACTTCCCCAATTTGCTATTTCACTATGTGAGATGGCATAATCGCCCTTATTATGACTGATTCCCAAGAAGAGCCATTGAACAACAGCTTGACCGAGTCCGAGCCGGTTGAAGACACCACCGCCAAGGACGATGGGGAAATCCATTCCGGCGTTGGCGTCCTTGATAAAACTGTAAAGATTCTTGACGCACTGGAATCCGGCCCGTCTACGCTGGGCCAGCTTGTGGCCGCCACCGGTCTCGCTCGACCGACCGCACATCGTTTGGCTATTGCACTGGAACGCCACCGTTTCGTACTGCGCGACCAGCATGGCCGATTCGTACTCGGCTCCCGTTTCGCCGAACTTGCCGCCGCAGCAGGCGAGGATCGTCTGCTGACCGCCGCCGGCCCGATCCTGCAGACCCTGCTCGATCGCACTGGCGAGTCTGCGCAGATTTACCGCCGCCAAGGCGATCAGCGCGTGTGCATCGCCGCTGTGGAACGCACCTCCGGCCTGCGTGATTCCATTCCGGTGGGTGCCATGCTGTCGATGGAAGCCGGTTCCGCCGCCCAGATTCTTCTGGCTTGGGAGGATTCCGACCGTCTGCACCAGGGATTGCGCCACGCCAAGTTCACCGCCACCAAGCTGGCCGCCGTACGCAAGCGCGGCTGGTCCGAGTCCGTGAACGAACGCGAAGAGGGCGTGTGCTCGATTTCCGCCCCGATCCGCAACGCCTCCGGCCAGGTCATCGCCGCCATCTCGATTTCCGGCCCGACCGGCCGCATGGGTGCCGCCCCCGGACGCCGCTATGCGCCGCTGGTGATGGCCGCCGGCAAGTACCTCACCGAGGCACTGGTCAAAGCCGTTCGCTGAAACATACCAGTCAATCCAACCGATAGCCCAACCGGCAGAAATCCCGCGTCACAACGAAAGAGACGCGGGATTTCTGCCACTAATCGTCCAACACAGCGGAAGGCCACCGAAACCTCGAATACTTCGCGCCGCTTTCCGCCTCTATCAGGAACAGTTACCTGAATAAACCGGGTTACCTGAATAAACCGGACAGTTGACTCCATAGCGACGGCTTGCGCAGCAAATCATCGCCCTCGCCCTCGCCAGGCGCGGTCTGGTTCACCGCATAGGTATAGGCGCGTTTGGAACTGGGCTTGCCCACCAGTTCGCCAAACTCCAGCAATTGCGTACGCGGCTCGTAAGGGTGACGGATATCAAATTCGATCAATCGCGTGGCGCGTTTGGCCGGAGCCGGTCCGTACGTATTGAATCCGCAGGTTGGCGTAGCGATAAGCAACAGACCCTCATGTTCGCCGACGAAACCGTTGCGATGATCATGACCAGCTACGACGCCGAAATACCCCTCGCGCAGCAATTCGAATTCGTCTGACGTATCAGGGCAGGATATGCCTTCTCCCAAATATCCGCCGGGCTGGGTTTGCAATTCGTCCAGCACGTAGTAGGTATCGGCGTGCGAACGATAGCCCTGCATGGCAAACGCCGCGTTGGCCGCCACTGGCTTCAGCACGTTGTAATACTCGGGCATCGGCATGTGCTGGAACACCATTGATTTCGCACCGATACGGTCGGGCACGGCGTTCAGGAAGGCGAGCGCTGCGGGCGATGGTGTGCCGAAGCCGCCGCCATGCACGTAATCGCCGGAGTCAAGAATGACCAGACCCAGCACATTGCGCGTATGGTCAACGTCCATAACCGGCAGCGCGAAGGTGCCTGGTTCACCGGAACCCACTGCGGATGCGGGGGAAGACACAGCAGAAGGCACAACAGCATCGGCACCAGCATCGTCAACGACGCCCAGCGTATCAGCCTTCGCGGTAACCCCCGCACCGGAGCCAGTGGCACCAGACGGCGTCTGCACAGCGCCACCCGCTCCACAGGTGTATGCAATCTGGTTCGGCAAGGTCTCACTCGGCGGATTGACACAACCGGGGAACTCACGATAGATACCGTCCAGTTCCGCATTGCTTAGCCCGCATTGGAAATCATGGTTGCCGTACGTCACGGCCCACGGAATGCCGCGCGCCGCCAACGGCTCAGTGAACTGGCCAATGGCCTTGCGCACCAGCGCTCGGGTATGGTTCAGCGCGGATTCGGCAATAGGTTCGTCACACCAGCGACGTTTACGGAATGAATCGGCGAACGCCGGATCGTAGCCGGCGATCTGGTTGCCGGAGAAAATCACCAGATCAGGCCGTGTGGCATCAAGGCTGGCCTCAATCAGGGTGATGGTGTCTTTGGAGACTTTCGGCCCATCCTGAATGTCGGCAATCTGCAGCACGCGGAACTTGCCGGAATAGTGGAATTGCAGTCGTCCGAGACGCGCAGAGATAGAGACCGGGCGGCCGTCTTCGGCATCGGCCGGCTTGATACGAGGTTTCGACGACATCCCCTCTGGCGTACGCTGTGTTTCCGTCATGCCCTCCACTGTACACACAAACGAAAAGGCCCGCCGGAGCGGGCCTTTTCTACAAGTTCAACTACTGGAGCAGAATCTCTGCACAACATCATCGTTGTAACGGTAAGTCTTTCCAATGCCCGTCCAACGTAACAGTCCTCGTGACCATACACTACTTGTGGGCTCTGCTCTGTTCAGTTGTTCTTGTACCTCATAATCTATTCATCACTCCCGTTTCTCGCAACCTGCAGAGAGTCGTTGTGCGTTTTTTATCACAACTGTTCAATCGCACTTTCTGGCTATCGGAAAACGAGCTGAACCGTTCACATCGAACCCGTCCGATGTTCGATTTCGTTCGTTTCACCGCCGCTCACGGCGTGTCGCGAGCGACGCTAGCACACTCAAAACCAACCAACACCGAACTAACATGAACACCCTTTGAATTCTGGCGCGTTCAGTCGTTTTCCGGCCACGCCAAAGCTTACGATATAAGCTATGGCACAGATATTTGACGCACCCTCGAAGGCAATTCTGCGCAGCCAAATCGCAGAGCATATTGCCGAAAACGACAACAACGACCGCCGCGTCGATCAGGAAGGCGAGGCACCGCTGCCCAAGGACCGTTTCTTCGACCGCGAGCTCAGCTGGCTCAAGTTCAACCAGCGCGTGCTCGAATGTGCGGAGAACGAAGACATGCCCCTGCTCGAGCGCGCCAACTTCGCCGCGATCTTCGCCTCGAACCTTGACGAGTTCTTCATGGTCCGCGTCGCCGGCCTGAAGCGCCGTATCGACTCGGGCATCGCCGTGCCGTCTGCCGCCGGCCTGAGCCCGCGTCAGCAGCTGCGCGCGATCAGCGAGACCGCACACCGTCTGCAAGACGAGCACGCACATTACACGATCGACACCATTCTGCCGGAATTGGAGAAGGAGCGCATCGTCCTGCTGACGTGGGACAAGCTCACATCCTCCGAGCAGGAGCGCCTCTCGCGCTACTACCGCCAGCAGGTGTTCCCGGTCCTGACGCCGCTCGCCGTGGATCCGGCCCACCCATTCCCCTACATTTCCGGCGGTTCCATCAACCTGGCCGTGATTGTGGAGAACCCGGCCTCCGGCAAGTCGCACTTCGCCCGCGTCAAGATCCCGGGCAACCTGCCGCGCCTGGTGCCGGTGGACGACATGACCGATGAGGAGTCCAAGGACGAGCGTTACGGCTTCATCGCCATGGAAAAGCTCATCGCCGCGCATCTGGAATCCCTGTTCCCGGGCATGATCATCAAGGAGGCCCGCTCCTTCCGCGTGACTCGTAACGAGGACATCGACGTGGAAGAGGATGACGCCGAGAACCTGCTCAACGCCATGGAGAAGGAGCTGCTGCGCCGCCGCTTCGGACCGCCGATCCGCCTGGAGATCACGGACACCACGAGCCCCTTCCTCTCCCAGCTGCTCGCCGACCAGCTCGGCGTGAGCCAGGACGAGGTATACCGTCTGCCCAGCCCGCTGGACCTGACCGTGCTCTTTGAGCTCGGCAGCGTGGACCGCCCGGACCTGAAGAACCGTCCGTTCGTGCCGACCACGAACCGTCAGATCGCCGAGGTCGAGTCCTCCCGCGCACAGGATATTTTCGCCGCCATCCGCGAGCGCGACATCCTGCTGCATCACCCCTATGACTCCTTCTCCACTTCCGTGCAGGCCTTCCTTGCGCAGGCCGCCGCGGACCCGAAGGTGCTGGCCATCAAGCAGACCCTGTACCGCACCAGCTCCAACTCGCCGATCATCGACGCCCTGATCGACGCCGCTCATGCCGGCAAGCAGGTGCTGGCTTTGGTGGAAATCAAGGCTCGTTTCGACGAGGACGCCAACATCGCGTGGGCCCGCAAGCTCGAACGCGCCGGCGTGCACGTGGTGTACGGCATCGTGGGCTTGAAGACCCACTGCAAGCTCATCGAGGTCGTGCGTCAGGAAGCGGACGGTCTGCGCCGCTACTGCCACGTAGGCACCGGCAACTACAACCCGAAGACCGCGCGACTGTACACCGATCTGGGTCTGCTGACCTGCGACCCGGTGGTCGGCCAGGATCTGACTCGTCTGTTCAACCAGCTCTCTGGTTACGCGCCGAAGTCCAGCTTCCACCGTCTGCTGGTGGCCCCGCGTACCGTGCGCACCGGCCTGATTCAGCGCATCCGCCGCGAGGAGGACGCCGCCCGCGCCGGCAAGGAGGCCTGGATCAAGATCAAGGTCAACTCCATCGTGGACGAGAAGACCATCGACGCCCTGTACCGTGCCTCTCAGGCCGGCGTGAAGATCGACATCGTCGAACGCGGCATCTGCGCTCTGAAGCCCGGCGTTCCCGGCCTGTCCGAGAACATCCGCGTACGTTCGATTCTCGGCCGCTTCCTGGAGCACTCCCGCATCTACGCCTTCTGCAATGCGGACGGCCCGCAGATCGGCGAGGGCCCGGCTTCCGGCCCGGAGGTCTACATCGGTTCGGCTGACCTCATGCACCGTAACCTTGATCGCCGCGTCGAGGCTCTGGTGCGCGTCACCGCCCCGGAGCAGATTGACGAGCTCATCAAGTACGTGGACCTGCAGATGGCCGACTCCACCATGAGCTGGCACATGCAGCCCGACGGCACGTATGTGCTGCACACCAAGGACGACGAGGGCCGCCCGCTGGTCGATAGTCAGGAATACCTGATTCGCAAGCACCAGCGTCGCCCCAATTCACACAACTGATTTCACTCGATGCTCCCTGTCAGCGCAAGCTAACTGAGGGTGGTTACGATGCCCGGCTCCTCTTTCGAGAGGATGCCGGGCATCGTTGTTCAGCGCGCAAAAACTACGTAGCAGCGGTCCAACGTGACCTACAATACAAGAGATGGGTACGAACAGTATGAGACGAATCGTGGAAGCCGCCGGCGGTATTCTGTACCGGTGGAAGGATGATGCCGAGCCGACGCGGGCATCATCTCCATCAGTGAAATCCAATATTGCCACCGATGGCACCATCATCGCGAACACCACGGATTCTGACGGCGAGACCACGGCAGCACCCGGCGCATCGGACGCGGCTTCCACCCCGGACCCGGCGCAGGCCGACAGCCCAGCCACAGCGGACAACGTACTCAACCGCATCGAACTGTGCATCGTGCATCGCCCGAAATACGACGACTGGAGCTGGCCGAAAGGCAAGGTCGACCCAAACGAATCACACCGGCATGCCGCCGTGCGCGAGATCGGCGAGGAATCGGGCCTGCCCGTGGAGCTCGGTCCCTATCTGGGCGACATCGAGTACCCGCTGTCCGAAGAGGGCCGCAAACAGCGCCATACCAAGGATCGGTCGGCGGACACCAAGCACATCCAGTTCTGGATGGCCACGCCAATCAGCGCCATCGACAACCTGCGGCGTACCCATGCGTTTGGCCCGGTGCATCGGGCGGACATCGGCGAAATCGACGAAGTTTTGTGGCTGACGCCGGCCGAGGCCCGCAAGAAACTCAGCCATTCCACCGATAAGGACATCCTCGCGCTATTCGTTGACCGGGTGCAGGAGGGCGCGCTTGACGCCGTGCCGGTGATTATCGTGCGCCACGGCAAGGCAGAAGCGCGCAAGCTGTGGAAGGGTTCGGACGCGAACCGTCCGATCACGCCGCGCGGCGCGGCTGCGGCATACGCGCTGAACCGCGAGCTGGCGTGTTTCAATCCGACCCGACTGGCCACGTCGCCTTGGGTGCGCTGCCAGGAGACGTTGGAGATGTTCGCGTGGCAGACCGGACGAGACATGGTTCATCTCGATCCGCTCACCGAAGATGCATACGCCGCTGCGCCGGACACCGCATGGGAGTGTCTACTCAGCGAAATCGAGTTCGCACTTGAGCGCCGTCAGCCCATAGCGATATGCATGCACCGGCCGGTGATTGGTGGTATGTTCGAACACCTGCGCAGCATGTGCGTTGCGCCGTCTCTGAGCAAACGCCTAATCGCCAAGACACCGTTCATGCCGACCGGCACGGCGGTGGCGCTGTTCGTCACTCCGACGCCTCATGGTCCCAAAATCATCGATATTCAGAAGGTTCAACCGCTTGTCTACTAGACCCGCATTTCCTGATTCATCCAACTCCTCGGCCGCTGCCGCTGCAGCTCATGCCGCGCACAATGGTGCCGCCGGCAGTCTGGGCCCAGGCTTCGGCTCGCTGCGTGCGGCCGGAGCGGCATTCGGACCTGCTCGCATGGGTTCTTCACGTCCTTCGCGCCCGGCTCAGCTCGACCCGGCTGTGGCCGATGGATTGGCCGGCGGCATGGACCCGCAAGCGTTGAGCGAGATGAGCCATCTGTCCGCTGCCGCATTGCTGGATCGTGTGCGCCATAGCGAAGACCCGACGGTTGTCGAGCGCGTGCTCACGTTGGTGGAGACGGTCGGCGTGGATGAAATCGCCGAACTATGGAGCGATACCGAGCCGGATTCGCTGCCTGGTGTGCTGTGGCGACTGTATATGTTGCGTACGTGGATGCGATCGAATCGCGACTCGATCGCGCATCTGTGGCGCTTGGGTGAGCCGGTGGCCACTACCGCCTCCGCCATCGCCGGCGTGGATCAGGCTCCCAGTGAAGATGACATCGTGCGATTGGCCGATTCGATTCTCTCCGGTGCTTTTGTGGGCGATTTTGCCGTGGCGCTTGAGCGTGCGGCGGCGTTTACCGATGTGGTGGCGTTGGGCTTGCGCGTGGAGGCGCGGCGCATGGTGACCCGGGCCGAGGCCAACGGCGGCTTCTCCTCGGATGCCGATGAGAAGGCCGTGCGCACCAAAGCCGCCCGCCTTATGCACACCGCCGGCAGCCTCATGGCCACCGCCAAGGATTTCCAACACGGTGCCAACCTCTGGCGTCGCGGACGGTTGGAGTAACCCCGCTCCAGGCTCCCTCTGATGAGGGAGCTGTCACGGGCGATGCCCATGACTGAGGGAGAAACCCACCAACCGCACCCCAACAATCAGCTACCAGCCAACACCACACCTCCCCCGGCGCGGCGAGCCCCATCGCAAGCTATACTGAGTATCCGCGTCGGACCGTGCTTAAGCCCCGGGCTCCATTTTTTGCCGCCGCGAGCGGCCCTTGCGCCGACAGGCGCTTTCGCGGTTCGGCGCTTCTTTTCTTTTACCCGATTCACGCCCCGAACGTTGCGATGGGCACGACCAGTATGCCGTCATTGCGGCGATAGGCCTTCCCACCTCGGCCGGTAAGGAACATCATGAACTCTGGTTCGCGAACTTGGGCCATGGGGTTGCCACAGATTTTGTCGCGGAAGGATTTGAGCTTATCCGCATTGTCATCGTTCACCTTAAGGTCACTGAGTTTTATTTCGATAGCACCCCACCTGCCGTCAGACAACTCGATAATGACATCAACTTCAAGCCCCTTGTCATCGCGGTAGTAGGCGATGCGATTGTTCGCGCCCGGCATGGCCGACAGATATACATTCAAATCACGAATGCACAGCGTTTCAAACAGATCGCCGAGCGTCTGTGTATCGCGCATCAGAGTATTCGGCGCGGCACCTAAAACCGCAGCAGGCAACGAAGGATCCACGAAATATCGCTTGGGCTTGGTTCGCACACGACTCTTTGCGCGGAGTGGCGGCTCCCAACCCTCCAAATCCGTCAGAAGGTACAAGTCCTTGAACATTTCCAAATAGCTCTTCACCGTCTGCGTATCCGGCTCACGCCGCTCATCGCCATATGCCATATCCGCAGCCAGCGTCGCATATTTTGGTGCCTGCGAGATGTTCACGGCAAGAGCTCGCATCAAAGCTCGTGCAGTTTCAGGATTCTTCTTCATCTTCGGCACGCTGATATCCAGCACACTTGCGATATATTCGCCCGGGATTTCCAAGGCGAATTCATCGTCTAGCTCAAGATTCGCGGGCCATCCGCCACGGCAACACCATCTGGCGATGTCTTCGATACTCGTATTGCATTCGGCAGGCTCGAATTTCCCCTCGAACAAATCGGATAGGCTGACCGCGCCCGTGGATTCTCCGGATTCAGCCAAGCTCATGGGCCACATGCGCAGACGAGCAATGCGACCAGTGCCGCTGTGATGAATGGCGTCACGATCCTTTGGAATAGCCGAACCTGTAAGAATCAGCTGCCCCTTGCGGTTCGCATTGTCATCTATATGGCGACGAGCGGCATCCCAAATTTGCGGTACATCTTGCCATTCGTCCACCAGATGGGGCTCCTCCCCCATCAGCACCAATGCAGGATCGGTTTGGGCGGCCGCGAAAACTGCCACATCATCCAGACGGTCAACGCTTCGAGACCGGGAGAGCGCGGTCCATGTCTTGCCGCACCATTTCGGCCCAACGATTTCCACCGCACCGAACGCCTTGAGCAGTTTGCTTAATCTGCTATCTACCACGCGTGAACGATAATCAGGCCTGGTCAAGGTACCATCGCGACCACTCAAATCGTTCATATTGCAGCCTTTCCCAGTTCTATCGTTCTAACAATATAGATTTTACACCAGTTTCATTCCCGATTTTACGCCTATCTCATTCCCGGTTTTACACCAGTTTCATTCCCTGTTTTACACCGTGTTGTTTTTACGCTTTACCCCCTCAGAGGTATCAGAGGCAGATCTCGACACGGACAGGGCATTGTCCTGCTGCAACTGGCCTATCGCAGCAAAAAGTCGAATCACCCACAAATCCAATCCGATGAGCAAGCCGCGCCATTACCAATTCGGCAGGTCGGCAAACTTGGACTAGGCTGGGAATCATGGAACTCCATGTTTTGAATCATCCGCTGGTCGAGCACAAGCTCACCGTGCTGCGCGACAAGAACACCCCCTCCTCCACCTTCCGCGAGCTCGTCTCCGAACTCGTGATGCTTGAGGCCTACGAGGCCACCCGCAACCTGTCCGTGGTGGCCGCGCCGATCGAGACGCCGGTCGCCCCGATGACCGGCAAGAAGCTCGCCTCCCCGCGCCCGATCATCGTGCCGGTGCTGCGCGCTGGCTTGGGCATGCTCGACGGCATGACCCGCCTGATTCCGACTGCTGAAGTCGGCTTCCTGGGCATGAAGCGCGACGAGGAGCACCCCACCCAGCAGGTGACGTACGCGAACCGTCTGCCCGAGGACCTGTCCGGCCGCCAGTGCTTCCTCATCGACCCGATGCTCGCCACCGGCGGAACGCTGGTCGCCGCCACGCACTACCTGGCCGAGCGCGGCGCCAAGGACGTGACCGCGATCAACATCATCGCGGCCCCCGAAGGCATCAAGTACGTCGAGGAGCACATCGACCCGTCCATCGACTTCAAGGTCGTGGTGTGCGCGGTCGACGAACGTCTTAACGACAAGTGCTACATCGTGCCGGGACTCGGCGACGCCGGTGACCGTCTCTATGGCGTAATTGACTGATTTCCCTGGCTCCCCTCCCCGAGGGGAGCCAGCATAACGGAACATCTATGCAAATCGACATTATTGCGCCGGGGCGCGTGAAGGAGCGTTACCTTCGCGACGCCATTGACGAGTATTCCAAGCGACTTTCGCGCTACTGCAAGCTCAACATCATTGAAGTGGCAGATGAGAAAACGCCTGACCATGCCTCCGAAGGCGTTGACCGACAGATCAAGGCCAAAGAAGGCGAACGCATCGCCAAGCATCTGAAGGACGGCGCGTTTGTTATTGCCCTTGCCATCAATGGCAAGCAGCTGTCCAGTGAAGAATTGGCCGCCAAAATCAACGACCTTGGATTGCGTGGCACCAGCCATATTCAGCTGGTCATCGGCGGTTCAATCGGCCTTGACGACGCGATTCTGCGTCGTGCTGATTTTCTGCTGAGTTTCTCGAAGATGACGTTCCCGCATCAGCTCATGCGCGTGATTCTGCTGGAGCAGATCTATCGCGCTTATAAAATCAACGCTGGCGAGCCGTATCACAAGTAAAACGCCATACCTCATGGGGCGGGAAATCCCCCATGGGGCGGTAATTGCCCCATGAGGCGGCATAATCCTCATGGGGCGGTATGCCAAAATGGCTTAATTCCGCGGTTTCACATATTCTTCAAACCGCCCCATGGGCAAGTTACCGCCCGATGAGCCTGTAACCGCCCCATGGGCGCATCAATAACGCCCTCAACCTCACACTGCGTCGGGGACGAACGCTTCGAAGATGTGGCGGTCGAAGTAGGGGGCGCACTGGGCGAGTTCATCGCTGCTGCGCACGGTCCATGAAACCGGCATCGCACCCATCGAACGAGCGAGCTTGACTTGCGGCGAAGCGCCACCGGTCCAGTCATAAGCCACGAAATCAGGACGAGACAGCCAGTCGAACGCCAGTAAGCCGGCGGCCCATTCAGCCGCACCATTCTTGCTCAGCTTCGCCGGCCAGCTCAGCTGACCGCGGCACACCTCAGGGTGATGCTCCTTGTACCAATTCACCGCGCCCGGGTGGAAGGATTCGATCACGTACGGGCCGTCATACGCCTCAAGCAAGGCGTGGCCCTTTTCCATGAGCTCTTCGCTACGCTCATCCCAAGCCCTGTTGTTGCTGAACTTGTATTCCACAATCAGCGGAGCTCGGCCGGCCACCACGTCCAGCACATCGGAGAACAGCGGCACATGCTGGTAGTACCCCTTCGGCGCGGCGGACGGCGTGACCACCAGCGGCGGGTTCGCGTCGGCACCCGGCAACGGTTCGGCCTTCAAATCGCCTGACTCGCCGTTCGGGAAGAGCGGAATACGGGCGAGTTCGTCGTAAGTCAGGTCTTCGATGCGGCGCGGATCGCCGGCCACGCGCAACAAATCGGCGTCATGGACCACGACCACTTGGCCGTCGAGCGTAAGCTGCACGTCGAGTTCGATGCCATAGCCAGCCTCGCAGGCGGCGGCGAACGCGGCCAGCGAGTTTTCGGGAGCAATCGGACCGGTCATATCCGCACTGCCGTAGCCGGCCTTGACAGCCATGCGACGGGCAAGCGACACATAATCATCGTTTTCGGCGATGGATCGCTCAGTGGTATCGGCTTGGGCGCTAACCGGATTATCCCCACCATAATCAGCGATATCGGTATAGCCGACCAAACCAGAACCCGCATCATGCAAGCCACGATGGGCATACCATACCTCCGGAATGGAGGGCACGAAATTACGACGCTTGTCATTGAACGTGCGCGGGGCCACGGCCCACACGGCAGCACCGGCGGCGGCCACGCCTGCCAGCGCCACGTTTCTCCAGAGCTTCGACGACATTGGAATCCTTCCTGTTGGGCTGCCTCTAGCCTAACGCTTCTGCCAGCCATTGTGGAGTGGTTGGATCATCCGGTTTCAGCGCGCGGTCCAGGTGGTTGGCGCGCAGTGGCTCCCAGCTGAAATCTGCCAGCAGATCGGCGGTTTTGCAAGGAATTGGAGTGGGTTGCAGACGCAGCAGCCAGGCGCAGTATCCGATGATTTGCTCGGGGGTTACGTTGCGGGCGCGCAAGGCTCCCATATCCAGCGAACGTTCGCGCTTGGCTAAACGCCGGCCGGCCGCATTGTCGATAAGTGGCAGATGCGCATACTCGGGGTGCTCGGCGAGAGGCTTTTCCGTGTTGCCGCATTCCGGCTCAAAGCCGCCAGCCAACAGACACTGGCGAATCCACATTTGCAGCGCGGTGGAGCGCAGCAGATCACGGCCGCGCACGATATCATCAACACCCATATCGAGGTCATCCACGACCACGACCAGTTGATAGCCGAACAGTCCATCGGCTCGGCGAATCACGGAATCGCCTACCTCGCGGGCCAAATCGTAGTGCTGTGGACTATAGACACGGTCGTTAAAGCATGCGACACCATCAACGATTCCGGCATCGCCCTGCTGTTCCGGCGGCACGGCTCCCGACAGCGCAGCGGAATCGTCAGGCACTGTACGTTGCTTTTCTCCCGCTGCCGATTCCGGCATGGCGATACGGATGGAATGCTGGTCGCCGCGAACCAAACGGGCACGGACCTCGTCGGGATGGTCGTGCAGCAGGCGGCGGCACGTGCCGGGGTACACCATGAAGCCGTCGCCCTCGTTGGGGGCCGAGGCGGCGCGAATGTCGGCACGCGAGCAGAAACAGGGGTACAGCACACCTTGCGAGCGCAGGCATTCGAGAGCGTATTCGTATCGTTCAGTGCGCTGGGATTGGAACATCGGCTCGCCATCCCAGTCGAGGCCGAGCCAATGCAGGTCATCCATCATGAGCTGGTCCGCACCGGCGACCACACGCGGCTTGTCCACGTCCTCGATACGCATCAGCATGCGGTCGCCACGCGAGCGGGCCGAAAGCCATGCACCCAACATGGCGTACACGTTGCCGATATGCATGCGCCCCGACGGCGTCGGCGCGAATCGTCCAGTCACTGGCCCTCCTCGTATGAAGTTCAGCACCATGGTAGCGAAAAGGCTCTCCTCCTCAGAGGAGAGCCAATATAGTGAAGCTCGCCAGCCCGAACTCCCCTCAGTCAGCTTCGCTCAGAGAGGGGAGCCAGTGATTGTCACTTATCTTCGGTGACGTTGTCCACGCTCACATCCGGGTCGTCGGAGACGATCTGGTCGCCGGCCCAGGCGGAAAGCTCAAGATGCTCACCACCGGTCTGGTCGACCAGCACGGTGTCGCCATCGTGGACCTTGCCGGCCAGCAGCATACGGGCCAGCTGGTCGCCCACTTCGGTCTGTACCAGGCGGCGCAGCGGACGAGCGCCATAAGCCGGGTCGTAACCGGTGTTGGCCAGCCATTCGCGAGCCGAGTCGGTGACGTCCAGCGTGATGCGGCGATCGGTCAGACGCTGGGACACGCCAGCCACCTGGATATCCACGATGCCGCCAAGCTCCTCGCGCGTAAGCGGGTGGAACATGACGATGTCGTCCAGACGGTTCAGGAACTCCGGCTTGAAGTTCATGTGGACAGCGTCCATCACGGCCTTTTTCTTGGCGTCGGCGTCCATGTCCTCGTTCACGAGGAACTGCGAGCCGAGGTTAGAGGTCATAATCAGGATCGTGTTCTTGAAGTCCACGGTCCTTCCCTGGCCATCGGTCAGGCGACCATCGTCAAGTACCTGCAGCAGCACGTCGAAGATCTCCGGGTTGGCCTTCTCGACCTCGTCGAACAGCACCACGGAATACGGGCGACGGCGCACGGCCTCGGTCAGCTGGCCGCCCTGCTCGTAGCCCACGTAGCCCGGAGCCGCACCGATCAGGCGCGAGACTGAAGCCTTCTCCATGTATTCGGACATGTCGATGCGGACCATGGCCTTCTCGTCGTCGAACAGGAAGTCGGCGAGCGCCTTGGCCAGTTCGGTCTTGCCCACACCGGTGGGACCGAGGAACAGGAACGATCCGGTCGGACGGTTCGGGTCGGAGATGCCGGCACGCGAACGGCGCACCGCGTCGGACACGGCGGCGATGGCTTCCTTCTGGCCGATCACACGCTTGCCGAGGTAGTCCTCCATGTGCAGCAGCTTCTCGTTTTCGCCCTGCATCAGGCGGCCGACGGGAATGCCGGTCCAGTCGGAGACGATCTCAGCCACCGAGTCGGCGTCCACACGGTCCGGGACCATCGGCTCATCGGCCGGGTTGGCCGCGCTGGCATCAGCAGATTCAGCATCCGCGCTCTCCGCGGCGGCAAGCTCCTTCTGAATGGACGGAATCTCGCCGTACAGAATCTTCGAGGCCTCCGCCAAGTTGCCTTCACGGGTATACTTATCCGCCTGCACGCGCAGGTCGTCGAGCTTGGCACGCAGGTCGCCGACCTTGTTGTGGCCAGCCTGTTCCGCATCCCAACGCGCCTTGAGACCGCTGAGCTTCTCACGGGTGTCCGCAAGTTCGGCTTGCAGCTTGCCCAGACGCTCCTTGGACGCAGGATCCTCGGCCTTCTTGAGCTGCATTTCCTCCATTTCAAGACGGGTCACCTTGCGCTGCAGCTCATCGATCTCCTCAGGCGAGGAGTCGAGCTCCATACGCAGGTGAGCGGCCGCCTCATCGACCAGATCGATGGCCTTGTCCGGCAGCTGACGACCCGAAATGTAACGGTTCGAGAGGGTCGCGGCGGCAACCAGCGCGTCGTCGCCGATCGTTACCTTATGGTGCGCCTCGTAACGCTGCTTCAGACCACGCAGAATGGCGATGGTGTCTTCCACGCTCGGCTCACCCACGAACACCTGCTGGAAACGACGCTCCAGCGCCGGATCCTTCTCGATGTTCTCGCGGTACTCGTCCAGCGTGGTCGCGCCGATCAGGCGCAGCTCGCCACGGGCCAGCATGGGCTTCAACATATTGCCGGCATCCATCGAGCCTTCGGCCGCACCCGCGCCGACGATGGTGTGGATCTCATCGATGAAGGTGATGATCTGACCATCCGCATTCTTGATTTCGTTCAGGACGCTCTTCAGGCGCTCCTCGAACTCGCCACGGTACTTCGAACCGGCCACCATGGAGCCCAAGTCAAGGGAAATGAGCTTCTTGCCTTGCAGGGTGGTGGGCACGTCGCCCGCCACGATACGCTGGGCCAAACCCTCCACGACGGCGGTCTTGCCGACGCCGGGCTCGCCAATCAGCACCGGGTTGTTCTTGGTACGACGGGAGAGGATCTGAATCACGCGGCGGATTTCCTGGTCACGTCCGATGACCGGGTCCAGCTTGCCTTCCTTGGCGGCGGCCGTCAGGTCGGTGGAGTACTTCTCTAGGGCCTTGTACGAGCCTTCCGCGTCCGGGCTGGTGACCTTCGCGCCACCACGCACGCCGGGTACGGCCTTGCGCAGGGAGGCTGCGGTGACGCCGTTCTTCTCCAAGATTTCGGCCGACTGGTTCGGCTTGCTGGCCGCGATGCCGATAAGCAGATGTTCGGTGGAGACGTATTCGTCGCCCATCTGCTGCATTTCCTTCTCAGCCTGGGCGATGGCGGCGGTCAGCTGGCGGCTGGCCTGTGGCTGCGAGGTGCTGGATCCGGATGCGCTCGGCAGCGCGACCAAAGCGTTACGCACGGCGGCGCCGATGGCCTGCGGGTCCCCGCCCGCGGCCTCGATGAGGGAGCGCACCACGCCGTTTTCCTGACGCAGCAACGCATCCATGACGTGCAGGGTCTCAACCTGCGCGTTTCCTGCGGCGGACGCACTCTGAATCGCGTCGCCGACGGCCTCCTGGGCCATAGTGGTGAACTTCTGTTCCATATCGTATTCCTCCATATCATGCGGCCCGCGCGGAGCGGCTCGCGGGCTTCGAAAGCCCTGCGAGCGTTGCGACAGACCGCAGCTTGTCGTTGTCTGATATGGTCAACCGACCTGGAACCCATTCTATTCCCAAAACTTGAGTGCATATGACTCAAGTTTTGGATTTTGGTGGGGAGGGTGACTAGTAGCCCCCTCTGATGAGGAAGCTTGGGCAGCCGCTACTTCAGTGCGCCGACGGCGGATTCGGCGGCGGCAAGGACTTCGCCGGAGAGAATCGCCTCGGCCACGCCCTCAATCTGCGGGGTGGTCCAGGTATCGCGTACGTCGGGGCCGATTTCGTTGGCGTACTGGCGCACCACGCGGTATACGGCGGCGCCCGCCGCACCCGGACGGTACGGCTTGCGGAAGTCGAAGGAGCGGCAGGAGCACAGCAGTTCCACGGCCAGCACGCGCGCAAAGGCCGGAATCGACCGGCGCAGCTTGCGGGCGGCGGCCCAACCCATCGACACGTGATCTTCCTGCATGGCGGAGCTTGGAATCGAATCGACCGAGGCAGGCACGGCGTTACGCTTCATTTCGGAGACGATGCCGGCAGCGGCGTATTGGGCGATCATGAAACCGGAGTCCACGCCCGGGTCACCAGCCAGGAACGCCGGCAGGCCGCGGTTGCGCGCCACGTCAAGGAAGCGGTCGGTACGACGCTCGGAGATAGAGGCTACGTCGGCGGTCGGAATCGCCAGGAAATCGAGCACATAGGCCAGCGGCGCGCCATGGAAGTTGCCGTTGGACTCCACACGGCCGTCCAGCGTGACGCACGGGTTATCGATGGCGGAGGCGAGTTCCACGCCCGCCACGGAGGCCGCGTATTCCACGGTGTCGCGGGCGGCGCCGTGCACCTGCGGGGTGCAGCGCAGCGAGTAGGCGTCCTGCACACGCACGGTGGAGCCCGGGCGGCCGGCCTCAATCAGACCAGAGTCCTTGAGCATGCGGGCGATGTTCGCAGCGGAATCGCCTTGGCCGCGATGCGGGCGCAGCGCCTGCAAGTCGGCGGCGAATACGCGGTCGTTGCCGAGCATGCCTTCCACGCTCATCGCGGCGGCGACATCCGCGGTCTTGAGCAGCAGGCGCAGATCGGTGATGGCCATACACAACATGCCGAGCATGCCGTCGGTGCCGTTGACCAGCGCCAGTCCTTCCTTCTCTTTCAAATCGACGGGCGTGATGCCGGCCGCACGCAGCGCTTCGCCGCCGCCGATCTTGAGGCCGTCAGCGTTGCGGGCCTCGCCTTCACCCATCGCCACCAAAGCACAGGCTGCGAGCGGCGCCAAATCACCGGAGCATCCGAGTGAACCGTATTCGTAGACCACCGGGGTGATGCCGGCGTTCAGCATATCGGCGTAGACCTGCGCGGTTTCCGGGCGCACACCGGTGCGTCCGGTGCACAGGGTGCTCAGGCGCAGCACCAGCAGGCCGCGCACCACCTCACGCTCCACTTCCGGTCCGGCACCGGCGGCATGCGAGCGAATCAGACTTTTCTGCAGCTGCGCACGCTGTTCCTTGGGGATGGAGGTGGAGGCGAGCGCGCCGAATCCGGTGGAGATACCGTAATGCGGCACGGTGTCGTCGGCCAAATGATCGATAACCGCGCGACTCAGCGCCATCTCATGCTTCGATTCGTCCGAAATCGCCACTTTGGCACCGCCGCGCGCTACGGCGATAACGTCCTCGATGCTCAGCGCTCCAACACCTACGGTGACCGTCTGCTCTGCCATGCTCATACCTTTCTATATATGTGCCGCATTCCGCATATACGACATATGCGGCACATGCTTCGCCGGGGATCCGCGACTGCCCGCATTCGCTCACCGCACCTGCCCATCAACAGCAGGCGACGCAAACGCGACCAATCGCTCCCCGAGTAATCAAACCTTGGCCATTTCACCTCAGTCGGATGCCCGCCATAAGCCACTTCGTCCATCTTGTGTCTGAAATCTCAGACATGTAAGGTGATGGAAATATGAGCCATGCCTCGCAGCAATACGCCTTCACCGAGCCACGTACCGTCAAGCGGGCGCAGGTGAAGCCATCAGAACGGGAACATCAGACATCATCATCCGCGCCACGTGTCTCGCTGGCTCCGGCGGCCGACCGTACGCTCGACATCCTCGAGTTCATCGCGAGCAATGGTCAGACGCAAGCCGCCACGCTCGCTCGCGAACTCGGCATTCCGCGCTCCACGGTGTACCAATTGTTGGAGATTTTGGAGCGTCACGGACTGGTCACCCGCCTTGCCGAGCAGCGCGCGTACGGCATCGGACTCAAGACTTTCGAGCTGGGATCGGCCTATTCTCGCCAACATCGTGTATCGCAGGTCGCGCATCCGGTGTTGGCGCGTCTTGTTGACGAGACCGGCGAAAACGGACATCTGGCCGTGCTGCACGGCAACGAAATCATTTATGTGATTGAGGAGCGCGCCGCGCATCGCCCGCCGCTAGTGTCAGGCGTGGGCGTGCGCCTACCCAGTCACCTGACCGCCACCGGGCGGGCCATTCTGTCCGCACTCCCCCGCAATCAGGTCCGCGCGCTATATCCCAATCGTCAGGCGTTCACCGACCGCACCGGCATCGGCCCCAAATCGCCCAAGGAGCTGGAGGCAACGCTCGCCGAAACCCAACGCACCGGTTTTGCCGAGGAACACGGAGACGTGACGCCCGGCTTTGATTCATACGCCGTCGCTGTGCGCGACTACAACGACTTTCCCATCGCCGGGCTGGCTCTCACTTTCGTGAGCGGATCGCTGCGCCCCGAACAGGAGCGGTCGCTTAAGACCAAGCTGCGGCTTGCCGGCACGGAACTGTCCCGGCGTCTCGGCGCGGTCGGCAGTTTGACATGAGGATTCGCGAGATCATCGTGCTGGGCTCCTTCGCCCCGATCACGATTTTCTCAACTAAGTTCACCGATTCGCTGACCGGCAACGCCAAACTCGCCGGCTTCTCGCTGACAGTGACGGCCATCATCAGCCTGGTGGTGATGACCGCCCTGCACGCACTTCTGCCGGGAGCGTAAGGCGCGTTCTTGGTTCCCTCAGTCAGCTTCTCCGCCTGGACGGTTCCCCTCAGAGAGGGGAGCCAGAACGAGTCACGCCCGAACGATTACGTTGCGCAGATCACCGATGCCTTCGACGTGCACGATGGTCTCGTCGCCTGGGTCGAGGTGGCCGGAGGCGTTCGGGGTGCCGGTCATGATGACGTCGCCAGGCAGCAGCGTGGAGAACGACGAAATGGCGGCAATCTGCTCGGGGATGCCGTGAATCAGGTTCGCGGTGGTGCCAGACGCCATCGGCACATCCTCGCCGTTCAGCGTGAAGGAAATCTTGGCGTCCTTCCAGTCGAGGTCGTCACGCATCACGATCCACGGGCCAAGCGGACAGGAGGTATCGAAGCCCTTGGCGCGCGTCCACGTGGGGTCGATGCCCTGCAGATCGCGCAACGTCACATCATTGACGCAGGTGAAGCCGAGCACGTAATCCATCGCGTTCTCGACGGTCACGTTCTTGGCGATACGGCCCATCACCACGGCCACTTCCGGCTCGAAGTTCATGTCCTTGGAGCAGGCCGGGTACACAATCGGGTCGTCGGGGCCGATTACCGAGGTGGACGGCTTGGTGAAGATCACCATGTCTTCCGGCGCGTGGGCGATTTCGGAGTGGCCGGCCTCGTGCATGAACTGGGCGTGGGCCTCATAGTTCTTGGCCAGACCGTAAACCTTGGAGGGGATGACCGGGGAGAGCAGACGGATGCCATCGCCGTCGACCGGGTAACGAGTGCCGGTGGGCTTGACCTGGTCGCCGGCCAGCGGATGGCCGTCCAGTTCGATGAGGTAGTCCTTGCCGTCCGTTTCGTCCTTCTGCACGAAGGCGTAGCGCGGCGAATCATTCAAAGAAAAACGTGCGAGTCTCATGCCTGTAAGCCTACTCCTTGGCGGTTCCTTCCGCAGAAGCATCCGTCCAAGGAGCAAGCAGACCGGCCTTCAATCGACCAAAACGCACGTTCGCTGGGATTGCTACTTTTCGGTCCAGGTTTTGTCATACAGCGACTGGCCGCTTTGCGTGTGCATGATGACGCGCAATGATGCCTTGCCGCTGGAGGTCTTGCACATCGAGCCCAGCAGATTCGCGGTGGATTGATAGGTGCTGTCCATAGCATCCAGTGAGGAAGCGGCGGTATCGCCTAGCGAGGCATAGCTGTCGTCGAGCACGTACTCGTACACCAAGGTGTCACCGTCGACACGGTAGTTGAAGGTGATGCCGGTGTCTGCAAACGTATCCGCTTCGGATTCAATGGAGTCCTTGAATTCCAAAGAGTCGACGAAATCCTGAATCGAATCGTACAGCCCATAATCGCCGTCGGTTAGATCGTCATGGGTTTCGCCCAACGTGTCGTCCAGCGCATCGTCAAGATTATCTTGAGCTTTGCTCTTATCGCTGCTATCACCGTTGCCCGAAGAGGACTGACTATAGAAGGAATCGGTTTTCGCCTCATCTATAGCCTTGCTGGTGTACGAGACACCGCCGACGATCAGCGCGATGACCAGTATTACCTGTATCACCATGCCCGCCGCACTGATGATGATGCCGGCGATGGCCAAGCCCTTGCCCTTGCCGCCCTGTTTCTTAATCTGGTTGAGGCCCACGATGCTCAGGATCAGACCGGGGAGTGAGACAAGGAACGAGCAGATAAAACCGGCAATAGCCAGGCCGTTGTACTTCTGGTTCGCTTCAGGCGGCACACTGCCGTAAGAACCAGACCATCCCGGCTGGCCGTTCGGTTGGCCGCCTTGCATATACGGGTTATAGGGCGTTTGCGGAGGCACGGCCCCGCCGCCCGGATATACCGGAGCACTACCGCTGCCATAGACCGGAGGAACCGATCCGCCTGCCGGAGCCGCCCCCGGATAGGGCGAATTGGGCGCTGCCGATGCGGGCGCGGGCGCAGCGGCAGGAGTCACTGGTGGCAAAGCCTGCGTAGGCGGTACCGGCTGATTGACCGGCGCAAGAGGCTGGGTGGACTGCTCGGCAGGTGTAAACGCCTGCGTAGGCTGCTCAACAGGAGTGAACGCCTGAGTGGGCTGTTCGCCCGCTGCGAGTGCTTGGGTTGGAGCATTGTTGGCGGCGGTTCCTGCTTCCCCCGTCATCGCATTTAACGGCTCAGTCGGATTGGCGTCAGCTTGCTGCCCCGGCACCTGGCCGTTCGGATTGACATTCGGATCAGTCATGACATGCACTCCTTCAACTGCATCGCACCCTACTTGCGAGATGCGCCCCTCGTCTTACGCGCCACATTGTGCGGTACAGACAACTGTACTCCTCGTGGCGAGCCTTAAGTACCCCAGGAAATTTGGCTTCCCAAAAAACACAGAAGCCTGAAACCGGCTATTGCCTCAGCAATATTCAGTCGGTTTCAAGCTAAATCGTTAATCCTCTGGTGAAACGACGGTCTACTTCTTCAGCAGCGGCGCGACTTGTTCCTCGTAGGCGGTCAGGGCGGTGTCGATCACCTGGTGCATGTCATAGTACTTGTAGGTGCCCAAGCGGCCGCCGAACACGGTGTTCGGCTCGGCCGCGGCCTTGGCCTCGTACCGCGCGTACAGGGCCTTGTCCGCATCGGTGTTGATCGGATAGTACGGCTCGTCGCCACGCTCGGCAAAACGGCTGTACTCCTCCCACACCACCGTCTTGTCCGGATTCTGCCGCTCGCGACGCTCCGGGTTGAAGTTCTTGAACTCGATAGCCCTCGTGTACGGCACGTCCGCGTCCGAGAAATTCATCACCGGGCAACCGAAATGGTCGCCCTCATCGTAACGGACCTCCTTGAAGTCCACCGTGCGCCACTTCAGGTCGCCAAGCTCGTAACCGAAGTAACGATCCACCGGACCCGTGTACACCACCGGCACGCCCGCGGCCTTCAGCGCCTCCTTGTTGTACGGCTGGGACTCGTCGAAGAAGTCCACGCCCAGCGAAACCGTGATGCGCGGATCGTCGATCATGCGTTCCATCCACTTGGTGTAGCCGTCCGCGGGCAGACCCTCCCACGTGTCCTTGAAATAGCGGTTGTCGTAGTTGAAGCGCACCGGCAGACGCTTGACGATCGACGCGGGCAGCTCAGCAGGATCGGTCTGCCACTGCTTGCCCGTGTAGTTCTTGATGAACGCCTCGTACAGGGGACGGCCGATGAGCTGGATGCCCTTGTCGTTGAGGTTCTGCGGATCGGTGCCGGCCAGCTCGCCCGCCTGCCCGGCGATAAGCTTCTGCGCCTCGGCCGGCGTGTAATGCGCATGGAAGAACTGGTTGATGGTGCCCAGGTTGATCGGCAGCGGATAGACCTCGCCGTCATGCGTGGCATACACGCGGTGCACATAGTTCGTGAAGCTCGTGAAACGATTGACGTAGTCCCACACACGCTTATTGGACGTGTGGAACAGGTGCGCGCCATACTTGTGGATCTCCGCGCCGGTCTCCTCATCAAAGTACGAGTACGCGTTGCCGCCGATGTGGTCACGGATATCGATGATGCGCACGCGCGCGCCGGTGTGCTCCACCGCCTGCTGCGCCACCGTCAGGCCAAACAGGCCCGCGCCGACAATGACTAGGTCTGGGTATTGAGTAGTTTCCGGCATGCGCGCATTCCCTTTCATAAAGTCAATATATCAATTATTATGTTCGATTTCCGAGAAAATATCTTACTCACCCAATTGCAAATCGGCAATCTTCCTAGACTGACCAGAAAACTGGACACAATCCAAGACCAGACGACAGACTCAAGGCAATGAATGGCATGTTCTTACATTTCTGCGTCTTTGCCCGGACCCGTTCGCCGCCACAAAGACAGAGCGCAGAACAACGCAACCACCAATATAAGCCCCCGCACTCAGGCAAACCTCAGGTTACGATTGGTAGATATGAGCAATTCCGAACAGGCCCTCGACTCAACCAACGAAGCAGTCAACAAAGCATCCAACGAAGCAACCAACCCATCATTCGCGCCGCAACACATTCTGGTCACCGGTGGCGCAGGGTTCATCGGCGCAAACTTCGTGCACTGGGTGGCGCGCAACCATCCGCAGGCCCACATGACTGTTCTGGATGCGCTCACGTATGCCGGCAAACGCGAGAATCTCGATGGCGTGCCGGCCGCGAACCTGACCTTTGTGCATGGCAATATTTGCGATGCCGAGCTTGTGGAATCCCTGTTTTCTGGGCTGAACCAACGCTCTGCAGCCGCAGTACCCCCGATTGACGCCATTGTGCACTTCGCCGCCGAATCGCATAACGATAATTCGATTCTCGACGCCTCCCCATTCCTCAATACGAACGTGACCGGCACGTACGTGTTGCTCGAGGCCGCCCGCCGCCACGATATTCGATTCCACCACATCAGCACCGACGAAGTGTATGGCGATCTGGCTCTGGACGAACAGCGCAAATTCACCGAGCTCAGCCCTTACAAACCGTCCAGCCCATATTCGGCGTCCAAAGCCGCCAGCGACCACTTGGTGCGCGCCTGGCACCGCACGCACGGACTCAAAACCACCATCAGCAATTGCAGCAATAACTACGGCCCCTATCAGCACGTGGAGAAGTTCATTCCCCGCCAGATCACGAACATTCTTGCCGGCATTCGCCCGAAACTCTACGGGCAAGGTCTGGCTGTGCGCGACTGGATCAGCGTGGAAGATCACTGCAGTGCCATCTGGACTATTCTCACCCGAGGCCGCATCGGGGAAACCTACCTCGTGGGAGCCAATGGCGAATACAACAACATTGATGTGCTGCACATGATTCTGAAGCTCATGGGTCGTGACGCCAATGACTTCGACCATGTGAACGACCGCCCCGGTGGCGATAAGCGCTATGCCATCGACGCCACCAAACTTCAGACCGAGCTCGGCTGGGTGCCAAAGTACACCGATTTCAAGGAAGGTCTGGCCGCGACCATCGACTGGTACCGTGCGCACGAAAGCTGGTGGATGCCGGATAAGGCCGGGACTGAGGAAAAGTACCGGAAGCAGGGTCATTGATAGGCCGTTGACAGGCCGCCGATAGGTCACTGACAGCGCAATCAATGAATACCGATTGCGAGATTTGGTGGCGAAAATATATCTTATGTTGTACAATAATCATATATTTCAATTATAAATTGATTATTATGACTTTTAAAGAACGGTAATGCGATGATTCGTTTACAAAGACTTGTTCTAGACAACATGAGGAACATATCGCACGGCGTCTTGGATTTTGACGATCTGCCCGCTGGCGGCAGCGTAACGGGTATCTATGGACAGAATGGATCAGGCAAGACCACCGTTATCGATGCCATCGGGATACTGCGCGCGCTGCTATCCGGGAATATGCTGCCGGACACCGCCGGCGATGCCATTAGCGTCAGCACCGGTCTTGCAACCTTGACGGCGACGCTCCTCATCGGAGGAAAACAGAAGCCCAGCTACCTTGAATACAAGGTGTCCCTGCGTAGAGCGAACCCGGATTCGACGCGAGCGCGCGTCGTTTCCGAGTCGGTTCGCATCGGCGACGATCTCTCACGCCTAGGCAGGGAGGCGTTGGGGCATCGGATGGAGGATTCTGAGACCGATGGTTTCGTGTCAACTCCGGTATATGTGTGGCGCTCCATCGAGGCGGTCACCTCGGTGAAAACCGTGGTCTCACGCACCGCTGATCGTGCGTACATGGAGGGGCGCTCATTCCTGTTCTCGCGGTGTGCCGCGCTTGAAGACCGACCCGATGCCGAGTTCCTCATCGACTGGGTGGTCTCCCGCGTGCGGGAAGCGAATGGTGTGTCCGCCAGATCACTGACATACATCAACGAACGTTTCGATGAGTTCGTACGCCTACGCAAGACCTTATGCGATTACGCGACCAATGATGTCTTCGTATCCACTACCCGTCGTGGCTCCTATGCCGCATATGCGTTCATCCCCATCATGGAGGAGGATTCCGCAGGTCGCAACACAGAGTTTCTGTTCGACCTGTTGCAACCGAACCCGCTGACCCCGGGCCAGGCGAAACGACTTGGACAGACCGTGGAGTCCTTCGACCGCATCCTGCCCACCCTCGTGCCTGGTCTGCATGTCCTGCTGAAGATCGGAACCGCGCCTTCCGGCAAAGATGGCGAGGACCGGGTCACCGCGGAGCTGTTCTCGCGTCGTGGCGATATCACGGTCCCATTCCGCTGTGAGAGCGAAGGCATCATACGCATCACCGCGCTGCTTGGCTATCTCAAGCACGCGTATAACGACGAGAACGCGCTGGTTGCCGTGGATGAGTTCGACTCCGGCGTGTTCGAGTTGCTGCTCGGTGACATGCTGTACCAGTTGGCGGACGGGTGCGCAGGGCAGCTGGTGTTCACCGCCCATAACCTGCGTGCGTTGGAAGTGCTGCCGAACGGCTGCATTCGCACTACAGTGACCGATCCCAATAACCGGTTCGCGATCATCCCCCGCAAGTCCTCCACGAACAACCAGCGCCGACGGTACCTGACGGCCAGCGAGCTCGGCTGGAGCGGCCCCGACATCTATGATTCGCCCATACCACGCATGTTCGGCAACAGTCTCTATGCCGCCGGCCATCCCGATGAGGACGATGACATCGACGACGATCTGGCAGCACTCAACACCTCCGGAACGAAGGTGAACCGTGGCTAAACGCAAGATCGTCCTGCTGGTCGTAGAAGGAGCAAGCGACGCCAGCCTGCTCGTGCCGGCATTCTCGTCGTTAATCGAGAACCGCCTATTCCAAGGGCAGGAATTCCACTGCGACGTGTTGACTGCGCCAAACCACCGTGAGGAGTTCCGGCGTCGTAACGGGTTCTATCCAGCGGACAATCCTGTCCAGACGGTGCGCGAACTCGTGGAGTACTACCTCAGAGACCACGACCGCACCTGGGGCCAGCTCGGCCATGTCATCCAGATCTGCGACCTAGACGGGGCGTTCACATCTGACGACCGAGTGCGGGAAGACCCATTGGTGGATGGAACGCAATATTCAACGACCGACATCATCACGCCAAACCGCACTATCCTGATTGCGGATCGCACGACCAAGCGAAACGGCGTGGATGCCTTGCTGAAACTCGATGGGTTCAGGAAGAAGAACGGCCGCGCCACGCTCATGGTCCCGTACCGCCTGTTCTACGTCAGCCGCAACCTCGAACACGCATTTCGCGGTAGGATTGACAATCTAGACGCACAGCACAAGCAGAGCAGCGCCATCAAACTAGCAGACCGCTTTACCCGCAACCCGAACCTGTTCTCTACAACCCTTCAATCTCTTCGGCGAATACACGGCAATCCGACAACGTGGGAGGAATCTTGGCAATATGCCATGCAAGACCTCCACTCACTCGAACGCGGTAGCAACCTCGCATTCGTGGAGCCATACTTGGCAGGCGAACTGCGGTAAATCCATCAGAATAGTTTCAGAACCATAGCTGGTCCGAGCCCAGCTAGACACCAAAGTTGGAAAACGTAGCCCAGTGCACCTTATTCTGGTTATAAAACGTAAGAACAGGGCTCAAATTTGGTTGGAAAACGTAAATTATGGCGCTATTGCTGTTTTCGTGGGTGGGGTTTCTCCGTTGAGTTGTTGAGGGAGTAAGAGAAGAGCGCTTTCCGGGTAGGATGTTTTCGACCAAGATAAACAAACAACCGCAAAGCGCCTGATGAACAGCATATTCAACCAACTTCTCAACGTCCCCGGGTTCTAGGTAAAAGTGCAACGCCTGTCTATGGTTGGAAGTGTTCAAGTCCACAACCGAAGAGAAAGCGTTGCACTCGATATGAAAGCCTATTCCCACCTGTCGGCACAGGAACGCATCCGGATCGACGAGCTGAGGAACCGCGAGGGGCTCGGCGTGTGCCAGATCGCGTTGAGGATCGGCCGCGACAAGTCCACCGTCAGCCGCGAGCCGGGACGCGGCCCGTGGTTCGCGTCCGACGAGAACGAGTCCTACCGGCCCTACAGGCCGAAACGGCTGAAGGCTGTATTTCGTCAAATTGAGGTGGACGTGTTCGGCACTTAATCCGAACACCGTCGGCGTTCAACTTGAACACCGACGGCGGTTGGTTCCTTGTTTTGTTGTTTGTCTGGTTTATTTCATGAGGGAGTGTCTGTTCCGGTAGGATTCGCCGTGGAAGCGGAGGATACTGCCGTGGTGGACGATGCGGTCGATGACCGCGGCGGCCATGTCCCCGTCGCCGAACACGTCGCCCCATCTGCCGGACTCGAGGTTCGAGGTGAAGATGACGCTGCGGGTCTCGTAGCTGTCCGCGATGACCTGGAACAGAAGCCTGGCCCCGTCGATGTCGATGGGCAGGTAGCCGAGCTCGTCGATGATGACCAGCCCGGCCCTGCCTATCGACTTGAGCTCGGCGTCCAATCTGTTGTCGTCCTTGGCCTTCCTCAAGCGCATGACCAGGCTGGAGGCGGTGAAGAACCTCACGGGTATCATGCGTTGGCATGCGAGCATGCCGATCGCGATGGCCAGGTGGGTCTTGCCGCAGCCGACGTCGCCGTAGAACACGAGGTCCTCGGCCCGGTCGACGAATTCCAGGCTTTCCAGCTGTTCGCGGCCCCGGTCGGCGGGGAACGAGGCCATGCCCCGGTCGTATCCCTCCAGGGTCTTGCTCTGGGGGAACCCGGCCTGTTTGAGCAGCCGCCGCCGTTTGGATTCGGCCCGGCTCGCGTTCTCCTTCTCGAACAGGTTGGCCAGGAAGCCGAGCTGGCCGGGCGTGGCGTCCGCCAGGGCCTTCTCGAGCACGCTGTGTGTCAACGGCAGGTTGCGGGCGAGGCCCATGACCTGTTCCGGCGTGGCCTTGTCAAGAACGCGGCCGCCGCGCTGCCGCGGTTTTTGCTGGCTCATTCGGCCTCCTTCATGTATTTGTCGTAACGCTTCAAATCCTGCCCGCCTTCGGTTCCCGCACCCTCGAGGATGCGTTTGGCACATGTGCCGATCGCCGCGCGGTCGACGGTCCGTCCCGCGTTGATGACGGTTTCCACCGCTTTGACCGTGGCGGCGAACCCGCAGTCGGCGGCAACGGCTCGGATGTCGTCGAGCAGATTGGAGCGCGTGCGTGCGTCCATGCGGTCGAGCAGGGCTCGCACGGTTTCGGGGAAATCGTTCCTGATCGGGCTTTCGCCCCATATGCGGGGCTTTCGCGCGATGATCGCGAGCAGGCTCGCCGGATCCACCTGGGTTTTCGCCGAATGGCCCCAAATCCTCTCCGGCGTGGTGATCGTTTCGCCGCCGGGGCCCCGCGGTTCGATCTCGAAGACGCGCACCCCGGCCTGCAGGCGCATGGAACGCCATTTCGGTCCGGCCGGATACCGGTTCGCGTCGATCGCGGCGGCGCCGGTCTTGTCGGTTTTCACGCTCCTCCAGTCGCACGGGTCGAACCGCACGCCAGGCAATGGAAGCATGTGGTCCTTCTCCGCCTCGAACAGTTCGATCACCGGAACATCATGCCGGCAGTGGTCCGATCCGGCGACGCGTCCGCACTCGTCAAGCCACACGCGCGTCAGCGTTTGGAAGCTCTCGGCCGACGGCATCGGCACCATCAGGTTGCGCCTGACGAAGCCGACGGCGTTCTCCACACTGCCCTTCCCGTGGCCGGAATACGGGTCGCGGAACCGCGGCCCGAACCCGTAATGCGCGCGGAACAGGGAGAACAAGCGGGTCCGGGCGGCCGTGCCGTCCGGCCTGCGATGGCCCACACCGGTGGCGTTGTCGAACACCACCACCCTAGGCGCCATGCCCATGCGCTCGAAGATCCACAGCAAACCCTGGCACACGCACTCCGAGGTCTCGCCGGGAAGGGCGACCACCCAGCGCATGTTCGAATACGGGAACGACACCACCAGGAAATGCACCACGCGTTCGACTCCGGCGACCACGGCCCTGGCCTGGCCGAAATCGACCTGCGCGCTTCCCGGCGCCCACTCCAACTCGGCGAAGCCGTCCGACTCCACGCGATGCTCCCGCCTCCAACGCTTGACCCAGCGCCGCACCGACGAATACGAGCCCGTGAACCCGCACTCCGCCACGAGCCGCTCGTACACGCGCGTCGCGGTGTGGCGCTGCTTGACGGGCATGCGCAGATCCGCGGCCGGCCACCCGTCCACGACGGCCGAATACCCCGCGTCGACCAGCGACCTGCCCGCATGCCCCGAGCCAAGGGGCTTGGGAGAGCAATCCCCGTGGTTGGCGTACTTGACCACGGTCGTGCGCGATACGCCGAGTTTCCGCGATATCTCCCTGTGGCTCAAGCCCTGGCGGTCGAGCTGCCTGATACGCCGTCGGACACACACCGGTGTCGTCATTTCCTTTCCTCCCGAGAACCATCAGTTTGGTTGACAGGCACTCGGGAATCCATCAAGGAACCGGACGATGCCGGTGTTCTCATTCCACCGGCGCCATCACCGCCGATACCGTCCAAATTGAACGCTCAGAGTGTTCAGGAACAAGTGCCGACAGTGAACACCTTTATTCGATCACACACACGTGTCGCCCTCCCCCACCCAAGAAGCATCCCTCATCGGCGCGGCATCGGTGTCGGGACAACAAAAAAAACTCCTTCCTTGTGCAAGGAAGGAGCCAATGGGGGAAACGGCTATCTGCGTCTCAACATGGCGAAACTGTTGGACTCGACGATGAACGCCTTGCGGTCGTTCTTGGCCATGACGTCAAGGACGACACCCGTCACGAACAGCAGCAGCCCGGCGATGACAAGCATGACCGCTCCGATCAGCGTGGGGAATCGGGCCACCATGCCGGTGTTCCAGAAGTCCACCGTCACCGTGCCGCACAGCACGACGCCAAGGACGCCGAGGACACAGCCGATGCCGCCGAAGAACGGGAGCGGCTTGTATTCGCGGATCATGCGGAAAATGGTGCCCATCACCTTGATGCCGTCGCCCACGGTGTCAAGCTTGCTGACGGATCCGGCAGGACGGTCGCGGTACTGAATTGGCATCTCGAACAGACGCAGGTTGTTGTTCAACGAGTGGATGGTCATTTCGGTTTCGACCTCGAAGCCGCGCGACAACACGGGGTAGGTTTTGACGAAGGTGAATGAGAAGGCACGGTAGCCGGTCATGATGTCGGTGACGTTCGCATGGAACAGGCCGTTGATCGAACCGCGCACCAGACGGTTACCGAAGTTGTGGAACGGGCGCTTGTTCTCTTGGAAGTAGGTGGAGCTCAAGCGGTCGCCGATTACCATGTCGTATCCTTCGGCGATCTTCTCGACCATGGCGGGTGCCGCGTCGGCTGGGTAGGTGTCATCGCCGTCGGCCATGACGTACACATCGGCGTCGATGTCTTCGAACATGGCTCGGATCACGTTGCCTTTGCCTTGGCGTGGCTCCTTGCGGACGATGGCCCCTTCCGCCGCCGCGATCTCGGCGGTACGGTCGGAGGAGTTGTTGTCGTACACGTAGATGTCCGCCTGCGGCAGCGCGATTTTAAAATCACGCACGGCCTTGCCGATGGTGACTTCTTCGTTGTAGCAAGGAAGAAGTACCGCAACGGAAACGTTCGAATTCTCAGGCATGCACTCCACTATATCTCTTGTACTGGTCTGCATGGGGAATGGATTATAGGTGATGCTGCATACTTGAAGCAAATGGATTTATCGATTCACATTAATTATCACGAGTGTAGCGTGACGAAGTGTTCGTCTTGAATGCCGAATCGCTTTTGAAATAATCGTTATAGTTGATCTCCATGTTCGATTGGCCAGCGGCTATAAAAAGTTCGCCCACGCATGCATCATGTACTGTTTTCATCACAGTGGTAGCTATGGCAAATTCCATGGTGTATTGGGCAAGTGACCCTTTGATTCTAGGCAACTTGATTGAATTTTTTCCTGCTTTATCGATTGTTGAAGAACTGGCGTACTTATGTTTTCCTTCTCGTAAAGTAACGGAAATCGTTTTCCCCGATGAGGATTTCTGAGCTGAGCCGCTTAAGGTGGTGGTTTTGTTCTGTTGCAGAACCATGCTGTCCATTACATAGCTCGGTAAAGGAAGGGTGGCGTTTCCGTTTTCTTGTGGTGTTTTCTTGTGGTGTTTTCTTGCTTTCCTGAGCGTACGCAGGAAAACAGAATGAATGACAGTGTCAATGAGAAAGTTCTTCTAAACATCTGAACAAATCATGAAGGTGGAACAGCGCTATGGCGCGAGTATAGCGGTTTCCAAACTTGTTTTTCATGTCTCGGACTTCCGATTCGTAGATAAAGATGCTGTGTTCTCCAGATTAGATATGAGAGCGGACGCCTGCGGATGAGTTTCCGCTTCTGTCGGAGATACTTTAGCGTTGATATGCTAAGGGCGTGCAAGTTGGAGAAGGAAAGGACGATCAGTGACGGCAAGACAAACAGATATGTGGCAAGGCTCTGTCGACAGGCGGGAAAGCAGATGTCACGGTACTCACTATGTATTTGTGGACGTGCTGAACATTGTTTCCTGCTTTGCCGTGGTATGTCTGCATACGTCTTTAGGTGTGTTCTCTCTGCAACATACTTTTCTATGGGCATTCCAAGAGCTCATGCAGGCGATGTTTATTTTCGCCGTGCCTATTTTCTTCATGGTCAGCGGAATGAATCTTTTGGACTACCGGAAGAAATATTCTACGAAAGTGTTTTTCAAAAAACGATTCGTACGAGTGGGACGTGCGTTGATTCTGGGCAGCATCGCTTGCTATTTATTGTTCGGTTTGCTCCCCGGCCTGTTTTATGGAGCGCAATCAATCGCCGATGGTTTCGGTCCTGTCGATTTTTGCAAGAGATTCCTCACCAACTCCATCATCGATATTTATTGGTTCCTGTATTCCATCATTTATTTGTACTTATTGACTCCATTGCTTTCAAAAATCGTCCATGACCGTCGTTTGTTGGAATATGCCATTGCGCTGACGTTGTTCTGTTCAATCCTGATTCCTGCAGCAAAAGCCATTGGAATTAACGAGAAATATTTCAGCCCATTGTTGAGCTGGCCGCTATTTGCTTCCAGTGCCCTGCTGTATTTCCTGCTGGGATATTATTTAGAAAACTACGGCTTGCCGTTGCATTGGAATGCGCCTGCATGGGCCGCAACTTTCCTCGGATCTGTGACGTTGATGTTCCTCGGCGGTTTATGTTGGAACGGTTTCTTCCAGAATTCGATGGGAGTGGAATACCAGAATTATCTTGTCGGCATTTCCTCTCCGTTATGTGTGATATCCGCGGTATCACTGTTCATGCTCTGCAAAGCGCTGGAGCCATCCCTTCAGCGTGGATCTGACAGAATGAAGTCGATAATTCGCAAAGTGTCCAGCGTCTCGCTCGGTGTATATATGTTCCACCTACTGCTGGTGAACCTTACGCTTGGTGGGCCTTTCGAGCGCATCCTGACGTTTGGGCAATACCACCCATTCATTAAGGCCATTGCGGTCTATCTGCTTACTGGCATTGCCGTATATGCCGGCAAGTGGTGCATCTCAAAGGTGAAACGAGCCCTACTATCGAAGTGAGTCAGCGTAGGACTCGCGTCCGGAGAGACGATTTAGGATTCTTCAGGCTTAAATGCTTCAGCGTAAGTGATAGAAACAGTGGAATGATATACAGCATAGGCAACACATAGCGTGTTGCCTCCGTGTGCGTGGAAATCGGTCCAGCAAATAGAACAAGCATTGTGATGAACATTGGCAGATTAAGCATCAACAGATTAAGTTTGTTCTTCTTGGATCTCAGTATGAGAAACATGATGGCACAAGGAAGTATTGTAGCCCAAAAGGCTTTTTGCCATATGATATTGAATATAGGCGTCGCTGATAATGTGTCTGCGTAGAATCGTCCAATCGCATTACCAGCTTTGGTGTTATCTGTCCAAGGAATATATTGTTCGATGTTTTGATAATGATGTTTGGAATTGTTGATTGGAAGCATCATGCTGAGATCTCGTTCTTCTCCTGATGCGACATTGAATGAGAACCATGCGACGGAGAGTCCACCCCATCCTGCTATCATGTCGCCGGGATGTTTAACCAGCTGTTTCATCCATGTCGTGATTAAGGCATGGACATCTTTAGAAGATAATTCCTGTCCTTTTATCGGATCAGCTTTATACCAACAGTAAGCACCTTGGAGTTGATCAATATCCATATGGTAAGTTTGTTGGATTTTGTCGATTTCGGCTGCGCTCAAATCATCCTTATGGTCATGCACCACATTGGCGACTTGTTGCATGGGCACAGCAAGAATCTCGTTACTTTCCCCTGGGGCAATGTGCAATGCTGGCAAAATAAAAGTCGGCACGATTATACCAACAACCAAATAAGGAACGCTACCTAAAACAATAGTAGCTATTTTACAGGACCAATGTTTGACAACGAAGCATGCCAAAAGAAGCAGAGCCAGAACAATGATATACATGCCTGTTTTTTTTGTTAAGGATACGGCCAATACATCTAAGATAAAGAAAACATTAAATGAAACGGATTTTAAAATTTCCCCCTGTGTTCTCCAAAGTTCACAGAATGCGATAGAGAAGAATACGAAAAATGGCGTATTGAAAGTATCTTTCGCAAGAGACATCGACATCATGGGGATGATGGGGAAAAGGGTAAGAAATGCAGCGATAAAGAAACGGCATTTCCAAGGTGTATTGTATTTGCCTGTATAGCAGACTGTACAAGCGATGGCCAATGTGGACAGTAGCGACTGCACGAGCACTAGCAGGTACAATCCATAGATAGCGTTATTGAACAATGCTTTGCCAATATGTGCGAATCCGACATACAAATACGTCATCATGAAGGGATGATGATCGGTGAACGGCACTGAAGGGTCATAATATTCCATCAGCTGCCAGGAAGTATCGTACCAGTAGACGCCCGGGAAATAAGCTACAAAATACGGAATCCAGAATGCCGTTACGAGACACCATAACGTGATAATGGATCGAGGAGACCAGTCCATTGTGAGTTTGCGGAACGCTTCAAACGGTTTACTCAGTGATTCGTTATGGTGATTTATGCGCGGAACTATTTTTGTCGCAGCGAAAAACAGTAATGTGAACAGGGCAATATAAAAGAGAGTGTTCACATAAAGCAGCGCATTTCGAGTGTCGATTTTGCCCTCATGCTGGCCAATAAAAGAACACATGCCGAACAACGTACCCAGAAGAATGGGGACGAGATAAGCAAAGTTATGTTCGGTAATTCTAAAACTTTTTGTGGCCTGTTTCAATGCGATTATTCCCTTCCTCGAACCGCGCGACCGATGGCCTTCGCCATGGCACGACGGCGGGAACCTATTGGCATGAGTGGATCGACAATCTTGCGAATTGGGTTATCCTCTCCAACGGCGCGTTCGTGCTTTGGACGAAGCGCTTCTTCAGGGATTTTCGGTTCGTTCGCCTTGACCACGCGCTTGAGCAGACGCTCATAGAACGGGGTTTCACGTGCGTATTTCCAATAGATGGAGGCGAAATCGCAATCTGGATCGGTCCATGGCTTTTGAAAACCAGCGTAATGGATGATCTTCGGATTGTTACGCGACTTCATGTATGCATCGTAGATGTCGTTTGGCGCCTGTACGAAGAGGTTGCCGACACGTCCGCCACAATCGTGCACCACGTTCCATTCCCATGGCAGATACAGCACGTTACCTTCGCAGTGCGCGTTGAGCACATCCTGGTCGTTGTAGATGAACTCGTCATTCGATGCGTAAGCGAGCCATTGCTCGATGGTGTAATGCTCACGCATCGCCTTGGTATTGAGCACCAGCACGCCAGCCTGGAAGTAATCGTAGGGGTTCTGCATCTTCAGCACGGTCTTCGCGTAATTCATACGCTTACCATGCTTTACGTTCAAATTGCCAAGGAAATCGATATCGCGCACTGCGCCAAGTAGCTTGCCCTGCAAATCGATGTTGTAGAGCTTTGCGATATCACCATTGATGATGATATCGGAATCAAGGTACAGCACCTTGTCATAGAACGGCAGGAGCTTTTGAATCAGGAAACGATAGTATGTTTCCACGCTGATATGGGCGTTGTTGGTGGAAAGCTCATATCCGGCAAGTTCGCGGTCCACGTTGGTGAATCGCAGATTCATGTTCGGGAACTGTTTGAAGAACCCGCGCATACGTTCCTGCTTGTCCCAAGAGATGTTGCGCTGCAGTACGGTGACATCGTAGAAATAGCTCGGATCAGCGTTCTTCATGGCTGAGTACACGGTAGTGGTTAGCTGCGGCACGTAATTGTCGTCCGCTGCGAACACCACTGGAATGATCGGCTTATCAGTGACGTCAAGTGGTTTGAGCTGCTCGGCTGGTTCCGGATTGGTGAAGTGCACGCACTGCAGCTCCTTGAATTTCCAATTGGATCCGATGCGCTTGTGGTGCATGAGATAGATATTCAGCAGGCGTTCGGAAAGATGTCCCGGCGTACGCAGTGCTTCCTTGCTGTACGTGCTATAACTGGTTTCCTTGTCGAATTCCTCAAGGATTGGGAACATCCATTCACAATAATCGAAGAAGATTTCCTTCTTCATGATGAACATATTGCAGAAGCACGCCTTGTTGCCATTGAAGAAATCCTGCGCATCCTCCTTATAATCAGGATACATGGCGCACAGAATCTGATAACAGCTCTTCAAATCGTCATCGTGCAGCAGGGGAGAGGCCTCCCACAGAGCGCGTGGGCTTCCATACTTGTTGATGATTTCGTCCAGATTGCCGAACGGTGTGGTGATGACGTCATACTGTTTAACCACGCGGGCGATGTTCTCATCGTCCAGACCGTACTCCTTCTCAGCCTTGGTGTCGATATAATCATCCATGATTTCGCCGAACGCGTTTTCTTCATGCACGGTTTCGGAAAAATCGAAATAGCGGCGATAATGGCAGAATCCGTAGTAGTCGGCATCAACGTTCTTCCAAGCCCAGTATTGCGTGGTCAGTTCGCAATAGCGTGGATTGCGATCGGAGATGTTCTCTCCGTCGGCATCGCTCCAATAATAGGGGAAACGGGTGGGGTTTTTTGCCGATCCAACATGAACGGGCTGGAAAATGTCACTGGAAAAGGTCGAAACCAGCTTATGCGCGGAAACGAAGATTTTAACGGTCTGCTTCTTTTGACGCTTATGCAAATCTTGGGTTTCCTTGAATTCCTGGATATGACGCGATGCGGCATCTTTCATCTGAGTATAGGAAACCGGTAGCACATGAACATCCTGGGTTAATTCTTCTGCCAGAGCGGCCCAATCCAGAAAAGCCGACGTTGATGGATTGAGATATTCGATTGAAGCGTATGCGCCATCTCGCGCAAATCTCATTAACGCAGTTGCGGTTTCCACCTCTCCGATAATCGGGGCGACGGATTTTGCCGCTTCGATTTTGTCATTATCAGATACTCGGTCTTTCCATTCATTCATCAATGTGAAGGTAAGTCGTTCCTTCAGTCGAGTAGCTGATTCCTTCACCAATACCGACTCTGTGGAGTCAGCAAAATGCTTGGCTTCTTCCCAGCAAGACTTGATCTGGCTCGCCGACATGAGGAATTTATCAGGGGAGAGCATGTTGTCCGTGGTCACGCCTCGGCCGATGTTGTACACATATCCTCGAATGTCGGTATTGGTCACTTCCAAGTTGGACATGCTGGCAAGCACAAGAAACTCATAGCTGTCTTCCGCTCGTTCAAGACGTGAACCCGTCATTGCATCGAAGGCCTTACGACATATGCTGCCTCGGAAGGCCTTATGGGTCACATGCCAGTCTCTTCCATATTCATTTGTTGAAATGAAAACTTCGGAAAGCAATTGTTTCTGATTGGAGGCAGACGAATTTGCATTTGCCCAAGTCTCAAAATCACGAGCGGCATGGCTGCTCATGCCATTCTGTTCTTTGCAAAGCAGACCGAAGCGCAAAATATCAGGCGTATATTTTTGGATTTCCGACTGAATTTTATCGAGTGTCCCCTCCGCGAAAGCATCATCGGAATCCAGGAAGAGGATGTATTCTCCTGTGCTCAGAGCGGTTCCACTTTTCCTGGCGAGATGGAGTCCCTCGTTGTTCTCTTTATCGAGAAGACGGATTCTACTATCCTGTGAAGCGAAGCGAGAGGCCACGTCGTGAGAATTGTCTGTACTTGCATCATTGACCACAATGGCTTCCCATTGAGTGTAATCTTGGGCGAGCAGGCTGCTCAGACACTCTGGCAGGTATTCCGCGCAGTTATAGCAAGGAATGATGATGCTGAAAAAAGGATTATGACCGGACATCTATTATTTCTTTCTTCGGATAGTGGGGAAAAGAGATTTGATTTGCGATAGGATACGGATGATTTTCGTAGAATGCGGCGTCTCCTTCGGTACGGGAAGACGTGTCTGCAAATCTGCAAAGTGTCTGAGCGCTTGTTCCCGGTACTTGTTGTACTGCGGAGATGAATCGTTGCCGGCGATTGTTTCTGCAGTCTCCTTCCACTGCACGTATCGGGATTTTTTATCAAAGGCGTCTCCCGCATCCCAATGGGAATAAGCGTCATCTCGTGTGAGACGCATCAATTCCGTTGCGATCTCCATGTGAGTGAAGTTTGCCTGCATCGCGGGAAGAACAGACAATTTATCTTCGTCGGATAGCCGTACATACCAGTCGCCAAACAGCATCTCCAACAATCGTCGGCGGAGTTCCACGGCACAAGGAAGAAGATCGAAATCGGTGAAGCCGTTTGCGTATTCAGAAGCTGTGCTTATCAGAGTTCCATAATTCGAAGAGAGCGAAATGAATTTCTGCTTGGACATTGGTTTGAAAGTGGTGATACCTCGGCCTAGGTAATAGCGATATCCGATTAGCTCATTATGGAAGGTTTCCGTATTCGCGAGGCTGGCAATAACGAGCCATTCGTAGCTATCCTGTCCTCTGCCGAGACGAGAGCTGGACATACGGCTGAAAGCTTCTTTGAGAAGTTCGGTCCGATACAGACGTTGCAGGATACGCCAGTCTTGACGGTGATCTTCGGAATCGGTGAAAGAAGAGAAGGCGATTTCCGGACCATGCAGTGTGGGTAAATCTCGATTGCTGAGCCGAAGAATATCGGAGCATGCTGATTCAGGCATATCCTCTCCGAAAAGTTCGGTACCGAAATGGAGAACATCGAATGATTGTTGCGAAGCGAACGTCCTTAAAGAGGGCAATGCGTTATTTGCGAGCTCATCATCCGCATCCAGGAAAAGGGCGTAATTTTCCCCGCGCACATTCCACGCCGCATTTTTCTCGCGAGATGGGTTCCCTCATTTTGGCCTTTTGTTGATGATTATGATTCGGTCGTCTTCTTCGGACAGCTGACTGGCAATATGAAATGCGTCATCTGGACTCGCGTCGATGACGATGATTGCTTCCCAATCCTCAAAAGATTGTTTTTGCAAAGACTGAATGCACTTTCGAAGATAACCACCATTGTTGTAGGAAGGGATGATGATTGAGAAAAAAGGACTCGAAGAATTTTCTGCCGATTGTTTATTCGTCATTTTCTTCTCCATGCTGTGCTGGTATGGGCGTGGAAGGCAACAATTACATTCCACGCCCCATAGATTAAGAATGCAATGGATAATTTCAGCCGACTACGCCTTCGCATTTGATCGAAAGAACATCGTTGTTGAGCAGTGCGTAATCTCCATTCCTGGAATCGCGAATCGCGAAGATGCAGGCGTCATCTCCATTCGCGAAGGCGATGGCTTTAGGCTTCTTCGGATTGTCGGGATCATCGACACGCAATGACGCCACAATCTGGAAATCACCATTGTTGAAGATGTTGACAGGCAGCGCGAATCGTACCTTGTGGTGGCCTGGATTATGGAACTTATACAGATTGGGGCCAGGGTCGAAGGTCATACCTCCTCGTTTCTTATCAATCAAGGTCATGGTGAAATAGAAATCGACATCCTGATCAAAGAAGTACTCGATGTCGAATTCGAAAACATCATCTTTGCCGCAAACCGGCTTGGAGGCCGCAAGAACCTTAAGCCATGCTTCATTATCTTGCTTTTCGGCCTTATCGGTATCCGGGGAATCAGTCTGCTTGAGATTTTCAAGCGTGTAACGGTCTGCGACATCGTTCTTGTCGCCGCTGGCGATGATCTCGCCGTCCTTGATGAGGATGGCCTTATTACAGTACTTCTTCACAGCATCCATGGAATGAGTGACAAGAATGACCGTTTTAGTTGGGTCTTTCTTGATTTCAGCAAAGAAGTTGTCGCATTTACGCTGGAACGCCTCATCTCCAACAGCGAGCACTTCGTCAAGCACCAAAATGTCGCCTTGGGCTTTAATCGCTACAGAGAAAGCAAGACGAACCTGCATACCGGAGGAATAGTTCTTGAGCTTCTGGTCCATGAAGTCCTCAAGCTCAGCGAACTCCACGATGTCATCATACATCGCGTCAATCTGCGTACGAGTGAATCCAAGCAGAGCGCCGTTCAAGTACACATTCTCACGGCCGGTCAGTTCCGGGTTGAAGCCGACGCCAAGTTCGATGAATGGCACCAGTTTGCCCTTGACAGTGACCGAGCCTTGCTCCGGGGTATAGATCTGGGAGATGATCTTCAGTAATGTGGACTTGCCGGAACCGTTACGGCCAACAATACCGAAAAAGTCGCCTTGGCGTACTTCGAAATTGATGTCGCGGAGCACATGCTGCTCGGTGTAGCCTTTGATGCCCTTCGTCCAGTTTAAGAACGCCATCTTCAGGCCGGTCGCCTGCTCAGTGGGCAGACGGAACATTTTGGCCACATGGTCGACCTTGAGCACTACCGGGCGCTCGTCCTTGGCTTCTTCCTGTGTCTTTTCAGTCAATGCAATTTCAGCCATGATCAGAGCACCTCCGCGAACTTGGAGCTGTATTTACGGAACACATGAATGCCCAGCCACAGAATGAACGCGGACAGCACGTACGGCAGAAGGCATAGCAGTTTGTTATCGACCATGCTCCACACGGTCGGCACATATTCTGGGGAAAGCAGGTTATGGCGAATATCCATGATTACCTGAGTGGAAGGATTCAGCATAAGCAATTTAGCCGCCCAAGAGAAATCTGGGTTGTTAGCCACCATCGAAATCGGATAGATGATAGGTGTGGCATAGAACATGGCTTGCAGCACGACTTCCCAAATATGCGCCACATCACGGAAGTATACGAACAGCGAGGCGAGCAGCAATGCCACGCCCAGCCCTAGACAGTACAACTGGATTATGCTGAACGGTACGAGCAGCACGCGCCAAGTGTAGTGTGCATGGGCGAAGAAACCGAACAAAATCACCACGCACAAGTTAATACCTAATGAAATCATGGAACCCATCGTGGTGGAGGCCACGATGATGTAATTCGGGAAATGCACTTTGCGTAGCAAATCACCGCGTCCCACGATGGATTGCATGCCCATGCTGGTGGACTCGGAGAAGAAGCTCCACAAACAGGTACCGCACAGCAGCGAAATCGGGAAGGTCGGGGTGCCGTCGGAGAACTTCAGGAATTTCACGAACACCACGTACATCACCGCGAACAGCATCAACGGCTTCAATACGGACCACACCATACCTAGGAACGAACCTTGGTAGCGCAGCTGGAAATCGGTCTTCACCAGTTCCTTGAACACCACCATCGCGTAGTGGTACCTCTTCTTGAGGCTCTCAAAAAAGTCTTTCACAAGCATTCCATCCTACTAGTGCGAAGCGTTTGGACGCAAAATCATGTGGCAGTGCGGTTGATGCGCTCTCCTTCGACAGTACTCTCATATATTCTAGTGAGGAAAGGACGTTTGTCTTAGTAAGGCGGAATATCTCACATGGTTCTCACAGCGGAACAGCACCATTCGAACATCCGAATCTTCGTGTCGGCACATAAGCAGGCCACGTTTCCCAAGGGGGAGAGCATTCTTCCGATGCAGGTAGGCGCCGCTCACGCCACAACCCGTTTCCCGAACACCTTGCATGACGATGAAGGCGAGAACATCTCTGCCGAAAATCCGCGGTATTGCGAGCTGACCGCGCAATACTGGGCTTGGAAGAACGAAGATGCCGATTATTACGGTTTCTGCCACTATCGTAGATATTTCGATTTCACGGATACCCCACATAAGGAAAACGATTACGGCGAAATCATTGACTCATATATTGACAGTCGCACGATTGCCGAATATGGCATCAACGACAAGGCGATCGCACATGCAGTGGACGGATGGGACATCATCACCACACCATTGAACGATGTTCGTCGTATCGGCGGATTTTCAAACCTTAAACAGCATTGGGACGCCGACGAACATCTGCGGCTGAATGACTTACGCCATATGTACGACATTCTGTGCGAGCGGCATCCCGATTACAAGATGGATGCCGATGCCGTACTCAACGGCCGCACCGCAGCATTCTGCAATATGTTCATCATGAGGAAAGAAATCTTCTTCGAATACAACGAGTGGCTATTCCCATTGCTGGACGAATTCGCAATGACCACCGACTTCAGCAAGATGGACATGCAGGCCACGCGCACCGTCGGCCATCTCTCCGAACGGCTTTTGAACATCTTTATCGCACACAAGCAGCGCACCGGCGCAGACTGGAAAATCAAACGACTGCAATGCGTGCATTTTCTGCATCCAGAGCCGAACGCGATACTGGAACCGGTAGGGCAGGAGCGTGGACGTGTGGTGCCGGTGGTGTTCGCCGCGGACAACAATTACGTCCCGATGCTCACCACCACCATCTATTCAATGCTGAAGAACGCTTCCACGAATCGTATGTATGACGTGATCGTACTAGAACGAAACATAACCGACGAGAACAAGCGCTACATGCGGCAGTTCTTTGCAAGGTTCTCAAATGCCCTGATTCGTTTCTTCGACGTGAACCGCTATCTCGCCGGATTCAATCTCACTACCAGCAATGCGCACATCAGCATTGAAACATATTATCGTTTCATCATTCAAGAAGCATTGCCATTCTACTCGAAGCTGCTGTATCTGGATTGTGACCTGGTGGTCAATGGCGATATCACCGAACTATTCGATACCAAACTCGGAAGCAACGCTATCGCTGCAGTACCAGATATTGATTTCATTGGAAATCTCAACATGAAGAACGGTGAGCGTGCTGAATACGTTCATAAGCAGTTGCACATGCGTGACGCATATGGCTACTTCCAAGCCGGTGTATTGGTAATGAATCTCGACCGCATGCGCAAGATTCACACAGTGCACGAATGGTTAGAAATCGCTTCCAGACCGGGATACATATACAATGATCAAGACATTCTTAACGTAGAGTGTGAAGGTCTTGTCACATATTTGGATTATTCGTGGAACGTGATGCACAATTGTGCAGGCCGCATTGCTGGAGTGTTCGATTTCGCACCTGCCTCCATGTACAAGGCGTATATGCAATCACGTAATATGCCAAAAATTGTACACTACGCGGGCTTTGATAAACCATGGGAAAATCCATGGTGCGATTTCGCACCGCTGTACTGGAGCTATGCGTGTGAAACGCCATTCGCGGCACAAATGGTTGCCACAATGAGCGGCGTGGAACGCCCTGCCCCACCAGAACACCACGAACGCGCAATTGCCGAAGACAGCCCTATGCGCAAGTATGCGGACGTGCTGGCTCCGGTCGGCTCCAAACAACGAGAACTGCTGAAAGTGATAGCGCGCAAGGCGCAGGGCAAACGGTGAGACAGACAGACAGATAAGTCACCGGTTGTTGACGGAGGCTTCGTGTCCTCGTCAACAACCGACCATGGTTTCACAGGGAAGAATTAGTCCCTGCGAAACAGATCGCGGGTGTAGACCTTGTCGCTCACGTCCAGCAAATCGTCATTCCAACGGTTGGCTACGATGGCAGACGAGCGGGTCTTGAAATCAGCGAGATCATGGGTAACCTCACTGCCATGGAAATTAGATTCGCGCAATGTGGGCTCGTAGATGAGTACAGGGATGCCGTTCGCTTTGAACTGCTTCATAACGTCTTGGATGGCGGACTGACGGAAATTATCGGAACCGGACTTCATGGTCAATCGGTAGATACCGATGATAGGGTTCTGAACATTCCTGACAAGTTCCATCACCTCAGAGGCTACGAATTCCTTGCGGGTACGATTTGCGTCTACAATGGCCTCGATGAGGTTCTGCGGAACCTGACTGTAATTGGCTAACAGCTGTTTGGTATCCTTCGGTAGGCAGTATCCGCCATAGCCGAAGCTGGGGTTATTATAGCCGTCACCGATGCGGGGATCGAGGCAAACACCATCGATGATTGCACGCGTGTTGAGTCCACGGCTTTCCGCATAAGTATCCAGTTCATTGAAATACGCCACACGTAACGCTAGATATGTGTTGGCAAATAGTTTGATGGCCTCAGCCTCGGTGACGCCCACCACCAATGTGGGAATTCCGGTGCTGCCATCATGATTAACGCGAGACGTCTCAGCGGAATCAGCGCCTTCAACGAGCAGGGACGCGAATCGACGTGCCGCTTCGACAGACTCAGTATCATTCTGCGGGGCGCCGACGACGATGCGGCTTGGATGCAGATTGTCGTATAACGCGTGTCCTTCACGTAAAAATTCGGGGGAAAAGAGAATACGATCATCCGGAAGGTTCTTACGTAACTGTTGCGTATATCCAACCGGTATGGTGGATTTGATGACAATCCAAGCATTCGGCGCATATCGTCTGACCGATGTAATCGCCGCTTCGACACTGGACGTATCGAAGTAATTTTTCTTTTCGTCATAGTTTGTCGGCGTGGCGATCACCGCGAAATCAGCATCTCTATATGCCTCCTGCGGATCTAGCGTGGCATGAAAGTCAAGTATTCTTTCGCCAAGAGTGCTTTTTTCCAAGAAATCAGTAATTACAGAATCGACAATAGGACTTTTCCCATTGTTTAACTGCTCGACTTTCTCGGGAATGATGTCGAGTGCATGAACTTCATTGTGCTGAGCGAGCAGCAAAGCGACAGACAATCCAACGTAGCCAGTCCCTGCAACCGCAATCTTCATAGTGTCAGCCTTTCCTTACGCAATCCTAAGATATTGTAGACGCAGGTCACTGCAACGAATCAACGTAGCCAGCATCTTCCAAATCGCACATGCCGACGTTCATCCTGTACGGGCGAACCGGTAACCAATGCACATTTCTTGATGGGTCTTGCAGAACGACGAGCGAATACGGCTAAGGAGCATCCCGAAAACGTAATTATCGCGTCATTCGTGAAAATCAAAACACGTCAGCTTCCAAGGACAGAAGAGGCACGAAAAGCTCGCACGGACGCAAGATGGCGTCCGCACCCGGACCCGAACCCCCAGCCGTTGGCATGCGACGGTATGCTGGAATGGTGAACAGCATGGCGTGCGGCGGCGTATTCGAGCCGCGTAATATCCTGGTGACCGGCGGATGCGGCTTCACTGGCGCGAACTTCGTGCGATACGTGGCGCGGAACCATCCGCACGTGCACATCACCGTGCTCGACAAGCTGACGTACGCCGGCAATCCGGAGAACATCGCCGGCCTGCCACCGTCGCAGGTCGATCTTGTCGTAGGGGACATCTGCGACGTCGCGCTGTTGGAGCGTATCGTGCCCGGTCACGACGCCATCATCCACTTCGCCGAGGAATCGCACAAAGATAATTCCATCGCCAATTCGGAACCGTTCATCCGCACGAACGTGGAAGGCACGATGCGGCTGTTGGAGGCCGCCCGGAAACACGACGTGCGCTTCCACCACATCAGCACCGGCGAGAACGTGCGGGACAGGCCCGGGCACGACAGGCGATACGCGATCGACGCATCCAAACTGCGCGCCGAACTGGGCTGGTCGCCGATGCACACCGACTTCGCCGGCGGACTGCGCAACGTCATCGATTGGTATGCGGAACACCGCGATTGGTGGGTGCCGGCCAAGGAGGCCACCGAGGCCCGCTACCGCGCGCAAGGGCAGTGAAACGACGGCTGCTACAGGCGGCCCTTCCGCGGCAGAGCGACGTTGCGCAGCAGACGCTGCACGGGCTTAAGCACCACGGTATCGGCAATCACCGCAAATAGCAGCGCCGCCAGCAACGTAGCGCCAAACATCAGCACGCTGATACCCGCATACGACCATCCGTCCGTAGGCACGGGAATCCTCGGGCCAATCAGCACCTTGGACAGTGGCGAGTGCACCAAATAAATCGTGTAGGAATATCCAGCCAGCCAGATAATCGCCTTACGCACCCGCGCCGACGTAATGTGCACGTCGTACCGGAAGAACAGGAACGTCGCCATTACCACCATCGCGAACGCAACCGTGACCGTGCGGCCAACCTGCATCTGCTGGCCGGCGAACAGATATGGCGTGGCAACGGTCCAAGCCAAGGCGAATGGTGCCAACGCATACACGCCGTGCCGTACACGCGCGGACGGCGGATAGTATTCCAACACGAATCCCAACAGGTAGTAGATCAGCAGTCCACGCCAAGGGAATGACTGCAGGAACGTCAACGGATATCCGGCAAGATCGCATATATGCTCGGCAGCGGCCACGGCGGCGGCCAGCCCGACCAGCAACCAGACTCCCGATCGGCCTATCGTACGCATCATCGCGGCCAGGAACGGCGTTGCCAGCACAAACCCGGCAAGCATGAACACGAACCAATAGACGGAATCGTCATACCCGGAGAACAGATCGAACAACGTTCCAGACACAGCGCCGCCAACCGAACGATGATCGATCACCAGGTAGGCGACGAATCCCATGCCGCCCGCATACAGCAGATACGGCACAATCAGCGAGATAAAACGTTTGTAGTAGTAGCGCACGTACGGCGCGAGACCATTGGGTCGGGGCCGACCGGCGCCTTGCGCGGCATCGAATGTCAGGTTGAACCGGCCCGATACCATAATGAACAGCGGATTGCAGACCATGAACAGCGCGAACAGCACGGATCGCGTCACTTCCGCGCTGCCGGCGAGGGTCATCTTGACGGGCATGTAGTTGTTGATCACGTGGACGCCGATGACCAGACACATCGCCACCACGCGCAGCAGATCGTAGTTCACGTCGCGCGGCTTGCCGGCGACGCCGGAAACGGAATCGGGCATGGTCATCACATGGATCCCGCCAGGGACTTCAGATCGACCGGGCAGCTGATCTGGCTCTTCAACTTGTCCAAGGCGTCCAGGCCGGCCGAGGGATCGGAGGACGCGCCCTTATGCGCGTCGTTCTTGCCGCCGTCCGCGCCGCCGTTCGCACCATCGGCACCGTTCGCACCATCGGCGCCGTTCGTATCCGCCGTGCACTCATCGGTCACATTACCGTTGGAGCCCGTCTCGACGCCATCCGCATTCACCACCGGCGTGGTTACCACGTTCAGTGGATGTGTGGCATCGCTGCTGACCCGAACGGTATAAGCAATCGTCAATTCTTTTCCGGGCTCGATCCACTGCTGGTTGAACATAATGTACTGACGGTCATACAGGCTCGCGGTGTTGGTACCCCATGAATCTATATCAGCCTGCACAGCGGTGATCTCGCCACCGTACGGAGCGGTAAGCACCACGCGGTACAACATGCCGCCGAGCACTGGATTCTCCGAGCCGCCATTAACGAAATCAGGCAACGATTCGGCCTTAGCCTTAGTCAGCGTGTTCTTCATGGTGAAGGTGACCGTGTATTCGTCACCGAGCTGATCTTCCGTAAACTGACCCAGCTGCGTGTTACGCACGGCTGTCGTGATGCGCTTATCCAGCACGCCAGAATACAGGGCGTTCTGGCTGGCTGAGGCGTCGCCGCAGGTTTTTGTGACCGTGGTGGAGGTCTTCAGATACCAATCCTGCTTGCCTTGCTGCAGCTCCGAAAGATAGATGCCGGTTTCAGGCACCTGACTGTCAGCAGACAGCTCACCACTGGCCTTATCGTCGATAAGTCCGGTGGCAATCAGCGCCTCCTGCTCATCCGGATCAGCCATCCATAGCTTGAAATGACCGCTAGCGCTGGTATCTCTAATTGCCTTCAACAGCGGGGATGCGGTAGAGGCATTCGCGTTGCCAAGCACATGGTTCATAATTGCTTGAGCCGCTTCGGAAACGAAGTTGTTCTGCTGCTCGAAGTCCGGGTAATCCGTGTACAGGTCTGAAGCGAAGAACGGCACCGTGGTGGTGCTATCCAGCACTCGGCCGTCCGAAAGCTTGACCTCGCCTGTGGCTCCCAGCAATGCCTGGAGAAATACGGGATCGAGTGACAATACACCCGCTACGTTCTCGTCTTCGTTGCCTTTCTGATACAGCCACATGTATTTGTTCATCTGTGCCACACGCTGGAATTCGGGGTCGATGGTCGTGGTGGCCGGGTACTGGTCAAAAGTGCCACCAAATACCTGGCGCTCCTTCAGCACCGTATCATCCATTGGCTCCTCAGGAATGTCCCAACCAGAAGTGGTGGCGAAATCACCGATGGTAATCGTGCCCTTATCTGCCGTGATTGCGGCGATGGTGCCTACCATGCCGCCCGCCGAACGTAGCTCGGCCGGGTTCTGCACCATCACCAAATACGTGCGCTTGCCGTCCTCGCCAAGCAGTTGCGGTAGCAAGTTAATGAGGCCATCGTATTCGCCGAGCATCGAATCCACGGTCTTGAGCGCAGCCTTTTCGGTTTCGAGCACGGTGGCCACCTTGGCGACGCTCGGAGTCGGCACCTTGTTGAGCTTGGTGAGCTGCTGCGAGATATCCTTATGCGCCTGCTTGACGATATCCGGCATATCCATCAGGGCGCTGACGTCCACCGAGCCATTCTTCAGGGAGAAGCCCTGCAATCGTTTGGACAGGTTCAGCAGATCAGTGAACGGACCGTTGACCAGCGTATCCACGGAAGCCAGCATTTCGCGGGCGGCGGTGATGTCGCTTCCGAATCGCGAATGGTCGCGGAAGAAGTCCCACTGTGGGCCGTTCAGCTCCGCATTGAGATCATTGGTGGCATTGACCAGCTCTTGGGAGATGTCCGACAGACTCTTATCGCTGCCACAGCCAAGTGCCGAATTGGCCAGACTTTCGGCGGATGTCAGCACACGCTGCGCATCCGCGGCCATTCTCGAGACGGATGCCGCGTAGAGCGTGCCCACACAGGTGACGCTGGCCAGCAACGTCAGCAGCAGTACAACCACCACTCGCGCCCATATCGGTGTACGGCTGACCAGCGAACGGCCGTTGCCACCCACGTGCTGGGGAGTCTTCAGGTTTACGGGACCCGTCTGCTGATTTGCAGCGCTATTCGTAGATGCGGAGCGATTGGATTTCCCGTTACCGGCATGGCGGCTTCTCCTACGCCCCACAGCCTTATGGCTCGAATGCCCTGAAGTGAATCGCATACTTATCCTACCCGAAAATCTGCTCAGCTCATACTCTTATCCAACGGCGCAAGGCCACGCTTCCGGATGCCGGACTCCGGGCGAATCCGGAATCGCAGACATGCCGGAGCACACGTGACGCCACGCATATCTCATGCCAGTGTACCGATGCCACCGAAATAGACCGAGGGTTTATCCCATACCGGGTGCAAATCCCCTCATGACCACCACATCGCTGTCAGAATGTTCTCAGACTTCATTGAGGGGTATAACAGTATTGCGCAAGAAAACGGTCACTAAACGCAACAATAGTTAAAGCCGTATTGATCTGTTCGGCTTAGGAGAACGGGAGAGGTAATTACATGTTCGTCCTCAGCAACGCCTGGCGGGCCCTGACACGTTCTAAAGGACGTACGGCCCTGACCGCGTTCATCACCTTGGCGGTCACCTTCGGCACAGTCGCCGGACTGGCCATCATTCAAGAAGATACCAACGCACACACCACCACGTACGATCAGCAGAAGGCCACGTTGGCCATTCGCCCGACTGCGGCTACGTGGAAGAAGGTCTCCGCTACGGACTCGGCTTCCACCAAGCATTACATGACGTGGACCTCATACACCGAATACGCCACGCTCGTCCAGTCGGCCACCAACTCGTTGAACTTCACGGTTACCGAAACCGTGCCGGCCCGCGTGAGCGGTGATTTGAAGGCCCTGGACGGCGGATCGCTGGGCTCGGCCTCCGATGATGAGACCGGCGGCCAGCTCATTTGGCGAGCCTTCTGGACCGAGGATGCCGCCAAGGCCAGCGACCTCGGTACCTTCGAAATCGTGGACGGCAAGGACCTGAGCTACGACAACAAGTCCTCCAACCCGAACACCACCGGCGCACTGGTCTCTGAAGCGTTTGCCTCCGCCAACAACCTGAAGGTGGGCGATACGCTCAAGGTGGCGGCCGCCTCGGACGCCCAGACCACGGCCGAGCTCAAGGTGCGCGGCATCTACAAGTACACATCCGAATCCGCCGTCGCCAATCCGGTGACGGCCGCCCGCAACCGCGAGAACGCGATCTTCACCAACTATCAGACCTTCGCCAAGGCCGGACTCGACCCACAGTCCACCGACAAGACCGTCTCCGGCTGGGCAGTCCCGGATCTGGACGTGGTGTTCGACGCCGGTGATTCCGCTACATACAAGTCCTTGGTATCCACCCTCAAGAAGTCCAAGCTGCCCGCCAAGGGTTACGAGTTCTCTTCCCCCTCGCTGGAATCCTACAACGCTTCTCTGGAGCCGCTGGATACGCTATCCTCGCGCGCGAAGACCGGCACCATTGTGTTGGTTGCCGTGGGCGGCGTGCTGTTGCTCATCCTCGTGCTGTCGGGCGTGTGGGCGTCCAAGCGTGACGACGAGATCGGCATGGCACTGGTGTCCGGCGTCACTCGCGGGCGTTTGGGATGGCAGTTCATGCTGGAAGTGTTCATCGTCACCCTGCCCTTCTACGTGATTGGTCTGGTCGGAGGCGCGTTCGCCGCCAATCCGATCGGATCTGCCCTGGCATCCGGCCATGCCACCCCGGTGACATCGGGCCTGATTTGGACCATGGTCTGGTATGGACTGGGTTCAATCCTGATCCTGGCGATTCTTGCCGCCCTGCGCCTTGCGTTCTTCAGCGCGAACAAGCTGTTTGCCGCCGATGGCGACTGGGGCACCGTGAGCGAGACCAACAAGACGACCACCACAACCGACGATGCGGAGGCACAGGCATGAGCGACAGGAACAACGATCAGGAACTCGAGAAGACCACTGACGCAACGGCTGACGAAGCGACTTCTGAGACTGAGACGAACGACGCCATTGAATCCGTTCCAGCTGACTCCATGCAGTTCAGCGTGACCTTCGATGACGTTGATGACGAAGGCACTGTTGACGATGGTATTTACAGCGCACTGGCATCTGCCGAAACCGGAGAAACCGACGAGACCAGCGAGGCCGAAGCAGACGCCATCGCTTCGGCCAACGCATCCGCCGAAGTGACCGAGCGCAATGCCGCCCGCGTCAACGAAACACTCCGACTGGCCAAAACCGATCACAAAGACGCATTGGCCGAGCATGCGGAGCCTCAGGGCAAAGCGTCCGAACCCACCATGACGCTGGCCTCACGTATCGATCGCGTGTTGGTGGGCGGCGGTTCCGACGACATTCTGCTCAAGACCTACCCGACCTTCGCCCTGAACAAGGTGACGGTCGCCGGACCCAAGGGCAAGGTCAACATCCTCGATGGCGCGAATTTCTTCTGCTATTCCGGACACGCATACGCGCTGCTGATCAGCGACGACCCCGATTCGGGCATCACCGCCGACGCCAAGCGTCGCGCGCTGATGGGCGTGATGAGCGGTTTGACCACGCCGGCGTCTGGCACGGTGATGAACAAGAGCGCCAACATTGTTGAGCTCGAGCCCGTGGAACTGCGCGGCCACCGTCTGGGCATCGTACCGCAGCTGCACGCCGTGCAGCCGAAGATCGACGCCGAACAAAACGTGCTGTACGCCATGAATGCGTCCAACCGCAACTTCCTGAAGCCCAAGCCGGTAATCGCCCGCGAACTGCTGGCCAAGGTCGGCTTCTCTGAGGCCACCAGCGGCGTGGCCGTCGGCACATTGCCTTTGGTACAGCAGCGTTTGGTGGCCATCGCCCGTGCAATCAGCACCGAAGCCGAAGTGCTGATCCTCGACGAGCCGACACGAGGGCTGAACGCGGATGACGAGGTGACCGTGTTCGCCGCGCTGGCCAAGCTGGCGCACACCGGTGACCCGAAGCACTGCGTTATCGTGCTCACTGCGTCGCGCGAAATCGCCGAAGCAGCCGACACACTCTTCGAAATCTGATGTTCAGACCATAGAGCCCCCTGTGATTCGTATTGCCGAATCACAGGGGTTTTTCAATGCTGCGGCTCATTGCCGCGCTAATCTGAGGATAAATCTGACCGTACGAGGCGAAACCTGATAATTATGACCGGATATATTCCCACACTGGAGCAGATCGACGAATTGCACCGCAAAATCGCGCCGTCCAAGGCGGCGTACGAGCTGGTGCACACGCATTGCGTGATTGTAGCGACCATCGGCTGCCAGATCGTGCGCCGGCAGAACGCGCTGTTCACGCGCCGCTGCACATTACCGAAGGACGCGGAGGTACCGCCCACCGCAGGCGTCACCGGCGGCCATGTGCCACCGCGTCTGCTCGACGAGCATTTGGTACTCATCGGCGGACTGCTGCATGACATCGGCACCTACCGCGTGTTCAAGCATGACGGCTCTGACGGCGAACCGCTCAAATTCAGCAAGAAACGCTACATTCTGCACGGTCTTAAGGGCTACGAGTATCTGCTCGACGAGGGCGTGGACGAGTCCATCGCCCAGTTCTGCCGCAACCATACCGGCGTGGGACTTACGCGCGAGGATGTGGTGAGCCAGGAGCTGCCGTTGCCACCAGCCGACTATGTGCCGATGAATCTCGAGCAGGAAGTGGTGATGTACGCCGACAAGTTCCATAGCAAGTCAGTGCCGCCGAAGTTCCTGCAGGTCGAGGCGTATACGGCCCGAGCCGAGCGATTTGGCGGAGAGAACAAACAGCGATGGCTGGATCTGGTAGCCAAGTATGGCGTGCCGGATATTCCGGCGTTGGCGGAGAAGTATGGGATGCGGATGATTTGAGGCTCAAGCCCCCCTCGTCAGAGACGGCTTATGAAGCTATTTCAGATGGAACGGAGACGGTAGGTGCCGTTGCGGTTGGAGGCGATGATCATCTGGTCGTTCTCCAGCACGTTCCAGCCTTCCTGCTCATAGCCGGAAGAGGAGACCACCACACCAGCGGAGTCGCCGTTGTCGTCGCGCAGCTCACGGTAGCGCATCACACGGTAGTCGGCGGCCTGCTCGCAACGGCCGTACTCGTCGTAGATTTCCACGATGCGCGGGCTGGTCTTCTCACGACCGGCGGCGCACAGGGCGATGAGCTGGTCCTCGGACTGAATCATGCAGTTGTAGCTGGACTTCGGGTAGGCTTGGCGCAGTTCGCGCACGGCCTGGGCCACGGCCTCGTCGAGCGAGAAGCCGAAGCCGATGTATTCCAGAATCACCGCGAAGAAGATGGCGGAGTCGGAACGGCCGCCGGTGGAGAGGAGCACGCTGTGGTTCACCGGGTATGAGCGGTTGGTGACGATGTTGCGGCCATTGGCGTCCGAGATATCGCCGTTGTGGATGAAGCTCAGGCCGTTCGCATAGAACGGGTGCTGGTTCTCCATGATGAGCGGCAGATTGGAGCTTGCCAAGCGCAGGTGCCAGATGGCACCGCGAGACGGTTCGTCGGCCAGCGTCTCAAACGTGCTGTCATGACGGGCCGCGATGGTCGACTTGTAGATTCGGGTGCCGGTTTCCGGGGTGGGTGCGCCACCGTCGCGCACGTGCGGCGCTTCGGCGGGATCGGAAAGCTGGGCTACACCCCAGCCATCATTGTGGATTTCAGACAGTTCACGGAAATCCTCGACATTGTCTTGCCCCAACACGGCGTTGAGGCTCAGGTTGAAGCCTGCCGTCGCGTATCCCAGTAATCTGCACATGGTATTTCAACTTACCGAAACCGTGTGGCGACGTGCGGCGACTGTTATAGGCATTCTTTATAGAGCGCATCAGCGCCGCTGCAAACTGGTATGTTATCGCTTCTGTTTGGCGGAGCGCTGAGGCTTGGCGGCGGGTTTGCCGTTCTCGGCCTTGCCCTTATCGCCCTTATCGCCCTGCTCAGCGGGCGCATCGGCGGCAGCGGCCTCAGCGGTCTTCCGCGCCTCGGCCGATACGGCGGCATCGAGCTCCTGTACCAATCGCCCAAGCCCGGACGTGGTGTCCATCGGGTCAGGGACGGCGGCCGGGTCGGCCACTGCACGAGTCGGCGTGGGCGTCGGGATGGTCTTGGCCGTATCGGTGCGCTTCAGACGCGGTGGGCGGCGGGTGGAGACGAACAGCGGCTGCACCTCGACCAACGGGTTGTAAGGTGCCAGACCGAACCACTTAACCGGCGAGCCGGCCATGTGGCGGATTGCGTACTTGGCTTGCAACGACAGGGCACCGCGTGCAGAAACCTTGGATTCCGGCATCAGGGCCTTGTGAATCAGCACGTAACGGATGGTGCCGATGTCCGGATCGGCGTCGACCTTGGGGTAAATCGACTTCTGCTTAGGCAGTTCGCCGGTTTTGGACAGGTCGTGCATGATCTGGTGGATGTACGCCGGGATGGACTGCGAAACCTTGAATCCCAGACGGAAGCGCACGCGGTAGATGTAGTTCGTGCCGAAGTCCTCCACCGAGTATTCACGGGTGAACGGCTCGTCGGTGGTTTCCACGCTGACTGCCCACCAAGCACGGGCGCGCTTGGGGTGGTCGGCGAAGATGGAGAAGAAGATGTCCGTGTCGAGTCGCTTGGTTTCCGAGTCGGAGGTCAGGTACACGATGTTGTCCGCAAAATACGGGATGCGGAAATCACTGTGCAGCTTGTCGAGCGCGGGTAGGAAGTCGTTGGGCCGCATGTGACGGCGTTGCGCACGTTCGAGCTTGGTGCCCTCATTCCACGTGTACATGACGAACAGAATCGCGGCGGTCAGCAACATGGTGAACCAACCACCATGCAGGAATTTGGCCATAGACGCGATGAAGAACATGGCCTGAATCGCCAAGAACAGCACGGTGAACACGATGGCACCGACCCGCTTGCCGGAATGCCATAGGTGGACGCCGAGCAACACGGTGGTGGTGATCATCGTAATGGTCAACGCCAGTCCATATGCGGCAGAGATGTGTTCCGAATCCTTGAAGATGGCGAGTACGGCCAGCGTGGAGACGCACAGCACGCCGTTGACCACCGGAATGTACAGCTGGCCACGCGTGCGGGCCGGGTACCGCACCTGCAGATGAGGCATCCAATTGAGGCGGGTGGCTTCGGAGACCATGGTGAACGCGCCGGTAATCAGGGCCTGGGAAGCGATCACGCCGGCCGAAACAGACAGAATCACGGCCAGATAACGTACGTTCGGAGACATCATCTGGAAGAACGGGTTGAGTGACTCCGTCGCAGTGTATTGCGGGTTATCGCTATTGGCCAGCATCCACGCGCCTTGGCCGAAGTAGTTGAGCACCAGCGCAACCTTGATGAATGGCCAGGTGAAGTAGATGTTGCCGCGCCCCACGTGGCCCATGTCGGAGTACAGCGCCTCGGCACCGGTGGTCGAGAGGAACACGGTGCCCATAAGGGCGATGCCGGCAGCATTGTGCGGGCTGAACAGGAATTTGATGCCGTACACCGGGTTCAGGGCCTCAAACACAGACCAGTCGTTAGAGAGATTCGTGACGCCCACGATGGCGAGGAAGCCGAACCAGACCAGCACCATCGAGCCGAATACTTTGCCGATGCTTTCGGTGCCGCGCGACTGCACGGAGAAGAGAATCACGATGATCACGACGGTGATCATCAGGGTCAGGCTTGGGTTTTCGTCGAACAACCCTTCCAATGGCGGCAGGGTCTGCAAGCCTTCGACTGCGGAACTGATGGAAACCGCCGGGGTAAGTACCGAATCCGCGAGGAATGCCGCGCCGCCGAGCATGGCGGGAATCGCGAGCCATGCGCCGTACTTGCGAATCAACGAGTACAGTGCGAAGATGCCGCCTTCGCCATTGTTGTCGATGCGCATGGCGATGAGCACATATTTGACGGTAGTGATCAGCGTAATCGACCAGAAGACCAGCGACAGCATGCCGAGCACGGCCTCTCGGTCTACGCTGCCAAGCCCTCCCTGACCGGCAAGGAAGGTCTGCGCGGTGTACAAGGGCGAGGTGCCGATGTCGCCGTACACCACGCCGAGCGCCACGATTGCCATGCCCCAGGTGACCTTGTCTGGGCTGGATTGCAGGCGGGCCCACCATCGACCGAGGCCGCCTTTCGACCATGCGCTGGCGATTTTCTCGGCTTCTTTGGTTTCAGCTTCCCTCTGCTTGGCGAGTGCCTCGCGCTCCTCCTTGGTGAGAGTGCGGCGGGACACCTTGGGAGCGTTGGTAAAGGTGTCGGCCCTCAGCAGTGCTTCTTCTTCCTGTCGGGCCTTGGCTTTGGCGGCGCCAGACTGGGCTTTCTGGGCCTTTAAGGCTTTTTGGGCGCGTGCGGTCCTTTGGTTCGACTCAGCCATACGTTCAGTCCTCCATTGAGGTGGAGATCATCCCCCTCGCTTATGTCAAACACATCATGATAGACCTCGTTCACAATTCTGACAAATTTTACAAGTCAACACATCGTCTCTACACGCGCCGCGACGGCCGCACACCCGGCCCTCACAGTCCGTATACGGCGCGGGCGGTATCGCGGGTGCCGCGCGCCACATCCGCGATGGGCAAGTCGAGCGTATCGGCCATGGCCCGCAAGGTGTAGGGAATCATGTACGGCGCGTTGGTGCGGCCACGATACGGCATGGGCGTCAGATACGGCGCGTCGGTTTCGACCATCGCATGGTCCAGCCCCACAATCCGTAGCGATTCGCGGATACCGTCATTGCCTTTGTAGCTCACGGTGCCGGAGAAGCTCAGATACCAGCCATGTTCGCGCGCGATCTCGGCCATCTCACGGTCGCCGGAATACGAGTGGAATACGGTGCGTTCGGGCGCGCCGTCGGCCAGCAGGGTTTCGATGACCTCGCGATGGGAGTCGCGGTCGTGAATCTGCATGGGCAGGCCCAGTTCCTTGGCCAGGGCAATATGCGCGCGGAAAGCCTCGCGCTGCAGTTCCTTGGCACCTTCGCCGGTGCGGAAGAGGTCCATGCCGGTCTCGCCGATAGCCACCACTTGCTCGGGGTATGTGGTGGCGAGGCGATGTACTTCGGCGAGCGCGTCCTCGAAAGACGTGTCATGGTAAGGCTTGTATTTGAGGGGCAGACCATCCGGCCCCGGCACACCGCGATGCCCGTGGAGCACGGACTCATTGGGGTGTATTGCGAGCGCCGCGTGCACATTACCTGGATGATCGAGGGCCATCTGGAGGGCGGTCATCAGGTGCGGCAGCTCGCAACCGCAGTCGATAATACCCCCAATGCCGACAGATTGCGCCTGCGCCAGCAATTGGTCGACGTCGTACACCGGGACTTCGGGCTGTCCCTTCTCCTGCGCCTCATGGCTCATAGCGCGCGCGAAAGGGATTACGGAGGCCACGTGAGTGTGGTTGTCAATGGTCTGGGCGTCGTCCGGCAATGCTTCAGGTGCCGGGGCCCAGCTACGGTCGCGATGGTGATGCTTGCTCATGGTTTCTCAGTGTAGGCTACCGCCAGCAACGCTCGTAAGGCAGTCCGGTAAGACGTTCGACTACACGACGGGTATCGTCGGTCGCGTCCGCCTGAACTTGCCGTTTCTTGCCACGAGCGCAACATTCCCGGGAAAGTAACGCAACCGGCAAGCGAGACGGCCGCCATCCTGCCGCCTTTTCTGTCTCATCAGCCCATTTTCTGCCTCATTTTGATAAAATATGATGCAGAAAAGTTCGTATGATGCAGAAAATGAGGCAGTATGAGATCATTCGACTACATAGAATCAGGTAAGACGTTGCTCACCCCGCACACCACGAGTTTGCTTGCCGCTATTCACGAGGCAAAAGGGCGTCAAAGCATACAGACAACGATCAGACCGGATATATTGGGGACGCTGGTTGCCGTCGCGCGCATCCAAAGCACAGATGCCTCAAACCGCATCGAAGGTATTTCTACCAGCGATAGCAGGCTCAACGATCTCGTCTCGGAGAAAGTCACACCGCGCAATCGCAATGAAGAAGAAATTGCCGGTTACCGTGACGCGCTATCGGTTATTCACGAAAGCCACGACTATATTCCGATTACCCCGAACGTCATTCTTCAACTGCACCGCGACCTCTTCCGACACACACCACTGACCTTTGCGGGGCATTTCAGGGACAGTGACAACGTCATCATCGAACGAGATGCACACGGGACCAGCACCGTGCGATTCGCCCCACCGTCCGCACTTGTCACACCGGAACTGATCGAACGCGCGTGTTCCGCCTACACGCAAGCAATCCGAGATGGACATACCGATCCATTGCTTGCCATCGCCATGTTCATTCTCGATTTCACCTGCATACATCCGTTCAATGACGGCAATGGCCGTATGAGTCGGCTACTCACGCTCCTGATGCTGTGCCGCAATGGCTATATGGTCGGCAAATGCATCAGTATCGAACACCTTATCGAGCAAAGTAAAAGCACTTATTATGAGGCGCTGGCCGCAAGCACCCAAGGCTGGGACGACAACGCCAATGATTATGCGCCATTCACGAACTACCTGCTTGGCATCATACTGTCCGCGTGCAAGGAATTCGACGAACGCATCAATCTCACGGCAGGCGGCAGAGCGCAGGGAGCACCGCGAGTAGCCACCAAGGGAACGCGGATTGAAGCACTGCTTGATCAATCCCTAGTTCCACTCTCCAAGGCCGATATTCTCGCTCGCATGCCCGATACCAGCACCACCACCATTGAGCGCACGCTGAAATCACTGTTGGACTCCGGTACGATCATCAAAATCGGTGCTGGCCGCAGCACCCGCTACGTGAAACGCCGCTAAACGCACCATCGTGCGCAACATTCCCGGGAAAGTGTTACGAATCCACCCACACAGGCCCAATCTGCGACACAATCCCGGGAATGCGTCGCCATTCCACCGCGGACCGAGTTTGGTCATGCCGATGCCGAACAGCGGCATCAGCGGCAGCGAAATCGCCGCGCAACCCAGCAACAGTGAGGCGAACGCAGCCGTATGATTCCAGTCGTACACCACGAAGAACACGAAGGTCTGGCCGAATATGTCCATCGAGACCTGCACCAATACAGTATTTCAACCTAAGACTTACCAAAAGACCTTTGCGGGGAGCCTCGTTGCCTCAACCGGAGAATCACCAAACTTCAACCACATATTTCACATACCCACAAAAGGCCGCCACCGCGGGAGGAGCCACGGTGACGGCCTGCCCCGGCGCCCTGTACAAGCGGCGCCGGAGACGGTGATGAAAGGAAGGAGGGTACGTGTAGTAAGTGAAGCGAACGATCGCGCGGACCGGTGCGGACAGGAGACAAACAGACTCAGCCAGTCCAGCCAGCCACAAGCCAAACCGGCCCAGCCAGACACAAGCCAGCCCACCCGGCCCGCGCGCGCCGTTTACTTCATGCCGGTCATCGCGATGCCTTCGACGAAGCGCTTCTGCACGAAGAAGAACACGATGAGCAACGGCAGGGCGGAGATCAGCGCGCCGGCCATCACCACGCCGTACGGCGTGACGGACGAACCGTGACCGGTCAGCATGGCCAGACCGGCGGTGATGGTGCGGGTCTCCGGCTTGGAGGTCATGATCAACGGCCAGAGCAGGTCGTTCCAGTTGCCCATGAAGTTGAACATGCCCACGGTCAGGATCGCCGGCACCGCGTTCGGCAGGATGATCTGCGCGAAGATGCGGAACTCGCCCGCGCCGTCGATGCGGGCCGCGTTGTCGAGGTCCTTCGGGATGGAGATGAAGAACTGACGCAGCAGGAAGATGCCGCCGACATCGGCCATACGCGGGATGATAATGCCGAGGTAGCTGTTGACGAGGCCCATGGAGCCGAGGAGCTTGTAGACCGGGATGAGCAGCGCCATAGCCGGGATCATCATGGTGGCGATGAGCACGGCGAGCAGGATGCCGCGGCCCTTGAAGTCCACGCGGGACAGGCCGTAGGCGGCGAGCGAGTCGAAGAACACGGAGATGATCGTGACCGCGCCGGCGAACACGATGGTGTTGAGCAGCTCGCGCCCGATCGGCAGGCGCTGGAACAGGCTCGTGTAGTTGTCGAGCGTCCACGCGCTCGGAATGATCTTCGGCGGCCAGGTCTGCGTGACGGCGTTCGGCGTGAACGAGACGATCACGACGATGATCAGCGGGAAGATCATGAGGAACGTCACCAGTGCCAGCGCGACGTAGCTCAGCGTCAGGCTGATGGTGCGCTTGGCGCGCGCCTGCTTGCGCAGACGTTCGTTTTCGGCGTTGATGCGAGCGTTTTCGGATTCCTGTTCCGCGGTCAGTTTCATGGAGGTTGCGGTTGCGGTGCTCATGCGATCTCCTCCTTCTCATGCTTGTTGTTGGTGTACAGCTGGATGAGGCCGACGATGAGCGTCATGATGAGCAGCACGTACGACAGCGCGGACGCGTAGCCGAGCTTGCCGTTGCCGAACGCCTCGGTGTAGATGCGGTACACGATGGTTTCAGTGGAACGGGCCGGGCCGCCGGAGGTCAGGATGAAGACCTGATCGAAGACCTGGAAGGAGCCGATGAGGCCGAAGATGACCACGTAGTTGAAGGTCGGGCGGAGGGCCGGCAGCGTGATGTAGCGGAACTTCTGCCATGCGCTGGCGCCGTCGAGCGAGGCGGCTTCGTACAGTTCGGCGGAGATGCCCTGCAGGCCGGCGAGGAAGATGACCATGAAGTAGCCGAAGTTCTTCCACACGGTGATGAAGACGATGGTGGCCATCGACGTTTCGCGTGTACCGAGCAGGTCGAGGTGCGACGGACCGCCGAGCAGCGAGACCCAGTACGGGATGAGACCGAGGGACGGGGAGAGGATGAACTGCCATGCGATCGCGGCGACGGTCAGCGAGATGACGAACGGCAGGAACATGCAGGTGCGGAAGAAGCCGACGAACTTGAGGTCCTTGCGGTTGAGCAGCAGTGCGAACGCGAGCGCGATGATCACGACGATCGGGGCGTACAGCACCGCGTAGACGAGGGTGTTCTTGACGTCGGTCCAGAAGTCCTGGCTCTGGAACAGCGTGATGTAGTTCTGGAAGCCAATGAATTTGGCGGGTCGGCGTGCGTTGGAATTGATGCGGCCGTTGGTCAGGGACGTGATGAACGTCTGGATGGCCGGGTAGAAGACGAAGATGGCGAGGACGATGAGCGCGGGCGCGGTGAACAGGACGCCGGTGCGCAGGTTGCGCGCCTGAATGGCCTTCTTGTTCTCCTTGGCGACCTCGTGCGCTTCGCCTTGCGACGTTGCTGTGGTCATTTTGCTCCTCCAAAAGGACACATGATTGGTTGTCGGGAATGGAAACGTTCCCCTTCCCTTTCGGGAATTGGCTGGGAAGGGGAACGTCGGTCAGCTGCTGTCAGCTATGCGTGGGATTGGGTTGCGGGTTGCCGCTCACTACTCGGCGTACTCGTCGAGGTAGCCCGAGATGGAGCTCTCGGCCTGGTCGAGCAGACCCTGGATGTCGTCGCCGGTGCGGACGGTGTTCTGGGTCAGGGTGTCGAGGGAGGCGGCGATGTCGCCGAAGCCGCCCTTGAGGCCGGCGATGCCGATGTAGGAGTTGTCGGTGTACTGCGAGATCTTGGCGATCAGCGGACGGTCGGACAGCTCATCGGCGGTGACGGTCTTGTTGTTCGGCGGGTAGGCGGAGCCGAGGGACCACTTCACCTGGTTGTCGTGGTTGTTGTAGAACTTGAAGAACTCGTAGATGCCGGGCAGCTTCTCGGAGTCGCCGACCTGCGAGGTGACCCACCAGTACAGGCCGGTGGAGCCGGTGTTGGAGCCGGTCTTGCCGTCGGCGTACTTGTAGGTGCCGTCGCCGTCCGGAACGGCGAAGGTGTCGTGGTTGATGCCCTTGTCGGTGGCCGCCTGGTCCTCCCACGGGCCGACGATCACCATTGCGGACTGGCCGGACTCGAAGGATTCGCGGGCCGCGGTGTCGTCCAGACCCGGGACGGCGTAGCCGCCGTTGTAGAAGTCACGCATCTTCTGCAGGAAGGCCTTGTTCTCCTTGGAGTTGATGGAGACCTTGCCGTCGGTGGTGTACAGGCCGGTGCCGTTGCCCTTCATGTAGGCGGCCCAGCCGGAGTCGGCCATCGCGAGGCCGTACTGCGAACCGTCGGACTTGGTGAGCTTCTTGGCGACCTCGAGGAGCTGGTCCCAGGTGGTCGGAATGTCCTTGTCGGTCAGGCCGGCGGCCTTCCACATGTCGGTGTTGTACCACACGGAGGTCGGCGCGTAGCCCATCGGAACGGCGCACTTCTCTTCCTCGCCGTCGATGTTGAAGGTGATCTGCTTGACGACGTTGTCGAGGTAGTCGTCGGTGCCGTTGTTCTTGTCGGCGTAGAAATCGGAGACGCACTGGAAGGTGCCGTCGATGGACCAGCCCTGGCCGTTGTCGGCACCGGTGGTGACGAAGTCCGGGCCGTCGCCGGTGGTGACCTTGGTGACCATCGTCTCGCCGATGGTGCTCCACGGCTGCAGCTGGGCGTCGATCTCGTACTTGTCCTGGGACTTGTTGAAGTCGTCGACGATGGATTCCAGCGTCTTGCCGTCGGCTTCGGAGAAGCCGTGCCACATGGTGATCTTCACCTTGCCGTCGGCGGTCTTCTGGACGTCACCGCTGCCTCCGTTGCTGGAACCGCAGCCGGCCAGCGCCATGCCGGCCGCAAGCACGGCCGCCGTGGCCGCGACGAGGTTCTTCTTGATCTTCATTGGTTTCCTCCTTGGTACTCCGGTTTCCCAGAAATCTTGGTCGTTGCATGCGGACGACCCTGTGGCCCGCCGTCTGGTGACGGTGTTCGGTTGACGACAACATCGTTGTGCAACTTGCGTGGCTGATAAACCTTGGTTCGTGGAGCCTCAGCGCTCGTTTACAACGTTGGAATTCACTATAACACGTTTTCCATCGTTGTACAAACCGGATGCACAACCCGTTCGACACGCCTAGAAAACTGCTGTTTTCCGTACGAGACGCCGGACTTCACATCGATGAAACCAACGTTTCGCACACGTCGAATGTTCTGTTATGGGATTGATGGACGACGGCCGTCGCGCGAACGTCGCGCACGTTACGCATGCGGTGCGCGTGACCTGCGCGACATGCCGCACCACGACCGCCGCCGCGTACGACTATGCCTCTGCGGCCAGCCCGACCGCCGGGGTGCCGGCTTTCGGACCGCCGTCGGGCGGCAGCACGTCGGTCGTGACGGGCGTCCACAGGTTGTCCGGCTCAGGCACGCCGAAGCCGGGAGTGCCGTCCTCGTTCCAGCGCACCACGCCGACACGGGCGTGACGGTTCGGGTCGAACAGCGGATCGCCTTTGATTTCGGTGTAGTTGCGCGCGTGGTAGATCATCAGATCCTCGGAGTCATCCTCGGACTTGGTGAACGAGTTGTGGCCGGGGCCGTACTGGCCGTTCTCGGAGCAGGTCTTGAACACCGGCACCGGGCTCTTGGTCCAGCTCTTCGGATCCATGAGGTCGCTGCCACGGTCGGCGGTCAGCAGGCCCACCGCATACGGCACGCCGGTGCCGGACGCGGAGTACGTGATGAAGATCTTGTCGTCGTGGAACAGGAACGCCGGACCTTCGTTGACGAGGAAGTCGATGCACTCCCAGTCATACTCGGGCTTGGTGAGCATCACCGGATCAGCGGCCAGCGTCCACGGGTTCGCCATCGGGGCGATGTACAGGTTGGAGTTGCCGGGGATGTCGTAGTCCTTCTGCGCCCAGACGAGGTACTGCACGCCGTCGATCACCTCGGTGGTCGCGTCGAGCGAGAACGAGTCCATCGGCGTGACGATCTGGCCCTTCTCGACCCAGTTGTCGGTGGTCGGGTCGGCATCGGTGTTCTCCAGCACGAACATGCGGTGGGTGGGCATGCCGTTCGGCTCGAACTCGTGTTCCGCGCCGGCGAAGTAGATGTACCACGCGCCGTTCACGCGGTGCAGCTCAGGAGCCCAGATGTACTTGCTGCATACGCCGGACTCATGCTTGCGCCAGACCACGGTCTCCGGGGCCTTCTGCAGGTCGTTGATCGTCGAGGCGTGACGGATGGCAATCTTGTCGTACTCGGGATCGGATGCGGTGAACCAGTATTCGCCGTCGACCTTAAGCACCCACGGATCCGCACGCTGGAGCACGATCGGATTGTTGTAAACAGTCATTGTTTTTTTCCTTCTCCAATCCAAGTGGCTCAGTATTTACATCGATGCAATATAGCAGATGTACAACGATGTAACAACTCGGCGTTTCCCGCCCCCGCCAACGCACACTCCACCCAACCCAACCATCCCTCTCATCCTCCCCAACGGACATACAGCCGATTCCACCCACACCGCCCACATCACCCGCACCACCCACACCGAATTACAACGTTATAATGATGGTGCGCAACGATCAGCGTTCATCATTCGAAGCGAAGGAGCATCATGGACATCAAACCGTGGGAATACGCCGATTTTCCAGCCTTCAACGAGCCGGTCCCCGGAGCGACGCGTGTCCCCACCACCGGCGACGAGATCGGCGTGACATACCATCCCGACGTACCCTACGCAACCGCCGGAACCACGACCCTGCACCTGCAGATCCTCGTCCCGCAGACCCGCAACCAGACCGACGCCACCACCTACCCGTGCATGGTGCACGTGCAGGGATCCGCCTGGATGAAGCAGGACCGAACGGCACTCGTCCCCACGCTCAGCCGCATCGCGGAGCGCGGCTTCGTTGTCACGATCGTGGAATACCGGCATTCGGGCATCGCATCGTTCCCCGCGCAGATCCAGGACGCGCGCAATGCCGTGCGGTTCATGCGCGCCAACGCCGCGCAATACCATGCCGACGCCGACAATCTGTTCCTCTCAGGCTGTTCGTCGGGCGGTCAGGTCGCGCTGCTCGCGGCGGTCGCGCATGCCGCCGACCGTACCGACATGGACGACACGTCGCTGTCGCTGGCGCCGAACGCCGCCGACGTGTCGGATGCGACGCGGGGCGTGATCGACTATTTCGGCGCGGTCAACGGTCAGATGGACGACGGCTTCCCCTCCACCGTCGACCATCATCTGGCCACCAGTCCGGAAGGCATGATGATGGGGCACGTCGACCTGCGCGATCGGCCGGATCTGCGCGCGGCGATGACCGTGGAATCCTATCTGACGCCAGAACTGGCGCTGCCGCCGGTGCTGATCCTCCACGGCACCAAGGATCGGCTGGTCAACGCGCGGCAGAGCGCGAGCCTGTATCGGCGACTGCGGGACGTCGGCAAGTCGGCCGAACTGTATCTGCTCGAAGGCGCCGATCATGGCGGCGCGGAATTCTGGACGGACGGCATGTGCCGCGTTGCCACGGACTTCATGCGCTCCAACTGCGCGCGTTGACGCTCAGCTGCCGTACGGCTGCGCGGACATTCCCGTACGAACGTACGACGACGAGACGACGGCGGCAGTGCGGTGTTCGTCCAACCGGTGCCGCCGCCCCGACCGGCTCGGCTCAGAGCGTGCGGGTGGAGCTGCGCACGACCAGCGTGGACGACACCTTGCGGAAGATGGGATCCGTCGAGTCGCCTTCCAGCGGCGGCTGCCCGTCGATGCGGTTCTTCAGCGCGCGCACCGACAGCCGCGCCACGGCCTCGAGCCCCGGTGCGATCGACGTCAGCGCCGGCGACAGGTACTGCGAATCGTCCGAGTTGTCGAAGCCGATCACCGAAATGTCCTCGGGAATCCGCAGGTCGTGCATCTGGATCGAGTGCATCACGCCGGAGGCGAGCATGTCGTTGAGCGCCACCACGCCGTCCGGCCGTACGCCGGAGTCGAGCAGCGTGTTCATCGCCGCCACGCCGTCGTTGCGGTGCCACATGATCGACGGCACCACGAGCGCCGGGTCGAACGGCACGCCGGCCTCCTCCAGTGCCTCGCGGTATCCGCGGAATCGCAACGCGGCCGAGCCGACCTCCTCGCCCGGGTGCACGCCGACCACGGCGACGCGCTTGCATCCGGTCTGCAGCAGGTACGAGGTGGCGCGCTTGGCGCCTTCGACATTCTCGGTGGCGATGTGGTCGACCTTGTCGGTGAAGATGCGTTCGCCGATGAGCACCAGCGGGTAGTCCACCTCGACTTCGGCCGCATCGTCCGGACCGAGTTCGAGCGGGCTGTAGATCAGGCCGTCCACCATCGCGGTCTGCGAACCGTGCAGCGCGTCCAGCTCGCCTTCGCGCGAGTACAACGTTGGTTCCACGATCACACGCAGGCCGAGCTTTTTCGCCTCGGTGACGATCAACGATGAAAGCTGCGCGAAGTACGACAGCTGCAGGCCTGGGATGGCGAGCGCGATGATGCCGGTGCTGCCGCGACGCAGGTTGCGCGCGGACACGTTGATGACATAACCGAGCTCGTCGATGGCCTTGTGCACCTTCGCACGGGTGGCATCGGAGACGAATTCGTAGTCGTTGACCACGTTCGACACGGTTTTGATGGAAACACCGGCCGCCTTGGCGACCTCGCGCATGGTGATGACGTGATCGCCGTCCTTCGCGGTTGTTTTCTTGACCATGGGTAATCCTCAGTATTCTGTTCTCGGTAAATAGCGGCTTACGCCACGTACTGCACTGCACGTTGGCGGGGCCGGAGAACCGAACCCCACCCCCCGTTCGCCGCCGTATGGCGGCTTTACCGCACGGCGATTTCCATCGTTATCCCAGCATAAGCCGGATTGAGTTCCTCGTCGCGCTGCATGTCGAGGATCGGCATGCCCTCGCCCGACCAGTGGACGCGCCGTACCTGCGCGTCACGCCCGCCGTATCGCCCGTTGTCGTACTCCGCGTTGTGGAATACGTAGATCAGGTTGCCGCCCTCGTCGTGCGACCACATGCCGTGGCCGGTGCCCAGCTGCCATTCACCGTTGTACATGCCGGATTTCTGCAGCGGGTAGTCGAGTTTCGTCCACGTGGCCGGGTCGGTCAGGTCGGCGCGCACGCCGGCCGGCGCGGTGACCAGTCCGGTCGTGTAGTCGATGCCGACGAGCGATCCGGAGTAGATCAGGAAGATCTTTCCCTCGTGCACGAACGCGTTCGGCCCTTCGGCGATCATGTTGTCCCACGCGAATTCCGGCACGACGATCTGCGTCGGCTCGCCGGTCAGCCGCGTCGGCCGGTCCGGGTCGAACGGCGCGATCCATACGCTGCCAACCTGCTGCCACGCGTAGTACCAGCGGCCGGAGTCGACGATCACGGTCATGTCGAGCGAGATGCGCTGCACCGGGTTGAGGATCCGTTCGCCGGGGCCGAGGATCGGCTCGGGAACGGTCCAGTTGGCGGGGTCGCGCGGGTCGAGGTCACGGCCGTCGGCATCCTGCCTGAGCTGCATGATATGGCAGCGACCGGTCCACATGTCGGGTTTGCCGGCGCGGTCGTTCGCGGTGCCGTCCGGATCGGCGGCGGGGCCGTCGAAGCACGGCATGAACAGCACGGACAGCTTGCCGCCGATCACGTGCAGCTCGGGCGCCCAGAAGCAGCCGGTCATCGCGCGGCCTTCGCTGTTGCGGTCGCCGCGGGTGAGCAGGTCGATTTCGCGGTCGCGGCCGCCGGCGGCATCCGACAGGTCGGCGATGGACGTCGCCACGCGCAGCGGCATGTGCGTGCGGCCGCCGTTTGGATCGACGCAGTTGCCGTCGGTATCGTCGGTGGCAATGAACATGAAGAGTTGTTCACCGTTGTAATTCCATGCGAACACGGACGGATCGGCGCGTTCGACGGCGAACGGCACGGGATAGTCGGTCTGGCGGATGCGACCGCGGACCGTACGGCGTTCGCCCGGCTTGAGCCTGCCAGCTGCGGCGTCGTCGGCGAGGGCGGCGAGCTGTGCGGCGTCCCAGTCGACGGCGCGCATGGCGGTGGATCCGTCGGAGTACTGCAGTTTGGCCGTGGTGCGGCCGAGCGAGCCGATGAGGTCACGGGCTTCGCCGTCGTACAGATCGGCCGAGACGGTCATGGACGGCACGGTGACGCCGGTGTTGTAAACGCGGCCGAAGCGTGCGATGAGCGTCGCGGCTTCCTGTTCGGTGATGTCGATTTCGTTGCCGGGGACGGCGTCCGCGATGCCGTAGTCGCGACGGACGGACGTTGCGTTGACATCGTTGGCATTGCTTGCGGCAATCGGTTCGGCGGTATCGTCCGGTTCGGCCGGCAGCGTGGTGCCGACCGCGGCGATGATGTCGGCGCAGACCGCGCGCATCGCGTGGCCGTCGTCGTCATGCCACCGGATGACGTACCGACGTTCTGCATCGTTGTATATGACCGTGGGACGGTGTACGCCGGACGTGGGGCCAAGCAGCACCAGTCCGCGCTGATCGTACGACGTCAGGTCGCGGCTGGTCGCCAGCAGGAACGCCGACCGTTCGGATCCGTCCGCGCCGCCGCCGCGCGCGGTGCGGGTCGCCGCCACGGCGAACCGGCCGGACGCCAGCCGGAACAGGTGCGGATCCTTGAGGCTTTTGAGTTCGATGTCCACGCCGGGCATCGCCGCGCCGTGCGCGACGGCGTCGCTGGCGGCTCGCACCGTCGTGTACGGATCGGTCTTGAATCGTGCCGCCGCGGTGCACGCACGTCGGGATTCGGGCGTCGCCGCGGCGATCGGCACGCCGGCAGCGAAGAAGATGCCGTAGTTTTCGTTAAGCGGCGTCCACGAGCCGTCGAGATGCGACCGCAGCGCCAGGTGCATGCTGAAGGCGATGTCCTCGTTGTTCGCCTCTTCGCGCGACGTGGGGACACGCGTATAGCACAGCAGTGAGTAGGAGTCGGACATTCCTTGTCCCTTTCGGTTCGACAGTTCATTTACGTCGATGTATAGTATACCTCAGTTTACATCGTTGTACAAACGCAGCGCTGCACAACACCACTGTCACACACAGGAGGAACACATGACTCTCACCGGCACCCTACGCAAGGCGTTCGCCACCACACTGGCGGCCGCCATGCTCATCGGCACGCTGGCCGGCTGCTCGTCGAACGCCAACTCGAACGCATCGTCGAACGCCAAGAACTCCAGCGACTCCAGCCAGACCAGCACCACCGAGATCAAGCGCGGCGAATCGCACGATCCATCCATCGTCAAGGCCAACGGCAAGTACTACATCTTCGGGTCGCATCTCGCCTGGCTGAAAAGCGACGACCTCGTCAACTGGACCAGCTTCAAAAACAACCTGAGCACCGACTACGAGAAGATCTTCGCCGACATCTGGACCAACTGGTCGAAGCAGTCCGCCAACCCGGACGTCAAGGGCAACATGTGGGCCCCTGACGTCATCTGGAATGCAACGATGAAAAAGTGGTGCATGTACATGTCGATCAACGGCGCTAACTACCGATCGGCAATCGTGCTGCTCACCGCCGACGACATCGAGGGCGACTGGACTTACGTCGGCCCGGTGACCTACTCCGGCTTCGAAAAGGTCAACGCTTCCAAGACCGACGTCTGGAAGGTGCTCGGCGAAGGCGCCGACCTGACGCGGTACACGTCGCAGACCGACACCGGCATCAACGCGATCGACCCGTGCGTCAAGCAGGGCGACAACGGCGACCTGTGGATGACGTTCGGCTCATGGTTCGGCGGCATGTGGATGTTCAAGCTCGATCCGAAGACCGGCCTGCGCGACTACAGCACCACGTACCAGACGGTCAAGAACCAGTCCGACGCCTACTACGGCATCAAGCTCGGCGGCGGCTTCGGCAACTCCGGCGAAGGCTCGTACCTGCTGCATACCAACGGCCACTGGTATCTGTTCGCATCCTACGGCAACCTGCAGCAGACCGGCGGCTACCAGGTGCGCATGTTCCGCGCCGACAAGATCACCGGTCCGTACATCGATGAAAACGGCAACGCCGCAGTCAGCGAGCGCGCCATCGGCAACAACTGGCAGAGCGAGGTCGGCGTGCGTCTCATGAGCTCGATCCAGTGGAGCGGCAACGACAACTCGCACATCGAAGTCGCGCAGGGCCACAACTCGGCGTTCGTGGACGACGACGGCACCACGTACATCGTGTACCACAGCCGCTTCTCCGACACCGGCGAGATGCACCAGGTACGCGTGCGCGAGCTGCTGCCGACCGACGACGGCTGGCTGGTCGCCGCGCCGTACGAATACACCGGCACCAAGGCCGCCGACACCAAGTACGACGCGAAGAACGTGGCCGGCGACTACGAGTTCGTGATCCACGACCAGAGGACCTCGTTCAAGGGCCCGAAGAAGGTCACCGACAAGCACAGCACCGACTACCGCGGCGTCAACAAGCCGGTGAACATCACGCTGACCGAGGACGGCAAGGTGACCGGCGACAAGACCGGCACGTGGAAGCTCGACAAGTCCGACGGCACCGGCGACATGACCATCACGCTCGACGGGGTGGAGTACCACGGCGCATTCGACAGGCTGCCGCGCGACAAGGACGACCGCAAGGTCGAGATGACGTTCTCCGTCATCGGCGACAACCTCTGCGCCTGGGCCTCGCAGAAGTAGTCCTTTCTCATTGCCGCCCTTCCCTCGCGCCCTCGTCCTCGCCCTTCCCTTTGAACCACCCCATTTCTCTTAACGGACTTACAGCCGATTTCACCGGTGAAATCGGCTGTAAGTCCGTTAAGAGAAAGACATCATGTATCACAAAGAAGCTAACCCATGACCGCAACCACCTCCACGACCGAACCCACGACCGAATCGCCCGCCGATGAACGATTCGTCGAACACCCGCTCGCCCCGGGCCGCATCGCCATCCACGACCCAGCCATCGTCGAGGACAACGGTACGTACTACGTCTTCGGCACCCACCGACGCTGCGCCCGCAGTACCGACCTCGTCCACTGGGAACGCTTCGAGAACAATCTGACGCGCGACCCGGCCTCGCTGCTCGGCGGCATCTGGGAGGCATGGCCGAAGCAGCCGGAGAACCCCGCGCTCGAAGGCAACACGTGGGCGCCGGACGTGATCTGGAACAACGTGATGCGCAAATGGTGCATGTACCTGTCGGTCAACGGTCACGAATTCCGTTCGGTGATCGTGCTGCTCACCGCCGATCGTCTCGACGGCGACTGGACATACGTCGGTCCTGTCGTCTACTCCGGTTTCAACGTTGACAATGTGGGCCGCACCGACGTGCCACGTGTGCTCGGCGACGAGGCCGCGCATGGCGATCTGTCACGGTATGCATCGTTGAAGGATACGCGGATCAACGCGATCGACGCCGCGCCGATCCGCTGCGATCACGGCGAACTGTGGATGAGTTTCGGCTCGTGGTTCGGCGGCATCTGGATGTTCAAGCTCGATCCGAAAACCGGTCTGCGCGACTACAGCGTGCGCTATCCGCTCGTCCACGATTCCGCCGACCCGTACTACGGCGTGAAGGTCGCCGGCGGCTACTGGAACTCCGGCGAAGGCTCGTATTTCGTGCACCGCAACGGCTGGTGGTATCTGTTCATGGCGTATGGCTGGCTCGGCCGCACCGGCGGCTACCAGATCCGTCTGTTCCGTTCGCGCAACCTCGTCGGCCCGTACGTCGACCAGAACGGCAACCCCGCGATCTCCAACGGTGAAATCCCCGACAATCAGACCAAGGACACCGGCATCCGACTCACGTCGTCGGTGAAATGGAGCGGCGGACCGGCCGACGACGATACGGTCGAAGTGTCACAGGGACACAATTCCGTACTCACGCGCGGTTCGGACGGCCGACTGTTTCTCACGTACCATACGCGGTTCATCGACCGCGGCGACGAGGATTACGAGACGCATGTGCGCGAGCTGCTGCCGACCGCGGACGGTTGGCTGACGGCCGCGCCGTACGAGTATCGCGGCGCGGCAGCCGTCCCGCCGACCGCCGCGAACACGTCCGATCCGACCGTCGGCGACGACGATGACGGCTTCGACGATTACATCGTTGCACCCAGCAGTGCGCCGAACTTGGCCGCCCGGCTATGCCACTGCGTCCGCCCCGTACACGAATCGGATCTCGCACACCCGTCGCTGGTGTCCGGCGACTACGAATTCGTACGTCACGATCCGCACGCGTATTTCAACGGCACGCGCAACGCGGACGGCACGTGGCATGGCGTGAATCTGCCCGAGACGATCACGCTGCAGCCGGACGGCCGCGTGACCAGCGGCGGCGTGGTCGACTTCTTCGATACGCCGGACGCGAACCTGCCGCGATCGACCGACGGCCCCGTGTCGCGAGGATCGTGGCGGATGCTCGGCGCGACGCCGGCCGGCGTGCACTGCTGCGACAGCGACATGGCGATCACGATCGACGGCATGACGTACACCGGCGTGTTCGCCGTACTACCGAGGGAGACCGATGGCCGGGCGACGCTGACGTTCTCCGCGATCGGCGGCAATCAAGCAATCTGGGGCGCCCGCATCGAGGGCTGAAACCCCTTTCTCTGTTCCCTTCCCTCTGACGGACATACAGCCGATTTCCGTATCCGAATCGGCTGTATGTCCGTTGAGAAAGCGAGGGGAACGATATCAGGCTGCACGACGGATCGGCACGTTGATGCTCGGCACGGTTGCAGCCGCAACGGGCTAGAGCTCGACTTCGGGCTTGGTGGGGTCGTCCTTGGTGCGGCGCTTGGCCTCGTCCGGATCCCACGTCACATCGTCGTAGTACCGCTTCCACTCGGCCCCGGCAACCGGCGCGATCGCCGCGACCGTCCTTACTGCGGATTCCGGGGCATAGCCGTCACACGTATTGCGCGCATCACCGAGCGGAATGATTGGGTTAGCCTCGTACGGCAAGCGTGGTGAACGACCAAGCAGGAGCGGTGTATGTACCGTCAGCAAGGTTGACTTCGTGCGAGGTGGGGCAAGTCGGTGATTCCTCTCCCCGAATCCCTGCATACGGATCGTTGCCGGTAAGCACGGTTGCCTCAACTACAGCCTTGGCTGAATCAGGCACATTCAGCGCAGCAAGCACCTGAGCCAAGTCCACGTCTACGGATTCAGGCAGCGCGTTGACAACACGCAAGTAAGTCACGCCAGCCGTCGAATCGCGGGATACGGTGACGGTCCGGCGCGGCTCGTCCGGTGTCTCATGGCCGTCGGCGACCAGCGCGCCGTCGATGTACAGTCGCATCTGCTCGCCGCGATTGCCAATCTCAATGCGCACATCCCACGTAGTTCCGGGGCGTACCGCGTCCATTGAAGTTTCCGTGCCGGCGAGTGCATAACCGGTGCCTTCGCGCACTACTTGCACGCTGAATCCACGGCCAAGCGAAGTACCGTTATAGTTCTTGCCGTTTACGTCGCCGGACGCGATTCGCACGCCCCACATGCCTTCGTAATAGGTGACTTTCGCGCGAATGGTGTATGAATCGGCCGCCAGACCCTCAGGTACCGGAAGAGACACCGGCCCATTGCCTTGGTAGCTCACGTCCGGCAGATCGATATGCGTGCCATCGGCCGTCTCGAGAGAGAAGTCGGCGAAATCGGCGTGGGCGCCGCCATCGATCTTCAGGCTTACGGTATTCGGCAAGTCACGACGCAACGTGGTGGGTCCGTCAAGCGAGACCGGCCAAGCGGTGTCCGCGGTGGTGGTGGCGTACATCTGCTGCACCCAGTAGCTGTACGGGCGGTAGACGTTCTCATTGTCGAAGTAGATGAGGTCCGGATTCCAGCTGGTGTGGCCGTTCTTGGCGAACAGCGGCGCGTAGGACGCCATGTGCACCACGTCGCCGTTCAATTCCATGCGTCCCATGAACGCCGCTTCGGACAAGCCGTTGATGAGCTGGGTGTCCCAGGAGCCGTATTCGCCGAGGTAGACCTTCGGGCCCTTGCGGTCGGTGTGATCGTAGTGGTCGAGGTTGTGAAACCACCAGCTGGAGGACTGGTAGGAATGCTCGTCCACGATCGGAATGCCGGCCTCGCGCGCATACGCCCAACCTTGCTCGTAGTCCTGTCCGCTCGGCGCAGGCCCGACCGTGCCGACCACGGTGATTTCGGGGTGCGCGGCTTTGACGGCGTCGAAAATCTGCTGGAAGCGGTTCTTGAACACGTCGTCGATCAGGTCCTCGTTGCCGATGCCGAGATACTCCAGATTGAACGGCTCGATATGGCCCATTGCGGCGCGCTTGGCGGCCCACTTGTTGGTGGCCGAATCGGCGTTGCAGAAGTCGATGAGGCCCAGCACTTCGTCGATGTAAGCGGGCATGTCTTCCTGAGCCACAGGCACCGGGCCCTGGCTGGTGTTCTGGCAGCTCATGCCGGCCGGCAGCACGGGCAGCGGCTTGGCTCCGATGGTCTCGCACAGGCGAAAGTACTCGTAGAAACCGATACGGAACGACTGGTGGTAGCCCCATACGTTGAAGTTGTGCGGGCGATGCTCCACCGGGCCGATGGTGCGGTCCCAGTGATACATGTTGTTCAGGCCCAGTCCGTGGGTGATGCAGCCGCCCGGGAAGCGCATGAAGCGCGGGTGTAGGTCGGCCAGCGCCTCGACCAGATCCGGGCGGAAATGCTTGAGGTCCTTATAGGTGGTTCGCGGTTCGAGGCTGACGAAGTCAAGGTCGATGGTGCCGGGTTCGGGGAAAATCAGGCGGAGAGCGCCTTGGGTGGCGATGATTTCGGCGTTGGGTTGCGGGTCGGCCTGTGCGCTAGTAATAGTCAGTTCGGCGCGAAGCTGGGTCCATTCGCCGCAAGCATTGGAGGCGGGTGCGGTCACGACAGTGGCAGCGAGCGGCTTGCCATCATCGCCAATCAGTGCGACTTGCACGGGCAGCGCTTTGCCGTGGGCACGGGTCCAGATGGAAAAAATCGTAGGTCTCGCCGGCGCGGAACACCATGCCGTCGAAACCGAGGTTTTCCAGAGCGGGAGCTGCGGGGGTACAAGCCGAATCCGTCTGGGATAGGGCCGAATCGGCCCGAGACACAGCCGAGTCAGCAGTCTGCTCGCCGCCCACCTTGCCGATTTCGGCAATCGCGTAATGCGGGTTCTCTTCGGCCACCGGCGCGGTCTCCCCCACACCGAATGCGGCGAACGAGCCGGCGGGCACGATCTTGCGCCAAGCGGTGTAGTTGCTCCACTCGGGCTTATCCGCACGGTTGTATTCGAACGCGCCGTTTTGCACGAGTTCGCTGTTGAGCCCGCCATCGCCCGAATAGCTGATGTCTTCGAAGAACACGCCCCACAGGTCCGTGCTGATCTTGCGTACACCAGCTTTGTCCAATGTGGCTACCAGTTTGTCTGCCATCGCCAAACCACTCCCCAGATTTCACCCGCGTGCAGAAGATGCAAGCATCTTCTGCACATCAAATATGTAACGGTACATATTCTAAACTATCTGCCACACTCAGCAACCCCGTGCCGACTTCAGCGCGTTTCGCTCTATTTCAACATTTTCCAGAACGTATTCCAATCACGACTGCATGTTTTTCACACGTACCGTTACATATTTCACAGTGTTTATCGTTACCGATAATGTCATCACGAAACATACTTAAAGCAACATCTCGTCACTCTTCCGGCGCTCCACTGGCCACGCGAATCATCGCGTACTGGGATTCGTAGAGGCGGTAGTACGCGCCCTTGGCGGCGAGCAGCTGCGCGTGCGAGCCGTGCTCGACGATCTGGCCGTGATCGATGTAGAAGATCTCGTCCGCGTTCTCGATCGTCGACAGGCGGTGCGCGATGATGAAGCTCGTGCGCCCCTTGAGCAGATGCTGCAGGCCGGCCTGCAGCGCCTCCTCGGTGCGCGTGTCGATGTTGCTCGTCGCCTCGTCCAGGATCAGGATACGCGGGTCGGCGAGCAGCACGCGCGCGAAGGCGATGAGCTGGCGCTGGCCGGCCGACAGGGTCGATCCGCGCTCCTCCACCACCGTGTCGTACCCGTCGGGCAGTTCCATGATGAACTCGTGCGCGTGCACGGCCTTCGCCGCCGCCTCGATTTCCTCGTCGGTGGCGTCGAGCTTGCCGTAGCGGATGTTCTCGCGCACGTTGCCGGAGAAGATGAAGGTGTCCTGCAGCATCACGCCCATCTGCCGGCGCAGCGATGCGAGCGTCACGTCGCGCACGTCGTAGCCGTCGATCGTCACCGAGCCCTCGGACACGTCGTAGAAGCGCGACAGCAGGTTGATGATCGTCGTCTTGCCGGCGCCCGTCGGGCCGACCAGCGCGATCGTGCGCCCCGGTTCGACGTGGAAGTCCACGAGGTTGAGGATGTTGCGGCCGTCCTTCTCGTAGCGGAACACCACGTCGTTGAAGTCGACGCGCCCGCGGATCTGCGGCAGGTCCGCCGCGTCGGGCTTGTTGCGGATCTCCGGCGTGACGTCGAGCGTCTCGAAGATGCGCTCGAGGTACGCCGAGCAGGTGATGAGCTGGTTGTAGAAGTTGCCGATGTTGATCACCGGATTCCAGAAGTTGTTCGCGTAGCCGACGAACGCGATGAGCACGCCGGTGGTCACGTTCACGCCCCCGAAGCCCATCACGCCGACGAAGTAGATGAACGAGATGGTCATCACGGAGATGGTCTGCACGCCCGGCCACATGAGGAACTGGATGTGCACGGCGTGCATCCACGCGGAACGCACCTCGCCCTGCTGTTCCTGGAAGGTCCTGAACTGGGCCTGCTCCTGTGCGAAGGTCTGCGTGGTCTTCACGCCGGCGATCGACTCGTGGATGTAGGCGTTCAGGTTGCTCTGCTTGTTGGAGAGCTTCTGGAAGGCGCGCCGCTGGAAGATCTGCAGCACGCGCACCCAGATGATGAGCACCGGGAACAGGATCAGGCTCCACAGGGCCAGCTGCCAGTCGATCACGAACATCACGATCAGCGTGATCACGAAGGTGAACACGTCGGAGATCACGTTGATCAGACCGGAGCTCAGCGTGTCCGAAAGCGTGTTCACATAGTTGACCACGCGGATCAGGATCTTGCCGTGCGGGCGCGAATCGAAGTAGCTGAAGGGCAGCGTCTGGATATGCGTGAAGATATCGCGGCGCATGTCCTTGAGCATGAGCTGGCCGACGCGCGTGATCGCCACCGTGCGGTAGCGCAGCCCGAACTCGTACAGCACGATCAGCGCGGCGAGGATCACGGCGAGGATGCCGAGCTTGCCGAGGTCCTTGTTCGGGATCGCCTCGTCGATCATGATCTTGGTCAGGTACGGCACGGCGACGACGATGCAGCTCATCGAGATGACGACGACGAGAATGCGCGCCACCTGTGCCATATACGGTTTGAGATATTTGCCGACGCGCAGGATGTCCCGGAAGTTGATCTGCTCCTCGAGTTCCTCATCCTCGCGGTATGTATTGCGTTGTGCCATAAGTCCTCTTCTAAAAACCTTGTGCGACGCCGGACTGGAGTCCGAGCTGCTTGTGGTAGATGTCCCAGTAGCGGCCGTGTGCGGCCACGAGTTCGGCGTGGGTGCCGCGTTCGACGATACGTCCGTGCTCGAGCACCAGAATCAGGTCGGAATCCTTGACCGACGAGATGCGGTGGGCGATGGCGACGATGGTCTTGCCGCCGTCCATCTCCTTGAGGTGCTTCTGGATCTCCGCCTCGGTCTCCATATCGACGGCCGAGGTCGTATCGTCCATAATCAGGATCGACGGATTGTCCGCGAGCGCGCGGGCCAGCGACAGGCGCTGCTTCTGCCCGCCGGACAGGCCCACGCCGCGTTCGCCCACGACGGTGTCATAACCCTGTGGCATCGACCTGATGAAATTGTCCGCGCCGGCGATCTGGGCCATTTTCTGGATATATCGGTCGTCGCTATCACCGCTGGCACCAAAACCGATGTTGCCGCCGATGGTGTCGGAGAACAGGAAGGTATCCTGCGCCACGATGCACACCTGCGAGCGCAAGGTGGCCAGCGGCCAGTCGCGTGCGTCGATGCCGTCGATAAGCACATGGCCAACGGTCGGGTCGTAGAAGCGGGAGATGAGGCTGACGAGCGTGGACTTGCCCGCGCCGGTTTCGCCGAGGATGCCGAGCTTGGAGCCGGCGGGCACGGTGAAGTCGAGGTCCTTGAGGATCGGGGTCTCCGGGTCGTCCGGGAAGGCGAAGCTGACGTGGTCGAAGCGGATGTCGCCCTTGATGTGCAGCGGGCAGGACTTGCGTTCGGTGGACTGCTGGGCACCGGATGTTCCGGAAGCCACGGGCGCTCCGGTAGCCCCGGTAGCCTCATCATCGTGCTTGACTTGCTCGACGATCGTGACCGCCTGCTTGACGGCTTCGACCGCGTCGGGCTTCTCCACGATGCGCGGCTGTTCGGTGAGCAGCTTGCGGATTTTGATGCAGCTGGCGTTGAATCGCTGCCAGTCGTTGATCAGCCAGCCGGACTGGCGCACCGGGCCGTCGATCATCCACAGGAAGGAGTTGAAACTCACCAGATTGCCGAGGGTCATGTAGCCCTTGATGACCAGAAAGCCGCCGAGGCCGAGGGTGATGAGCTGCAGCGAGAAGCCGAGGCCGTCCAGCCACGGCATGTACTTGCGCGAGTTGTAGGCCAAGGCCATGTTGCACTGCATGTAATCGTCGTTGTGCTCGTCGAACTTTTCGGTCTCGTACGGTTCGCGCACGAATGCCTTGACCACACGGTTGCCCTCGATGTTCTCTTCGACCATGGAGTTGAGGGAGGCCAGCGAGTTGCGGATGGCGAAGAACAGCGGGTGGGCGTGCGTGGACAGGCCGCGCGTGAGCACAAAAATGAACGGCGTGACGCAGGCCAGGACGAGCGCGAGTCGCCAATCGATGGCGAACATCACGCACAGGGCGCCCACGAACATGACCACGCAGTCGGCAATCTGATAGCTCACCCAACTCAGGCAGTGGCGGATCGCGTCGGTGTCGGAGGTCAGGCGGCTCATGATGTCGCCGGTGCGTGTGTGGTTGAAATACGTGAAGTCGAGCTCGTGCAGCTTCTCGTATTCGTCGGAGACGAGGCGGTAGACCGAGTTCTGGCCGAAACGCTCCATCCACATCTGGTAGCCGTATCGCGCGCCCACGCGGATGATGGTCATGAGGATCATCAGTCCACACAGACGTGGCAGTTCGTCGGCATGTCCGCCGACGATGACGCGGTCCACGATGATACCGGACAGAATCGGAATGGTCAGGGCCATCGTGTTATTTGCGATGAACAGTAGAAGCGCGCCTACCACGCGGGGCAGGTCTGGTTTGCAGTATGGCAGCACCCATTTGAGATTGCTTGCGCTGGTATTGATTCCCGGATCGACGTACATGTGAGGAGATCACCGTTTCTTGGGGATTGTTTGCTTGTGGTATGGTGCGGCATGCTCCTGCGCCGCACGCGGCAATCGCTGCCGCCGCGATTCACGATCAGCCGTGCTTCGCACTGCGCCTGTCATTGGCCGCATGACCGAAGCTCTCCTTCATCGGTCGAAGCACGTTCGACTTTCGCAAACGCGTACTAGTCTAGGCGACCTGCGTCTAATCGCAACGGCCCGCAACTCTGCGTGTTCCCCGCATTAGCAACGATACGCGGCTCTCTAAGCGCAACATTCCCCGGAATGCGTCGCTGCACACCTCCGAACAGGTCCAATTCGCAACGCATTCCCGGGAAAGTGGCGCATGTCATATCACGCTCAAACAACCCAGCATAGTGAGTGGTTCATTCACGTTTTACGTATTGTGCGACGGAATCGGCATCTCCCGCAACACGTGAGATATGCAAAAGTGCCGCACGCTGAATGGTGATCAGCGTGCGGCACTGCGCGAAACGCGTGAAATCCGCAGAACGCACGAAACTCACGAAACAGATAAAACGTACAAAACGCAAGCAAGGCGAAGCAACGAACAGACAGAGACAGACAGACTACAGGTCAGAACGCCAGCGAACGCACGTAGGAACCAACTTGCGGGCGGAACAGCTACCGGGGATTGTTCGTTTGCGATGTTCGCATTCATGGCAGGTTTCTCCATACGATTCGGGCGGTCGGTTCAGGAGGTTGGTTGGCGGAGGCAGGTTCGGTTTCAGCGTCGGTCCAGGGCCACCCAGAGCACGCCGTGCGGCGGAATCGTGCCGGTGATGACGCGGTCGGCACCCACGCCTTCAAGACGCACGTCGGCGGGCTCGCCCGGCGCGTCGGCATACAGATCGGCGAGTGTCCAATCGTCATTGCGGGCGTCAAGCCCCACGATGGATTGGAGCTGGATGTTGCGGCCGATCTCGTATGTGTCGCTGCCGGTCCAGAACAGCGCGGCGTAATGGCCGCCGTGATGCGCGGAACGTGTGCCATCGGCCCAATCGGCTGCGTCGGCGGACCAGACGATGAACTCGCCACGGTAGGTGCTCTCATCCCACCATTTGCCAAAAATCCGTTCGCGCACGGTCTCGCGGTTATTGGTGGAGCCGGCAAGCACCTCACGCAACGCGGGATTCTGCAGCAGCGCGATGGCGTCGCTGTTGCTGGTGGGCAGATCGCCGCCGACCATAAGCGGGCTACGCCCCATGCACCATAGGGCCAGCAGTGTCTTCTGCTCGTCCAGCGTAAGGCGGGATTGGCGGTCGTCGCCGCGTTCGGCGCGCAGGCCTATGTGCCCGAACGGCACCATGTCGGCGTCGGCCCAGTGGCCGGTGGTCTGGAACGGCGCCCAGCGGGCCAGGCGGGCGAACTGCTGGTAGATGTCTTCCCAACGGTCCCACAGATCGTCGGAAATACGCCACATTTGGGCGTTCTCGCGCAGGAAGTCGACGTAGCTCGTCGCCACCCAGCCGCCGGGCGAGAGAGACAGGTCAATCGAACGGCCGTATTTGGCTTCGGCTTTGGCGATGGCGCGATGATAGGCGGCGATTTCGTCGGAGTGGAACGGGGTCTGCATGTCGTCGACCTTGAGGAAGTCGAGGCCCCAAGAGGCGAACAGGTCGAGCTGCGCGTCATACCAGGCCTGCGCGCCCGGGTGGGATTGGTTCAGGCCGTAGTTGTCCGGATTCCACTTGCACACGTGGTCGAGGTCGGCCACGTCCTTGGCGGTGTAGTTGGTGCCGTATACGGGCAGGTTCTTGTCCACAGCGATACGCGGGATGCCGCGCATCATGTGCATGCCAAGCTTCAAGCCCAGTTCGTGGACGGCGGCGGCGAGCGGGCCGAATCCCTTGCCGCCGGCAGCACTCGGGAAACGCACCGGGTCAGGCAGCTGACGGCCGTATTCGTCGAGAATCAGCGGCGCGTTGTCGTTGTAACCATGTGCGCGGGCGGTCGGGTCGTACCAGTCGATGTCGATGACCAACGTATCCCAGCCGGCGTTTTTCAGGTGTTCAGCCATGAACCGCGCGTTGGCCAGCAGCTCGTCTTCGGTGAGAGTCGTGCCGTACGAATCCCAGCTGTTCCAGCCCATCGGCGGACGCCATGCCTGAGGAAGGCTCTGCGGAAGATCCGTCATCGTATCCTGCTTTCGTTGATATTCGTATAAGTTGCCATACGGCGGTATGCCAGCCGCAAACCAATCGGCATCGCGCACGTACGGATAGGTGAAGAGTGACGCCACTCCCCCGGAGAGTCCCATCCCAACGTACGACGAACTTCATGGCCTCTTGGCACACCGACGTATGTACCGTTACATATTCTTCCACCGGAACGATATCAAGCAAGCGCATGTTACGCTCGGCGCGTCATCGCCTAAGCGCAGCATTTTCAGCGATTCCGGCACACAGCCACCATTTGCCAAAACACGATGTTGCGAATACCGTTACAACCATTGGAAGCATTACGGGCATGATCCAATGCCCATCACAGGCGAAACATGAGGTGACGTTATGCCGAGCGGCAAACCAACATTGCGCGACGTAGCGAAAGCCGCCGGGGTCTCCCCCATGACCGCCTCGAATGCGCTGCACGGCAAGCCGGGTGTTAAGGATTCCACGCGCGCCAAGGTGCTGGCGGTGGCCGAAAAGCTTGATTACCGCATCAATCTGACGGCCAGCATGCTGAAGTCCGGCCGCAGCAACATCATCCACATCATCGTCAACGAATTCGATTCGCCGTTCTACTCCAAACTCGTCGAATCGCTCGTCACCGAAACCACCGAGCGCGGGCTGACGCCGTTCGTGGAGCAAACCCGGTACTCTCCGGATGCCGCCAAACACGCGCTGGCCAACAACCCGTTCTCCGGGCAGTTGTTCGACGGCGAGATTATCCACGCTTCGGGCCTGAATGCCGGTGTGCCGCTTTCCGCGATCAACCACGGCCGACCGCTGGTTCTGATTGACGCCTGCGAGGAAACGCCCACGTTCGATACAGTGAATTTCCCGAACGAGGACGGTGCGCGGGCGGCAGTGCAGCATCTCATCGAATGCGGATGCCACCGCATCGCCATCGTCGGCGACGGGTATTCGCCACGAACCGAACTGGCGCACGTGGAAAGTTCCAGCGGTTTGCGCCTGCGCGGGGCCAGCGGCGCGTTGCTCGATGCCGGGCTGCCGTATGACGAATCGACGAACTTCATTGGTTACGGTAGCGTCAGCGGCATCGAAGCCGGTCATGCCATCGCCGAGGCGATGCTCGAGGCTCGTGCGCAATCGGCTGATGACACTGCTGAGTCCTGTTCCTCGGACGCCACGCAAGCAGAGGGAAGCACCCCGGCCATCGATGGCATCTTCTGCATTAACGACTATGCCGCATTCGGAGTAATCCGAGGCCTTGCCGACTACGGCATCCGCGTGCCCGACGATGTGAGAGTCATCGGCTTCGACGGCGCCACGGCCGGCTCGTACACCACACCGACGCTGAGCACCGTCCAAGTGGATCTCGATCAGCTCGCCCAATTCGCGCTCGATATGATCACCCGCCGCGTGGAGCAGCGCGACCAGGGCGACGGCAGGTCCGACGAATCCGCTGGCATGCCGGCCACGCGCGCCACCATTGGATACACACTGGTTCCGCGCGAGTCCACTGTCGGTTCGGCAAACAGGTAACGCTGAAACGCCGAAATAGGGCGGCGATTCCCGACTGCCGCGCCCACTGCCCAAGTGCCGTGCAGCGTGACGTGCGAGGTTTCGGCATGCGTCAAACCGTTCCCAGCGCTCCCACGTGGTAGTGGCGCCCATGCGCACTTTTCCTAGGGTTAGGACCATGACCTTCCCTAATCACACGGTGTTGTAGAGGCGGGCGGGGAAAGCGTCGCGGTATTGGCCGGGGGTCAGGCCAGTGCGGCGCTTGAAGACGCGCATGAAGTACTTGGGATCGGCGTAGCCCACTTCTCGCGCAATATCCGCCACGCTGGAAGCGGTAGAACTCAGCAGTTCGCGCGCACGGTCGATGCGATATTCGATGATCTGCTCGGCCACACCCACGCCGAACACGCGCCGGTACATCGCGGTCAGATAGCTGGGTGAATAGTGGAAGCGCGCGGCCACTTTGGCCACGGTGATGTCGTCGAAGGCATTGGCCATAATCCACGAGCGGATGGCCAGCATCGGCGCCAGGCCGGACGAATCGCCAGCGGCACCGGCCGAATCGACATGCATGGCCCATTCCTGTTGCTGCCGGACGCGGTCGGCACTGGTGATGGGCTTGCCGTCGCCCCGGTAGCCGGCAAGCGTACGATGGGCGGCAAAGTCCGCCTTCAGCCGCTCCTGCGCGCTGACCTCCAGCAGCAGGCCGGTGGCGAAGTAATCGCAGTAAGCGTTGGAATACGGGCCGAATCGCGCATAGATGTCGATGAGCTGCCCACACATCACCGCCAGCCGGTCGGGGTCGGGCAGGGTGCGTTCATCGGGCAGCAGCAGGCAATGGTCGTCCTGCGGCAGACCCGCGTCATCGGGGAGCATGCGCGCATCCGGCAATTTGAAATGCATCCAGTAGAAGTCCACGTCAGACGTGATGATGTCGGCGCCCGCATGCTCCACATTCGGCGGCAAGAGTGCGATTTGGCCGGCCTCGATATGCAGGGTCTGCTCCCCCACCCGCATCGGCAGGACGCCCCGACGCACGAACATCAGCTCGAAGGTGTCGATGGTGCGCCGCAGATGGCGCCAGCCCGGTCCGGACACAAACTGCCCGACCGAGTAAAAGTCCACCGGCCCTTCGAGCCGACATGTCGTGATGCCCATGGCTACCAGAGTAGCCGAGAGCAAATATCAGCCGCGCAGCCAGACGGTCATTTCGTTTTCGCCGCGGTTGGCCCAGGCGAAGTACGGGATGAGCGTGGCGGTGGCGGGCTCGCGCTTGACCGGCGCGTACACGGCGTAGAGCGGCGCGAACGCCGGAACCTCGGCCGCGCCCTCACCCGCGGCGGCCACAGCAGCCGGCAACGGCTCGCGCCAAGCCGGCACCTCAAGCTTCACCATGCGGCGGGTCACGTCTTCCACCTCGCCCTGGCCCTTGTCGTCGATGCCCTTGGCGCCGGCGTGGAAGTCGAACTCCTCGACCTTGGCCGCGCTCGGGTCGGCCAGCAGTGCCTCCACATCCGCGTGCAGCAGGTGCAGGTTGGCGCCGTTGTCTTTTTCCTCGGCGCAGAAGGTGATCGGGCCGCGCACGAACGCCACCTTGCCGGCGTCCTCGCGCACCAGCGGGTTGGCGGCCAGCATACGCACCGGCATCGGGAAGTCGAACGTCACGGTGTCGCCGTCGCGCCACTCACCGGTCAGATACAGGTAGCCGTCGCGAATTTCGCGGGTCACGCGGGAACTATCGGCCCCAGACTCAGACTCGCCCGTGGCCGTAATCGCGGCGGCAGCAGCGGACTCATCGCCCACCCAACCGGGCAGACGGAAGGCCAGCGTAAAGCGAGCAGGAGCCTGAGCCGAGGTGCCAGCAGCGTCACCGCCCAAGCGCACGACCGCCTTGCCATCGCCTTGCCACGGCAGGTTCGCCGTAACATCCAGCTCCACAGCCGTACCATTCAACTCAGCTTTGGCCACGCCGCCCATATACAAGTGCGTGAACAGCGTACCGCCATCCTCGGCAACCGTGTAGGCATATTCCTGCACCGACTCAACGATGCGGGCGATGTTCGGCGGGCAGCATGCGCAGCCGAACCACTTCTGACGCACCGGCTTGACGTGGCGCAGGCGGCTGTCTTTATGGCAGGCATACGGATTGACTTCCAGCGGGTTCACGTAGAAGAAGCTCTTGCCGTCCAGCGCCATGCCGGCCAGCGTGGTGTTGTACAGCGCCGACTCCATAACGTCCGCGTACTCGGCCTTTGGCGCGAGCTCGAGCATGCGACGGGCGAAGAACGCCAGCGAAATCGCGGCGCAGGTCTCGGAGTAGGCGGAGTCGTTGGGCAGGTCGTAGTTGTAGGAGAATGCCTCGCCGTCCACCGTGCCGCCGATGCCGCCGGTAACGTACAGTTTCTTATCGACGATATTGCGCCAGAGCCGCTCGGCCGCATCGGCGAGGTCCTGATCGTCGGTCAGTCGGGCCACGTCCGCCAGACCGGAGTAGAAGTAGCCGGCGCGCACGGCATGGCCTACGGCTTCGTCTTGTTCGGTGGCCGGCTTGTTCGCCTGGTGGTAGGCGTACCGGTTGGGGTCCGTGTTGGGTTTGTAGTTGGCGTCGGCGTCGCGCTTTGCGTTCTCGTCTGCCTGAATATCGAAGATGTACGGCTGCCGGCCTCGCTCGGTCACGAAATATTCGGCCAGATCAAGGTACCGCTGTTCGCCGGTGACCTCGTACAGCCTCACCAAAGCCATCTCGGCAATCTCGTGACCGGGGTAACCACGCAGCTGGCCCGGCTTGCGACCGAAGCGCTCGTCTACGTAATCGGCGAAACGGCAGGCGGCCTTGAGCAACTTGTCTTTGCCGGTGCCCTGGTAGTAGGCCACCGCACCTTCAACGAGGTGGCCGAGGCAGTACAGTTCGTGATGGTCACGCAGATTGGTGAACGCGCGATCCATGTCGTTCAGAATGTAGCAGGTGTCCAGATAGCCGTTGTCGAGTTGGGCGGCACACACGACGTCGATGGCTTGGTCGGCGGTCTGTTCCAGTGCGGGGTCCGGGTAATGGGCGAGGGAATAGCCGACTGCCTCCACCCACTTGGAGAAGTCGGTGTCTTGGAACACGAAGCCGTAGAACTTGTCTGGGTCGGGATTGGCCGGGTCTTCGGGGAGCGCCTCAAATCCGCGGAACGTGTACTTCGGCGGCACGAACGCCTTGCCCTGGGTATCCTTACGCTTGTTTTGCGCGGCAGCGGCCTTGAAGTTGTGCATGCAGTAGCTGGGGGCCGCGCCGGGGACGTTATCGTTCAGGGCGTTCCACTGATAGGGAATCACAGCCGTGCGCACGAGTTCCTGCTCGGTGCGCCAGAACGAATCGGTGACGGTGACGTTTTTCAGGGCCAGCGGCTTGCTATGCAGCGAAGTCATGACGTACTCCTTTGGACTATGCGACATTCGTCAACAATATGTATCGGTACATATGATACGTGCGCCCGCGCGAGCAGCAAGGTGGACAAATCGTTGGCGGGGTGGAATCGCCGGCGCATATCCGCCCGTACGATTTCGCCCGGTGAATCGCCCGACGAATACACGGCGACTTATACTACCGACGGACCACAAACGTCGCCTACATGAATGGAAGATCAATCATCATGACAGCAAACGCCAGCGCACGGGCCATCAAACCCGAACTTCTGCGTACGTACACCGAAGACTTCAACAAAGACCGCGCCAACCTGATCGCGGCGGACGCGGCGGTTTCGGCCGGCGTGCTCAAGGCGGCCACCGACTATCGCGGCGTGCGTGCGCTGCCACGCGACTTCTCCATCGAACTCAAGCAGGGTTCGATCACCAATCAGGAGCGTTCCGGCCGTTGCTGGATGTTCGCCTCCCTGAACACACTGCGTTACGAACTCATGCATCGCTGGAATCTTGAGGATTTCGAGTTCTCCGAGACCTACCTGTTCTTCTGGGACGCGATGGAGAAGTCGAACACTTATCTGGAGAACGTGCTGCGCACGCTCGACGAGGCGACCGATTCGCGTCTGTTCGAGGCCATCAATGAGTCGCCTGCAGACGATGGTGGCTGGTGGCAGATGTTCGCTGCACTGGTGAACAAGTACGGCCTAGTGCCCAAGAGCGCCTACCCGGAGTCTGAGAACTCCCGTAATTCCGACGATTTCAAGCAGTACCTCAACTCCAAGCTGCGCGAGTTCGCGGCCGAGCTGCGCCGCCGTTCGGTTGCGGGGGCGTCTGAGGACGAGCTGCGTGCGTTGAAGGACGAGTACATGGGCACCGTGTACCGCATCTGCGCCGTGGCGCTCGGCGAACCGCCGGAGAAGTTCGACTTCTTCGCGCGCCCCAAGGATGATGATGAGGATAAGAAGGGCGAGGCTCGCAAGTGCAAGGCCGAGGCCGACGCAGACGGCAAGGCCGAATCCTGCAAGTGCGGCGAATCCTGCAAGTGCGAGGGCAAATCCGACGCCAAGGCCTGCAAGTGCGATAAGGACAAGTCCGACAAGCCGAAAACCGGCAAGGACGAGCGCCCGCAGATTCGCGAGATCGGCATCACCCCGCTTGAGTTCTACAAGAAGTACGTGCCGGTGGACGTCAACGATTTCGTGACGCTGGCCAACGCCCCGCTCAAGAACCGCCCGTTCAACCAGCGCTACCGCATCCGCTTCAGCGCGAACGTGGCCGAGGCTGGCGATATGGAATTCGTCAACGTGCCGCTGGACGTGTTCAAGAAGGCCGCGCTTGACCAGCTCACCGCCGGCCACCCGATCTGGTTCGCCTGCGACTGCACGCAGTTCGCCCTGCGCAAGGACGGTTTCTTCGACCAGTCCGTGGTGCGCGTCGACCAGCTGTTCGGCACCGAATTCACCGGCGACAAGGCCCACGGCCTCGAATACGGCGACAGCCCGAGCAACCACGCTATGACCTTCACCGGCGTGAACCTCGGCGAGGACGGCAAGCCGAACCGCTGGAAGGTGGAGAACAGCTGGGGCAAGGACGCCGGCAAGGACGGCTACTACGTCATGTCCGACGCCTGGTTCGACCGCTACGTTACCGAGCTCATCATCCGCAAGGAATACCTCGACGACGCCACCCGCGCCCTGCTCACCACCGAACCAGTCGAGCTCGATCCCTGGCAGCCCCTCACCCGTCGCTGCCGCTGACATATTCCGCCCATTGGCCGCGGCTGAAGTGCTCCTATGTTTTGCCGACTTCTCACAGAGTGAGCAAAACATAGGAGCACTTTAGTTATCCACAGAGTTATCCACATCCTCAGCAAGCTAGAACCACATACCCCGTTTTTCATGGCGAACAAGCGACCGCTACGCTACGGTGGCGTTATGAACAGCGGATTTCCCACCCCGCCACCCGGCGTATTCGACGATGAACCACCCGGCTGGACCAACAATGCCGCGGCACCGAGTGCTGCGTCCACGCACGCCGTCAAGCCCGAGCCATACTCACCACCGCGTATGGCAACCCCCACTGCGCCCGCTATGAGCGAAACCCTCACCCAACGTAAGCGGGAAATTCTTAAACGATGCACGGACGCCGCGCAACAGCTCGGAAAGCCTGTGCTCTTCGGCATGACCACATCGCTGATACTGCAATCCGTGCCACTTCCCAAGGATTGCGATCTCAATGCCACCGAGCTCCATACCGTCTCCGACTCGCATCGCACCCGGATACGCGCCGTCGTTCCGCCAACAACACCGCACATCTGGAAACCGCTAAGCGCCGCGCACAATGCACGTATCAACAAGCATGTGCACGCGCTGGATCTGGTACATACTTGGGCGCAGCTCGCCGCTCACATGTCATTGGAATCATTGGTCATACTTGGCGACGCAACCCTTACGGCAATAGCGCGCAAGCCGAGCCTATCGGGCGGCCGCACCGCCGACGAAATTTATCAGGACTTTGTGCGGCAGGTCAGCGAACTTCCGAAATTCAACGCGAAAGCCACATGCATGATCGCACTTGAATTTATTGCACCGCGCGTGGATTCTCCGATGGAATCAGAGACCCGTATCACAACCACGCAATACGGGCTTCCACGAGCCGTGACAAATTACACAGTGCCCGGCGCGACGTTCAGCAATGGTGAGCCGATAACACTCGATCTCGCTTGGCCCGAATTCCGCGTCGCCATCGAATATGACGGCGATCATCATCGCACAGACAAGGCCCAGTGGCGGCGAGACAACGACAAGCGCGAACTGTTACGGCATCATCATTGGATCGTCCTCATCGCCACCGCCGCGAATATGGCTGATGAACCGTCTCAAGCCGAACTCGCCTACCGAGCCGGGCGACAGCTGGCGTTGCGAGGCGCCATATTCGATTTCACCTTGACAGCGACGCCGCTCAATGAACTTGCCCGGCGGAAACGACGGAAATCCACCGGGGCGCGCTTGCTGCAACGCATATGCCATTCATCGCACCCCATTTGGTCGCGTGGCCCCGACCGCATGGCACTGTTGTGTGTCACACGCCATGTTACGTCCGGCGAATCCGCACATCATCTGCGTCGCGTACTGCCATATTATGCGGTTCGCGATATACGTCACGGTGTCCGATGTCCTGGTAACGACGTCAATCGATTTATGTGTGTACCGGGCCAGATTTTGTTGTCCCGGTTCTCCATTTCGCCTCTTTTTGAGCAACCGGGACAGAAGCACCCTCGAAAAATCGCCAATTCGGCCCTACCGCACAATATCCGCCATCACACATCGGCGGAATTCCGGGCTTCTGGATTTGCATACATTGAGCGCTCACGGGATGGTCTGTCCCGGTTCCCAAAAAGAGGCCAAAATCACGAACCGGGACAACGAAATCTGGCCCGGTTCGCACGTCAATCGGTTGCCGTCACCACCGGGACACCGACTGCGCATAGATAAGATGCTTCAATGCTTAACAGGCATGCGACCATACCGCGATAGCAACGTTTCGCTGGAAGTAGAGGAATCAAGCAGCACCCCCCAAACCGGAAGCATGGAGGGAATCCTGCAATGCTCCGAATCACCGCGCCCCGTGCTTGGTGTGGCGGATCACGGCTTCGAGCGGCGTGGATGTAGCTGGACAGCAGCGTAACTTGCGTTGCATGATGCGGCCCAAAACGAAGAAACCCGGCGGAGGGGGCCGCCGGGTGAGAGAGAAGAGAGAAGAAGGGTTCAGTTATGGGGTTCGGAAGAACCTCGCCACCGGTATGAACTTCATTCCGTTGACATCTTCTATATAACCGTCTCTTTCTTGGGGATTCGATGTGCTTGTCTGAGAAAAGTCTTGGCAAACTGTGACGGATTTGTAACGCCGCCCGACAACCGGCCTCGCATTGTCGGGGCTAGGCCGCACATACGGCAACGGGCCACCCCGCAACACTTCATGTGCGAGGTGGCCCGTCAGCTACGAGCTAGCAATGCCGAATCACTCGGCGGCGAGCTTGGCCTTCTCGGCGGCCAGACGTTCGGCTTCGGCGGCACGGCGAGCAGCCAACGCTTCATCGAAGCGAGCCAGCTCCTCTTCCACGGCCTCGGTCGGAATCTTGGCGAAGATCGGTGCGGGCTTAGGCACCATGGCGCCGACCTCGATTGCCTCGCTCTTCCACGGGTGCACGTTCACACCGAGCTCGTAATCGCCGGTGATGATCGGGTACGTGAAGCCGGGCTTGTCGAGATCCTCGACTTCCTTGAGCTCAGGCAGCGGCGAGAAGGTGCCGGTGCCGCCGAGCGCCTCCCACACCTTCTGTGCGGAGTGCGGCAGGAACGGCGCGAGCAGGTGGTTCGCGTCAGACACGGCCTGAGCGGCCACGTGCAGCACGGTGCCGAGACGAGCCTGGTCGTCCTTAATCTTCCACGGTTCGGTGGCGGAAATGTACTTGTTGATGTCGCCGACCACACGCATCGCCTCGGACAGGGCGTGCTTCTGGTGGTGGGTTTCGATGGAGGAGCCGACCACGTCGAACGCGGCGGAAGCCTCTTCCAGAAGGCCACGGTCTTCGTTGGTCATCGAATCCTCGTCCAGCGGCGGAATCTCGCCGAAGTTCTTGTTGATGAGGTTGGCCACGCGGTTCACCAGGTTGCCCCACGAGGAGGCGAGCTCCTCGTTGTTGTGGCGCACGAACTCGGCCCACGTGAAGTCGGAATCCGAGGATTCGGGGCCGGCCACGGAAATGTAGTAGCGCACGGCATCCACGGGGTAGCGGGCGAGGATGTCCTTGACGTAGATCACGATGCCGCGGGAGGAGCTGAACTTCTTGCCTTCCATGGTCATGAACTCGCTGGCCACCACCTGCTCAGGCAGGTTGAGCGGACCCATCGGGCCGGTTTCGCCGCCCTTGGAGCCCTTGCCGTTGTACGCCAGCATTTCGGACGGCCAGATCTGGGAGTGGAAGGTGATGTTGTCCTTTCCCATGAAGTAGTAGGCCGGGCAGCTCGGGTCGTTCCACCATTCGCGCCACTTCTCCGGGTCGCCCTGACGGCGGGCCCATTCGATGGAAGCCGACAGGTAGCCGATCACGGCGTCGAACCACACGTACAGCTTCTTGTTCGGGTTGTCAATCCAGTCCTTCACCGGCACCGGGATACCCCAGTCGATGTCACGGGTGATGGCGCGCGGCTTAACTTCCTTGAACAGGCCGAGCGAGAAGTTGATGACGTTGGTACGCCAGCCCTTGCGGGTCTCCAGCCACGCCTTGTTGGCTTCGGCGAGCGCCGGCAGGTCGAGGAAGTAGTGCTCGGTCTGCTCGAAGCGCGGGGTTTCGCCGTTAATCTTGGAGACGGGGTTGATGAGCTCGTCCGGGTCGAGCTCGTTGCCGCAGGCGTCGCACTGGTCGCCACGCGCACCTTCGGCATGGCAAATCGGGCACTCGCCCTCGATGTAGCGGTCGGGCAGGGTACGGCCGGTGGACGGGCTAATCGCCACCTGCTGGGTGCCCTTGTAGATGTAGCCGTTCTCCAAGCACTGCTTGAACATCTCCTGCACCACGTGCTCGTGGTTACCGGTGGTGGTGCGGGTGAACAGGTCGTAGCTCAGGCCGAGGTCGCACAGATCCTTGGCGATCACGCGGTTGTAACGGTTGGCCAGTTCCTGGGCAGTGAGACCTTCCTTCTCCGCCTCGACGAGAATCGGGGTGCCGTGCTCGTCGGTGCCGGACACCATGAGCACATCATTGCCCTTCATGCGCTCGTAGCGCGCGTAGACGTCGGAGGGCACACCAAATCCCGCGACGTGGCCGATATGACGGGGGCCGTTTGCATACGGCCAAGCAACATTCACCAAAACATGACTCATAAGGCTTGATTATCCGGCGCGGCGGGGACACGCCCGGATAGCTGCCGCGCCGCCATCCTCATCCCACTCACCTATCCACCCGCAACTTCCCCACATACTTATCTGTACACCTCTTGCGCGCTTATCCACATACGCATTCGCACACGTATCCGCGCACCCATCCGTACGCACGCCCACGCACATCCGCACACACTTCCGCCTGCCAATATCCACCGAGTTATCCACATCATTTGCGTACCTAGTAAAGTTATGCACTTATCCACCGTTTTCGCCTATCCGGTGGCGCGCAAGCCGCATTTCTGCATATTGTTCGGTCATGGATATCACAGCAGGTCCGATGACGGACATCACAACAGTCGCCTCGCCGGCAACCGCGCAACCTGCGGTGCCGCCGATACTGTTTACCAAGGATCTGCCGGGACCGCTCAGCCTTAACCGTCTGGCCGCCTTCGGCACGTTACATAAGCTCGACGATTCCGCCGGCTACTGGATCGAGCATTCGGGCACACTGTATGGTCGCGCGAAAATCGTCGCGGAGGTCGCCCCGTTTGGCACTGTGGTGTGTTCGATGACCGCCGCTTGGGTATGGCTGGGAGGCCCCGACTTTCCGAGTACCATAGACGTGATTTCCACATCGCACTTCCGCTCGGCATCCGTCAGCCGCCGTATCCGCGTATTCAAAAGATTGACGTTGCCGGAGCAAATCATCAAGCTCGGCGGGCTGCCTGTCACCACGCCAGCCCGTACGGCTTGCGACCTGGTGATGAGTCCTGAAGACATCCCCGATCCTTCCACCGTCAACGCACTGGTGTGCCAGCTGATGTCCGCGTACCAGTTTCGGCCAAACGACTGTCTGCAAATCGTCAAGGAGCATCGGCATCACAAGTACGCCGGACGCGCACGCATGTTTTTTGAATCGGTGCAGCAGGAGATGGACGAACCGGCTTTGGAGCAATGCGCATGACGAGGGGGTTCATTGTCAGAGGCCATCGCAGAGGCCGCCATGCCGCTCACCGTTTACGGCATTTGCGGCAGGCGCAACGGTTGCCTCGCCACGCGGCGGCGGCACACTCATCCGAATCCGCATCGCGCGCAATCTCGGATATGACCGCGCCGCCTGAACCGCCCATCAGACTTACGCCCGCGGTGGCATGTTCGCCCGATACGGATGTTGCCGTGCTCTGGCACATCGCATATCACGTGCCCGAACTGCGTAAATGGCTGGTTGCCAATCCCAAAGCCGACGCACCTTTGCTGGAATTGGTCTCGCAGCGTGGTGGGCCCGGGGTCCGGCAGGCGTTGGAAATATTGTTCGAGTCGATGGAAACGTAACGGGGAGATAATCGCCGGCTGCTGCGCTATCCCTTGATTTTCAGCACAGCCGCATACACCTGCTTGCGATTGGCCAACGATCCGTCAGCCAGTGGATGCTCCTGCACCACTTGCGCGATGGCGTCCTTGATACGCAGGCCGTCCTCCAAAGCACGGTCGATGGAGAGCACGGCCATGTCATCCACGCTCAACGTGCTGGGCGCGGCCGCTTCGGCCTCCTCGTTGGACGCGCCGCCGATGACCAGCACCATCTCGCCACGGGGCGGATCATCAATCACACTTTGGCGAATCTCGTCAATCGGGCCGCGACGAATCTGCTCATAATCCTTGGTGAGTTCGCGGCACAGGGCCATCGGGCGATTCGGGCCGAACGCGTCCAGCAGATCGTCCATCGAATCGGCAATGCGATGAGGCGTCTCGTAGAACACGATGGTGCGGCGTTCGGGCAACAGCGTGCGCAGATACTGCACGCGCTCGGAATGCTTTCGCGGTAGGAAGCCTTCGTAGCAGAAGCGGTCGGTGGGCAGGCCGGAGAGGGCGAGCGCGTCGAGCACAGCGGAGGGGCCGGGCGCGCAGGTGACGGGCAGACCGCGTTCGATGGCACGGCGCACGATGGCCAAGCCGGGGTCGTTGATGGTGGGCATGCCGGCATCGGACACGACGAGCACGGTGGCGCCGGTTTCGACCTGGTCGAGCAGGCCGTCGGCCTTGTCGCGCTCGTTGTGGTCGTGATAGGCGATGACGCGACCGTTCACATAGACGCCGAGGCGACGGGCGAGATCGTAGAGGCGGCGCGTGTCTTCGGCGGCCACGATATCGGCCCGTTCCAAGAGGGCCACCAGACGGGCTGAAGCGTCGCCGACATTGCCGATCGGGGTGGCGGCGAGCACCACGGTGCCGGCGGGGATGGTCACGGCCGATTCGCGGGATTGGGCGACGGCGGATTCGCCGGCATGAACTTCATCATTGCGTTCAGGCACTTGCGTCACGCTACCGTCAGCGTCATACTGCTCATTCAACTCATCTGCGCTTGTCATACTCCCAGTATTGCCCATGCCACAGAGCAATCCACGACAATCCATGGCGAAATCGAGGCATTCTCCCTTTGCAGGGGCTGATTTCACATGTTCCGGAGGTCTACTTCCGTTTCAAGGGGCTCCTCATCCGGTGAAGCACCAGTACAAACGGCTTTGACGCAACGCTATTCCGCCATTTTGGCGGCGTATCTACTTGACCATCAGCCCCTCGAAACGCAAGTAGACCTCCGGCAAACCCCAAATCAGCCCCTTGAAACGCGAGATGGCAGAATTTCAACGAAAACAAAATGAAAAGACCCTCTGCGGTGGAATGAATGCAGAGGGTCTCGTGGAGCTGACGGTAGTCGAAACCGCGACCTCTTCGATGCGAACGAAGCGCTCTACCAACTGAGCTACAGCCCCTTGGATGTTACTTTGCTCCGCAAAGCAACTCGCAACAATATAGTACGGAGTGCGGTCAAACGCAATTTGACGCCGAAGTGTCGCACGCGTGTCGACACGGTAACGTTTCGGTGTCGCCGGTTGGGCCGCCGCAAGCGCAGCATCGTCCCAGCCGTCTGCCGGCGCAATAGCTCGAACTAAGATCACCACTCCGCCTGGATACCAGGGATACCGCGGCGGCTTGTTCAGTGTCGCAGACGGGGCAAGTCACCCACACCGTTCCGTATGGATACCGCGGCGGCACCCGGCAACGCCATCACGTCTCCAGCACGCCCAACACCTTCTTCTCGTTGTAGAACGCGAACACGATGCCGCCCAAGCCGCACAGCACGGCCGCGCACACGGCGGCGATGCGGTAGCCCGCGCCGGACGCCATGCCGATGGTGGAGACGCCGGTGAACAGCAGCATGGCCACGGACTGGCCCATCTTCATCGCAAAGGTGCGGGCCGCGTAGAACATGCCCTGACGGTCCTGGCCGGTGGTCTTGGAACTGGCGTCGGCGATATTCGCCACGATGGCCTGCGGCAGGATGCCGAACGCGGCCATCGGAATCGCGCCGACCACCGAGAGCACCAAACCCTGGGCCATCGCCGGAATGAAGCCGAGCACGGCCGAACCAAGGGCGCCGGCAAATGCGAACGCACAGGTGAAGATCACGAAGGCAACCAGCAGCAGCCTCTTCTTGCCGACCTTATTGGCCAGAATATTGACCGGCAGATAGAACAGCACAGAGACGCCGGTCATGAGCACGAAGTAGATGGTCGTGGTGGTTTCCGGCAGCTTGAGCAGGCTGGTCACGAAGAACGGCAGACCGGTCTGGAAGGTGGTGATGGCCACCCAGTAGACCACGTCGGAGCATACGAACTTGCGGAATTCGCCGTCGCCGAACGTCTGCTTCAGGGATTCGATGGTCGATTCGGAGGTGGGATGGGAGTTGACGTAGTCCTTCTCGCGGATGGCCAGCGGCGGCACCAGCATGCACACGAACGCCACGGCGGCCATGATGGTGAAGGTCACGCGGATGGCGGTGATGCGGCCCATCATCGGCACGAACGCGCCCCAAATCACCGGCGCCACGTACGCGATGGCCGTGCCGGCCACCCAAGTGAAGGAGATGGCGGTGGAGATGGTGAGTTGCTGCTTGGAGTCGTGGCCGAGTTCGGCGATGAGCGCGTTGTACGGCGTGCAGTAGAACGTGAGGGCGATGTAGTAGCCGATCACGGTGACGAACAGGAACACCGCGTTCACCCAGCTGGTGCCGTTGATCGGGCTCCAGAACACGAGCACGGTGACCACCGCGAGCGGCAGGGCGGCGAATTTCAGGAACGGCATACGGCGTCCAGATTTGGAATCGCAACGGTCGGAAAGGGACGCCACGGCCGGGTCCACGAACGCGTCGAAGAATCGGGCGAAGGCGGTGATGCCGCCCACCACGGTCACGATGCCGAGAACGACCAGGCCCTGCGGCACGAATACGGTCTGACCTTGGGAGATGGTCTCCTGGTCAGGTTGGTAGAAATACACGAGCCAGTTGGAGATGATGCCGGAAAGCAGCGCCCACCCGAACTGGCCGACCGCAAACGCCCACACTTTGGCGATGGGGAGATCTCTGATGGCTGACTTCGCCGGTGCAACTTGCACACCCGTTACACTTGCTGTAGTCGCATTGCCCATTCTCACAACCTCCGAATCAACATTGACACAGTGTCAAAATCCAGTATACACCGGCACACCATGCGTTCTACGATAGTGGGCATGACAAGTCTGACCGAGCAACTGCCATACGTATACGCTTTTCCTGATGCGTTGGGGACCGGATTACTGGTGCACACCGAGAGCGTATTGGACGATGAGATACGCGATCGTATTGGCTCGTTCATCCATGAATATGAGGTTGTATTATCTCGATTCCGCGATGATTCCATCGTCGGCCGGATGCGCACGGCCGCACATGGCGGCACGTTCGATTTTCCCGACTGGGCATCGGGTCTGTTTGGCCTGTACGACCGCCTGTTTGCGGCAACCGATGGGGCGACCGACCCGTGCGTGGGCGAGGATTTGATTCGGCTTGGCTATGACGAGTCGTATTCGTTTACGCCTGCGCCAGATGCCGCTGAACATGCAGGCGCGATCCACGGACGAGCCATTTGGTCAGCCGACGTTGAGCGGCATGGCACAACACTGGTGACGCGCGGACCGGTCGCGCTCGATTTCGGCGCGTGCGGTAAGGGGTATTTGGTGGATTTGCTTGCGGGGATGTTGGGTGATGGCGCGGGTCACCCTCAACCCATTCAATACGTCATCGACGCCGGGGGTGATTTGCTAGTGCACACGGACGAACCAATCACCATCGCCCTTGAAGATCCTGCCGATCCGGCCAACGCCGTAGGTACGGTCGAAATCAGCCACGGCGCATTCTGCGCGAGCTCCCCCAGCCGCCGCCACTGGTCTGACGCCGCAGGTCACCAACTTCACCATCTGCTCAACGCCATCGACGGACTACCGGTTGACGATGTAGCCGCCACATGGGTGGCCGTCACGCCGCCATCGAGCGCCATAACCACGAAGACATCGACGCATGGCAGCAATGCCTCGACAACGGCAAACCGCGATACCGACGATTCGTCGAACACCGTTGCGGCACACGTCCCTGTCACACTGGCCGACGGACTCGCCACTGCTCTGTTCACCACCTCGGCCACCCAGTTACGCGCTCATTTCCCCTTCGAATGCGCCATCCTCAACGCCAACCGCACCGCCGCCCAATCCCCCAATTTTCCGGGCGGTTTTTTCACACACTAATGTACGAAATCATCAGTATCACATCCAGTGGAGCATTCCCTCGGGTGGACCGATGGGTTGCTCCCCCTCAGTCAGCTACGCTGACAGCTCCCCTCGGAGAGGGGAGCCGAGTATAGCTAATCCGCTAATCCGCTAACGCAGGAAACAATCCGTCAGTCAGCAAGCGCGAACTGGCTGTTGTAGAGGTCGGCGTAAAAACCGCCCGCCGCCAGCAGTTCATCATGCGTGCCGCGCTCGATCACGTCGCCGTGGTTCATGACGAGGATCATGTCGGCGTCGCGAATCGTGGAGAGGCGATGCGCGATCACAAAGCTCGTACGCCCCACGGTCAGCGCATCCATGGCCTTCTGAATCAGCTCTTCAGTACGGGTATCGACCGAGGAGGTGGCCTCGTCGAGAATCAGAATCGGCGCGTCCTGCACCATCGCGCGGGCGATGGTCAGCAGCTGCTTCTGGCCCTGGGAGAGCGACGACTTGTCATCGAGCACGGTGTCATAGCCGTCCGGCAGTGAGCGGATGAAGTGGTCGAGGCCCACGGCCTTGCACGCATCCTCGATTTGCTTGTTGGTCACGCCAGGCTTGGAGTAAGCGACGTTCTCGCGCACAGTGCCGCGGAACACCCACGTATCCTGCAACACCATGGAGAACTGGTCGTGCACGTTCCAGCGCGGCACGGACTTGGTGTCCACGCCGTCAATCGAAATCGAACCGCCGGAAATCTCATAGAAGCGCATCAGCAGGTTGACCATGGTGGTCTTGCCGGCACCGGTCGGGCCGACGATGGCGACCTTCTGACCGGCCGAGACTGAAGCGGAGAAGTCGTTGATAATCGGCTTGCCCGGCTCGTAGCCGAACTGCACGTGGCTGAATTCCACGTCGCCCTTCACTTCGTGGCCGCCCATGTAGTTCTTGCCGAGTAGGGCCTGCTTGCCGGATTCGTCTTCCATCTCCGGCTCTTCAAGGAAGCCGAACACGCGCTCGGCGGCGGCCGCGCAGCGCTGCAGGTTCTGGAAGGCCTGCGCAAACTGCGAAAGCGGCTGAGTGAACAGGCGGATGTACATCATGAACGCCACAATCACGCCGAACTCGATCTGCCCGTCGAGCGCGAGCGCCGCGCCCACCACGCACACCACCACGTAGCCGAAGTTGCCCACGAAATTCATGAGCGGCATCATCAGGCCGGAGAGGAACTGCGACTTCCAGCCGGACTCGTAGAGGTCCGAGTTGTACTTCTCGAAGCGGCGGATCGAATCGGCCTCGCCGTTGTATGCCTTGACGATGAGGTGGCCGGCGTACATCTCCTCCACGTGGCCGTTGACGTCACCTAGCGCCATCTGCTGCCGGGCGAAGTACTTCTGGGAGGACTTCATGATGGCCATCATGATGATCAGGCCGATGAGGCTGGCACCGATGGCGCACAGGGTCATGATCACGTTGTTGTAGAACATCATCACCAGCGCGCCCACGAACAGCGTCACCGAGGTAATCAGCGAGCCGAGCGACTGCCCCAGCGTCTGGCCGATGGCGTCCACATCGTTGGTGATGCGGGACAGCACGTCGCCGTAGCTGACCTTGTCGAAGTATTTGAGCGGCAGTTTGTTGATTTTGACCGAGATGGACTCGCGCAGTCGCTGGGCGGTGCGCTGGGTGACGTTGGCCATCATCCAGCTTTGCACGTAGCCGAGCACGGCGTAGCCCACGTACAGGGCCACCAAAGTCCAGGCGATACGGCCGACCGCGTTGAAATCGACCGAGTTCATCACCGGCTTGCCGTTAACGATGGCAGGCAGGCCCTTGACGATTTCGTTGGTCATGTCCTTGAGCTTGTCCGGGCCGATGATCTGGCAGACGGTGCCGGCCGCGCCCAGGATGAGCGCGATGATGATGACGGGAAGATAGTTGCGGCAATAGTTCACGAGCTTGCCCATGACTTTGCCGAAGTCGTTGGGCTTTTCGGTGGTGCGCCCACCGCCCATTGGTCCTCTTGGCATTTGTGTTAAGTCCTTTTCGTTGTTCCTGAGCCCCCTCTGACGAGGGGCTGTCAGCGAAGCTGACTGGGGGATTCACGAGTCGGCGCTGTCTCTTCCCCGTCATTGCTTCGCGATGTCACCTCCCTCTTCAGAGGGAGGTTATTGAGCGGAAGCCCCCTATGCCGTAAGCTCCGACTGGCTGAGCTGGGATTCGGCGATCTGGCGATACACGTCGCAGTTGTCGAGCAGTTCCTTGTGCGTGCCCTGACCCACGACCTTGCCGTCGTCGAGCACGACGATGCGATCGGCGTTCATGATGGTGCCGATGCGCTGGGCCACGATGAGCTTGGTGGAATCCTTAGCCTCGCGGGCGAGCGCGTCGCGCACTTCGCGGTCGGTCTTGAAGTCGAGCGCGGAGAACGAGTCGTCGAAAATCAGGATTTCCGGGTGACGGTACACCGCGCGCGCAATCGACAGGCGCTGCTTCTGGCCGCCGGACACGTTCGATCCGCCTTGGGCGATCGCGGCGGAATACCCGCCGTCCATGCGCTCCACGAATTCGCTGGCCTGGGCCACGCCGACCGCGGCCTTGATGCGATTCAGCTGCTCGGCCGGCATATCGGCACCTTCCGCAGCCTTGCCAGCGGCGATCAACGCGGCCTCGCGCTTGCGCCCGGCCGGAGTGGAGGTATCGGCCATCTCGACCTCCGCCGGGTCGCCCGGCTGATCGCCGTAGCTCACGTTGGAGGCCACGGTGCCCTTGAACAGCACGGACTGCTGCGGCACGTAGCCGATCTTGTCGCGCAGGGTCTTCAGGTCGTAGTCGCGCACGTCCACGCCGTCGACCAGCACCTGGCCTTGGCTGGTGTCATAGAAGCGCGGCATGAGATTGATAAGAGACGACTTGCCGGAGCCGGTGGAACCGATGAATGCCACCGTCTGGCCCTGCTCGGCGGTGAAGTTGATGCCTTCCAGCATCGCCTCGCGCGAATCCGGGTAGGTGAAGCTGACGTTGCGGAATTCCACGGTGCCTCGCTGACCGGTTTTGGCCACGTCGGCGGCGGTTTTGGTGCCGTTCTCGACGATCGGCTCGGTGTCGAGTACCTCCATGATGCGCTGCGCGGACACGTCGGCGCGCGGCCAGAGCACGAACACCATGCTCATGAGCAGGAAGCTCATGATGACCTGCACGGAGTAGTTGGAGAACACCACCATGTTGGAGAACACGGTGAGCTTGTCCTTGAGCCCGGCGGCATCGATCAGGTAGGTACCGATCCAGTAGACGGCAAGCATCAGACCGTTCATGATGGTGTTCATCAGCGGCATCATGAACGCCATGACGCGGTTGGTGAACAGCTGGGTGTCGGTGAGGTCCTTGTTGGCCTTGGTGAATTTGGCTTCCTGGTAGTCCTCGGCGTTGTAGGCGCGCACCACACGCAGGCCGGTGAGGTTCTCGCGGGCCACGAGGTTGATGTTGTCGGTCAGGGCCTGCATGGCCTTGAATTTCGGCATGACCATGGCCATCATGATGACGATGGCCGCCAGCAGAATCACTACGGCGATTCCGGTGGCGAGCGTCCATTCGAAGCCTTCGCCGGCGATCTTGCACACGGCCCATACTGCCATAATCGGCGATTTGACGATGAGCTGCAGACCCATGGTGATGAACATCTGCACCTGCGTGACGTCGTTGGTGGAGCGGGTGATGAGGCTGGCGGTGGAGAACTTGCTCATTTCGGCCGGGCCGAAGGACTCGACCTTGCGGAATTCGAGCGAGCGCAGACGCTGGGTGAACGAGGCCGCCACGCGCGCAGCGATGTAGCCGGTGATGATGGCACACGCCGCGGATCCGAGCGAGATGAGCAGCATCTTGCCGCCGGCAATCCAAATGTCCTTCATGTGGCTGCCCGGCGTTTCGACCAGCGTGGTGATGTCTGACATATAGTCGGGCAGTTTCAGGTCGAAGTAGACCTGCCCGACGATGGTCACCAGAGCGATGAGCATCTGACCGATCTCCGCTTTGGAGAGGTATTTCATGATGCGAAGCATTGGTTTCCCCTTGTGTTGGTTGGGTTGGTTATTGGTTATTGACGATTGGTTCTTAAGTTGGCTGGGTTATCGGCGATTATCGGTTCACGGTGTCTTAATAGTTTCTATTGTTTGATTACTTACACTGTGAGATATTACGCGCACTTCTGCATGTTCGCTGTGAGCGTCCTCAATTAGCCTTGCCGATTAGTTCTCCGCGCGCTTAGCTGCCATGTGTTCAGCCACGCGCTTGCCCCGCTCCACGAATGCCTCACGCACTTGTTCAGCCGTCGGCCGAGGCCGCCCCGGATGGCAAATCGACATATATGTGGTGAACTCAGACACCAGGTCAACGAATTCGCGCGTGCGCCGCTCCCCCATTTGCGAGAAAATCCAGCAAATTGCGGAACGCATTTCCTCTCTCATCCGATGAGACTGCTCGCGCCCGGAATCAGTGAGATTCACGCGAATAATGCGCCGATCCTTGGAATCAATGTCACGCGTGACCCAGCCTTTCTTCTCCAGAGACGACAGCACAGTGGAGATGCGGCCGGAACTGGCCTGCAGCGCCGATGCCAATTGCGATGGCGTTTGCGTCCCCTTCATGGACAGCTCCCGGAGCACGAACTGCTCACCATGGGCTCCACGAGTGAATTCCCTCTGCATTGTCGAACGATTGCCCCACACGCTGGCATACAGTTCACTAACTGCTTCCTGCTCAAATCCCATAAGAGCACCATCCATTCCCATTCGCCACACGGCAGAGCGCCGCAAACACCCCAAGAATATCTCACACCGTAAACAATTCATTACTAGAAACTATTTTTGGAACGCATAATGCACACACTCCACGCTCTTTGATATTCTGAAAGCCGCATAGATATTCACTTCGGGGCGTCGTCTAAGAATATTTGCTGGGCCAACGGTAGCGACGTTGGCATTGTGCTCCATGAGGTATCTGGTCGAAAAGGCGGACGAAGACAGACCAGTTGGGCGGAGCGCGCCCATACCTCAAAACCATTGCAATTATTGGCTTTGACCATTTTCGTGGAGTCATGAAAATGGTCATGAAAAACATAAGGACACACCCATGAACCGCGACGAAATCACACGCAAAACCAGCGAACTCAGCACTATCGCACACACCACCGAGGACTCCAAAGTTGAGTATTGGTATGCACGCGAGCTAATGACCTATATGGGGTACGACAGATGGGAAAACTTCAGCAAAGCTATTACACGAGCCAAGCAAGCTTGCGACAATTCCGGCGTATCCGTTGAATCCCATTTCCGTGACACTACGCGAGACGTGACTCTCGGCAGCGGTGCCACCCGCTCCATCGCGGACGTCAAGCTCACCCGATACGCCTGCTATCTCATTGCTCAAAACGGTGATCCAAAGAAAGAAGAAGTGGCACTTCTCCAGAGCTATTTTGCCGTTCAGACTCGCAAAACGGAAATCATTGAGCAACGCATGGGAGAAATCAGCCGGCTCGCCGGCCGAGAGGCCCTTGCCACTGCAGAGAAGAAACTCTATCCGTATACCCAAATCACACACAACAAAACCGCACAAGTGCACATGTACACGCCCAACCACGCCGCAGAACGCCGGCAAGGATGTGATACAGGCCACAGAAAGCGTTGTACCGCCTAGGCAATGCAACAATTGTCCGCTATGCTCTGAAGGCAGATGGTGGCACGGATGCCATCCCAAAGAGGGGGTATGACCATGATTCGGGGTATGAACCTATGCAGCATCGCCGGCTGCACGCACGAAGCAGAAGAAGCGGGCATGTGCAACATGCATTTCACATCAGCGCTGGTTCACGGAGCGCTGCACTACACTGCGGGCGGACGTCCGTCGCACTGCTGAGCGCAACAACAAAGCAAAACAACCAGTAACGCTCAACGGCTTCCACATGTTCATGCTCTAATTGCATGTACTTGCAGACACAATGGCCGGTCTGAGCCAGCTGCCCTCGCATGGAGCAGCTGGCTCAGACCGGCCATTATTGTTGCTTTGTACTGTTTGCACTGTATTGCGCCTGCATTGCGCAAGCTCGGGCGCACTCGGGTGCACTCGCTGAGTGGCGTGAATCGCAGATTGCTCAATAGCAACGCAATCCACGCTACTCAGCAGTTGCCATGGTTATGCGCGGCGTTTGCGGATGACGAGCAAGGCACCAGCCGCAGCTGCCAGCACCACAACCACGACCGCAATGGCAGCCACGGCAGCACCCGTATTCGAAAGGGGCGCAGCGCCATTAGCAGCCGGCTTATTCGTGGCAGTGCTACCGGGCTTAGCAGTGTTGCCAGGATTGTTGGTATCGCCGGGCTTCTGCTCTCCAGGGCCGGGAGTGACCTCCGTGGCCGTGACCGTGACTTCGAACGTCGCGTTCACGCCACGATAAGAGACGGTGATGGTCTTCGTGCCTGCGGTGGCAGAATCAAAGCCAGTGAACTTCAGATCACCATCAGTTGGATCAATCAGCTTGCGCAGCGTTTCGGTATCGCCGACTTTGTAAATGGCGGATACCTTCACATCGGCAGCGTTGAACTTATCGCCTACCTGATAGGAATCCTTGGTCACTTCCACAGCAAGCTCAGCCAACTGAGGCAGTTCGCCGAATGTCACTGTGTAGGTTTTCGCCGTGCCATCCTCAGCAGTTACAGTCACCGTGGCCACGCCGTTGTTCTCGGCCGAAGCCTGCTCCACTTGCACCGTAGCCTTTGCGTCAGCAGCAGTCGCCTCCACCGTCGGGTAGGAAGCAGCGTCTCCGGCCAGCGCACCGGCATATTTAGTGGTATCCGCGGAGAATCCGTCAACCGTCTTGCCATCCACAGTCAGATCAGCAAGATTGGCGTTACTAGACGGCTGCGGCTCTGGCGTTGCTTCACCTTCGGCGATGCGTACTTCAGCGATCTTGGCATAGTCATTGCCATCGGCGTAGGTGAAGTTGAGGCGAATGCCCTTGGTGGCGGGCAGAGCGCTCACATCGGCTTCCGTCACGGCTCCAGCAGCACCATTCACAGTGACTGCCGGCAGCGTGGCATCAGTCCACGTGGCGTTGTCTTCAGCTAGGTACGATACAGTGAAGCTCTTCGGAGCGGCCTCGCCCTTGGCCTTATCCACCGCAACGCTGAGCTTGCCCAGCTGATATGCCTTATCGAAGGTGTAGCTGAGCCACGGCGAGGTGTCGCCGGTGCCCCAGTTCGACCAGTTGGTGCTCAGGTTGTTGTCGCAAGTCAGGTCGGCCGTAGAAGCGGAGGCCCAGCTACTGGCCGGCTCATACTTCGAGGCCGCAGCGGACGAGCAGAACAACCGGGCAAGGTTGCTTTCCACAGTCACGGTGAACGTGGCGGTTACTGAAGAATCAGCGACAAGACGCACCGTCACGGTTTGCTCGCCCAATTTGGTGGTGTCGAAGCCTTCCAGCGTGTATTCGCTTGGCTCCAGCACACGCGTTTTGCCATTGGTGAGCGTGGCGGTAACCGTCACGTCCCGAAGCGCGAGCATCTGCCCCTTGGCGATAGTGGCTTCAGGGTCCTTAGCCGCGATGGACTCCACAGCAGCAGTCTGCGAACCGAACGCAGTGCCGTTGAAGGCCACGGTGAATGCGCCGGCATTGCTGTTCGACGTGGCGAAAGCACCGGCATCGAGCCCGGTTACGTCCGCACCGGTCAGCGTTACCGTAGCGACATCCTGCCATTCATCGTTCGCGGAAGCACGCCAGTAGCCTTTCAGAGTATCGGTTGAGGTGCGCTCCAGCTTGAGCTGCACTTGGTCGCCGAAGCCGGTACCAACATGCGATGTTTCCTTATCGATGTAGCCATCGGCATTGGAATCGTACTGCATGTAAATGCCGCTTGGGCTGGCAAGTAACGTGGCATATCCCTTGCCGCCGTTAGCGTCAGCAAGACCGTTACGAACCACCAGGCCGGCACGCGGATCGCCATTACCGCCCAAGTCGAGCGGCTTGACCGTGGTTTCCAACGTTTCGTTCACGTCCAGAGCATCAGGCTGGTACACCGCGCTGCCCTCGTTGCGATCCGTCCAGACACCACGATTGGCGTTGTCCGTAACGGTGAAGTCATAGGTACCGCCGGATGCGGCGACCTGGCACGCGCTGCCGCCCTTCCAATGGGCTTCCTTCCAACTTCCGGAAATCGGGTTGGAGCAGGAAACGTCGATGGTTCTGCGGAATGTGCGGCCCGGGTTGAAGTTGCTGCTCTCGGCAAGAGTGCCTGTAATGGTGTAGGTTCCCGGCACATTGAATGCGTAGGTGCTGCCGGCAGCCTTGGTCGACTTGCTGACTGCCGTACCGCCTTCCACATTCCATGTCACCTTGGTAGCAATGGTATCGTCGCCTTCCTTGACGTTGACGGTGTCCGGCAGAGTAACGGTTCCGCCCGTGTTCACGGTCTTCGGGAGATCATCGCCGGTTTCCACAGTCCAGTTGACCAGCTTGCCCTTGGCGCTACCATGGTTGTCCCAATAGTTCAGATCCCAGCCGTCGGGCTCGCCTTCTTGAGCAGGATTATGCATTTCGATGGTGCCGTTCTCACCGATGGTCAGCGGCAGCCAAACATAGGTGGAATCGGCTTTACCGGAATCCCAACGGTCACCAAGGTAGATGAAGTGACCTTTCTCCTGGTCTACTGCGAGCACACTAGCCGACTGCGAACCGAATGTGGTGCCGCGGGTATCGCCCACAGACAACAGACCATCCGCGCCTTCCGGCATGTTGTTGTACCACGTGTTCTCGTTGGCATCGTCCTTTTCCACGCCACGGGTCCAGCTTCCCAGCATGGAGTCGGCGGTGTAGTAGGTCTGCTTGTTCGGGTCCCAGCCGGTTGCACCAGATGCGATGATGTTGTAACGCCCGTCATATTGGAATACGGCAGGAGCTTCCAGCGAACCATTTTGTTTGACGATTTGGAAATCTTCGCCACGCACCGGGGCATCCGTAGTACCGTCTGCAAGAATGTATGGGTACTGCCCGTCAGCAGAGTACTGCTTTTGTCCCTCGGACTGGTCCACATTCGTGGTCTTGACTACATTGGTGTAATCATCGTTAAGCTTGGCGATATACAGCGTGGCATTGGCTTCGGAAGAATACAGTACATAGGCACTGTCGTCCTTCGGATCCACGAACACAGTCATATCGCGGCTGTCACCGTTCTCACCCCAGCTGGGGTTACCTGCGGCTTCTTTCCAATTGTTCTGGTTAGGCAAACGATAGGCACCCACCATAGTGAACGGGCCCGCCGGATTGTCGGAAACAGCCACGCCCGCAAGTGCACGTGCATAGTTGGAACCGCCCGGCGTGGTGCTTCCATCGGAATGCCACCACAGCACGTATTGCTTGTTCTTCTTGTTGTAGATGATCTTCGGACGCTCGAAAATGCCCTGTACGGAATCAACCGCGCCATCACCATCCTGATCGGGGTTGGTGTTGAGGTACGGGAAGATTGCGTCGGCCTTGGCAGCGTCCACACTGCCGTCGGACTTGGTCAGGTTGTAGGCCTTGTCGAAGTAGGCGTAATCGGCATTGCTCTTATCCGTCAACTGAGATTTGCTGGTCACCGCACGCAGCGCCACACCAAGATCGGTCCAGTTGTATAGATCTGTCGACATATAAGCATGAACACCGGGGCTGTTGTCGTAACCGTTAGAACGGTCTTCGCCATACCAGTAGTAGGCGTCGCCAACCTTGACCACTTGGCCACCGTGCGCTTGGATGTGTGTGCCGCCATTATCATTGGCGTTCTTGGCATACCAATATGGCTGGAAGTAATCGCTAGCGTTCTTGCCCGGATCGGCTGTGGGCTGGAACTTGGTGTATGTCGGCACTTGGCCGATGGTAGGCAGGTAATCCACACCTGCCGCACTGGCACTTGCAGCGGCCAGCCCGCATGACAATAGCGTTGCCGCGGCGGTAATTGCCGCGATAAGAGCGCCCTTGCCCTTATTGTTTATCTTCATTGATTTGGTTCCTTGATTGATGATAACGGTTTTTTGAACAAACAGTTATGTCGCTATCCGCGAAGCCAGAAAAGGTTCGACAAATCAATATACCGATACTGAAAACTCAGTATTCAACTTGTCGGACCAATTATGGTCAAAGAGCGGAGGAGCCGGCCGGCAATAGTCAATATTGCCGGCTTGTTCCTTCACCCATTACTGCGCGAGGGTGCTATGCACGCTTGCGCAGCATGAACAGTGCACCCGCGGCAGCGGCCAGCAGAGCGACAGCGCCAGCGATGGCGGCAACACTGGAACCGGTGTTGGCCACCGTGTTCTTGTTGCCGTTGCCGGTGGCACCGGGCTTGTTGGTGTTGCCGGGCTTCTGTTCTTCAGGGCCAGGGGCGACTGCGTTGGCCTTGACCGTGACGTTGAAGGTCGCGGTCACACCACGGTAGGAGACGGTAATCGCCTTCTTGCCTGCGGTGGTGGAGTCGAACGAGCCAATCGCAAGCTGCGGGTCGTCAAGAGCGACCGGCACTTCCTTGGTCTTGTCGCCACTCTGATAGACGGCAGTAACCTTCAGACCGGCGGTATCGAGCTTGTCGCCGATGGCGTACTCGATCTTCGTGGGTCCGGTCACCTTGAGCGAAGCCAAAGTGAAGGCTTTGAAGGTCACCGTGTAGGTCTTCGTCTCAGACTCGTCGGCTGAGGTCACCGTAATGGTGGCCTTGCCGCCAAGCTTGCCATTCTCAACCGCGTCGCCAGTCACCTTGACGGTGGCGGCATTGTCGGCGGCGAAGGCCTGCAGCACCGGGTTTGCCTCAGCACCGAACGGAAGATCAACTGTGTAGTCGGTCTTATCAGCAGCGAAGCCCTTGATGGTCTCGCCGTCAAGACGCAGGTCGCCCAGCGTGGCATCGGATGCCGGCTGCGGGGTGAGTACCGTGCTGTCTTGTGCGAACACCTGAATTTCGGCCACGTTGATGTACACCTTGGTGTCCTGCAACGTGTTGGTCAGGCGGATGGCCTTGGCCTTTACCGGGGTGTCGAGCACGAAGTCAACGGTCGGGGTGTCGGCGGCGGTGATGCCGTCGGAGCCAGAGCCGGCATCGCCGGCCTGTGTCTTCCAGCCATCCTTGGTACCGACTTCATGCCATTCGCCAGCCTCATTCTGGTATTCCAGCGTCTGGCTCTTCGGCCAAGACGCACGACCATCGTAGTAGAAGAAGGTCTTCACTTCGGTGATGGTCTGAGCTTCGTCGAAGGTGAACGTGGCGACCGGGTCCACCGTCGAGGCGGTGGAAGCCCAAGTGGACCAACCCTTTGACGTAGTGTCACCATCGATGGCCTTGGAAGCGGAGGCACCCTCCTGGAAGTTCACCGAGAAGTTCGTGCCAGAGGCCGCGGCGATGTTCTTCGCAGCACCCTGAACCGGCGTCACGAATGCCTGAATTTCGGTGGCGTTCATGTAGTCGTTGTTCACGGTGTTCACAATGCGCATCTTCGTGGCATTCACTGTGCCCTTATCGGCCTTGAACGTCACCGTCTGGCCTGCGGCAGGCTTAACATCGCTACCGAATTGCATCCACGTCTCGCCATCAGTGGTGTACTCGGCCTTGGCGGAAGCCGGAGCCTTGTCACCATACGTAATGGTCACGCTGCTAAGCTCACACTCAGAGCCGAAGTCAATCGTGGCGGTCGGGCTGGCGGAATAGTCACCAGCAGAGTTCCACGTCACCCAGGCTTCAGCTGACGTGTCACCATCGGTGAGCTTCTTCCACTGATCGCCCTTGCTGTATTCCGTCTGCTGGTTGGTCACGGTCAGGTTGGAAGCAGTGTCGGCCACATTCTCAGGCGTGGCGGCGGTGACATAGATCGCGCCCTTCAGTGCAATCGTGGTCGCGTCGTCCAGCTGGTAAGTACCGGTCACGGCAATGTTGTCGCCAGCCTTGGCATCGGCGAGCTTGGTATCAAGCCCATCGAAGTTCCACGTAACCTTAGCCGCATCGCCCTCGAATGCAGGCGATGCCTTGACGTGTAGGTACACCGGCGCAGCCTCAAGCGCGGCCTTCGCCTCGCTCGCACTGGTGCCGGCCAGCACTGTAGCCGATACCGGATCGGAAACGGTGAGCGCGCCAACGTAGACCGTAGCGGTGACGTTGAACTCGTTGCCGTACACATCGGTGGCGGTAGCGGTGGCTTCGTAGGCGCCTTCCTTGGCCACATCGACCTTGGAAGTATCCCAGTTGGCAACCGTGGCCTTGCCTTCGCCCCAGGTGTAGTAGAGCGTGACTTCGACCGGAAGCACGGCCTTCTCGTTAACGGCGGTCTGCACGTTCACGGTCTTCTGGCTGGTCGGCGTTACATTGCGCAGAGTCCATGTCTGGTTGGCGGACGGCGAAGTGCCGCTCGGTGACTGCCACAAGCCAACCTTCGTGCCGACTGTGGTACCAGAGTTATCCACATCAAGGTTCGTCTTAGTCGCGGCATTGAGCAGCTGGTAGGTCGAACCATCGGAAGTGTTGAGAATCCACTTGGCAGCCGGGTCGGATTTAGCGGCCCCAACCGTTTCGTTGGAAAGCGCGTTCGTGCCATCCTTGGACACCAGCACCTTGCCTTCGGCGTTAGTAATCACATAAGCCTTGAGATCAGGGCGCTCGGAGTCGGTGGGCTGCTCGATCTGGGTAAAGGTCCAAGTCTGCTTCTTGGCGTTCTCGGCATCGGAAGCGACGTTGGCCAGGGACAGCGCGGAATCACCAGAAGTGGTATCAGCCACGGCCTTGCCGGACTGCTTACCAACGAGCTGGTAAGTATCGCCGGTCTCGACGGCAGCATCCTTAGCGTAGCCGGTCACGCCAGTGAGCTGGATGGAGGCGATAGAACGGGCGGGCACAGTGACCGTAGCGGTCTTGGCAGCCTTGTCAATCACCACAGAGCCTTCAGCTTGCTTGACGTTGCTGGTCTTGGCGAAGACTTCCGGAGTGGCGGAATCGACACCCGCGTTCTTGTCTTCGGCAGAGGTTTCGGTGGTCAGGTAGAGCTCACCGTAAGCGTTGTCGGCAATCTCGCCGTACTTCGACAGGTCGATGACGAAGGTCTGGTCAGAGGTGCCGGAGTTGCGGTGGATGACGGTCTGTGTCTTGCCATCGTCGGAGGTGGCAGTCATGTTGTTGTCCTCATCGTTGTTGGCGATGACCTTGTCGCCCGCGTGGATGAAGTGGGTGATGGCCTTGACGCCGTTGTACTTGGCGTTTGCAATAACCGTGCACGGTTCAAGTCCATCGGTGGTACCGCCGTTGTTGTTCACGCGGCGCTCGGAGTAGAGCTTGCCGTCCATGCCAGCCACGGTGCAGTCGAAGTCGATGAGCACGGTGCCCCAGTTGGTGTTCTCACCGGCCGGATTCACATTCGAGCCCATCTGCATGTTGTAGAGGTCCTCGACCACCTGCCAGAAGGTGAAGTCCTTGGACTGCAGGCGGGTGACGTTGGAGCTGATCTTGCTCATCATGCCCAGCGCGTTGTCGAAACCGTACGGGTTGTAGGAGCCAGACTGCCAGGAGCCGTCCACCTCGCTCATCGACAGCTTCTTGCCGTCTGCCTGAGCGATATCGCGCGACTGCATCTGGTTGCTGTCGGAGTAGGCGTGAACGTTGTACTGGCCGATAAGGTCCTTGATCGCCTGCGGGTACTGGTTGTACGACTTGACGAAGTCGGCGGAGTTCGTGGCATCGGTGGCTGCGATGATGGTGTCATCATTGTCCTTGAGCGCCTCAGCGAGTGCGGTAATCGTCTGCTGCTGCTGGGCGTTGCTGACATGCATACCCTCCTGCGGCTTCTTCAGCGCGTTGGAGTATGGGGTGACGGACCTATCTTTGTCGGAGTAGTACTTATCCCAGTAGTTGTTAATGAGCTTGGTGTTGTCATCACTCTCATCGGTGTACTTCGAAGCCATGTCGCCCGGAGTGCCCCAGTAACTGGTCTCGGACTCGTTGAACGGCTCGACCGTGTCAACGTTTGCGCCAAGGCTTTCGAGGTGCTCGACGTTCTTGGCCATGTACTGAGCGAATTTCTCAGGGTTTGCAAGATTATTGCTACCGGAGTTGCGTCCACCAGTGGCGTAACCGCTGTTGGTCAGGAACCACGGAGCGGAGTTGGCGAAGGCCTCTACGTCGGTGATGTCAGGGTTATCGCCGGTGGCACCGCGCTCAATCCACCAGTCTTGGGCGGCGGACTTGGAGAAGTCATACTGGTTGTCGTCAGTCGGGTCGAATGCCGCAGCCAGCTTGTCTTTGTCGGCCTGCTTGGTGGTTACGCCATTGCCATACGTGCCGGAGCCGGTGGCGTCATCTTTCCACGTGCCAGGCACGGCAGCGCCTTGGCGCATGAATGGGTAGCCGTAGGCAACATCGGAGGCATTGCCGCCGCCCACGTTGTAGCGGGCCATGTTCAGGTCCAGTCCTTCATCACCGAAGATGGACTGGTAGAACTGTTCGCGCAGCTGTTTGCCGTATTCCACAGCCTTAGCCTTGGAAGCGTCATCGCCGAGATTGGTGGTGATGGCCGATTCCTCGCCGAGGCTGCCGGTGGCGTTGGCGAACCAAGCCAGTGAGGTGCCCCAGCCATCGAAACTGTTGGCATACCACGGGTTCGGGGTCACGGTAATGGCATCGTTATCAGCCGCATACGCAGTGCCGGCAACCGCAAACGCCCCTCCTCCCACTAGTGTTGCCGCCGCAACCATTGCAGCAAGCGATTTGCTCAGTACCTTCATTGGTCTCCTTAGTGTTCCTGCTGTCCGCCTTATACCGGAAAATCGGCCTTTGCTTCACTGAGCCGGCCTCTTTGCCTGATACATGACCTACGTCGACTCCTTCTTTCGGCGCAGCCAAAATGTTTACGCAAACATTTTGATATGAGCGATTTTATCACAAAACCGTCACCCAGCAAACAACTTCAGAGACCACAAACGACGCACAAAGTCATGAGCCATTCGAATTGCGCTGGCCCAATCGCTACGAATCATATTTGCCGTAGCCCTTAAGTGAATCCCACTGCATCGAGATATCGCGCCCGCTATCCCTTCCGATAACGCCGACCACGCGTGTTGCCTTCAGCAATCAGCTTTCTTTGCGCAACTAAACCGTTTAGGAATTTGCGGACTGTTCTGTTATCGAGCTCTGTTATCTTGGCGAGCTCAGGTACAGTCACATAGTCAACCTCTGTCAAGCGTCGATTCATCGCCGACAGCATCGCTGCCCGCGAATCAATTTCACCCGATGCGGTTGCATCTGCTTTCTTACCATCCACACGTTCCCCGCCAATGAGCCTCGCACCCTCTTCGGCATCTTTCTCAACTGCAGATCTCACGCTAGCAAAACCAGAACCATCCACGGTCTTCAGCGCAGGAACAATAGGAATCGTCGCCTCGAATATGTCACCATCGCGGAACTCAGGCTCTCGCTCAGTATATTGCCGGGACGCTCTTATCAGATTCCGCAGTCCGCTACCCAGCTGCTCGGCTATGCCGGTCTGCACAAACACATTAGCGATAATCGGATTCTTTGGCATTGGCGTGAACTCGCCCAGCTTCATTCGACCTTCAAAGAATGAGCGCGAAGCATTAACCGTCCGGATGGATTCATTATCAATGGTGACACGCGCCACCACCGGACTGGAATACTCCCGATGCATGAGGCTGTTTGCCACCAATTCACGGGCGATCATCGTACGCGGGCTCACTCGCTTATCGCCCTTTAACACAAAGCGGTCAGGCAGATTCCGCTCAGTAAATTCACGGAGTTGCTCGTACGAATCGAACAAGTTGGTCCGCACCATAAGTCGGTCATCGTATCGGTCAATATTGTCTCGCCGAACCACGGCATCAGTAATATACGCTGGGCAAACCGAGGAAATGACTTCATCCTTGCCCAAGAGCAGCACTGCAGCAAGATTAAAGCCCTCTTCGCCGGTCGTGTAATCACGATCGTATAGCTTGGCGCTGCGGAACAGTTCTTCGTCAGACATAGTTCCCCAAGGGTGCCCAGCTCGCTGAGCGACCGCCAGCTGCCGCATTCGCGCAATCAGCTCAGGACGCAAATCAAACGGAGTCACGTAACGGAAAATTCGCCGTTCGGAATAGTAGTTCTGCTTGCGAATATACATTTGACTAATCTGGATATCGCTTTCGATGTGTGTATCCACATCAGCAATGCGATCAAACACTGCGCCCTTGAACCGCACAACCGAAGAACTCGGAGCTACCCAAATACGAACAATAATCCGTTCGTCGTACTCGATATGTTCCGTTTCCACCATTGGAGCCGGTTCGAACATCTTACGATTAGACACTACGTTGACAACGTTGCGCTCTATCTCACTAACGCGCTTAGAATCGACGCCGAGCACTTGACCGTCATCGTCAACGCCAAGATAAATGCTGCCACCAGAACGATTGGCGAATGAGCATACAGTCTCAAAAGTATCCGTATGAGGCAATTCGCTGCAGCGCTTGAACTCGACCATAGATGATTCACCGGCCTGCAGCACTTGCATAAGTTCATCCTGCGTCATCGCATTCCGCCCTTCATAGCGATAATTCATACATTAGGACATGGCACTTATCGTATTTTAGCATCTAATTAGTACATTAGGACATTGTTTTATGTCCTAATGTACTAATTAGGCGGCTAATTGTACTAATAATTGCACACTGATGTACTAATCCGATGATCGAATGCACTAATTGTCCGCACAAATGCACTAATCGGATGACCGAATGTATCAATGAGACCTATAGGCAGCCGATTGGCTGACGATCAGCCCAGTCATTGGCTATCGGCCGCTAGCCAGTCAGCCGCCAACAGCCAACAGCCACCCAACCAATAGCCGCCAGCCAATCAGCCCGTCCAATCACTCCTTGTGTTCCAGTGCGGCCTTCAAATCGCGGCTACGGTAGCGTTCGCGCAGCATAGAGAATCCACCGAAGCCCACAAGCCACACCAGGCCGGCAATCGCGGAATTGCGCGTATCGTCCGCAAGGAACAACGTCAGGTAGATGAACACGAAGAACACGATTGCCACCGTATTGAGCACCTTCCACGCGGGCATGACGAACCCGTCCGGAATGAAATCAGCGGAACGGCGGTACCTGCGATGCGCCAGCAGCGTCAGGATGTAGATGAACAGGAACACCGCGGAGCTGGCGGACGAGAACAGCACGAACGCTCCGGACACACCGGGGATGGCGTTGACGATCGGCGACAGCAGTATCAGCGCCGCGGACACCAGGATGGCGCGGGCCGGCACCTTGCGATCGGACACCTTGCCGAGCTTGTTCAGCATCGGGTTCGGCGACACCTCGGACAGCTGGTACAGGTGGCGGCCAGCCGAGTACAGCAGCGAGTTCAGCGCGGAAGATGCGGCGGTGATCACCACGAAGAACACCAGCGCGGACGCCCAATTCAGCCCGGCGTACTGGAACACCATAATGAACGGGGAGGCAAAGGAGCCGTCCTCGTTCGGCTTGAACGAGGTCCACGGCACGATGCACATGATGGCCACGAGCGCGCCCACGTAGAAGATGAGCACACGCACGATGATCTCGTTGACGGCTTTGGGCAGCACCTCACGAGGATTCTTGGTCTCGGAGACGGTGACGCCCACGAACTCGAGCAGCTCATAGGCGAAGAACACCATCTGGAAGCTCATGAGGAAGGCCATCCAGCCGTTCGGGGCGAACGAGAAGCCGGCGAACAGGTTGTCGAGTCCGGCGTGGCCCGCCGGACTCACATGATCCACGCCATGAATCCGCGCGGCCGGGTAATGGTAGCCGATCACGATCATGACCACGGCGGTGACGATCATCGCGCAAATCAGCGTGATCTTGATCATCGAGAACCAGAATTCCACCTCGCCGAACACCTTGACGGCGATCAGGTTGACGGACACCAGCGACACCAGGAAGCACAGTTCGATCAGCCATTTCCAATGGGTCAGGTCGATGCCGAACGTGTCGAAGAAGGTGATGAAGTACGTGGAGACGGCCGTGATCTCGGTCATGCCCAGCAGCACGAGCGCGGCCCAATACGTCCAGCCGGCGAAATGCCCCCACCCGTTGCCAAGGTAACGGGTGATGAAATTGATGAAGGTGTGCTGGCTGGGGTCGCGGTACATCATCTCGCCGATGGCGCGCATCAGGAAGAACATGATGACGCCGACCAGAATGTACACGAAGATGATCGAGGGGCCGGTTAGCGAGATTGACTTGCCCGAGCCCAGGAACAGGCCGGTGCCGATGGTGCCGCCAATGGCGATGAACTGTACGTGGCGATTGCTCAGGCCACGCTCCATCTCGTTGGTCTGGTCCAGGCTTTCGACAGACTTGAGTTTGCCCGTAGCCTGCTGTGTACCACCATTCACATTCGTATCGGCCATACTGATTTCATTTCTCTTCTCTGCCGCCCGATTGTTACGCACCAGACGCGATACTCGTTCAAAACAAGTTCAAACTGTATCACCGAAATATGTCACGAAAACCGCTCAGCTCAAGAATACATGCGATGATACTGTAAATATTCCGCCAAAAAGTTCAATTCATCAACACCAAATTGAACTTCTACCTCTATTCCACGGACTTGAGCGAGCTGACCGGGTCTACGCGATCGAGCACTGGGTTGGTGAACAGCTGCACCAGCAGCGCGAACGCCAGCGTCGCCACCACGGCAATCGCATAGCTGTACCAGTGCACTTCCACTTCGAAATACAGCGACGGCATATTCAACGCAGCAGTCAGTAATCCGCCTATCCACCTGCCAAGCGGCAGACCAACCACCACACCCATACCGGTCAATATCATCATCTCGCGGTTCACGTAGTTGTGCACCTCGCGGTCATAGAAGCCCAGCACCTTCAGTGTGGCCATCTCGCGGATGCGTTCGGACACGTTCGTATTGGCCAACGTAAACAGCACCACCAGCGCCAGGCCGCCGGCGAGCCCCACAATCAGCGCCACCACGGCACCCATCAAATCGAACTTAAACGTGGCGGCCAGATGCGCACAGCTCACGGCCTTGAGCACCGACGATTCCTCGCCCAACCGATCCGCATATTCGGCCTGTTCGGTCTCGGAACCTTTCAGCTTGGCGAGCATCGCGTTCCACGTCAAGGTCGAGGCAGTGCCATCTCCCGAAGCCGAAGACGTCACACCGCCGGCCGCAAACTTCTGGTCGTACAGTCGCTCACTGATGTACACATCAGAGCCAATAAGATTGCGCGTCACGGCCGTGACCTGCACCTTGGCCCGGCTGCTACCGCCATTGCCCAGCGTGACGGTGTCGCCGGCATGAATATTCAGCGAGTTGGCGGCGGACTGCGATACAATCACGCCACTATCGTCCAGCGCTACAGTGCCGCCACCCGCTTTGCCGAAGATATTGGGCAGCCCAAACCATCCATCATCGCCAGCTTGTTCCAGCGTGACCATATCGTTCAAGATATTCAGCGAATCGTTGGGCACGGTCATCAGCTGCACGGTTTCGCTTTCCTGCGCCGCATTGCTCATCTCGCCACTATCCACGCGCAGATTCAGCGTTTCGGTGGTTTGGCCATCTTGTGCCACCTGCTTGCGCATCGCGGTGGCGTCATCGTCATTGGCCACGACCATCAGGTCGTACTGGTAGATCTGCTCGTATTGTTTGACGCCAATCGTGTCGACGGTGTCATTAATCGCAAATCCGCAGATAATCAACGCTGTGCAACCGGCCACGCCACCCACGGTCATAATCAAGCGCGACTTGAATCGGAAGATATTGCGCGCGGTGACTTTGCCGAGGAAGTTCAGCCGGCTCCATACCGGGCGAATCCGCTCCAGCAATATGCGAGCGCCCGCTTTCGGTGCCTTCGGCCGCATCAACGCGGCGGGCGTGTGCCGTATCTCCTCGCGACAGGCGAGCGCGGTGGCCACGCCCACGCCGACCACGAACAGCACGATGCCGGCCGAACCGTACAACCAGTCGTATTCGAGTCGCACACCGGGCAATATATACAGTCCCTCAATCACCACCAGCAGGAATGCCGGGATGCCAAGGAATCCGACCAGCAGACCGATGCCGCCGCCGACCAAGCAGGCGAGCAACGCGAACAGCAGATACCGGCTGGACACGGCGAGTCCGCCATAGCCGAGTCCAAGGTAGGTGCCGATAAGTCCGCGGTCTTCCTCGACCATGCGGGTCATGGTGGTCAGGCTCATGAGCACGGCGACCAGCAGGAACACAATCGGGAATGCGCGGCCGATGGATTCGATGGAACTGACGTCTGATTTGAGCGAGCTGAATCCGTCGATCGAAGCGCGTGTCTGCACATACCAACGTGCGTTGGCCACATCGTCGATGCGCCGTTGCTGCTTGGCGAATTCGCTTTCCGCTTCGCTTCGCTTCGCATCGAGTTCAGACTGCGCATCATCCAGTTTCGCCTTGCCGTCCGCGAGCTGTTGTTCGCCTTCTTCCAGCTGCCGCTCGCCTTCTTCGAGCTGCCGCTTGCCGCTGGCCAGTTGGGCGGCCTGCGCTTCAAGTTGCGCCGACTGGGTTTCGAGGGTTGCGGCATTCGCTTCGAGTTCCGCGGATTGGGTATTGAGCTGTGCCTCTCCTGCAGCCGCTTCCTGTTCCTTGGCGGTCAGTTGCGCGTTCTGCTGGTCCAAGGTGGATTGTGCGGGGGCAATGGTTTCGTTTAATGTGCGCTGCAAATCGGCTTTCTGCTGGGCCAGACTGTCTCGCTGCGTTTGCAGTTCCGTTTGCTTGGCGGTCAGCTGTTGCCGCAGATCGCTGATTGACGGCACTTCAGGCACGGTAATGCCAAGGCGCGCGAGCAGTTGCTTGATGGCCTGCCATGTGGGTGAGTTGAAGTCGATATTCGGGTCAAGTTGCGCCAGTAGATTGTCGGCCTGTTGAATCATGGACAGCATCTGATCAATTTGTGCCACGCCTTGGTCGATTTGGGTAATGCCCTGTTCGATTTTCGTGCGATTGGCAGTCAGTTCCGTTTGCGCCGCATCGAGCTGTTTGCGAGCCGAGGTGAGCTGCGCTTTGCCCGATTCGAGCTGGGTGCGCGCTTCGGCTATCTGCTGGCGACCTTGCGCGATCTGTTGACGGGCCGATGCAATCTGCGCACGTCCATCGGCGAGCTGCCGTTCGCCATCGGTAATGGTTGTCCTGTTGTTCTCCAATTCGGTACGGCTATCTTGCAATGTCGTTTCGTTGGCTTCCAGCTCGGCCCAGTTGTCGTCGATCTGCTTCTGGGCTTCGTCCAGCTGCTCGTTGGCCTCGTCTTGGGCATCGTCCAGTTTGCGCTGCGCGCTGGAGACGATCTGTTGACGACGGGCTTTCTGGCGTGTGGTCTGTATCTGATGTTCGATACGGTCGGCCACGGTTTTGACGGCTTCATCGTAGGCATCGGAAAACGTGTCAAAATCGGACGCACCAGTGACGGCAACCGATATCGCAGTGTATATATTGCCGGTCACGCCGTCGCTGGGTGCAAAGAACGTATAGTCCTCGGATGAGGTGGACCGGAAGGAGGTCATGCCCGAATAGCCGTCTGGATTGTTGAGGTCGCGCGGGTCAAGTACGACGCCGGTGATGGTGAGTTTCGTGGGGAACTGCGGGGATTGCTCGGCGTCGGCGTCCGTATTGGCGGCGGACTTCGCATCGGATGCCGAGGCATTGGCGGCGACACCTACCGTATCGGCATTATTGGAATCGTCAGTCTCCGTGGCCGCTACCGATATGACGGATGAAGAGGTGTCTTGTGGCGTCACAGTAATGGTGCCGCCAATCTTGAGTCCGCTATCGTTCAGGAACTGCTGAGTCACCGCCACTTCGCCGGCCTTGTTCGGCAGTTTGCCTTGTTGCAGGTACGGCTGATCAAGCCCTTCGGTACCGATTTCCTGCATGGTCACGGTTTTCTTGGTGCCGTCCACCAACGTGGTCACCGTCTGAGAACGTTCGGGCTGCACGGTTTGCACACCGTCGATTCGGCGCAGTGCCGCCGCATCATCATCGGTCAGGCCGTATGTGGATAGCACCTGCAGGTCATGCAGTCCCTGCTGATCGTAAAAACGACCGGCCGCCAGAAAAGCATCGCGGCATCCGGCGTAGATGCCGGTCAGCACGGCCACGCCAAGCAGCGTGATGACGGCGATCGAGACGAACCTCTTCCAGCTGCGCAGCCAGCAACGCAACGTATCTTTGGCAAATACCGCAGAAACGCCCGCTCCTCGACCGCCGCTATCGTCGAGGTTCCGCCGTTTCACAGAATGTTTCACAGGTTGTTTCACGAATCGCCTCGCTTGTTTCACGGGGCGTTTCACAGAGTGTCTTGCAGTGAGCATCGCCAATCACCTACCATTCGATATCGGCGATGGGCCGCGGCGTTGCGTTGACCTCCTCGCTGGTCACCTTGCCGGAGCGGAAGCGAATCACTTTGTGAGCCATCGGTGCAAGCGCGGAATTATGCGTGATGATCATTACGGTCATGCCTTGTGTTTGGCAAATATCCTGCAGCAACTGCAGCACTTCCTTGCCGGTCTCGTAATCGAGCGCACCGGTCGGCTCATCGCACAACAACAGCTTCGGCTTTTTGGCAATCGCGCGGGCGATGGATACACGCTGTTGTTCGCCGCCGGACAGTTGTGCCGGGAAATTCCCCATGCGCTCCCCCAGTCCGACCTTGTACAGGGTTTCCGCCGGGTCGAAATGATCGGGGCAAATCTGTGAGGCAAGTTCCACGTTCTCCAGCGCGGTCAGGTTCGGCACAAGATTGTAGAACTGGAAGACAAAGCCGATGTCGTTGCGCCGGTAGGTCACCAAATCGCGCTTACGCAATCCGGTGATGTCGCGATCGCCCACAATGACGCGGCCTGAAGTCGCGGTATCCATGCCGCCCAGAATGTTCAACGCCGTGGTCTTGCCTGCGCCTGACTGGCCGAGGATGACGCTTAACTCGCCTTGATCGGCGGTAAAGCTCGCCTCATCGAGCGCCCGAATCACGCTGCTGCCGGAGGGGTATTCCTTGACCACATGATCGAATTCGATATATGCCATCACGCACCTCCAACAGTTCCCACCACGGCCCGCTCCATTCGCAATGCCACCTGCGTTCCCTTGCTATACTCAAGTAAAACAACACTGTGTCGGTTCTGCAACCAACAGTTGGATTGTGAGTTGTCGGAACTTGGGGAGAATGCCATGGCCAAGGATTTGACGGAAAGCCGCCGCACCCGATACACACGGCTCGCCATGCAAGACGCGCTCGTCGAGCTGCTGCAGGACCAGCCGCTTGGGTCCATCACCGTCAAGGCATTGTGCGAGCGGGCGGACGTGAACCGTTCCACGTTCTATGCGCATTACACAAGCATTGAAGATCTACTGCACGATATCGAAGACGAGACCATGGCCTGGGTTACTGCCGCGCTCGACCAGTTGCTCGCGCAGCCTGATTCAGCCGGCATCGAGCACGTCATCGAACGTATCTGCCAATACATCGCCGACAATCGCAAGCATCTGCAGGTATTGATGAGCCCGAAAGCAGATATCGGCTTCCAACAGCAGCTACTGGGACTTATTTACAGCCGGCAGACGGTCGCCGAGCAGCTGCAGCCCGCCGCCAACGACCCGGTCGAGGCCCAAATGCGCATGCGCTTCGCCGTATCCGGCAGCATCGGCCTACTGCAATACTGGCTCGCCACCGACCTCGCAGCATCTCCGGAATCAGTGGCCCACACCATTTTCACCATGGGCATGCCCGTCTCGCAGTGAATTGGTGGGGATGGTTTGATGGGCCACTGCCGACTTTAGCTGTTTCGATCAAACGCGAATACCGGTATGGGCTGGCATCGGCATTCTTTGGCATTACGGCATGCCGCGCCTTACAATGACGAGCGTTGCGCATGGCGACCTTCCGCCGGTCATGCTAAAAATCAAAGAGACTCGAGAGAAGAGCACAATGAGTACTACTGACGCACCTAAGAAGTCGCGCGAAACCGACGATGTGCCGGTGCCGGCCACGCTGCGCAAGTCATTGAAGAACCGTCATATCCAGCTGATTGCACTGGGCGGCGCTATCGGAACCGGCCTGTTCTATGGTTCCAGCGAATCCATCGCGCTGGCCGGCCCCTCGATTCTGCTGGCCTACCTGATCGGCGGCCTCGCGATCTTCATGATCGTGCGCGCGCTGAGCGAGATGTCCGTCGAGGATCCGAAGGCGGGCGCGTTCAGCTACTATGCCACTCGCTACTGGTCCAAGCGCGCCGGCTTCATCTCCGGCTGGAACTACTGGTTCAACTACATCCTCGTCTCGATGGTGGAGCTGTCCGTGGTGGGCAAATTCGTAAACTACTGGTTCCCGGCGATTCCGACCTGGGTGTCGGCAGCCGTATTCCTAGTGGTCATCTGCGCCGCCAATCTGCTGGGCGTCTCCAAGTTCGGAGAGTTCGAGTTCTGGTTCGCCATCATCAAGATTGTGGCCGTGATTGCCATGATCGTCGGCGGCCTGGCGGTCATCATCTTCGCTCTGCCCACCGCATCCGGCATCAAAGCGAGCTTTGCCAACTGGTTCACCTTGGAAGGGGGCTTCTTCCCGAACGGTCTCATGGAGCAGACCAAAGACGGCACCTGGACCGGCCTGTTGATGGCGCTTGTCGTGGTGATGTTCAGCTTCGGCGGCACCGAGCTCATCGGCATCACCGCCGGCGAAACCGAGGACCCTCGTCGTACGATTCCCCGCGCCACCAATGACATTATCTGGCGAATTCTCGTGTTCTACATTGGCGCGCTCGGCGTAATCATGGCCGTCATACCGTGGAACACCATCGGCGGAGACGATGTTCCCAGCCCGTTCGTGCAAATCTTCGATTCCGTAGGCATCCACGCGGCCGCCGGCATCCTCAACTTCGTGTGCCTGACCGCTGTGATGAGCGTCTACAACTCCGGCCTGTACGCCAACTCCCGCATGCTGTATTCGCTGGCCAAGCAGGGCAATGCGCCCGCGTATCTGGGCAAGCTCAACGCCAAGGGCGTGCCGGTGACTGGCGTGCTGACGTCCGCCGTGATCACCGCCATCGCCGTGGTCGTGGTGTTCGTGTGGCCTGAGTTCGCGTTCAACTATCTGATGTCGATTGCCACCATCGCCGGCATCATCAACTGGACGATGATCATGTTCACCGAAATGAAGTTCCGTAAGGTGGTCGCCGCGGGCGGCGCTCCCGAGGATTCCGAACTGGCCGGCAAGTCCGGCAAGGAAGCGCTCGACGCGATTCACTTCAAGCTGCCGTTCGCCAAAGTAACCCCGTGGGTGGTATTGGCGTTCCTGGCACTGGTCGTGGTGCTGATGTGCTTCTCCGCCAGCTACCGCGTCGCCGTTATCGCCGGCGTGATCTGGCTCGCCATTCTCTTTGCGGCCTACCAGCTCACTCAGGCGAAGAAGTAAGGCTCCATTTGCGAATAGCTCTCACTGATGAGCACTCAGTGAGAGCTATTCGCAAATGGGATTTATTCATGAAACAGCTCATCGATGCCGACGAGCTGAACGTCGGATTGAGACGCCGCAGCATCGTCGACCAGTGATTGATCGAAACCGCCGAGCGAAAACAGCAGGTATGTTCGCTGGCCGATACCGGTTCGCGCAGCACGGTCTCGCAGTAGATTCAGCACGGAACGGTCCACCGGCGCATTGCGGAATTTGCACTCGCCCACAATGGCAGCATCAGACGCATTGTCAACGGCCATCACGTCTATCTCATCCTGACGATCCCACCAACGGCCAACCGCACGCGCACGGAAGGGCAACCGTCCAGCAGCACTCTCACGCCACATCCATTCACGGCACAGACCCTCGAACGGTTTGCCGGCAAAATCATGTAATACCGGCTTGATATGACGCTCGTATACGCCTTCCACATCGCCCCGCTCCAATTCCGAGCGATACGGAAATACAAACGAATACCAGAATCGGAAGAAATTGTCGTTCAGCTGATACAGCCCACGCGAACCTTTCGCCCGCTCCTTAGGCTTCGCCGTGACTGGGAACTCACGTTCCACAATCCCCAGTTCCATAAGATTGGCGAGATACGACGATACTGTTGCGTTTGCCATCATCGTGTGTGTCGCGATCTCATTCAGCGAAGTTGCGCCGAGCGCGATCGCCCGTATCACGCTGTTATATTTCGCAGTTTCCCGCAGTTCTTCGTGCAACAAAAATTCAACCTCGCTGTATAGCGGAGCAATGCGTCTCAGAATATGCCGCTTGACATTTGCGTCTATGGTCTCATCTGGGTCAAATTCCTCTAGGTAACGCGGGATACCGCCCAGTATTGCGTAGGCCAGCGCCTTATCCTCGCTACTATAGTTGGGGAAGAATTGCGCTGCATCCCAATATGGCATCGGCAGCATCTTCAGGATGCCGGTCGCACGACCATATAGCGGCGATTTTTCTCCCAACAGCTCCTTTTCGATGAAGCTCATGGCACTGCCGCAAATCACAATCATCAGATTTGCATGACGCAACGTGTGGTCCCAAAGATTCTGTAGCACTGACGGCAATGACGGATCAGATTTGACCAGATAAGGAAACTCATCGAATATCACAAGCCTGCGGCCGCCATCGCTCGGCTCTGGCAGCCGGGTTAACTCGGTTAACGCCCTTTCCCAAGAAGGATATTGACTCAGATAATCCTTGCCCGGGGCACCCGCCTCGAACATGAGACGGGAGAACGATGCCAGCTGTTCATCTTTAGTGGCATTCTGCGCCGCGAAGAATAAGGTTTCCTTGTCTTTTGCGAGTTGAATAAGCGTCTCTGTTTTTCCCACGCGCCTGCGGCCGTAGACGAACACAAGCTGTGCCCTACGCTCAGTGAAACATTCCTGCAGTTGCCGTAAATCGCTATCTCGTCCGATGAATGTCATACTGCCCGCCCCTCTATGCCATACGTTGGCGAATTCCTATTCGCACCACGATTTATTGTATCACGATTAATATAATCGTGATTATATAAGATGCGGGCGGTGCGGACTCGGGCCCACTTGCAAAAGACTCTCACTGAGGAGTGCTCAGTGAGAGTCTTTTGCAAAATCAGGCCACTCGTTGCAAATTTCTCTCACCGACTCAACGTCAGTGAGAGTTTTTTGCAAATGAGGGGTCAGATACGGCGCTTGCGCCAGATGGTCAGGGCGATACCGGCGGCGGCGAGGACCACCACGGCACCAGCCACGCCGAAGACGGCGGCACCAGTGTCGGAGATGACGGCACCCGGCTTCTTGCCATCAGCGGAGACCTTCACGAGGGCCTTGCGGGCCTCGGTCAGGTGACGAATCGCATCCTGGACCTCGGTGGAGGTGGCGTTCTCCTTGGCGAGCACCTTCTTCGCTTGGGCCAGCGCATCGGCGTAGGCCTTCCACGAATCGGCGGTGTAATCGTCCTGGTTCAGCTTCTCGGCTTCGGCCTTGGCAATGGCGTCTTCGAGCTGCTTGAGCTCTTCCTCAGTGGCCAGATCGGGATCCGGAGTCGGCGTCTCGTCGGCAACGACCTTCACGGTGAACGTGGCGGTCTTGGTCGAATCGGCCACAGACTGCACGGTCACGGTCACCTTGTCGGAGGCCTTCGAGGAGTCGAAGCCGAGCAGCTCGTACTCATCGGCGGCGAGCTCACGGGTGGTGGAGCCGCCGTTGCCATCGGCCACGGTCGCGGTGACGACCAGACCGGCAACGTCGAGCGCTTCACCAACCTTGTACTCGGCCTTGGCGGGCTGCGCGGTCACGGCGATGGAGAGGATCGTGCCTGCGGCCGGGTGCTCCGGCTCGGGCTGGCTCTCCTCCAACGCATTCTGCGCGTCGGTCAGGGCCTTGGCGGCGGCATCGACATCAGCCTGAGACAGGCCGGAGTCAAGGAAGGTCTGCTTGGCCGTCTTGGCTGCGGCGAGCGCATCCTCGAATGCCTTCCAGCTGGCCTCGGTGTAAGCAGAGCCATCGGTGCCGAGCTTGTCGGCCGCTTCAATCGCGCCATCAAGCGCCGTCGTATCGGCCATCTCAATGGACACGCCTTCGTCGGTCGGGTGAATGGTCTGCATCAGGCCGTCCGCGTCGAAGGTGATCTCGTCGATGGCGGTTTCACGGTGGTAGCCGAGGCCGGAGGTGAACACGCCGAGCGGCGTGTAGTGGCGATGGTAGGCCATGAGCCAACGGTCGTTGCCGTCCGCGTCGGTCACATGCACGTCGGACTGGTGCGCGGTACCTTGCAGGTTCTTGGAGGAATCCTTCTGCAGCAGCACACCCTTGTAGGTGATGGTGCCGTCGATGGAATCGGAGACGCCGTACCTCACATGGTAGTTCGGGGAGTTGGCGTCGTCGCACGACCAGGTCCAGTGGTACTTGCCGTCGCGGTAGGCGACGACCACGGACTCGCGGAAGCCGTTCAGACCGTTGAGCTTCTTCACCGTACCGGCCTTGATGCTCACCATGTCGTCGTTGAGTTCGGCGATGGCGGGCGAACCGTTGCCGTACAGGATGTACGACTTGCCGGTGTTCGGGTCGGTGAAGATGGACGGGTCGATGGCCTGTCCAACGGTGACGCCTTCCATCGTGCGAGTGACCAGCGGTTGGTCGGCGGCCTTGTACGGGCCGGCCGGGTTGTCGGCCACGGCGACGCCGATGGCGGATGTACCGTTCGGCAACTTCGCGCAGTAGTAGAAGTAGTACTTGCCGTTCTTCTTCTCGATGGTCGGCGCCCACGCGGAGCCCACGGACCACGGGGAGATGGCGGTGTTCTCATCGCCATCGGTGGTCGGCTGGTGGTCCTTATTGACATCGAGGATCACGCCCTCGTCGGTCCAGTTCACCAAGTCGGTGGAGCTGAACGCATGGAAGTAGTTGCCGCTCCAGCCGGAGAAGCCGTCGGTGGTCGGGTAGATCCAGAACTTGCCGTCGAAGTAGTCGATGTCCGGGTCGGCGTACTGGCCGGGCAGTACCGGGTTGTTGCCCACGGTGACCTTCTTCAGCGTCCAGGTCTGCGGCGCACCGTCGCCCAAATCAACGACCAAAGTACGGTCCTTAGCCAGGTCGGCCGTACCACCATTGGTGAACGCCTGACCATCAAGGGTGAGCTTGATGGAGTCGTCGCTACGGTTGACAGACACCTTGACGGGCACCTTGGTCGCGCCGCCACGGCGGTTGAGCACGGTGGTGACGGTCTTCGTGGACCAGTCGAGGGTGGAACGGACCTGAGAGTGGTCGTCAGTGCCACGCAGCGAGTTCGGGTCGGACGGCACAGTGCCCACAGAAATACCCTGCAGAGCAATCGGGCTGGTCTTCTCGACTTCCTGAGCAGTGAGCGCGCGGTTCCACACGTTCACATTGTCGAACGAACCCTTGAAGTATGGGTCGTTGTAGAAGGACTTGCCCAAGTAGGCCAGCAGATCGTTACCCAAATCGGTGACCTTGTTCTTGGTCGCCTTGTTCTGAGCCACCTGCGCACCGTCAGAGTACACGGTCATCACGTTGTCGTCCAACGTGACCGTGACACGATGCCATGCGCCGTTGCCAGACAACGTAGCGTTAGCCGCGTCCTCCGCACCATACGAGTTGGTGGTGATGCGGCTGGCGAGCTCGCCGGAGTTGTTGTACTTCAGGAAGTAGTACTTGGTGGAGTTCTGGCCGAAAGCGAACGTGAACTGGTTTTTATTGATCTCCGACTTGACATCCATCTGCACAGTCAGCTTGTTACGGCCATCGAACAGGCCCTTCGGGAACTCGGCGTAGGTGCCGTCAGAGCCGTCGAGCTTAAGCACCTTGCCCTTTTCGGCATCCTCGGAGACCTTGGCGTTGCCGTTGAAGGTCAAGTCGTTGCTGTTCTCAGTGGTGTCGGTACCCTTGCTGTCTTCGAAGTCATACTCGGCAATCGGACCGGAGCCGTCTTCATCGGGTGTGACTGGCTCGGTGTCCTTGTTCTTATCGAATGCCTTCAGGATTGCGTTGTACTCGGTTTCAGTGACAGGCAGGATGGTGCCGTGACGCTTCTTGAGCGAACCGAAGTTCACATCAGAGGCAAAGCCCCAATCAGCCTTATCAGTGCTGCCTAAATCGGCAGAACGGTATGGGGTGTAACCCTTACCGGCTGAGTACTGGTCCCACATCAGACCGTAGAGCATCTTCTTGCCCGCATCACTGGTCTGCACGTCATCTTCATTGTAGAAGAACAGCTCCGGGCCTTCCAGCTGCGCACCGGTCAGACCGGTACCAGTCAGGTCACCGAATGTACCGACAAGCGTCCACTGGTTCGGATCACTGTCAGTGTTGTAGTAACCATTCGCAATTGTGTCACCAGTGGTGAGCGTTGTGGCATACGGATCCTTGCTACGCTCAACACCGAGGTACGTGTCACCGGACACACGATAGTAATAGCCGTCATCGGCCTTAATCATCGTGGTATCGATAACGGACTTGACTCGGTCGATCCACTTGACAGGCGTCGTGAAGTTCACGAAATCACGCGTGGTGGAGTAGTACATATTGGTGCGATCGCCGGACTTGTTGTCCGCGTCGGAAGCAGTGGCCCAGTACACCATGTACTGCTTGTTCACATCATCCCAGTAGGCTTCCGGAGCCCAAGCCATGCCGGCTCCCGGAATCTGAGAGGCAACGTCAACGGCGCGCGGTTCGCTCCAGTTGACGAAGTCATGCGACTCCCACACGATTAGGTTGGTGCTGCCATTGGTGGTAGCGGTGGCCGCGCCCCAACCGCCACGGTTATGGATGCTCAGCTCGGTAGCGATGAGGTAGACGGTGTCGCCTTCCGGAGAGCGGACCAGATACGGGTCGCGCACGCCGTTGTCCTTACCACGAGAGTTGCCGGTCTGGCTGTTGTTCCAGCTGAGTACCGGATCGCCGGACTCGCGGGTGTCATGCCAGCTCAGGCCATCCTTGCTGGTGGCGAAGTACATCTGCTCGTCGGTAGCGCTACCTTCGGTGCCGGTGAAGTGCGCAAACAGATAGTCCGTGGTCTTCGGCTGTTCGACGGCGGCCTTGACGGTCAGCTCGAATTCCTTGGTTTCCGTGTTGCCGTCAGCATCGGTAATGGTGGCAGTGAGCGTCACCTTGGCGTCGGCCTTCTGGCGAGTGACGACGCCGGCTGCGATGTCGCCATCTGCAGCATCAGTAATGACCTTGGCGTCGCTGGACTTCCATGTAATCGCGGAACCATTAACCGAACCCTTGGCTGGAAGTGTGATGTCGGAATACGCATCGGTGCTGCCGTTGTTGATGGTCAGCGCGTTAGCGTCGGCCTTGGCGGCATCGGACTTCGTGGAATCGTAGGCTTCCTTGATTTGCTCCGCAGTGTGCGCGGAGCCGTAAATATTCAGGTTGTCGAGTGCGCCGGTGTAGTACTCGCCGTTCACCCAGTTGGCCTTGCCGATCTGCAGCACGCCGCCGTCTGCGCCGAGAATATCGGTGAGCTGAGCGAAGCTCGCGCCATCAGCCGGGGCTACGGTTGCGGCCTGCTCACCGTCAATGTACAGCGTGGAAGCGGCCTTGTCGATGACCAAATCGACGTGACGCCACTGGCTGGCGAGACCATCCTTGCTCACATTGCCGGTGGTGTCGCGCTTACCAGCGTTGTTGTAACGCTCAACGTTCACCGAAGTGGTGCGATCCATCACGCCGAGGTAACGCTCTTGCTGATAGGTCTGCGCATTCGTATTCGGTGCCGCAAATACCGACCAGCCCTGATTGGTGCTGGCGGACTTGGAATCATACGAAATCGTGACCGCATCCAGGCCCTTGAGCACAGCCGAATCATCCGACTTAGTCACATTCAGCCAGAAGCCAGAACCGAGCTGAGCTGCGGTAGTGCCGTCTTTACTGGCAGTTACTGCGGCGGCACCGTTGATGGTTGCCTTGGTGCCGGTTGCCTCATCGGTGAAGGTACCAGTGGCACTTGCCGTGACGTTGTTGAAGTCAAGGCTGGCAAGCAAATCACTGTCTGCCGATGCCTTGGCATTTGATTTCAGGGCTGCTGCCAGCGCCCGCTGTGCGGCCGATGAATCGGTGGTATCCGATTCAACCGCATTTGCTGCTGGCGCCAGCGCCATCAGCATCGGGACAGCTGCAAGAGCTGCCACCGCTTTCTTCCACTTACCCATATGTCTCCTCTGATTGTGGGTTTTGGTTTTGTGTTCAGTTATGGATTGAAGATTGAAGTTATGGTGATACTAGGTGCTCCCTCTCCGTCCGCCAGAAGCCGACTGAGAGGGAGCATTTGGATCCGCTCAGGCGCGACGCTTGCGCCAGATAGTGAGAGAGATGCCGGCAACGGCGAGCACAACCACGGCACCACCAAGGCCGAGCACGGCGGCACCAGAGGACGGCAGACCGGAGTCCGCCCCCGTACCAGCGTTACCGTTATCGCTGCCTGCACCATCGCCGGAACCGTCGCCCGAACCGGGCTTACCGGGCTCGGTCTTGGCACTCACGGTCACCACGAACGACGTGGTGAGCTGATCGTTGGCCTTGAGCGTGACGGTGACGGTCTTGGTGCCCACAGCGGACATGTCCACGTCGCCGACCGTGTAGTCGGCGGCATCGAGCGTCTTCACCGTGCCGTCCGACATCGTCGCCTCGATCACAAGACCATCGGCGGAGAACTGCTCGCCCACCGTGTACTTGGTCTTTGTCGGCTCGCTCTTGACGCGGATGCCGGTGATGGACGGCTCAACCGGCGTATCAGGCTCGCCGACGGTCACCGTAATGGTCACCGTGCGGTTGGCCGGAGCAACCTCCTGATCCTTGGTCAGCGACATGTCGAGCATGCCGTTGGCGCGCACGTTCACGGCCTTGACCCACGTATTGCGGTCCTGATCGAACAGGCCACCCGCCGCGGAACCGGAGTGAATTTCCGGGTAGGGGCGTGCGTGGTAGGCCATGACGATGTTGCCGGCCTCATCATGTGCAAGCGAGATGTGGCCGGGGCCGGCCTGCTTGCGCTCGTACGAGGCCTCATCCGCACCGTAGGCACCGGTGTAGGTGTCGTTGGTGTCGAACGACGGGAAGTCGGCCGTGGTCCAGCTCGACAGATCCTGCAGGTCGGCATTCTTGGCGGCACGCATCACGTTGGTGTTGTAATACTTATCCACCGTGGCCCCCGCATAGGCAATGTAGACGTAGTCGCCATGCTCGAACATGAACGGTGCCTCTACGATTGCCTGATCAGAACCTTCAGAGTTGTCTTCGGGGGTAGGCGCATACTTGCCGTACTCGAACTGCTGGCTGACCTGATAGATGTGCTCAAGGCTGCCATCCACCAGCGGAGTGACGCCATCGCCCATCTTTGCCTTGGCAAGGTACAGGCCTGCGCTCTTCGGGAAGAGCCAGTAGCCCTGGGCCTTGCCGTTCTCCTCGCGCTCGAAGTACGTCACGTCGAATGCGGCGCCTTCCAGCACGGTCGGCTCGCCCCAGTTCTCGGCCTCGAGGAATCCGCCATCCTTGATGGACTGCTCGTCGCCGGTGTACGGGATGAGGATGGTGTTGTTGCACCAGCCACCGTTCGCGGACGAGGCACCCTTGTGGAAGCCGGCCACAATCCACCACTTGCCGTTGATCTTGTGGAACTCCTGGGCCCAAATGAACGCGCTCCAACCGTAGAACGAGTTGGGGTACTGGTCTTCGTGGCCCGGAGTGCCGTTCTCCGGCTTGATGATGATGTGTTCCTCAGCATCCTTCAGACCGTTGATGGTCTTGGCGCGCTTGAGGCCGATGGAACGGTAGCTGTCCTTCTGGTTGTTGGTCGAATCAGTGGACTTTACCTCATAGGTGGAACCGGTGAGGTAGTAGTAGCCATCGTCTTCGTTGTAGAAGATGTCCGGATCGGCGCGAGCGTCGTTGTACATGGCCTCGGTGGTCTGCTGAACAGTGCCCTTGACCTCATGCGTGCCGGCCTTTGAGGTGTCCACGGCGGCCAGATCATCGGCGTTCCAGTCGACGTTGAAGGTCTTCGTGGAGCCGTCGTTGTAGGTCATTGTGGCCTGCGTTCCGGAAACCGCTGCGGTGACGTCCTCGGCGGAAGCACCGTTCTCCACGGTTGCGCCGCCCAGAGCTTTAACGCCGGTGTTCTGCAGATCGACATAGTTCTTGTAGAACGCATCGAATTCAGAGGAGCTCACAGCGAATGCGCGGATCTGGCCTTCGCCGGCCCATGCGGGCAGACCTTCGGTCACGTCGCCCACACCCATCGCAACCGCGTCGGCCTTGAGCGTCTCGCCGACCGTTGCCTTGGCAGTCAGGTCGGAGAGCGTGGCCATACGGCCTTCGCCGCTCAGGCCATCGGCCCAGAAGACCTTGTAGCCCTTGGAGGCGGCATCATAGACGATGCGCGGGTTGGTGACGATGGAGCTGTCGGTCACGGTGATAGCGCGCTCGTTGGTGAACGTGGCACCGTCGCCCTTGCCATCCCACACGTAAATCGCACCGGTGGCGTTGTTCTGCGAGGAAACCACACCAAGGGTACCGTCCTCCGCACGGAAGAAAGCGGGTGAGCCCATCTGCGCATTCAGCTTGGCAGACTGCGAGCCGTCCCACTTGACCGACAGAATCGACTGCGAACGGTTCAGGGGCTCCCATTTGCTGCCATCGGCGGCCTTGGCGGCCACGTACAGCGAGTCGGCGCGACGATCGTCGTTGTAGGCGAGCGGGTCGTACTTGGCACCGTTCTGGTCGGAGCGATCGACATCCTTGACGTAGGAAGCGATTTCGCCGCCGTTGTTGAGGATTTCGGATTCGGCGGTGATAGCTTTATCCACGCCGTCGATGGTGGCGGTGAGCTTGACCTTTACGGCCTTCTCGCCGGACTTCGGCTGCGTGACCTTGCCGTCTGCGGCTACGAGCTTCGCACCGTCGCCGGTCGCGGACCAAGTAACCGTCTTGCCCAGCACAGTGCTCGGCAGGTCGCCGGTGATTTGCGCCGGGATGGCGAGCGCGGCGGCGTAGTCGGTCTTCGCGCTTTCCACGCCAAGCTCGTCGTCGCTCAGGGCCTTGCCCCAGATCTTGAGGTTGTCGAGCAGACCGGAGAAGTACTCGCCGTTGCTCCAGTTGGCCTTGCCGATCTGCAGCACGCCGCCATCAGCACCGAGGATGTCGGTGAGCTTCTGGCCGTTGTTGTTCACGGCTACCAGCTTGGAGTCGATGTACAGCTTAGCGGTTGCGCCGGAAATCACGATATCGACGTGCTTCCAGTCGGCGTTCGTCTTGGTGTATGAGACGTTGCCGGAGGAATCGCGCTTGCCATCGTTGTTGTTGTAGCGTTCGACGGTAATACCGGTGGTCTTGTCGAGCACGCCGACGTAGTGCTCCTGGCCGTACTCTTGCTTGGTGGCGTTGGAGGCGGCGAAGAAGGTCCAGCCGGTGTTGCCGGAGACGTCAGGCTTGACATCGTAGCTGATGGTCACGTCGTTCTTGCCCTTGAGCAGAGCGTCGCCGTTCTTGGCGGTGACGTTGAGCCAGAAGTTCTTGCTGAGCTTCGCGGCCTTGCCGTCCTTGCTGTCGGCGAGCGTGGCGGTGCCCTGAGTGGCACCCGTCGCATTGCCGCCGTCAAAGGTCTTATCGCCATCATCGAACGTGAAGTCGGCGAGCAAATCCGGGTCGGTCGGCTCGGTTTCGCCGGTCACGGTCACCTTGGCGGTCACAGTGATGGCGGTGGAGCTGTATAGCGTGCGGTTCTTGTTGGCGGTTTCGTTGTCGACAAAGCCACCGGTCTGTTTCCAGTTGTTGTTCGCGTTCGCACCGGAGTTGATGAGGTCGTCCTCGTCGGTCTTCGACTCGCCGGCGGCGTTCGTCCACTTCCAGTGGTTCTTGTTCGCGCCGATGGTGTCGACCGTGCCGGTGACGGTGTACTCGCCGGGCTTGGAGGTGTCGACGTTGGAAACGTCCCACATCACGTCGCGCTTGGCAGTGCCGTAACCGTTGGCAAGAGTGACCTGCTGCGTCTTCGGCAGCTTGGCAGTGATGTCCATATCGGCAGAACCCTTATCCACCGTCACATCCTCGGCCTTCAGGTCGGCGTTGTCGGAAGCCTTGGCATCAGCCGCGCGAATCGCGTCGTACTGGGCCTTGGTGAGCGAAACAATGCCACCGTGCTTGGTGTTGGCGGTGAGGAAGTAGTCGTCGGCCTTCAGGACGCTCCACGGATTCTCGGAATCGAGGTTGTCGGCTTCGAGTAGGTTGTAGCCGTAGCGGGCACCGGAAGCGACAGATCCATAGTTGTCAACGAACATGTACCACTTGTTCTCACCGTTGACCTTGAAACCGTTGGCACCTTCCTGCGCGCTGCCGAGCGTGTGTCCGATGTTGGTCTGGCGCAACACCCAGCCCTTGGCCGGGTCGGTCGCGTACTGGCCCTGATCGTTGGCACGCCACCAATCGGCACGATCGGTGTATTCCATGAAGATCACGCCGGAGCCGGTGGTGCGGTATGTGCGGGAACCGTTCTGCAGCATCGTGGTGTCGATGGTGTTGCCACGGTTGTACTTGCTGTTAGGCACGAAGACGCCGCCAAACATGTAAGTCTCGTTGGTGAAGTCCTTGGTGGCCGCCCACAACACGTGAGTCACCTTCTTGCCGGGCTGACTGTTCTCGCCATCGTATTTGGCGGAGACAGACCAATACACAACGAATGCGCCGCCCTGCTGGTTCTTCGGGTTGTCCTTATCGGAACCGTTGAGCTGGCCGTCGTCGTTGAGATCATAGAAGTTCGGCACCCACGTAGCCTCAGGAGCCCATGCCATGCCGATCTCGGAGATGGTCTTGCCGGTCACGGAATCGGTGAGCGTCTGGCTCTTGTTCGGATTGGCAGTGTACTTGTCGGCGGTGGCGGTCTCCAGTTCCGTCATGTCGTTGAAGTGAATGAGATCTTTGGACGACCACACATGCAACTTGGTGCTGTAACCTGTAGCCCACGTGCCCCAACCGGCATTATCGCCGCCGAACACACGCAAATCGGTGGCCAGCACGTAGTAGGTCTTCGACTCGGGGTTGTAGGCGATGAACGGATCGCGCACGCCGGTGGTGGATTCGTTACTCACCAGAATCGGCTCGCCGCCGTTGAGCGTATCCCACTGGGTGGCGTCATCGCCGCGCGAGATGTCGAGGTAGATCTTCTCGGCGTAGCCCTTGTTGTTTTCGATGAAGTGGACCATCACGTAGCCGTAGGCGTCATCGGCCTTGACCTCGGTGACGGTGACCTTGAGCTCGGCGGTCTTGGCGGCGTCAGCTTCGGAAGCCGCTGTAATGGTGGCGGTGCCGGCCTTCACGCCGGTGACCTTGCCGTTGGTATCCACAGTAGCCACAGCCGGATTATTGGATTCCCATGTCACCGTAGGCTCAGCGCCTTCAGGGGTGACGGTTGCGGACAGGGATGCGGAGTTGCCTTCCTTGAGACTCAGCTTGCCGTCCTTCACATTGGAACCGGAGATCTCGATTGCAGTAGGCGATGCGATGCCGAGATCGACCGCGGAAAGCGCGGAGCCATAAATCGTGAGATTGTCGAGCAAACCGGTGAAGTATTCACCGTTGCCCCAGTTGCCTTTGCCGATTTGCAGCACGCCACCTGAGCCGCCAAGAATGCTCTTGAGATCCTCGCCGTTCACGTTGCTCGCCACGAACTTCTTATCGACATAGAGCTTCGCGGTCTTGCCGGAGATGACGAGATCGACATGCTTCCAAGCATCCTTCGTACCGGTGTTCTTGTCGATGGTGGCGATGTCGGATGCGCGGCCGTTGAGATAGCGTTCCACGCGGGTCTTGTCGGTGCGGTCGAGCACACCGACGTAGGTGGGGGCGCTGCCGTTCACCGCACCGGCGGTCGGCGCGGCAAACACAGTCCACTGGCCACCGGTCGCAGCCGCCTTGCTGTCGTAGCTGATCGTCACATCATCAAGACCGTTGAGCAGTGCACTGCCATCGGACTTGGTCACGTTCAGCCAGAAACCGCTGCCGAGCTGGGCGGCCTTGCCGTTGTCGTCATCTTTTCCGTTGACGAGATCCACCGTGCCTTGCACGGTGGCCTTAGCGTCACCCTGAGCACTGGCGAATGCACCATCGTCCGGGTCGCTATTGAAATCGAAGCTGGCAATCGGGTCAGCCGTCGCTGTATTGGCCGCCGCCCTGACGTTCGCACTGGTCGTGGTCGTCTGCACCGCAGGCGTCGCGTCGTCGGCCACGGCGGTGATCGGCATGATCAACCCCGCGCCCAACGTCGACACCGCCGTCAGGCAGGCCGCCAATCGTGTAACTCTCCTCACTGAGTTTCCTTCCTTGGGTCCTTGCTTCTTTGCAATACTGTGATGGATCATCGTTGCGCCATCGCAATATTTGTTATCGAATTGTTATCGAGTGACACCCGGTCGCTCCTTTATCGACCGCTTCTCGCTCCTGCTTCCGCTTCGCCGGAGCCTCTTCGTTCGCCAGCGCGACCCACTTCCGCCCGAACGACGGCCACCGGAAATCCCTACGAACGACACCGTTCGTGAACAGGAGCACCGATGTGCAATCGCACAGGTTTCTGTAAGCACTCACAATTCTAATGTGAGCGTTCACCTAAATTTGAGCACGCTTTGAGCGACGACGCGAAAGCGGTAACGCACATGCTGATTCCTTGCCATACCTGAAATACCCGGCACCCCTCTTAAAACCGGTTTCATCTCCCCGAATGAACATTTACCCCTTCTCAGCACCCCACAACAAACAAAATCGCACATCATCTGTGTGCAATATTGGCTTGTTGAGCCGCGTGGCCTGCATGTCCGCGTTATCCAGTTCACGGGATCACGCTGGTAAATCCCGTGAACTGAAGACATGTGCAATCGCACACGCAAAAGATTGGAATCAAGCCGAACTCGATGGCCGGCCATGTGCATTTCTGTAAGTTTCTGGTTCACGGGATTTTCAGCCGAAATCCCGTGAACCAGAAACGGCTCCGTACCGAGCGTATTTCCGAGTTGTAGGGCACGCGCCCGGGTACTCGCCACTCCCAGAGCCGATCAACCACCCGAAAATGGCGGAATACCAACGGGCTCTCATCGGCCGCAACGGCCAATACTTCAGCCATTGCCCTACAACTCGGAAATACACCTCCACACGGGCCGATTTCGCGATTGGAGGCTTACGCCGCTCAGGCCTGGCGCTTGCGCTGGAGGGTCAGGGCGATGCCGGCGGCAGCGAGCGCCACGGCCACGCCGCTGAGGCCGAGTACGGCGGCACCGGTCTTAGACAGACCGAGCTTGTTGCCCGTCTTATCACCAGTAGCACCAGCGTCAATGCTCGAGCCGTCGCCCGGCTTAGTCGAATCGCTCGAGCCATCGCCCGAATCGGAACCGTCGACCTTCACCAACGCGGCCTGCGCCTTGTTCAACGCGGCGGTTGCGTCGTCGACGTCCTTCTGCGAAGCGTTCTCGTCGGCATAAACCTTCTCGGCGGAGGCCAACGCTGCGGCGAACGCCTTCCACGAGGCGGCGGTATAGTCGGACTCGCGCAGCTGCTTGGCGGACGCGAGCGCCTTGGACAAGTCGGTCTTGTCGACCGTAACCGTGTCGTCGACCACCTTCACTGTCACGGAAACGGTCTTGGAGGCCAGCTCCTCGGAAGAGCTCATGTCGAACACCGGCATGCCGTCGGCGGCCCAGTGCACACGGCGCACGAACATGTCGCGGCCGGCAGCATTCACGGATCCGAGATTCTTCGTGGCATAGGCGTGGAACACGTAGATCTGGTTGCCATCTTCGTCCTCGCTCCACATGCCGTGACCGGTGCCGAGCTGCATCTCACCGTTGAACGGACCGGACTTCTGAATCGGGTAGTTGAGCACCGTCCAACTGGCCGGGTCGGTCAGGTCAGTACCGGAGGCATCCGCTACGGCCAGCCCAGTGGTGTATGTCTTACCCACGCCGGAACCGGAGAACATGAGGTACAGCTTGCCGTCGCGCAGGGTCACGTTCGGACCTTCGGCTATGGCGGCGTTCCACGCATACTCCGGGGTGACGATGCGCACCGGGGAGCTGGTCACATGGGCCGGGTCCTTCGGATCCATCGTGGCGATGTAGGTGGCGCCGAGCTGCTGCCAGGCGTAGTAGGACCTGCCGTCGGCATCCTGGAAATAGGTCATGTCGAGCGACATGCCCACTCCGCCGGACGCTGTGGCTGCGAGCTGCTTGTTACCGTTGAGCAGCGAGGCGTCATTGCGGTAGATCGGTGTCGGCACAGTCCAGTTATCGGGGTCGGCCGGGTCGAGGTCGTGACCGTCGGCATCCTGCTTGAGCTGCATGTACACCGACTTGCCGTTGGACCATGTGTTGCCGTATCCGGCCATGAACAGAATCGTGAGCCTACCATCAATCTCATGAATTTCTGGAGCCCAGAAGCTGTGCATGATGGCATTACCCTCGGAGTCCTTGTCGCCAGCCTTGAGCAGCGACACCTCCTTGTTGTTGTAGCCGTTCGACTGAATCAGGGCATTCGGGTTGCCCGGCTCGTCGGCGAGACCGGAAATCGTGTCGGCCATGCGGAACGGCATGTGGGGCGAACCATGCTGCCAAGTGACGTCACCTTGGATGTCATTGGAAGCGATCATCAGGAACTTGGTTTCGGTGACTTCCTTGCCGTCGGCCTCATGCGTCCACTGCCACTTATACACCGATGGATCGGCGCGGTCCTCAGCGAACGGAATCTGGTATTCGGTCTGCTTGACGGTGCCGGTGACAGTGTAATCACCCACCTTCGTCAGATCTATGCCCTCAGTGTTCCATGAGGAAATCGGCAGGGAGCCGGTAGAACCGTCGGAGTAAGTGAGGTCCACGTTCTTCGGCAGCTGCGAGGTCATCTCATCAATCGAGGAACCTTTCTCGACGGTGATGTCAGTGAGATTACTCGTGCCGGTGTTCTCAGAGCGGCCGTAACGGGTGTTGAGCGCCTTGACGGTCGCCTCGTCCACCGCGATGGTGGCACCGGAGCGGAAGTTCGCGATGCCCTGCACGCCGTCGGCATCGAGTACGCCGGACTTGGCGATGGAACCGTACAGTACGCTGCCATGCTTGGACGCGGAGCCCTTGAGCGAATCGAACGTGGTGTACTTGGCCACGCCGTTGTCATCGGCCCAGCCGACAACATACTGCTTGCTGGCGGTGTCGTACACGGCGTACGGAGCGTTGACGCCGTTGATCTCGCCAAGGTCGACGATGGACCCGGAGTTCTCCTGTTCGCTATAGGTGAGCAGGTCTTCGGAGGTGGCGATGAGCACGCTGGACTTCGCGGTGGAGTCACCGGTGGCGGTGCCGCGGTTGGTACGCACGGAAATCACGCCATAGGTGCCGTCGGCCATGCGGAACAGGCTCGGATCCTTGAGACTGCGATAGTCATTGCCGTCGAGGTTCTCGTTGAGCTTCTGCGCCTTCGGCGAGCGTGCGAAGAAAATGCCGTAATTCTCGTTGTACGGGGTGTACGAGCCGTCGGCGTTCTGCAGCGCGAGGTGCATGCTGTAGGCGACGTCGCCGTTGTTGGCCTCATTCTCGCCGGTGGCGTTGCGATCGTAGGCGGCGATGGTCGCGGACTTCGCGGCGGGCAGCACCTTTACGGTGAAGGCCTTGGTAATGGGCTCGATGCCGGCGAGACCGTTCTTGGAGAACTCGACGGTGATGGTACCGGTCGTGGCCTCGTCGCCATCGATGGTGATCTTGCCATCCTCGACGGCTACGTCCTTAGTGGACGTAACCGTGGCGGTAGTGCCATTCACAGCCGCCGGGAGGGCGTCTCCGGAACGCACGACGGACGGGATCACGTAGCCGGCCGCGACTTCCTTGAGCTGTTCAGCGGCAGTTTTCGTGGTCGGGTTGACCGTGACCGTGAATTCCTTCGTAGCGGTCTGGCCACGGACCGTGACGGCGGCGGTCAGCGTGACAGTCTTGGCTGCCTCGCCCTTGGCGGGCTGGTTGACCGTGCCGTCAGTCGCGATGACGCTGCTATCGGAGGACGCCCACGTCACGCCGTTCGCAGTGGGCAGCGAAATGAACGGATCGTCGACCGTCGTGGGGATGATGATGCCGTTCAGCACGGAACCGGTGAGTTCACCGGCATGAATTGAGGCATCGGCAGTGCTGATCGCGGCGACCTGATCGGCGGTGAGCGCGGCATCGTATACGCGGAAGTTCGAGACCGCGCCCTTGAACAGGTTGTCGGGCCACGGCGAACGGCCGATGGTGTTGAGCGACTGGTCCTTGACGCTGGACAGTTTGGCCGGCACGGTGCCGGATGCCACCTGCGTGCCGTCGATGTACAGTTTCGCGGCGGTGCCATCAATGGTGGCGGTCACCGACAACCATTGGTCGGCCTTGGCCACGCAGGAGCTGGACTGCACGAGCGTCTCCGTACCGCCCGATTTCAGGCCGACGAGCGGGTTACGCGAACTGCCGCAGTTGAGCGTGGCGAAGAAATACTCCGTATCGGAGCTGTCGTTACCGATGTTCCACAGGAAATGGAAAGCATTGAGCATGCTGGAATCCGCTTTGACCTCCAACTGCACCGTGGCGGCGTCCTTGCCGGGCAGCAGATTCGAGGGCAACTTGACCCAGTCGCCGGAACCAGTCTTGGCACCGCCGGAAAGGGTAAGAGCGCTATCGGCCCAGAGCGAGTCGGCGGAGTTCTGCACTTCGGCCGCGCCAAGCGTAGCGTTCGGCGCACTGTTGGCCACGGTCTTGCCGTCACTTGGCTTCGTGGTGAAGTCGTAGGCGGCGATGAGATTATCGGTCGGAACGGTATCGGCCGCGACCGCCGTGGTCGCACCGATTCCCATGCCGGCAAGCGCCATCGGCACTGCCAGCATCACACCGAGCAGGCGCTTGCCTATCGATGGTTTGGTTGTCATTGTTTCTCCTTCTTGCGCGCGGTGATACTGCTTGCCGCGCAACAGATCTAGATGTTGAGTGGTGAAGTTCGGTAATGACTATTGGAGCTATGGGGCCATAAAGCTTATGCGTCTGACAGCGTCGTCGGACGAACGTGCAATACGCCCCCTCTGATGGGACCGCACCATGAAGCAAACAATCCAGTAGGCTGCTTGCTATACGGCTCGGCCCGTCAGAGGGGGCTTGGTCTACGCTGCAAGCAGCTCAGGCCTGGCGCTTGCGGAGGGTGTAGGCGGCGCCGGCGGCGACGAGCAGTGTGACCGCGGTGATACCCACACCGAATACCGAGGCGCCGGTGTTGGACAGAGCGCTGTCCGGCTTGGAGGCGGGCTTTTGGGCACCGTCGTCCTTGCCGTCGGTCTTGCCGGAGTCGCCGGACTTCTTGACCAGCTTGTCGGCGGCGGACTGGAGCCGAGACAGCGCCTTGTCCACTTCCTGCTGGTCGGTGGAGTTCTGCAACACCTGCTGCGCGTCGGCGAGCGCGACGGCGAAAGCATCCCAACCAGACTGGTAATCAGCCTTGTTATAGCCCTTCACCTTATCGACAAGCGCCTGCAACTTGGACTTGTCCAGCGTGGAGCCGGGCTCGGCGGCCTTGATGGTGAACGTTGCCGAGACAGTACCGGAGTACTTGCCAGCGCCGGTTACGGTCACTGTGGCAGTGCCAGGTTCGACGTTGTTCGTATAGGCCACCGTGTAGTCGGCGCCTTCCTTGAGCGTCGCGCCATCGAGTACAACGGTCACGGCTGGTTCCTTGGCAGCGCCGTCTGCGGTGAACTCGTTGGGTTCGACGGTGACGGTCGCCTTGGAGAGGTCGATGCCGTTCACAATGACGGTAGCCTCAACCGGCATACGGGAATCGTCTTGGGTGATGCCCTTGACGGTGAAGGTGCCGGTCTTGGCGTAGAAAGATGCGTCAATGGCATCCCACTCAACTGCAACGTCAGAAACGGAACCGTCCGCATGAGTCAGATGCGCGGTCTCCGGCAGCGTCGGAGCCACACCAACCGTTGTCTCGGCAGACAGCGCGTCAACGGACTTCACAGCCACAGCCGGGGCGTATGCCTCCAGCACCTTCTGGTACTGGGCGCGGGTCACGGGCAGCACGGTTCCGTGGCGCGGCTTGCCGCCATCGGAATTGGTCGGGAAGTTCGCCTCAGGCATCTTATTGCCGATAACGGTCCACTGACCGCTGGCGATATCCTCAGTCGCCATCGGCACATAGTGGTTTGGACCTTGATGATAGCTCGGCTGGTCGGCGAACAGGTAGTACTGGTAGCCGTTCGCATCGCCATCGTTGGCCTTGAATAGCGATGGACCTTCGCCGGAAGTGAAGGTTTTACCGTAACCGTTAGCCTGGCCTTTACCGATGTTCGTGGCAACTTCGCTCCATGCACTACCCTTAAGCGCATCGGCGTAGTTCTTCACGCCGGCACCACCAATTGCGGCAGTCAAATCTGTGGACTTCTCCTGACGCAAAGACATCGTGTTTTCATCTTTGTAGATGCGGTAGTAGGTATCCCCTACCTTTTGCACGGTCACATCGATGGATCCACTGCCTGCACCGCCTCGGCGATCAACGTCAATCCACACTGTCGGGTCGGAGAAGTTGACGAAGTCATCGGTGGTGACGTACACCATGCGGTTGTAGGTCAGCTGCTTGCGGCTGTTCTCGTCGGTGTTGTCGTACAGGTTCGAGGCCCAATAGACCACGTACTTGCCGATTTCCTCGTCGTAGTAGGCCTCAGGCGCCCAAGTGTTGCCTGCGTAATCAGAGCTCACTTTGACGTGGCTTTGCTTGGACCAGTTGACCAGATCGTCGGACTTCCAGATCTCAATGTACTTGGAACCGTTAGCCTGTGCACCAGCAAAGCCATTCAGCCCGTTGAGGGGGGCACGACCGTCAATCTTCAGATCGGTGGCGAGCATGTAGAACTTGTCGCCGTCCTTGGACTTCATGATGAACGGATCGCGCAAACCCTTCTCGCCAAACTCGGAAGTGAATATCGGCGTGCCGTTGTTCAGCGTGTTCCAGTCGAGCGCATCGTTGCCCTTGGAGGCCGCGAGGCTGATTTTCTCGCCGCCCACGCCCTCGCCGGTGAAGAACGCCCACACGTAGGCCTCGTCCTTCTCTTCGGCGGCAGGCATCGGCTGAATGGTGACGGTGAAGGTCTTAGTTTCAGTGGCGGTATCGTACTTGGCAGTGGCTTTGAGCGTCACAGTGGCGGCATCGCTACCGGCGGCAGGGCGCTTAACAGTGACCGTTCGAGATTTGTCGTTCACGCCTTCGCCTAGTGTGGCGATATCCTTGCCACCGGTCACTTCCCACGAGATGGTCGAACCATTGTTGCCCTTGGTGGGCACGGAGAAGTTGCTACGGATGTCGTCGGAGTCCTCGATGGTGACGACGTCAAGGTCGGCCTTGGCTTGCTCGGCATCGGAGAGCTGCTTCGGCACGAGGACCGTGTAGTCGGCGGTTTTGGCGTTGTTGCCAAACGTGGCGGTGAGGATCACCTCGGCATCAGCTGCGGTTGCGGCCGGACGAGTGACTGTGGCCTTGCCGGTAGCGTTGTCAACGGCGATGGCTGCGTTGCCCGACTTCCACGCGATGCTCACGCCAGCGGCGCTGGTCGGCAGCGCGAAGTCCTCGGTAGCGGATGCGGGCACAGCGGCCTTGACAGCGGCCTCGGCCTTGTCGAGCACCTGAGCGTCATACAGCTTGGTCACGTCTGCGGCGCTGATGGCAGTGTCGTATACGGCGTAATCGTCCACGTCGAGCTTGGAGTTCGGGTCAGCGTAGGAGGACTTGCCAATGTAGGCGACGAGGTCGCCGTAATTGGTCAGGCCACCGGCCGGAATGGTGTAGGTGGCGTCTCCAACCTGCTTGCCGTTGAGGTAGAAGCTCATGGTGCTGTTGGTGCCGCTGATGACGGTGGTGTACAGAGCCAAATCGCTGGTGGCCTTGGTGCCGGTGGTGGCGGCGTTCGTCGATCCAGGGCCGACTTCGGTGCCCCACGGGCTGTTATTCGGGTCGGCCGCAGTGGCATTGGTCATTACGGATTTCGCGTAGCCACTCGGGTTGGCCGGGTTGAGCAGCCAGTAGCCGTTGGCCGGATAATTGCCGGTCTTGGCCGCGCCGATGTACGCGGCGGCGGTATTGCCGTTGCCGTAATTGTTCTTGAGCCAGATGGAGACGGTAACGTCCTTCTTACCGGCGATGGCCGTGGTCGGCACGCTAATGGTTTGCGAGCCGGTCAGGTTGATCTGGCCATTGGCCACCGTGGCGTCGCCGGATAGGGTGGCATCGCTGTTGGCCGCGCTGCCCTCGTTAGCGATGGTCTTGGACGTCAGTGCGTTATCGAATGAATAGTGGATGATCGGACTGGCATCGATTGGCGATGCGCTCTCGGCACTGGCCGTCATCGGCAGCAACAGACCAGCGAGCAGTGTTGCCATGCCGACCGTGAGTCCGGTTGCCTTTCGTATCAGCTTTCCCATGTTTCTCCTCATTGATAGGGTTGATTGTGGTTGCGCCTTCAGTTATGGAGCGAAGTTTTGTGGCCGCCCTCTGATGAGCTGAGCCGTGAAGAAAACGCCAGAGTCGTTTTTAGGCGAAGGCGAACGACAGTGAGCAAATATGAAGCCAGCTGAAAGCTGGTCCTTAATTGCGTTCGAGGTGGCCGCCGTTAGGCAGTCGGGGGAGAGACCTGCGGCGGCAGCCGCGGGATACAGAATCGGCCGAAGGCCATGCCGTTCTTTCGGTGGCTTCGCCGCGGTCTCTCCCCCAGTCAGCCTTCGGCTGACAGGCAGATTCTAGTGGTGGTTGCAACACCTGAGGTTTGAGCGGCCTTCCATGGTCACGTTGTCGGTTGTTGAGGTTATCACGCGGCGTCGAGCAGTTCGATGATCTTCTCGCTTGGTTTCATGAACCC
>ENA-OQCW01000001-OQCW01000001.1-human-gut-metagenome-genome-assembly--contig:-NODE-1-length-196940-cov-9.594254_pt1 | contig 196940 bp, 177 predicted proteins | sample MGYA00242767_ERZ504593 | MGnify/ENA primary metagenome ERZ504593 (study PRJEB26092, sample SAMD00036307) | human gut metagenome | host: Homo sapiens | study: EMG produced TPA metagenomics assembly of... | reverse complement strand
TCTACACACCTGAGATGAAAAAAGCCCGTCACAGCAAGATCATCACAGGACTTCCGGACACATACGGAAGAGGACGTATCGTAGGTGACTACCGTCGTGTAGCTCTTTACGGAATCGATTACCTGATCGAGCAGAAACAGAATGATTTTATCGAGGGTGAAAGACACGGAATGAAAGGAACAGATTTCCGTCTTCGTGAAGAAATCGCTGATCAGATCAAAGCATTAAAAGAAATGAAAGAAATGGCTGCTGTTTACGGATTTGATATTTCCAGACCAGCTACAAACGCAAAAGAAGCTGTGCAGTGGCTGTACTTCGGATACCTTGCAGCAATCAAAACTCAGAATGGTGCTGCAATGAGCGTTGGACGTATTTCTACATTCCTTGACATTTATATTGAAAGAGACTTAAAGAACGGAACACTGACAGAGACAGAAGCTCAGGAACTGATCGACCACATCGTTATGAAGTTCAGAATGGTTAAATTCGCAAGAATTCCATCTTACAACGAGCTGTTCTCAGGAGACCCGGTATGGGCTACACTGGAAATGGGTGGTATCGGAATGGACGGACGTTCTATGGTAACAAAGAACGACTATCGTTTCCTTCATACACTGGAGAACATGGGACCTTCACCAGAGCCAAACCTGACAGTATTATATTCTTCTAATCTGCCAGAGAACTTCAAGAAATATTCTTCTTATATTTCTATCAAGACAAGTTCTGTACAGTACGAGAACGATGATGTAATGCGTCCGGTATGGGGAGATGACTATTCTATCTGCTGCTGCGTATCTGCAACACAGACAGGAAAAGAGATCCAGTTCTTCGGAGCACGTGCAAACCTTGCAAAATGTCTGCTTTACGCAATCAACGGTGGTGTTGATGAGAAGACAAAAACACAGGTTGCTCCAAAATACAGCCCAATCACATCAGAGTACCTTGACTATGATGAAGTAATGGACAAATATGACCAGATGATGGAATGGCTGTCTAAACTGTATGTAGATACATTGAACATGATTCACTACATGCACGACAAATACTACTATGAAGCAGCAGAGATGGCTCTGATCGATACAAATGTAAGACGTACATTTGCTACAGGTATCGCTGGATTCTCTCACGTAGTAGACTCTTTGAGTGCGATCAAATATGCAAAAGTTAAAGTAATCCGTGACGAAAACGGACTTGCTGTTGACTACGAGACAGAGGGAGACTTCCCAAGATACGGTAACGATGATGACCGTGCTGACGAGATTGCTGTATGGCTGTTAAGAACATTCATGAGCAAACTGAAAAAATGCCACACATACAGAGACTCTGAGCCAACAACATCTATCCTTACAATTACATCTAACGTTGTATATGGTAAGGCTACAGGATCTCTTCCAGACGGAAGAAAAGCTGGGGAACCACTTTCACCAGGAGCAAACCCATCTTACGGTGCAGAGCAGAATGGTCTGTTAGCTTCTCTGAACTCAGTTGCAAAACTTCCATACGAAGAAGCACTGGACGGAATTTCTAATACACAGACAATCAGCCCTGGAGCACTTGGACATGATGACGATGAGAGAAAAGTAAATCTGGCTAACGTAATGGACGGATACTTTGATCAGGGAGCACATCACCTGAACGTAAACGTATTCGGAACAGAGAAACTCATCGATGCTATGGAGCACCCAGAGAAAGAAGAATATGCAAACTTCACAATCCGTGTATCAGGATACGCTGTTAAATTCATCGACCTGACACGTGAGCAGCAGTTAGACGTAATTGCAAGAACATGCCATAAAGCACTGTAATTTGTAATTCACAGGGACGTAGTACAAACAGGATGCTACGTCCCTTTTTAAATATCAAGAGAAAGGGAATCAAGCAAATGAAAGGATATATACACTCAACAGAGAGTTTTGGATCCGTAGACGGACCGGGAGTCCGTTTTCTTATTTTTGTGAGCGGATGTCCAATGCGCTGTCAGTTCTGCCATAATCCGGATACATGGAGTATGAAGACAGGAACGCAGATGTCAGCAGATGAATTGTTGGACAAAGCATGGAAATACCGCAGTTATTGGGGAAAATCCGGTGGAATTACAGTCAGCGGAGGCGAGCCGCTTTTGCAGATCGACTTCTTATTGGAATTGTTTAAGAAAGCAAAAGAAAAAGGAATCCACACAACAATCGATACAAGTGGAGCACCTTTTACAAGAGAAGAACCGTTTTTTAGTAAGTTTGAGGAACTGATGAAATATACAGATCTGCTTCTTTTGGATATCAAACATATTGACGATGAGCAGCACAAGATTTTGACTGGTCATACGAATCAGAATATTCTGGATTTGGCGAGATATTTAAGTGACATCAATAAACCGGTGTGGATTCGTCACGTACTGGTTCCGGAGAGAAGTGATAATGATGAATATCTGAAAAAGCTGGATGCATTCATTCAGACACTCTCCAATGTAGAGAAAGTGGAAGTACTTCCGTACCATACATTGGGAGAGTATAAGTGGAAAGAACTGGGGATGGAATATCCGCTGGAGGGGATCGAGCCTCCGACAGAAGAGCGGATCCGCAATGCGAATGAATTGCTTCATACAGGAAAATAAAAAAGAAATCGCTCATCATCCGCCTGAGATGATGAGCGATACTTTTTATGCATTATTCTGTTTCAACAAATGCGTCTTTTCCAAGTCCGCACAGTGGACATAACCAGTCTTCCGGGATATCTTCAAAAGCTGTTCCAGCCTCTACACCGTTGTCTGGATCTCCTACTTCAGGATCATAAATGTATCCACATGCTTCACATAAATATTTTTTCATAAAAATAGTCCTCCTTTAATTTTTAACGAAAGCATTTAACATATGTATTATAACCAAAACAAAACGATAAGTCTACTAAAAAATAGAAATTTGTAATTAATTATAATAATAGTAATTATTATTGATATAAGAAGAGCTAATAAAATAATGGAACAGTAACAGAATGGAGTAATAGGAGCATGGTAAATAGAAAACAATATTGACATCCATACAGGCTGTCCATATAATATAATTAGCAGTTGTATCAAAGGGTTCTGGTTGTTGCAGGACCCTTTCTTATATTCTGGAGGGAGAAATTTATTATGAATAAAAAAGAAGTATTAGAAATCCGTAAGCAGTTTACACCGGCAAATTGCGCGATCACAAGAATTGCCGGCTGCTATGTGGATCATGAGAAAAATAAAAAGATGGAATCAAAATCGGCATTTTTATCTTTGCCTGAGGAAGAGGCGTTTAAATATTTTGACATTTTTAAAAAGACACTTTCCGGGACGATGGGGAAAAATATGTTGAATATGGAATTCCCGATCGACCAGGAGATGCCGGGCGGGACACAGGAATTTTTAATGAAACTAAAAGCCAGTAAGCTGGAAGATGACATGCTCCTGGAAGAATTTTATGACAAAGTAATCGCTACATATGAGTATGCGGAGAATTATTATATTATTTTAATCCATGCAATGTATGATGTGCCGGGCAGATCGTCTGACAATATGGAGATGTTTGACGCATCCGATGAAGTGTATGAGTATTTGGTGTGCAGTATCTGTCCGGTTTCGTTGTCAAAGGCAGGATTAAGTTACAATGCAGAGAGCAATTGTATTCAGGATCGTATCCGGGACTGGGTGGTAGATATGCCGGACAAGGGATTTTTGTTTCCGGCTTTTAATGACAGAAGCACGGATATTCATGGAGTACTCTATTATACGAAGAAATCAGAGGATTTGCAGCCGGAGTTGATTGAGCAGCTGCTGGGAGCAAGGATGCCGATGTCAGCCAACACGCAGAAGGAGACATTTCAGATGCTGATCGAGGATACTCTGGGAGAAGACGGAGATTATGAGACGATCCGCAATATCCATGATACTTTGAATGACATGATTGAGGAACATAAAGAAGAACCGGAACCGCTGCAGTTGGATAAGACCGATGTACGCAAGGTATTTGAAAAGAGCGGCGTTTCTTCGGAAAAAATGGAGTGTTTTGATCAAAATTATGAAGAGACAGCAGGGGAAAAGACTTCTCTTCTTGCAACCAATATTACGGAGACAAAAAAGTTTCAGATTGAAACGCCGGATATTGTGATTAAAGTCAATCCGGAACGGGCGGATCTGATCGAAACGAGAGTGATAGATGGAAGGCAGTGTCTGGTCATTGCTGTAGATGATCATATTGAAGTTAATGGAGTAAATGTAAGGACTCTGAAGCGCAAAAAAAGCACAGAAGAAGAGGAATAAAATAGAACATAACGGGATTTTTATCTGGCGGTCTCAGATGTTGATCAGAGACTGCTTTTTTACGAAATGAAAATAATTAAATATCTAACTAGTTTATTGGCATAAATATTAAAAAAATGTGAAAAATTATATTAATGCTTGATTTTTTTGGAAGATAATACTAATATATCGATTAGATATCTAACTAATTAAAAAGGAGGTATAGCAATGCGCTGTGATCTGGATAAGGTTCCAAGTGTCGGACTCTTTGGGATGGTGGTTCATCAGGGCGGACTGCGGGCACAGAAGATGTTTGACAAGTATGGGCTGAATAAGAGTCAGGCAGGCATCCTGTTTATGCTGCATCATGAGGAAGCTGTTTCTCAAAAGCCTCTTTCTCAGAAGGAGCTGGCAAAAAAGCTGAATGTGACGGCGCCGTCTATTACATCTGCGATTCAGAAGATGGAGAAGGCTGGATTTATCAAACGACAGCCGGACGAAAAGGATCAAAGGATCATGCGTCTGTATCTGGATGAAAAGGGAAAGGCTTGCATTGAACATGTAAAGGAAGTAGCCATGCAGATGGATGAAATCATGTTCCGAGGCATCAGTCAGGAAGAGAAGCTTCTTTTGCGAAGAATTATGATTCAGATTTTTGACAACTTAAAAGAAGAACCAAGGTTTCATACATCAGGAGAAAGTAAAACAGAGAGATAAGGCAGGAAAGGAGAGCGTATGAAAAATTTATTTAAGTATATTCTGCATTACTGGCAGGCGGTGATCGCAATCGTGGCGATTTTGATCGTACAGGCATATTGCGATCTGTCGCTTCCGGCATATACGTCGGATATTGTCAATGTCGGAATCCTACAGGGCGGAATTGAAGACAAGGCACCAACAGCAATTTCAGAAGAAGAATGGAATAAGCTAATGCTGTTTGTGTCAGAGAATGATTTACAGACCGTGAAGGATGCTTATCAAAAAAAATGAGGATTCTTATGACAAACCGGCATTTGTGCTCAAGGAAGCTGTGAAAGAAAATGAGACAGAGCTTAAAGAAGTGGAAGACGCATTGGCGCTTCCAATGATGATCACTTCCGGATTTGAGTCCGGAAGCGAGAAGACGCAGGAAGCGGAAGAGATGTTAAAACAACAGATTCCGAAAGAAATGCTGACAGAAGATACGACAGTATTTGATATTTTGCAGATGCTGCCGTCAGAAGCAAGGGAGGAGCTGACGAAGGAACTTCAGAAAGAAATGAAGGATATGCCGGATATGATCCTGGAGCAGGCAGCGATGAGTTATGCAAAAGGGGTTTACAAGGATCTGGGAATTGATGTGGAGGGACTACAGTATCACTACCTCTTTGCTACAGGAGGAAAAATGATCGCATTGGCACTTCTTGGAATGGCAGCAAGTATTCTGGTCTGTTATCTGGCAGCCAGAGTGGGTGCCAGAGTGGGACGCGATATCAGAGGAAATGTGTTCCGAAAGGTGGTCGGATTTTCCAACAATGAATTTGACCATTTTTCTACCGCATCCCTGATTACCAGAAGCACGAATGATATTCAGCAGGTACAGGTACTGTCAGTGATGATTTTGCGGATGGTTCTGTATGCACCGATTTTGGCTATCGGAGGAGTGTATCAGGTATTTCAGACGAATGTTTCTATGTCCTGGATCATTGCATTTGCGGTTGGTCTGATTGCATGTGTGGTATTGGTGCTGTTTGTAGTTGCAATGCCAAAGTTTAAGATTTTACAGAAATTAGTCGATAAGCTGAATCTGGTGACAAGGGAGATTCTGACAGGACTTCCGGTGATTCGGGCATTCAGTACGGAAAAGTATGAGGAAAAACGATTTGATGCGGCAAATATTGATCTGACGAAGACCAGTCTGTTTGTCAATCGTGCGATGACGTTTATGATGCCTACCATGATGTTCATCATGAATGGAATTTCTGTGCTGATCGTATGGAATGGAGCACATGGAATCAGTGACGGCCAGATGCAGGTTGGAGATATGATGGCATTTATTCAGTACACGATGCAGATTATCATGGGATTCTTGATGATCTGTATGATCTCGATCATGCTTCCAAGAGCAGCGGTATCTGCAGATCGTATTGAAGAGATCTTGACAAGCAAATCTGTAATTGAGGATCCGAAAGAAGCCGCAGAGTTCCAGAAATCGGAAAAAGGTGTCCTGAAATTTGAACATGTATCCTTTCGATATCAGGGAGCGGACGAAGATGTGCTTCACGATATCCATTTTACAGCAAAGCCGGGAGAGACTACAGCGATCATTGGAAGTACCGGAAGCGGAAAATCTACGCTGGTTAATCTGATCCCGAGATTTTACGATGTGACAGAAGGATCGATCACTCTGGATGGTGTGGATGTCCGGGAAGTATCCCAGCATATGCTGAGAGATAAGATCGGATATGTTCCACAGAAGGGAGTTCTGTTTTCCGGAGATATTGCTTCTAATATTTTATTCGGAAATCCGGATGGTGGCGAAGCTGTGATGAAGGAAGCTGCACAAATCGCACAGGCGGAAGAGTTTATTGAAGCAAAATCGGAGAAATATCACAGTCACATTGCACAGGGCGGTTCCAACGTATCTGGCGGACAGAAACAGAGATTGTCCATTGCAAGAGCGATCGCGAAACATCCAGAGCTGTTTATCTTTGATGACAGTTTCTCGGCGCTGGATTATAAAACAGATGTTATCTTGAGAAGAGCATTGAAAGAAAAGACAAAAGACAGTACGGTTTTGATAGTGGCGCAGCGAATCAGTACGATCCTGCATGCAGATCAGATCATTGTGCTGGACGAGGGACGAGTTGCCGGAATCGGAACACACAGCGAACTTCTGGAAAATTGTGAGGTATACCGCCAGATCGCGGCTTCACAGCTTTCGGAGGCAGAATTGAATCTCAGTGGGAAGGAGGCGGGAGCAAATGCCTAGACATGGACATATGGGTCCGCAAGGAGCGGATGAAAAAGCAAAGGATTTAAAGGGAACACTTAAGAAATTGCTTCATTATATGAGTGTATTCAAGGTGCAGATGCTGTTGATCGTGATCTTTGCAGTCTGCGGAACAACATTTACGATTATCGGACCAAAGATTCTTGGAAAAGCAACAACGGAAATTGCCAACGGTCTGATGAGCAAAGTATCCGGCGGAAGCGGGATGGACTTTGAAAAGATTGGACAGATCCTGCTGCTGACACTTGCATTATATCTGGTCAGCACATTGTGCTCGTTTATTCAGGGATATCTGATGACGGGGGTTTCTCAGAAAACAACATACCGTTTGCGAAAAGAAATCTCAGAGAAGATCAATCGTATGCCGATGAACTATTTTGATACAAAACCAGTCGGAGAAGTGTTATCCAAGAGATGACCCAATGATTGGTTGAATACAACTGGGGACAGAGTCTGAAACCAGTGTGCGACACAGATGATTCAATCCGTGACAACGCTGATTGGGGTGCTGATCATGATGCTTACGATCAGTCCTTTGATGACACTTGTGACACTGATTATTCTCCCGATTTCCATGCTGCTGATCGGATTTGTCATGAAGCATTCTCAGGAAAATATTTCCGCGGACAGCAGGAGTATCTGGGAAATGTGAATGGACAGGTGGAAGAAGTTTACAGTGGTCACAGTATTATCAAGGCTTTTAATAAAGAAGAAATGTAATTGATGAGTTTGATGCAACCAATGACAAATTGTATGACTCTGCATGGAAATCGCAGTTCTTTTCAGGAATGATGATGCCGATCATGCAGTTTATCGGAAATCTTGGCTATGTAGTCGTTGCGATTCTGGGAGGATTTCTGACGATCAAGAAAACGATTGAAGTGGGAGATATTCAGTCTTTCATTCAATATGTCAGAAGTTTTACACAGCCGATCCAGCAGATCGCACAGGTTGCAAACATGCTGCAGATGACAGCTGCGGCGTCCGAGAGAGTGTTTGAATTTCTGGAGGAAGAAGAGGAAGATCAGACTGTGGAGCATCCGGTATCGGTAGAAAATCTGGAAGGAAATGTAAGCTTTGATCATGTTCATTTTGGATACAATGCGGATAGGATCATTGTCAATGACTTCTCAGCAGAAGTAAAAGAGGGGCAGAAAATTGCAATTGTAGGACCGACCGGAGCAGGAAAGACAACGATGATCAAGCTTCTGATGCGATTCTACGATGTAAACAGCGGTGCGATCAAGATTGACGGACATGACGTCAGGGATTTCAACAGAAGTGAACTGCGTGAAATGTTCGGAATGGTGCTGCAGGATACCTGGCTGTTCAATGGAAGTATTTGGGACAACATCAAATACGGAAAACTGGATGCAACGGATGAAGAAGTGATCCAGGCAGCCAAGGCAGCTCATGTGCATCAGTTTGTGAAGACACTGCCGGGCGGATATGATATGGAACTGAATGAAGAAGCAAACAATGTGTCTCAGGGTCAGAAACAGCTGTTGACGATCGCGAGGGCAATTCTGGCAGATCCGAAGATCCTGATTCTGGATGAGGCGACAAGTTCTGTAGATACAAGGACAGAGGTATTGATCCAGAAAGCCATGGATAACCTGATGAAGGGACGTACCAGCTTTGTGATTGCTCATCGTCTGTCAACGATTCGGGATGCAGATATGATCCTTGTTATGAAAGACGGAGATATCGTAGAGCAGGGAAATCACGAAGAACTTCTGGCAAAAGGCGGATTCTATGCGGATCTGTATAACTCACAGTTTGAGAAAACAACGGAAGTGGCATAATATAAGAACCGGCAGGAGAGGAGACTTTCCTGTCGGTTTTGTGTTTCGTGAAAAAATATGTTATACTAAAAAATATGACAAAAAAGGGGGCAAAAGAGTATGCCGTTGACACATTTTGATGCGGAGGGAAAAGCCCGCATGGTAGACGTGACAGAGAAAAAAGAGACGGTAAGAGAAGCAACAGCAACCGGAAAGATCAAAGTCAGCCGGGACGTGTATGATGCGATTGAAGCCGGAACGGTCGGAAAAGGCGATGTGCTTTCTGTGGCGACCACAGCCGGGATCATGGGTGTGAAACGGACGGCGGATCTGATTCCGATGTGTCATATCCTGCCGATCACGAACTGTAAGATCCGTTTTGAAAAGGATCCAAAAAATCTGGAGATCACCTGTTTTTTGTACGGTAAAAGTGACCGGAAAGACCGGAGTGGAGATGGAGGCGCTGACAGGTGTCAGTGTGGCGCTCCTGACGATTTATGATATGTGTAAGGCTCTGGATAAATTTATGGAAATACAGGATATTTATCTTTGTAAAAAGACTGGAGGAAAGAGTGGAGAGATCGTAAATCCGAGAATGGAAGACAGAGGAGAAGAGGGAAGATGAAGGCAGCAGTTGTGACATTGAGCGACAGGGGATTTCGAAACGAACGGGAAGATAAAAGCGGAGAGCTGGTACAGATGATGTTGAAAGAAGCCGGATATGAAGTGGCGGAATACAGGTTACTTCCGGATGAGCAGGCGCAGATTGAGACGGTATTAAAAGAGTTGAGTGATGAGAAAGAGATGGATCTGATCCTCACGACAGGAGGAACCGGGTTTTCGCAAAGAGACTGTACACCGGAAGCAACGCTGAATGTAGCTACCAGAAATGCGCCGGGGATTGCAGAAGCAATGCGGTATGCGTCACTGGCTATTACCCCCAGAGCGATGTTGAGCCGCGGGGCATCGGTGATTCGAAATCAGACACTGATCATTAACCTTCCGGGCAGTCCGAAAGCGGTGAAAGAAAATCTGGAGTATATTTTGCCTACACTGTCACATGGACTGGAAATTTTAAAAGGAGTGACAGGAGAATGCGGGATCAGTTTGAAAGAAACATAAATTATATGAGAGTATCCGTCACGGACTTGTGCAATCTGCGTTGTGTGTATTGCATGCCGAAAGAGGGAATCAGACAGATTTCTCACGATGAGATCCTTACGTTTGATGAGATCGCAAGGGTGTGCCGGATCGGGGCAGAACTTGGGATTTCCAGGATCAAGCTGACAGGCGGCGAACCGCTGGTGCGAAAGGGGATTGAAGACCTTGCAGAGATGATCTGCCGGATTCCGGGAATCGAGCAGGTGACGCTGACGACAAACGGAATCCTGTTAAAAGACAAATTGCCTGCACTCAAAAAGGCTGGAATTTCTGCGGTTAACATCAGTCTCGATACGATGGACAGAGCGCAGTACCAGGAATTGACAGGAAAGGACTGTTTGTTGCAGGTAATGGAAGGCATTCGGGCGGCACTGGAGCAGGGGATGCGTGTGAAAATAAACTGCGTGGCGCTAAATGAATGTAATGAGTTTCAGTGGGGAAAGCTTGCAGCATTGGCAAAAGAGTATCCGCTGGATGTGCGTTTTATTGAAATGATGCCGATTGGTCTTGGAAAAGCTTATCAGGGAAGTATGCAGGAAGTGATACAGAAGAACCTGGAAAATATATATGGTGCAGCAAAGCCGGATTCAGGGGCAGTGCGTGGAAATGGTCCGGCAGTATACTGGGAGTTTCCTGGGTTTCAGGGAAAGATTGGATTTATCAGTGCGATCTCCCATAAGTTCTGCAAAGACTGCAACCGGATTCGGATGACGGCTGAAGGTTTTGTGAAGCCCTGTCTGCAGTTCGCACAGGGAGTGGATATGAGATCCCTTTTAAGAGGGCAGACGGATGATGAAGAACTGAAGCAGGTATTCGAGCAGTTGATTTATGAAAAGCCGCGCTGCCATCAGTTTGAAACAGAAAAAGCGGACGAAAGTCTCGAACAGCGCGAGATGTCAAAAATCGGAGGATAGGTTGAAATGGGAATTGTAAGAGCAGTGTGTACGAGCCCGGCAAAGGGAACGCAGAAGACGAACGTGAAAAGTGCGGAATTTATAGAAGATTTTGGAATCAAAGAGGATGCCCATGCGGGAAAGTGGCATCGTCAGATCAGTCTTCTTTCCTATGAAAAGATCGAGGCGTTTCGGGCAAGAGGAGCAGAGGTTGCAGATGGTGCATTTGGAGAAAATCTGGTGGTAGAGGGATTTGACTTTAAAAATCTTCCGGTGGGAACCAGGTTTCAGTGCAACGAAGTTATTTTAGAGATGACACAGATTGGAAAGGAATGTCATCACGGATGTGAGATTTTTCAGAAGATGGGAGACTGCATCATGCCAAGAGAAGGTGTATTTGCAAGGGTCATTCACGGCGGACGGATTTCCTGCGGGGATGAGATGTACATTTTGGGTCAAGGTGAGCAGTAACCATTTCGATATGAAGTGAGAGAAGATTCTCTTGCAGAAATAAAGGAAACGTAATATAGTGTAAAAAGCAAAAGTAAACGGAGGAACAAACATGAAATGGAATAAATTTCGTCTGACAACAACAACAGAGGCAGAGGATATTGTCAGCAGTATGCTTATGGATCTGGGAATCCAGGGGGTCGAGATTGAAGATAAAGTTCCGCTGACACAGTCGGATAAAGAGCAGATGTTCGTTGATATCCTGCCGGAGACAGAGGCAGATGACGGTGTGGCATACCTGAGTTTTTATCTGGAGGAGGATGAAGATAAAGAGAAGGTACTTGCTGATGTGCGTGCAGAATTACAAGATATGGCATCCTATTTGAACGTGGGGGCGTGTACGATCGAAGAGTCTCAGACAGAGGATGTGGACTGGGTAAATAACTGGAAGCAGTATTTTCATCAGTTCTATGTGGATGACATTCTGATCATCCCATCCTGGGAGGAAGTAAAGCCGGAAGACAGTGATAAAATGGTGATCCATATCGATCCGGGGACTGCATTCGGAACAGGAATGCATGAGACAACCCAGCTTTGTATCCGGCAGATCCGCAAATATACAACGCCGGAGACAACAATCCTTGATGTGGGATGCGGAAGCGGTATTCTGGGAATGCTGGCTTTGAAATTCGGCGCAAAATATTCCGTTGGAACAGATCTGGATCCATGTGCGATCGAGGCAACTTATGAGAACATGGAAGTCAACGGAATCAGTAAAGAGATGTACGAAGTGATGATCGGAAATATCATTGATGACAAAGACGTGCAGGACAAAGTTGGTTATGGAAAATATGACATTGTCGTTGCAAATATTCTGGCAGATGTTTTGGTCGCACTGACACCGGTGATCGTGGATCAGCTCAAAGACGGTGGAATCTACATCACCAGCGGAATTATTGATGACAAAGAAGAGACAGTGGTAGAGGCAGTTAAAGCAGCAGGTCTGGAAGTCCTGGAAGTGACGTATCAGGGTGAGTGGGTTTCTGTGACAGCAAGAAAGAACGGATAAGGAAGGATTAAGATCCATGCAGAATTTTTTTGTATATGACTCTCAGGTGCAGGGGGAAAACATTTATATAGAGGGAACCGATGTAAACCACATCGTACATGTTCTTCGTATGAAGGTTGGAGAGGAAGTCAGTGTACACGATGATGTGAACCGGAAATACCTGTGCCGGATCGAGAAACTGCTGGAAGAAAGAGTGGTGCTTTCTATTGTGGAGCAGCAGGAATCGGACACGGAACTTTCCTGCCCGATCTATCTGTTCCAGGGTCTTCCAAAGGGAGATAAGATGGAATGGATCATTCAGAAGTGTGTAGAGCTTGGCGTACATGCAATCGTGCCGGTCGCGACGAAGCGGGCGGTTGTAAAGCTGGACGAGAAGAAAGCGCAGAAAAAAGTGAACAGATGGAATGCCATCGCAGAGAGTGCGGCGAAGCAGTCCGGAAGAGGGATCGTTCCGGAAGTACTTCCGGTGATGAAATGGAAGGAGGCGCTGGAATACGCGCGTCAGCTGGATGTTAAGATGATCCCTTATGAGAAGGCAGCAGGGATAAACGCGACAAAGCAGCTGATCGGTTCTGTTTCTTTTGGACAGTCAGTCGGGATTTTTATCGGTCCGGAAGGCGGCTTTGAAGAGGCAGAAGTGGAAGCTGCAAAAGCGATGGGAGCAGTCCCGGTGACTCTGGGAAAAAGGATCTTACGAACAGAGACGGCCGGAATGACGATCCTGTCAATTCTGATGTATCATCTGGAAAGAGAGTAACATAGTTTAATATTGAGAAGAAGTGAAAAGGAAGGTATCATGGAAGTATATTTGGACAATTCGGCGACTACCAGATGTTACACAGAGGTGGGAGAACTGGTATATAAAGTGATGTGTCAGGACTATGGAAATCCGTCTTCCATGCACCGTAAAGGTGTGGATGCGGAGCATTATATCAAGGATGCAAAAGAAATTCTGGCAAAAATTCTGAAGGTCAATGCAAAAGAAATTTATTTTACGTCCGGCGGTACAGAAAGTGACAATCTGGCGATCATTGGAACAGCAAAAGCAAACAAAAGAAGAGGAAATCATCTGATCACATCATCTATTGAGCATCCGGCGATTTTGAATACGATGCGTTATCTGGAAGAGGAAGAAGGCTTTCGTGTGACCTATCTTCCGGTGGACAGCATGGGACGCATCAAGCTGGAAGCTCTGAAAGAGGCGTTGTGTGACGAGACAATTCTGGTTTCCGTCATGTATGTGAATAACGAAGTAGGAGCAGTGCAGCCGATCGATGAAGCTGTCCGGATCGTGAAGGAATATAATCCGGATATTCTGTTCCATTCGGATGCCGTACAGGGATTCGGAAAGTATAAGATTTATCCGAAGCGTCAGAAGATCGATCTGCTGACAGGAAGCGGACATAAGATCCACGGACCGAAAGGAACTGGATTTTTATATGTCAGTGAGAAAGTTAAGATCAAACCAATCGTGTTTGGCGGAGAACAGCAGAAAAATGTCCGTTCCGGTACAGAGAACGTTCCGGGGATTGCAGGACTCGGGTTAGCGGCAAAGATGATCTACCATGATCTGGATATGAAGACTGCACTGATGCGGGAACTCAAAGAGTATTTTATTGAAGGAATCGCGAAGATTGAAAATACAACCGTTCACGGGATGACCGATGAAAACAGTGCACCGCATATCATCAGTGTGGGATTTGCAGGGATTCGAAGTGAAGTGCTTCTGCATACGCTGGAAGAGAAAGGAATTTACGTATCCTCAGGTTCTGCATGTGCGTCCAACCATCCGGCAATCAGCGGGGTGTTAAAGGGCATCGGAGCCGGAAAAGAGTATCTGGATGCGACGATCCGTTTCAGCATGTCTGAATTTACAACCAGAGAAGAAATTGACTATACATTGGAAACGCTATATAATTGTGTACCGATGCTGAGAAGATATACAAGACATTGATGCTTGATAAAGAGTCCAAAAGAAAAGGATAAATAAAGGAGAATATCATGAGATTTCATTCATTTTTGATTAAATACGGAGAAATCGGGATCAAAGGAAAGAACCGGTATCTGTTTGAAGACGCTCTGGTGCGTCAGATCCGTTTTGCATTGAAGGATGTGGACGGAGAATTTAATGTACACAAAGCACAGGGGAGAGTGTATGTGGACTGTGAAGGCGAATACGATTACGAAGAGACTGTGGAAAGTTTGAAACGAGTGTTTGGTATCGTAGGAATCTGCCCGGTTGTGCGTCTGCAGGACAATGGATTTGAACAGCTGAAAAAAGATGTGGAAAAATATATCGGAGAAGTGTACCCTGAGAAAAACCAGACATTTAAGATTGAAGCAAGAAGAAGCAGAAAGTCTTATCCGTTGAATTCTATGGAATTGAACTGTGAGTTGGGCGGTGTGATCCTGGATGCGTACCCGGAGATGAAAGTAGACGTACACAATCCGCAGATTCGTCTGAATGTGGAAGTACGGGAAGAGATTTATCTGTACTCAGAGATTATTCCGGGGCCGGGCGGAATGCCGGTAGGAACTAACGGAAGTGCCATGCTCCTGCTCTCCGGTGGTATCGACAGCCCGGTTGCCGGATATATGATCGCAAAACGCGGTGTCGCTCTGGAAGCAACGTATTTCCATGCACCACCGTATACGAGTGAACGTGCAAAAGAAAAAGTGGTGGATCTGGCAAGACTGGTTTCCAGGTATTCCGGCCCGATCAAGCTCAACGTAGTCAACTTTACAGACATTCAGCTGTATATCTATGAGAAGTGTCCGCATGAAGAACTGACGATTATTATGCGAAGATACATGATGAAGATCGCAGAGCATTTTGCAAAACAGGATGGCTGCCTGGGACTGATCACCGGAGAAAGTATCGGACAGGTTGCGAGCCAGACGATGCAGAGCCTTATGGCAACCAATGCGGCATGTACGCTTCCGGTCTACCGTCCGCTGATCGGATTTGATAAAAAGGAAATTGTGGATATTTCTGAAAAGATTGATACGTACGAGACATCGATCCAGCCGTATGAAGACTGCTGTACGATTTTTGTTGCCAAGCATCCGGTGACAAAACCGAATCTGGAGCGTATTGAGAAATCCGAGAGAAATCTGGATGAGAAGATTGATGAGCTGATGCAGACAGCAATCGATACGGTTGAAACGATCATGGTAAAATAGGACAATAAAAAGGCTGCCTCATAAAGAGACAGCCTAAAAATAAATGATTCCATTATTTGATGATGTAAGAATCCAGTGCAGCTAAGATGTCATCCAGATTAGAATCAGCGTGAATATTCAGATCGATCGGTTTAGAAAGATCCAAACTGAAAATTCCCATAATTGATTTGGCATCTATCACATATCTTCCGGACACTAAATCAAAATCGTTGTCATATTTTGTGATTTCGTTTACAAATGATTTTACTTTGTCGATTGAGTTTAAAGAAATCTGTACTGTTTTCATTATAAAAGTCCCTCCTTGATATACAATGCTTCGAGTATCTGTACTCTAGGTATATTCTACGAGAAGTAACTGCAAAAGTCAAGGAACAAACAGGAAAAACAAGGAAAACCAGGAGAATATTTTTATGAAAAAAGTCGCGTTACACAATCTGGGATGTAAGGTAAATGCATATGAGACAGAAGCCATGCAGGAAATGCTGGAACATGCCGGATATGAGATCGTTCCGTTTCAGGAAGGAGCGGACATTTATGTGATCAATACATGCACAGTGACCAATATTGCGGACCGCAAATCAAGACAGATGCTGCATCGGGCAAGAAAGATGAATCCGGATGCTGTTGTGGTCGCAGCCGGCTGTTATGTGCAGGCACAGGCTGAAAAGCAGGTGATCGATCCATGTATTGATATTGTACTCGGAAACAATAAAAAGCAGGATCTTCTGACAGCGCTGCAGGCATATGAAGAAGCACACGGTGATTTGCGGGAAGTGATCGATATCAATCATACAAAAGAATATGAGAATCTGCATCTGACAAAACAGGGGGAGCATACGAGAGCATATATCAAGGTGCAGGATGGCTGCAACCAGTTTTGTTCTTACTGTATTATCCCGTATGCGAGAGGAAGAGTCAGAAGCAGGGCAAAAGAAGATGTAGTAGCAGAAGTGACAGATCTGGCGAAAAACGGATACCAGGAAGTCGTGCTGACGGGAATTCATCTGAGCTCCTATGGCATTGATTTTGAAAATGAAGACAATCTGCTCAGTCTGATTCGTGCAGTGCATGAGATTGAAGGAATCAAAAGGATTCGTCTGGGATCTCTGGAACCAAGGATCATCACAGAAGAGTTTGTACAGGCGATCGCAGCGCTTCCGAAGATGTGCCCGCACTTCCATCTGTCATTGCAGAGTGGCTGCAATGAAACCTTAAAGAGGATGAACCGCAGATATACAAGTGAAGAGTTTTATGAAAAGTGTGAGATATTAAGAAAGTATTTTGAAAAACCGGCGCTGACAACAGATGTGATCGTGGGATTTCCGCAGGAAACAGAGGAAGAATTTGAAACAACGTATGAATTTCTGAAAAAGATCTGCTTCTATGAGACTCATATTTTCAAATATTCCAAACGAGAAGGCACGAAAGCGGCAGTGATGCAGGGACAGATCCCGGAGCAGATCAAGGCAAAAAGAAGCGCCAGACTGATCGAACTGGGGGAGAAAAACCGCAGAGCATATGAAGAATCGTTCCTTGGAAAAACAGTGGAAGTGCTGGTGGAAGAAAAATCGGATGTGAACGGAAAAGAAATGTGGACAGGGCACACAAAAGAGTATATGAAAATTGCACTAGAGTCAGAGAAAAATCTTCAGAATTGTATTCTAAACGTGCAAATTAAAGATGGCCGGGAAATTATTCATTGAATTTTAAAATAGATTATATTAGAATGATAAGTAGGATACTAACGCAATTATGCTGATTCCGGGGAATCAGATCTGCGCGTGAATAAAAGAAAAATGGAGGAGATACGATGAGCGATTTGAGTAATACACAGTTCTTTCAGGTAGAACCGGGACCACAGATTTCTGCAAAAGATATTCTGGAAATCGTGTATAAGGCACTGAAAGAAAAAGGATACAACCCGGTTAACCAGATCGTGGGATACATTATGTCAGGAGATCCTACTTACATTACCAGCTATAATGGAGCAAGAAGCCTGATTATGAAGGTGGAAAGGGATGAATTGGTCGAAGAACTGTTAAAAGCGTATATCGAGCATAATTCATGGGAATAATCGACTATGCGGATCATGGGACTGGATTATGGCACGAAGACTGTAGGGGTTGCGATCAGCGATGCTCTTGGTCTGACTGCGCAGGGGATAGAGACCATTCAGAGAAAAGAGGAAAACAAGCTGCGCCGTACACTCGCCCGGATTGAAGAGCTGGTAAGGGAATATGAAGTGGATACGATCGTGCTTGGTTTTCCAAAGCATATGAATAACGATGTGGGTGAACGTGCAAAAAAGTCTCTGGAATTCAAAGAGATGCTGGTGCGCAGGACAGGACTTGATGTGGTGATGTGGGACGAGCGGCTTACTACCGTGGAGGCAGAGCGTACATTGATCGAGAGTCAGGTGCGGCGCGAGAACAGAAAGCAGTATATTGACAAGATCGCAGCTGTTTTTATCCTGCAGGGATATCTGGATTCGATTTATTTGAAAAAGAAAGCCGAAGAGGAAAACTAGAAGCTGCCCACAGGAGGAAGAACGCATGGAAAAGATTAAATTTTGTTTTGACGAGTCGGGAGACAGCGTTGAATTTTTTGTACTGGAACAGACAAAGATCAACGGGGCATCCTATATTCTTGTGACAGATTCACAGGAGGATGACGCGGAGTGTCTGATCTTAAAAGAAGGTGAATCTCAGGACGCGAAAGAGAGTGTCTATGAGATCGTAGAGGACGACGTAGAATTACAGGCGGTTTCCAAAGTATTTGAGGAACTGCTGGAAGATGTAGAGATTGAAATGTAACTTAGAATATTACTTTACCGCAGGGGACGTGGAGGATGACAGTAGAACAGGAAAAAGTACAGGGGATGCTCAAGGAAAAGCTCAGAGAAAAAGGCTGGAAAGTGACCAGACAGAGACTTTCTATTTTGCAGACCCTGGCAGAACATAAAGGGCAGCATCTGGCGGCGGAAGACATTTTTGAGCTGATGAAGGATGAATATCCGGAAATGGGGCTTGCGACCGTGTACCGTACGCTGCAGCTTTTGTATGAGATTCAGCTGATCGACCGGATTCATTTCAATGATGGATGTATCCGGTATGAGATCGGTCATATATTTGACGGAGACTCCAAACACAGTCATCATCATCTGATCTGCAGAACATGTGGGCGTGTGATGCCGTTTGAAGATGATTTTCTGGAGGATCTGGAGGCACAGATCGAAGCCGATACCGGTTTTCATGTGTTGGATCATGAACTGAAATTTTATGGTCAGTGTAAGGAATGTGCCGAAGCTTCCATGCGGAAAGAGAATACATAAAAAACTCATGGAGGTGTATATTTTTGAAAAAAGAAAATCGTGGAAAATTAAAAATCATTCCTTTGGGAGGTCTTGAGCAGATCGGTATGAATATTACTGCTTTCGAATATGAAGACAGTATCATTGTGGTAGACTGCGGGCTTGCATTCCCGGAGGATGACATGCTCGGAATCGATCTGGTCATTCCGGATGTGACTTATCTGAAGGATAATATATCCAAAGTAAAAGGATTTGTGATCACCCATGGTCATGAAGATCATATCGGAGCTTTGCCGTATGTACTTAAGGAGATCAATCTTCCAATCTATACTACAAAGCTGACAATGGGAATCATCGAGAACAAGTTAAAAGAGCATAATCTGCTCCGTACGACAAAGAGAAAAGTGGTGCGTCATGGACAGTCCATCAATCTTGGACAGTTCCGAATTGAATTTATCAAGACGAACCACAGTATTCAGGATGCTTCCGCACTGGCGATCTATTCACCGGCAGGAACTGTTGTGCATACCGGAGACTTCAAGGTGGATTATACACCGGTATTCGGAGATGCCATTGATCTGCAGCGTTTTGCGGAGATCGGAAAGAAAGGTGTGCTGGCTCTGATGTCAGACAGCACGAATGCAGAGCGGAAAGGATTTACCCAGTCAGAGCGTACGGTGGGAATTACGTTTGATCATATTTTTGCAGAGCATCAGAACACAAGAATCATCATCGCGACATTTGCATCGAACGTAGACCGCGTGCAGCAGATTATCAACTCTGCATATAAGTACGGAAGAAAAGTTGTGGTAGAAGGACGCAGCATGGTAAATATCATCACGACAGCATCTGAGCTTGGGTATCTGAATGTGCCGGAGAATACACTGATCGAGATCGATCAGTTGAAGAACTATCCACCGGAGAAGACCGTTCTGATCACAACAGGAAGCCAGGGAGAATCCATGGCTGCACTTTCCAGAATGGCAGGGGATGTACACCGTAAAGTGACGATTCAGCCGAATGACACGATCATTTTCAGTTCGAATCCGATTCCTGGAAATGAGAAGGCAGTATCCCGTGTGATCAATGAGCTTTCTGCAAAGGGTGCGAACGTGATATTCCAGGATGCGCATGTTTCCGGACATGCCTGTCAGGAAGAGTTAAAGCTGATCTATTCGCTGGTAAAACCAAAGTATGCCATTCCGGTGCATGGTGAGTACCGCCACTTAAAAGCAAATGCGGAGATCGCGCAGTCTCTGGGAATTCCGAAAGAGAATATCTTTATCATCCAGAGCGGAGATGTGATCGAGCTGAGTGATGCAGAAGCAAAAATAGTGGATAAAGTCCATACAGGAGCGATTCTGGTAGATGGTCTGGGTGTCGGTGATGTCGGAAATATCGTATTGCGAGACAGACAGCATCTGGCAGAGGACGGAATTCTGATCGTTGTTCTGACACTGGAAAAAGGCAGCAACAATCTGCTGGCAGGACCGGATATCGTATCCAGAGGATTTGTCTATGTAAGAGAATCCGAAGGACTGATGGAAGAAGCCAGAAAGGTTGTGACAGACAGTCTGGATAAATGTCTTTCCGGAAGACATGCGGACTGGAATAAGATCAAGATGACGATCCGTGACACAATGAACGATTTTATCTGGAAGAAGACAAAGAGAAGACCAATGGTCATTCCGATTATTATGGATGTGTAAGATATGATAGTAGATGAACGTATCGTGACATTCATCAATTCCTTAGAGACAGAGAACAGTGAAATACTCGAAGCAGTGGAACAGGAAGCTCTGAGCACATATGTGCCGATCATACGAAAAGAAATGCAGAGTTTCCTGAAAGTGCTTCTGATGATACAAAAACCTATGTGCATCCTGGAAGTAGGGACCGCAGTAGGTTTCTCTGCGTTATTGATGAGTGAAGCGGCACCAGAAGGGTGCAGGATCACAACAATTGAAAATTACGAAAAGAGAATTCCGATCGCCAGGGAGAATTTCAGACGGGCAGGGAAAGAAGAGCAGATCACGCTCATAGAGGGAGATGCTATGGATGTGCTGAAAACACTGGAGGGCAGCTTTGATTTTATTTTTATGGATGCTGCAAAGGGACAGTATATCCGGTATATGCCCCAGGTGCTGCGTTTGCTTCGTCCGGGAGGAACTCTTGTGACAGACAACGTACTGCAGGATGGGGATATCGTTGAATCCCGGTTTGCAGTGGAACGGAGAAACCGTACGATCCATTCCAGAATGCGGGAGTATCTGTACGAATTAAAACACCATGAACTGCTGACAACGTCCATTATTCCACTTGGGGATGGAGTGGCGGTCAGCGTGAAGAAACAGGAAGGAGAATAAAATGGCAAGACATCCTGAACTTTTGATACCGGCAAGCAGCCTGGAAGTATTAAAGACAGCAGTCATTTTTGGAGCAGATGCGGTTTATATCGGAGGAGAGGCATTTGGACTCCGTGCAAAAGCGAAGAACTTTTCCATGGAGGACATGAAAGAAGGAATCGCATTTGCGCATGAACATGATGTGAAAGTGTATGTAACAGCCAATATCCTGGCACACAATGAGGATCTGCCGGGAGTGCGTAAATATTTTGAGGAACTCAAGGAAATCAAGCCGGATGCTCTGATTATTGCGGATCCGGGAGTGTTTGAGATCGCAAAAGAAGTGTGTCCTGAGATTGAGAGACATATCAGTACTCAGGCAAACAATACAAACTATGGAACCTATAATTTCTGGTATAAACAAGGCGCGAGCCGCGTGGTTTCCGCCAGAGAGCTGTCTCTGGAAGAAATCAAAGAGCTGCGCGCGAATATTCCGGAGGATCTGGAAATCGAGACATTTGTACATGGAGCGATGTGCATTTCTTATTCCGGAAGATGCCTTCTGAGCAACTATTTCACAGGCAGAGATGCGAACAGGGGGGCATGTACCCACCCGTGCCGCTGGAAATATGCGGTTGTGGAGGAGAAGAGACCGGGAGAGTATCTGCCGGTTTATGAGAATGAAAGAGGAACTTATATTTTCAACTCCAAGGATCTGTGCATGATCCAGTATATCCCGGAGATTCTGGACGCGGGTATTGACAGTCTGAAAATCGAAGGACGCATGAAAACCGCGCTCTATGTGGCAACAGTTGCAAGAACCTACAGAAAGGCGATCGATGACTATCAGAAGGATCCGGAATTATATAAAAAGAATATGCCGTGGTATCTGGAGCAGATCTCCAATTGTACGTACCGCCAGTTTACGACAGGATTCTTCTTTGGAAAACCGGATGAGACAACACAGATCTATGACAGCAACACGTATGTGAAAGAGTATACCTATCTCGGAATTATCGGAGAGGTCAGGGACGGTCTGTGCCGGATCGAACAGCGCAACAAGTTTTCTGTGGGTGAGATCATTGAGATCATGAAGCCGAACGGGGAAAATGTGGAAGCGAAAGTAGAGCGTATCCTCAATGAAGAAGGAGAGGAGCAGGAGAGTGCTCCTCACTCAAAACAGGTGTTATATGTGGCGCTGGATCAGAAGGCGGACAAATATGATATCTTACGAAGAGCAGAAAAAGACGCGTAGCTTTTCGACCGCGCTCTTTTCTATCCGGGATACATAAGAGCGGGAGATCCCCAGTTGTTTGGCGACTTCCCTCTGCGTGTATTCCTCGCCGCCATAAAGTCCATACCGCATTTTTAAAACGAGTTTTTCCCGCTGGGAGAGCTCGTTTTCTACTTTTTCATACAGCTTCTGGATATTTTCTTTCAGGCATACCCGTTCCGGGATGTCGTCTTCATCCGTTTCGATAATATCGTATAATTTGATCTCGTTTCCTTCCCGGTCCGTACCGATGGGTTCATATAAAGAAATCTCTTTTGACGTCTTTTTCCGTGCGCGCAGATGCATCAGGATTTCGTTTTCCACACACTTGGAGGCATAGGCTGCCAGACGGTTTCCTTTGCTTGGATTAAAGGTGACAATGGCTTTGATTAAACCGATGGTTCCGATTGAGATCAGATCTTCGGGATCTTCGTCCACATACTGATATTTTTTGATCACATGTGCAACGAGCCGCAGATTCCGTTCAATCAGAATGTGTTTTGCCTGCAGGTCACCCTCAGTATATTTTTGAATATATTCTTTTTCTTCGGAAGGGGTGAGGGGATTTGGAAATGATTTCAAGACAGCACCTCAAAGCACATTTGATAACAGTGTATGTAAAGAAGGCATGATTTGTGCTTTTCCACTTGAAAAGAGGACGGGCAGAAAAAAGTAGTTGACAAACAGCGGGCAGGAGAGATATAGTAAGACTACATTCCCGGAGCGATCCGCTCTGGAGAGTATAAGATCTATTGATTCAAAAGGCCGTATCGGCCAACGTTTTCAAGTTACAAATTTATTAGAAGATCAGTTATGTGGGGACTGAACGTACCGGCTCTTGGAAAAGGAGTGTGTGATGAGTTTTTGCTCAGTATTATCTGCAGCAGTGATCGGGCTGCGGGTAGAATTTATTCATGTGGAAGCTGACGTCAGCAACGGGCTTCCGGTATTTCATATGGTGGGATACCTTTCTTCTGAAGTGAAGGAGGCAGCAGAGCGTGTGCGCACAGCAATCAGAAACAGTGGAGTTTCATTTCCAGCCAAGCGGACGATCGTCAATCTGGCGCCGGCAAATGTAAGAAAGAGAGGAGCGTCGTTTGATCTTCCCATTGCAGTGGCAGTGATGATTGCATTGGGATGTCAGATTTCAGAGGGGGTAAGGCATACGCTTTTTATAGGAGAACTGGGACTGGATGGCAGTGTGCTGGAAGTACCGGGTGTTCTGCCGATCGTTCTGGAGGCAAAAAAGGCGGGAGTGAAACGCTGCATTGTACCAGAAGCAAATGAGGCGGAAGGCGCACTTGTGAAAGGAATCGAGATCATTGGGGTAAAGCATCTTAAGCAGATTACAAAGATTCTTTCAGGAGAGAGAAAAAAGAAAAAGCAAGGAATCAAGCAAAAAGCAGACGGTAAAAAATCCGCAGCCGGATTTTTCTGAAATGCAGGGTCAGGCAGCCGTCAAGCGTGCAGCGGAGATTGCAGTGGCAGGCGGACATAATCTTCTTTTGATCGGCCCCCCGGGAAGCGGAAAGACCATGGCAGCGGAACGGATTGCCGGAATTCTGCCGCCTCTGACATTAGAAGAGAGCATGGAGATTACAAAAATATACAGTATTATGGGACTTCTTGATGAGAAAGAACCGCTAATCCAGAGCCGGCCTTTTCGCAGTGTACACCATACGGCCACAAGGGCAGCACTGGCTGGAGGCGGGATGATCCCGACGCCGGGAGAGATCACACTCGCACACGGCGGTGTTTTGTTTTTGGATGAATTGCCGGAGTTTTCGAAAAGTGTGATCGAGGTACTGAGACAGCCGCTTGAAGAGCACCAGATGCGGATTGCGAGAACACACGGAAATTATGTATTTCCGGCGGATTTTATTTTGATTGCGGCGATGAATCCATGTCCATGCGGATGCTATCCGGATATGCAGAAATGTACCTGTACGCCTGTGCAGATTCAGAATTATTTAGGAAGGATCAGTCAGCCGTTTCTGGATCGGATCGATCTGTGTGTAGAGGCGCCCCGGGTGGAATATGACTCACTGGTGGAGAAGAAAGCACAGGAATCTTCGGAAGCAATCCGGCAGAGAGTATGTGAAGTGCGAAATCTGCAGAGAATGCGTTATGGAGGAACAAAGGTAAATGCAAGACTGGACAGCCGGGAGACAGAAGAATTCTGCCGTCTGGGAGAGCCGGAAAACGAAGTGATGAAGCAGGCATTTGCTGCCTTTGGATTTACAGCACGTACTTATCATAAAGTGTTAAAGGTGGCGAGAACGATCGCAGATCTGGACGGAAGTCAGGAAATTCTAAAGCAGCATTTGTGTGAGGCAATCGGCTATCGGACGCCGGATAAGAAGTACTGGAAACGATAGGAGGAAGAACGCATGAAGTATGAATACTGGTTTGCCGGAATCCGAAATATTCCGGATCGGACAAAATAAAATTAAAAGAAAAAGCAGGGACAGCAGAAGCCATTTATTATATAGAAGAAACTGCACTCAGAAAGATGCAGCTGCTCAAGGAACAGGAAATTTGGAAGCTGCTGGAGGCGAAAAAGAAAGAGGAGCTGGACAGAAATTATGAAGCAATGAGACAAAAAGGAATCTCGGTGATCCCGTGGGGAGAAAAGGAATATCCAGGTCGTTTAAAAGAAATCTATGATCCGCCGTATGCGTTGTATGTGAAAGGAAAGCTGCCGGATAATACTGCGCGTGCGGCAGCCATTGTGGGAGCGAGAAGTTGTACTCCCTATGGAGAAAAATATGCGCTGGAATATGGGAAAAACTGGCGGAATGTGGAATTCAGGTGATCAGCGGACTTGCGCGCGGCGTAGACGGGATCGGACAGAGAGGTGCTCTGCTGGGAGGTGGAAAGACCTTTGCTGTTTTGGGGAGCGGGGTAGATGTCTGTTATCCGAAAAACCATATGGGATTATATCTGGATATCCTGGAGCAGGAAGGCGGGATCCTTTCAGAACTCCCGCCCGGCACACCGCCGCTTCCGCAGCATTTTCCGAGGCGAAACCGGATCATCAGCGCGCTGTCAGATATTGTGCTCGTTATGGAGGCAAGAGAGAGGAGTGGATCACTGATCACGGCAGATCTGGCACTGGAGCAGGGAAAGGATGTCTATGCGCTGCCGGGGCCTGTTAACAGCAGCTTAAGTCAAGGGTGTAACCGCCTGATCTTTCAGGGGGCCGGAATTCTTTTAAGCCCGGAAAATCTGCTGGATGAGATGGGCATTGCATACAGCGGGGAATGTGAAAAATCAGACAAAAATGAAAAAATGCTTGAAAGTCCTGAATATATGGTGTATAGTTGTGTCGGTCTGTATCCAAAGAGCGTGGGGCAGCTGACAGAAGAAACAAAGCTGCGCCCGGAGGAAGTTTTAAAGCTTTTAGTGTCTTTGGAATTACAGGGATATATCAGAGAAATCTCAAAAAATTATTATATAAAAGTGAAATGACGGCGTGAGGGCGCCGGATGGAGGAAATGTTTCAATGGCACATTATCTGGTAATTGTGGAGTCACCGGCGAAAGTGAAGACGATCAAAAAATTTCTTGGAAAGAACTATACAGTAGCGGCATCAAACGGGCATGTCAGAGATTTGCCGAAAAGTCAGCTCGGAATCGATGTGGAGCATGACTTTGAGCCCAAATATATTACCATTCGGGGAAAAGGGGAGATTCTCGCAAACCTGAGAAAGGAAGCCAAGAAAGCCGACAAAGTATATCTGGCAACCGACCCCGACCGTGAAGGAGAGGCAATTTCATGGCATCTTGCAGCAGCGCTGAAATTGGATGAGAAAAAAATGCGCCGTATTACATTCAACGAGATCACAAAGAATGCAGTCAAGGCGTCATTAAAAACACCAAGAGATATTGATATGGATCTGGTGGACGCACAGCAGGCAAGACGTGTTCTGGACAGAATGGTAGGATATCGGATCAGTCCGCTTTTGTGGGCAAAAGTAAAACGGGGATTGAGCGCCGGACGCGTGCAGTCTGTAGCACTCCGTATCATTGCGGACCGGGAAGAAGAAATCAATGCATTTATTCCGGAAGAATACTGGAGTCTGGATGCAATCTTAAAGGTGAAAGGAGAGAAAAGACCGCTCACTGCCAAGTTCTATGGAACCGAGAAAAAGAAGATGACGATCCATTCCAAAGAGGAGATGGATGAGATCTTACAGGCTTTGGAAAAAGAAACATACGAAGTAAAAGATATCAAAAAGGGAGAGCGTATTCGAAGAGCGCCGCTTCCGTTTACAACCAGCACTTTGCAGCAGGAGGCAGCAAAGGTGCTCAACTTCGGTACACAGAAGACGATGCGTATTGCACAGCAGCTGTATGAAGGAATTGACGTAAAGGGCAGCGGTACGATCGGTGTGATCACGTATCTGCGTACGGATTCTACCCGTATTTCAGAGGAAGCAGATGCAGCGGCGAGAGCGTACATCACAGAGAATTACGGCGCAGAGTATGCAGCAGCAGGAGAAGCAAATAAAAAGACTGAGAAGAAGATACAGGACGCGCATGAGGCAATCCGACCGACGGACATTTCCATGACACCGGCTTCGTTGAAAGAGTCTCTCTCCAGAGATCAGTTCCGTCTGTATCAGCTGATCTGGAAACGGTTTGCCGCAAGCCGGATGCAGCCTGCAAAATATGAGACCACATCTGTCAAGATTGGTGCCGGGGAATACCGTTTTACAGTGGCAACTTCAAAAGTGGCGTTTGAAGGATTTCGTACGGTTTATACAGAAGCAGATGAAGAAAAAGAAGTAAGCAATGTTCTTGTCAACGGATTGAGCATGGATTCGGAACTGACGAAAGAAGAGTTTGATACCAAACAGCATTTCACACAGCCTCCGGCACACTATACAGAGGCAACACTTGTAAAGGCACTGGAGGAGCTTGGAATCGGACGTCCGAGTACCTATGCACCAACAATCTCCACAATTCTCGGAAGACGTTATATTACCAAAGAAGCCAAGAATCTGTATATCACAGAGATCGGAGAAGTAGTCAACAATATTATGAAGCAGTCGTTTCCTAGTATTGTGGATGTCAACTTTACGGCCAACATGGAAGGGCTTCTGGATATGGTGGAAGAAGGAAAAGTGCAGTGGAAAGTTGTCGTAAGTAACTTCTATCCGGATCTGGATGAAGCAGTGAAAACTGCGGAGAAAGAATTAGAGAGCGTGAAGATCGAGGATGAAGTAACGGATGTAATCTGTGAAGAGTGTGGAAGAAACATGGTGATCAAATACGGTCCTCACGGAAAATTCCTGGCCTGTCCGGGATTTCCGGATTGCCGCAACACAAAACCGTACCTGGAGAAGATCGGTGTTGCCTGCCCGGTCTGTGGAAAAGAAGTTGTGATCCGCAAGACGAAGAAGGGAAGAAAGTATTACGGATGTGAAAATAATCCGGAATGCGATTTTATGTCATGGCAGAAACCGTCCAAAGAAAAATGTCCGGAATGTGGCGGATATATGGTGGAAAAAGGGAATAAACTGGTCTGTGCAGATGAACAGTGTGGATATGTCCGAAATTTGAAGGGAAATTAGAAGGATTTCGAATAAAAACAAGAGGAAATTGCAACAATTTCATTGAAAATTCGTGAATTGTATGATAACATGAGGGTGTCTATTGAATAGGAACGAGTTGTATATACAATTGAGTCTGGAGGAGACGGATGAGCGTACAGTTATTAGATAAGACAAGAAAAATAAATAAATTATTGCATAATAATAATTCCAGCAAAGTGGTGTTTAATGATATTTGTGCTGTCCTCACAGAGATCCTGAACTCCAATGTCCTGGTAGTCAGTAAAAAAGGAAAGATTCTCGGAGTCAGCAAAAGTGCGCATGTAGATGCAATCAATGAACTGATCGTAGAGTCTGTGGGAGCGCATATCGATGAGATGCTCAATGAGCGTCTGCTCAATGTACTTTCTACCAAAGAGAACGTGAATTTGGAGACACTTGGTTTTTCATCGGAAAAAGTGCAGGGATATCAGGCAATTATTGTTCCAATTGATATTGCGGGAGAACGCCTTGGAACACTCTTTATTTATAAGCAGAATGAGTTGTATTCCATTGATGATATCATCTTAAGTGAATATGGAACAGCAGTTGTCGGACTGGAAATGCTCCGGTCTGTGAATGAGGAGAGTGCAGAGGAGACGAGAAAGGAACATATCGTACAGTCAGCGATCAGCACACTTTCATTCTCTGAACTGGAGGCGATCATTCATATTTTTGAAGAGTTGGATGGAACAGAGGGAATTCTGGTGGCAAGCAAGATTGCAGACCGTGTAGGAATCACAAGATCCGTGATCGTCAATGCACTTCGAAAATTTGAGAGTGCCGGAGTGATCGAATCCCGTTCCTCCGGGATGAAGGGAACATACATTAAGGTGTTGAATGACTATGTCTTTACCGAATTGGAAAAGATCAAAAAAGAACGTTTGTAAAAATCGTACAGAAGATAAAAGGGTATCAGCAAGCTGATGCCCTTTCTCTGACTACAGGTAAGAAGAGCAGGAGGAAAAGAACATGTATGAAGGCAATGCAGTAGATCTTCAGATGGAGAAAGTGATCGCGGCAGATGCGATCCTGGATGATGAGACACATCACTGTCAGGTTTTTCGTTATGATATGGAAGAGGATTACATATACTTACAATTAAAGGAGGACGATCTGACAGCAATCTCGCTGGATGCAAAGTATCAGTGCTATATTTCTACAAGGACAGAGCTTTTGTTCTGCACAGGCGTGGTACAGGAGCGATACCAGTGTGAACATGGGAAAATTTTGGTCTTTCATATTGAGAATGGATTCTATACAATTTCGGATATGAAAGGACCTGTAAAAAGAAAATAAACTAAATATAAAATTTTTGAATCTCTGTTGACAAATAGAAAACAGAGTGCTATTTTATATTCATGAGGTTTAGCACTCAATATGAATGAGTGCTAATAACGTATAAAATAAGGAGGAGTTACCATGAAATTAGTACCATTAGGTGATAAAATCGTATTAAAGCAATTAGAAGCAGAAGAGACAACAAAGTCAGGAATCGTTTTGCCTGGTCAGGCAAAAGAAAAACCACAGGAAGCAGAGGTAATTGCAGTCGGACCTGGTGGAATGGTAGACGGGAAAGAAGTGACAATGCAGGTAGCTGTAGGAGATAAAGTAATCTATTCCAAATATGCAGGAACAGATGTAGAGCTGGATGGAGAAGAGTACATTATCGTAAAACAGAATGATATCCTTGCAGTTGTAAAATAGAAGAAAGAGACAATTTTTTGGAAACAGTCAACAGACGAAGTATAACAGGAGTGTGAATGAAAATGGCAAAGGAAATTAAATATGGAGCAGAGGCAAGAGCCGCTCTGGAAAAAGGTGTAAACCAGCTTGCAGATACTGTAAGAGTAACTTTGGGACCAAAAGGAAGAAACGTTGTTCTGGATAAATCGTTCGGAACACCATTGATCACAAATGACGGTGTGACGATCGCAAAAGAGATCGAACTGGAAGACGGATTTGAAAATATGGGAGCACAGCTCATCCGTGAAGTAGCAGCGAAGACAAACGATGTAGCCGGAGACGGAACAACAACAGCGACTGTTCTGGCACAGGCAATGGTAAATGAAGGAATGAAGAACCTTGCAGCAGGAGCAAACCCGATCGTACTGCGTAAAGGTATGAAAAAAGCGACAGATGCAGCAGTGGAAGCAATTGCAAATATGAGCCGTCAGGTAACAGGAAAAGACCAGATCGCAAAAGTTGCAGCAGTATCTTCCGGTGATGAAGCGGTTGGAAATATGGTTGCAGATGCAATGGAGAAAGTTTCCAAAGATGGTGTTATCACGATCGAAGAATCCAAGACAATGCAGACAGAGCTGGATCTGGTAGAAGGTATGCAGTTTGACCGCGGATATATTTCTGCATATATGGCGACAGATATGGAGAAGATGGAAGCAGTTCTGGATGATCCGTACATCCTGATCACAGACAAGAAGATTTCCAATATTCAGGATCTCCTTCCATTGCTGGAGCAGATCGTACAGTCAGGAGCAAGACTTCTGATCATTGCAGAGGATATTGAAGGAGAAGCTCTTACAACTCTGATCGTAAACAAACTGCGCGGAACATTTAATGTTGTTGCAGTAAAAGCTCCTGGATACGGGGACAGAAGAAAAGAAATGCTTAATGATATTGCAATCCTGACAGGCGGACAGGTAATTTCCGATGAACTTGGAATGGACCTGAAAGAAGCAACAATGGATCTGCTCGGACGTGCAAAATCTGTAAAAGTTCAGAAAGAGAACACAGTCATTGTTGACGGATGCGGAGATAAGAAAGCAATCGAAGACAGAGTGGCTCAGATCAAAAAACAGATCGAGGAGACAACATCTGAATTTGACAGAGAAAAATTACAGGAAAGACTTGCAAAACTGGCAGGCGGTGTTGCAGTGATTCGTGTGGGAGCAGCGACAGAAACTGAGATGAAAGAAGCAAAACTGCGTATGGAAGATGCACTCAATGCGACAAGAGCAGCAGTAGAGGAAGGTATCATCGCAGGCGGTGGATCTGCATATATCCATGCTTCTAAAGAAGTTGCAAAACTTGCAGAGACTCTGGAAGGTGATGAGAAGACAGGTGCGAATATCATCCTGAAAGCTCTGGAGGCTCCATTGTTCCATATTGCAACAAATGCAGGTCTGGAAGGTGCAGTGATCATCAATAAAGTAAGAGAATCAGAACCGGGAGTCGGATTTGATGCTTACAAAGAAGAATATGTAGATATGGTAAGTGAAGGAATTCTGGATCCTGCCAAAGTGACAAGAAGCGCACTGCAGAATGCAAACAGTGTTGCATCTACTCTGCTGACAACAGAATCTGTTGTTTCTACGATTAAAGAAGAGACACCGGCAATGCCGGCAGCACCTGGCGGAATGGGAATGATGTAATGACAAGAGGTTTCCCGGATATCTGTTTTGATACAGATATCCGGGGCTCTTTTTTTATTTTCGGGATTTCAGCAGTAATAGACAAAAGAATTATAGAAAAACTGAGAAATTATGTAAAAATTATGAATGAGACATCATCTATAAGTATCGCTTAATAATAGGAGTTAAAATAAATCAGGATAAAAATAAATTGTAAGTGGGAATAGGCTTGACAAGTGGTGGGAATTTTTGTACCATAACAGATAATCTATGGACATACATATTAGAGAAAGAGAGGAAATAAATCATGGGAAAAATAATCGGAGAAGGTATTACATTTGACGATGTCCTGTTAGTACCGGCATATTCACAGGTCATTCCAAATCAGGTGGACTTATCCACATATCTGACAAAGACGATTAAATTGAACATTCCGATGATGAGTGCTGGTATGGATACAGTTACTGAGCACCGCATGGCAATCGCCATGGCACGTCAGGGAGGAATCGGTATCATTCATAAAAACATGACGATCGAGCAGCAGGCAGAAGAGGTAGATAAAGTAAAGAGATCAGAGAATGGTGTTATCACAGATCCATTTTCACTTTCTCCGGATCATACACTGGCAGACGCCAATGATCTGATGGCAAAATTCAGAATTTCCGGAGTGCCGATCACAGAAGGGAAAAAGCTGGTTGGAATTATTACAAACCGTGATTTGAAATTTGAGGAAGATTTCTCTAAGAAAATAAAAGAATCCATGACTTCAGAAGGGCTGATCACAGCACCGGAAGGAATCACACTGGAAGATGCAAAGAAGATCCTTGCAAAGGCAAGAAAAGAAAAACTTCCGATCGTGGACAAAGATGGAAATTTAAAAGGTCTGATCACGATCAAAGACATTGAGAAACAGATCAAATATCCACTGTCAGCGAAAGACGGTCAGGGAAGACTTCTCTGCGGAGCGGCGATCGGAATCACAGCAAACTGTCTGGAGCGTGTAGAGGCGCTGGTGAATGCGAAGGTAGACGTGATCGTGATGGACTCTGCACATGGACATTCTGAGAATGTTCTGCGCACAGTGCGTATGGTCAAAGAAAAATATCCAAATCTTCCGGTCATTGCAGGAAATGTTGCTACAGGGGAGGCGACAAGAGCCTTGATCGAAGCCGGTGTGGATGCCGTAAAAGTTGGTATCGGACCTGGATCAATCTGTACGACTCGTGTGGTTGCAGGTATCGGTGTACCACAGGTAACAGCTGTTATGGACTGCTATGCAGTGGCAAAAGAGTACGGAATTCCGGTTATCGCAGACGGTGGTATCAAGTATTCCGGAGATATGACAAAGGCGATTGCAGCAGGAGCGAATGTTTGTATGATGGGAAGTATCTTTGCCGGATGTGACGAGAGCCCGGGAACATTTGAATTATACCAGGGAAGAAAATACAAAGTATACCGTGGTATGGGATCTATCGCAGCTATGGAAAACGGAAGCAAGGATCGTTACTTCCAGGCAGATGCAAAGAAATTAGTTCCGGAAGGTGTGGAAGGACGTGTTGCATACAAAGGAACAGTAGAAGATACCGTATTCCAGCTCATGGGAGGCCTCCGTGCAGGAATGGGATACTGCGGAACTGCAAATATTGAGGCACTGAAAGAGAACGGACAGTTTGTTAAGATTTCAGCTGCATCCTTGAAAGAAAGTCATCCACATGACATTCATATTACAAAAGAAGCACCTAACTACAGTGTAGATGAATAAAGTGAAGGAGTGCCGGAGCAGGAAACTGTTCCGGCATTTTTGAAATCAGGAGTTCAGATGAAAATAAGATCCAACAGAAGAAAAAGAAGAAGATATGGACGGGGAAGAAGTGACAGGAAAGTATTCTATGCAAGAGCCGGACTGGCAGCGCTGCTGTTATTGACAATAGTGCTGATCTTAAGGTCATGCATCTCAAAAAAGCAAGGAGAGATGCGGGCGGATGTGGATGCGTCCAGACCGGAGATTGATGTACAGCTTCTGGATATCAATGAGTACTCCAGACCGGGAATCGAGTCAGACGGGATCACAGGAATCGTGATTCATTATACGGCGAATCCGGGCTCTACTGCACAGGAGAACAGAGATTATTTTGAAGGACTTAAGGACACCCATGAGACATCAGCAAGTAGTAATTTTGTCGTGGGACTGGAAGGAGAGATCATTCAGTGTGTGCCCACATGGGAGGTGGCATATGCATCCAACGAGCGGAATAAGGATACCATTTCGATCGAATGCTGTCATCCGGACGAAACAGGAAAGTTTACAGAAGAAACCTATCAGTCGATGGTGCAGCTGACCGCATGGCTTTGCAGAAAGTACAGTCTGACTGCGGATACAGTGATCCGCCACTATGATGTGACCGGAAAAAATTGTCCGAAATACTTTGTGGAAAATGAAGAGGCATGGGCGAATTTCAAAGAGGATGTGGCGAATGCACTGGCGAAAGGCGGTACGGATTAAAGGAAACGAAAAAGTATATCTCTTGCGGTCTGAAACAATGCTTGTTATAATAAACGGACAGAAGAGTTGAAGGGAAAGGGCAGAGGGAGAAAATATGAATGAATTGATAAAAAAGTTTCGGGAATCATGTGATTATAATATCGTACTGATCGGATTTATGGGAGCTGGAAAATCGACGGTGGCAAGAACTTTGGGAGAATGGTTTGACATGGATATTGTGGAAATGGATGAACTTATCTCAGAACGTCAAGGGATGAGTATTCCGGAGATTTTTGAAAAGCACGGAGAAGAGTATTTCCGGAATCTTGAGACGAATCTTCTGATTGAGCTGCAAAAAGCAAGTCGGACGATTATTTCCTGCGGCGGCGGTGCTGCAATGCGTAGTCAGAATGTAAGTGAAATGAAAAAAAATGGATATGTGGTCCTGCTGACAGCTGCTCCAAAGACGATTCTGGAACGTGTCAAAGAGAATGATGACAGACCTCTGCTGAAGAATCATAAGAATGTGGAATATATCGCACAACTGATGGAAAAGCGCCGGGAGAAATATGAGACGGCAGCAGATTTGATCGTGCAGACAGATAAGAAGAATGTGCAGGAAATCTGCAAAGAGATGATTACAAAATTGATGGAGATGGATAGTAGAGATGTTTGATAAATTTTTTCCGGATGAATACCTGGCATCCACCTATGTGATTCCTTTTGAAGAGCTGTATGAGAAGGGATACCGGGGAGTCATCTTTGATATCGACAATACACTGGTACCACACGGAGCACCGGCAGATGAAAGGGCAAAAAAGCTGTTTACGCGTTTAAACAAAATCGGATTTTCCTCCTGCCTTCTGTCAAATAATCAGAAACCGCGTGTGGAGATGTTTAATCAGGAGATACAGACTGCTTATATCTATAATGCTCACAAGCCTTCAATCAAGAATTATGAGAAGGCAATGAAGATTATGGGGACAACAAAGGAGCGCACTCTGTTTGTTGGCGATCAGCTGTTTACCGATGTATGGGGGGCAAAGAGAACCGGGATTCACAGTATTTTGGTGAAGCCGATCCATCCAAAAGAGGAGATTCAGATCGTTTTGAAGCGTTATTTGGAGAAAATTGTTCTTCATTTTTATAAAAAGAAGCGGAAACTGGATAAAAAAGGTTGAAAAAAGACAGAATCTATTATAGAATTATAAACAGTCGAGAAAAGGCAGCGCATAAAGTGCGCATTTGAAGGAGGATTACAGATGATTTCAGCAGGAGATTTTAAAAATGGTGTTACCGTTGAGATTGACGGAAATATCTATCAGATCTTAGAATTCCAGCACGTAAAACCTGGAAAAGGTGCAGCATTTGTTAGAACAAAATTAAAAAATATCATCAGTGGCGGTGTTGTTGAGAAAACTTTCAGACCAACTGAAAAATTCCCGAAAGCACATATTGACAGAAAAGACATGCAGTATCTTTACAGAGACGGAGATCTGTTCAACTTTATGGACGTAGAGACATATGATCAGATCGCTCTGAACGAAGATGTTGTAGGAGATTCTCTGAAATTTGTAAAAGAGAACGAAGTAGTAAAGATCTGTTCACACAATGGAAATGTATTCTCAGTAGAGCCACCTCTGTTCGTAGAGCTTGCGATTACAGAGACAGAGCCTGGATTCAAGGGAGATACAGCACAGGGAGCTACAAAACCTGCAACTGTAGAGACAGGAGCAATTGTTATGGTACCATTGTTCGTAGAACAGGGAGATGTACTGAAGATTGATACACGTTCAGGAGAATATCTCTCACGTGTTTAATACGAAGGAGACGCCTCAGGGCGTCTTTTTCTTTTGGTAAGGAGAGTTGTTTCATTTATAGAATCTTTATAGATAGTTCATATAAAGTTCGTTGTATTTCGCATCAGAGTCGGATATAATCAAGAAACATAATATTGTTCACATCAGATTTCAAAGGCACATTCGTGCCGCATTTCTCAAAAAGATGAGCACACAATCAGGAAGGAGACAGTATGGAATATAGAGAATTTGTGTGCGCAGCAATTGAAACAATGAATCAAAAGGAGGGGAAAAACGGGATACAGGCAAGAGAACACAGAGCAGTAAAAAACAACGGGAAGATTCGTGTTGGATTGTTGCTTCAGGAAACGGGATCCAATCTGTTTCCGACAATCTATCTGGAGGAATATTATGAGAAGTTTCAAAAAGGGGAAACTCTGGAACAGATTGTGTCGGAGATCAGCCAGCTTTATCAAAAGATCAAGGCAAAAAATATCATAGATGTGGATTCTTTTTTTAATCTGGAATCATGGAAGAATAAGCTGGGGATCAAAGTGATAAAAACGGAGAAAAACAGGGAATTACTGGAGGAAATCCCGCATTTGGATGTGCTGGATCTTTCGCTGACCTTTTATGTCATTTTAGACCGGCAATGTGAGGGAAGCGCAACAATGCAGATCACAAATGAGTATATGAGGCAATGGAATCTTGAAACAGAGGAATTATATGAAATGGCCATGCGAAGTGCTGTCAGACTGCTTCCGGCGGAATTCTGCTCACTTCCCGATATGATCCGCAGGATAACCGGAATTGAAGTGGAGGCGATCCGCGGCATGCAGAGAGAATGTCAGATGTATGTGCTGACGAATTCCAGCAAGATCCAGGGGGCAGCCTGTATGTTTTATCCGCATGTTCTTGAGATGATCGGTGAAATTTTGAAAGAGGATTTTTATATTCTCCCGAGCAGTATCCATGAAGTGATCATTTTGCCGAAATCAAGAGAAATTGCAAAAGAGGAACTGGATGCTATGATACAGGATATCAATCATACACAGGTAGACACAGAAGAAGTGCTCAGTGATCATGCATATCTTTATGAAAGAGGATTGGGGAAAATACAAATGGCCTTTTAAAAAGAAAAGATGGAATGAGAAATTTGAAAGAAATGCTCTTTACAAGATTGTAAAATTGTGCTAGGATATATAAAGTGTTCGGTTGAAATTCAAAGGACACAAAAGATTATGCGTCTGTAGCTCAGTGGATAGAGCGATGCCCTCCGGAGGCATGTGCGGCGGTTCGACTCCGCCCAGACGTGTATTTTTTATATCGAAAAGAGATCAGTAAAAGGGATTGAGCGGCATCCGGGCGGATGTGCTTCAATCCCTTCTTTTAAATCAAATTCACGTTTCTTTGCAAAATCCGATAAGTAATAAAGTATCCTGCAATGGCAAGTACTGTCGTAGTACAGGTTCCGATCAGGAGCATCTGAAAGAAATACTCTGAAAAGCTGGTCTGTGCAGGAGAAAAAACATAATCAGGAAAGACACTGGTGATGATGGATACTCCTATGCTGATAATCTGAGTAATGAGATTCAGAATAAAATATACAGCAATGGATACAATGATCCGATGTGCGGGAACCAGCTGTCCGATTGCAATACTTGTATAAATAAATAGCACGCAGGAAAGAATTCCGACAAATGAAAAAAATACAACAAGACCGCAAAAGGAAGAGAAGGACATACCAAGTGCAGCCTGAAAGTCAGGTTTGATCCTTTCCAGAGCAGACTGTATATTGTCTCCCGAAATCAAAAACCACGCAGCGGCAAAGCAGATTATAAGATCCAGCACATACCAGATGGAGGCAGACAGAATCTTCGCCCAGAGCTGGGTCAGCGGTGACGCCGGAAGCGTCCAGGTGATGTATCCTTCATCTGTAAATAGGTTCTTATAAAACCGGACGGCGTACATGATACAGCATCCAAAGGAAATCGCAGAAAACAGCATTGTGAGCACGACGATCAAAAGGGCGATAACAGGAGCAAATTCTTCAGGATCTGCTGAAAAGTCAAGATGATCGATTACAAGGAAGCGTGCCATCAGACAGCCGATGATCAGAATGATATGCAGGACTGCAAACATACGTACTCCATATTTTAAATCATGTTTGATCAATTTTTTTAACATCGAAATACCTCCCGGAATAAAGCATCTACCGATTTTTTGTGTCCCCTGCGGATCTCATCGACAGAAGCGTTGAGCGTAATCTGCCCGTTTTGCAGAAATAAAACCCGATCCAGAACATTTTCTACATCTGCGATCAAATGGGTAGAGATCAAAACAGACGCATCTTCGTTGTAGTTTGTCAGGATGGTCCGGAGAATATAATCTCTGGCTGCAGGATCTACACCGCCGATCGGTTCATCTAATACGTAAAGCTGTGCATCCCGGCTCATGACAAGGATGAGCTGGACTTTTTCTTTTGTCCCCTTTGAGAGTGTTTTCAGACGAAGCGAAGGATCGATATCCAGATCCTTTAACATCGTATGAGCACGGGAGACATCAAAATCGGAGTAAAAGTCACTGTAATAGGAAATCAGCTCTGAAATCCTGCGGCGTTCATCCAGACATCCGCGCTCCGGAAGATAGGAAACGATTTTCTTCGTCTCTACACCGGGAACTGATCCGTTTACTGTGATCTGTCCGTCAGTTGGTAAAAGAAGCCCGTTGATCAGTTTGATCAGAGTCGTCTTTCCGCTTCCGTTTGGTCCAAGCAGGCCGATGATCTCTCCACGTTCCAGAGTCAGATCAACATTGGAAAGTGCAAAAAAGTGATTGAATTTTCGGGTCAGCCCCTTGCATTCGAGAATGGGGTTCATAGGTCTACCTCCTTGAGTGCTTTCTGTATCAATGCAGCAGTTTCTTCTTTCTGAAAGCCGAGCTGTTTCATCTTTTCAAGAAACTGCAGGATATGTTCGGATGCGAGACTGGTCTTCATTTCATCCAGCAGCTGGGTATCTTCTGTAATAAAACGTCCGCTTGTTCGCTGAGAATATACCAGTCCGCTCCGTTCCAGTTCGGAGAGTGCTTTTTGCATTGTGTTCGGATTCACGGCAGCTTCTACGGCGAGATCCCGGACAGAGGGAAGTCTGTCACCGGGTTTGTAGATACCGGATACGATATCCTGCTGAATACGCTCCATCAACTGTAGATAGATGGGACGGTCATTGTCCAATTCCCATGGCATTTGATCACCTCGTTTTCTATGAAAAACTAACTGTACTATATATATAATACAATCGTATAATGAAGTTGCGGATTTGTCAAGTTACTTTTCATTTGCCGCAAGAATTTCGGCAGGCAGTTCCGGGTGAAAGATCCCTTCCTTTAACATACGAATCTCATATTTGTAAGGCGCATAGGATTTCTTCTCTTTGACAGCCGATGGAATGTACGGTGTTTCCAGAATTTTCGGGATATCCATAAAATCTTTGTGGTGTACGATATGGTGTATCGCGTCAAATCCGATATGTCCGAAACCGATATTGGCATGCCGGTCTTTTGCGGCTCCCGGAATATTTTTACTGTCATTAATGTGAAAGACGGCAATCTGATCTTTTCCGATCAGGCGGTCGAACTCATCGATCACATCATCGAAATGGTGGATGATATCATATCCGCTGTCACTGGTATGGCAGGTGTCAAAGCAGACTCTCAGCTTGTCATTGTATACAACGCCGTCATAAATCTGTGCAAGCTCTTCAAATGTGCGGCCGATTTCGGAACCTTTTCCGGCCATGGTTTCCAGTGCGATATGACAGGGAGTATCTGCTGTCAGGACAGAGTTGAGTCCTTTGATGATCTGGCGGATTCCGGCGTCAGTTCCGGCTCCTACATGAGAACCCGGATGAAGTACCAGAGTATGGCTTTTGCAGGCGGCAGTGCGCTCAATCTCCTTTGCCAGGAATTCGACTGCAAGTTCAAATGTTTCAGGTTTTACAGAATTTCCCAGATTGATGATATAGGGAGCATGTACGATGATTTCGTCAATGCCATGTTCTTTCATATATTCCCAGGCAGGTGAAATATTCAGTTCGCTGATTTCTTTGCGCCTTGTGTTCTGCGGAGCTCCTGTATAGAACATAAATGTGTTTGCGCCGTAGGAAACGGCTTCTTTTGCGGAACCAAGCAGCATCTCTTTACCGCTCATGCCCACATGTGATCCTAATTTCATAACATATATCCTCTTCTTTCCTTATTATATAAATCCTTTCGGATGCGTGTACAAACAGCTTGCCGTAAAGCATTATACATGATAAAATAGCAAAATGAAAGAAAAATAGAACGGAGAGTGGAACAGAAGTGAAAACATTGTTGGAACTGATTACAATAGAAATGAAAGAAGCCTTTGAGGCAGCCGGTTATGATGCGGCATTTGCGAAAGTGACCTTGTCAAACCGTCCGGATCTGTGTGAATACCAGTGCAACGGAGCAATGGCAGCAGCAAAAACTTACAAAAAGGCACCGATCATGATCGCAAATGACGTGGTGGCAGGACTGCAGGAAAAAGACTGTTTTGAAATGGCAGAAGCGGTGAATCCGGGATTTATCAATCTGAAAGTAAAACCATCCTTTGCAGCAGCATTTCTCAATGAGATGGCAGCGAGTGAAAAGCTGGGAGTGGAAGAGATGGAGACACCAAAGACGATCATGGTGGATTACGGCGGACCGAATGTGGCAAAACCGCTGCATGTAGGACATTTGCGTTCTGCGATCATCGGAGAGAGTGTAAAGCGGATTCTGCGTTATAAAGGAAACAAAGTAATCGGTGATATTCATCTGGGAGACTGGGGATATCAGATGGGGCTGATCATTACAGAATTGCAGAAGAGAAAACCTGAGCTTCCATATTTTGATGAAAACTTCACCGGAGAATATCCGAAAGAGGCGCCGTTTACGATCGGAGAGCTTGAGGAAATCTACCCGACAGCCAGTGCTTATGCAAAAGAACATGAAGAGTATCGTGAAAAAGCACTGCAGGCGACGTTCCTTTTGCAGAACGGACATCCGGGATTCCGTGCGATCTGGAATCACATTATGGCAGTTTCTGTAGCAGATTTGAAGAAAAACTATGCAAATCTGAACGTGTCTTTCGATCTCTGGAAGGGAGAGGCAGATGCCCAGAAATATATTCCGGATATGGTGGAGATGCTCAAAGAAAAAGGATATGCGCACTATGATGAAGGTGCTCTTGTAGTGGATGTACAGGAAGAGACAGACAAAAAAGAAGTGCCTCCGTGTATGATCTTAAAGTCAGACGGGGCTGCACTGTATGACACGACAGATCTGGCGACACTGGTAGAGAGAGAAGAACTGTACCAGCCGGACGAAGTGATTTATGTGGTAGATAAGCGTCAGGAGCTTCACTTTGTACAGGTATTCCGCTGTGCAAAGAAGACCGGAATCGTAAAACCGGAGACAGAACTGGAATTTTTAGGATTCGGTACGATGAACGGAAAAGACGGCAAGCCGTTTAAGACAAGAGAAGGCGGCGTGATGCGTCTGGAAAATCTGATTCGTGAAATCAACGAAGAGATGTACAAGAAGATCATGGACAACCGTACGGTTTCCGAGGAAGAGGCAAAGAAGACTGCACAGATGGTAGGACTTGCTGCGATCAAATATGGTGATCTTTCCAATCAGGCATCCAAGGATTATGTCTTTGATGTAGACCGCTTTACTTCCTTTGAAGGAAATACGGGACCGTACATTTTGTACACAATTGTCCGGATCAAGTCGATCCTGAATAAATACCAGGAAGAAAACAGTCTGGAGGATCTGGTGATCAGAGAGGCATCCAGTGAATTTGAAAAAGCACTGATGCTGGAATGTGCAAAATTCAATGATGTGATCGAGACAGTTTATGAAGAGACAGCGCCGCACAAGCTGTGTGCATATATTTATGATCTGGCCAACGCATTTAATAAATTCTATCATGAGACAAAGATCCTTTCAGAGGAAGACGCAGAGAAGAAGAAAGGTTATATCGCGCTTTTGAAACTGACAAAAGAGGTTCTGGAGAGTTGTATCGATCTGCTTGGATTTGAAGCGCCGGAGAGGATGTAGGATATGACGGAAAAATTGTTTTATCTGGACAGTCATCTGCAGAGATTTTCTGCGCAGGTAGAGCAGTGTGTCCCGGATGGAGAAAACTGGCAGATCGTGCTGGATCGGACTGCCTTTTTTCCGGAAGGGGGAGGACAGTATGCGGATACAGGGATACTTGGCAGTGCGCGAGTGCTGGATGTGCAGGAAAAGGATGGTGTGATTTTTCACAGGACAGATGCGCCTCTTTCGGTTGGAGACTGTGTAGAGGGAAGGATTGACTGGGATCTTCGTTTTATGAAGATGCAGCAGCATACCGGAGAGCATATCGTTTCCGGGTTGGTTCATAAAAGGTTTGGGTATCAGAATGTGGGATTCCATCTGGGAAGTGAAGACTGCACGATGGATTTCAACGGAGAGATTACCAAAGAGGAGATTCGCGAGATTGAATGGGAAGCCAATCGGGCAGTGGTGCGAAATCTGGAAGTGGAAGTGACCTATCCGGATCAGAAAGTACTTCAGACGCTTGTATACCGCAGTAAGATTGAGATTGAAGGTCAGGTACGGATCGTGACGATCCCGGAATATGATGTGTGTGCGTGCTGTGCGCCGCATGTGAAACAAACAGGGGAGATCGGGCAGATCCGTCTGACGGGAGTGCAGCGTTATAAAGGCGGCGTCCGTGTGACTATGCTCTGTGGATTCCGTGCGTTGGAGGATTACCGCAGGAAAGCAGAGAGTACAGGGTGTATTTCCTCTGCTCTGTGTGTGAAAGAAGAAGACGTGGCGCAGGGGGTAGAAAAATTAAAAAATGACTGTACAGAATGGAAGCAGAGATATGCGCAGTTAAAGCGAGACATGCTTGCCATTCGTGCAGAAAGGCTGGCCGGGCAATCGGAGGATGTGATTGTGTTTGCGGATGATCTGGAGGGAGAAGAGCTGAGGATTCTGATGAATCTTGTTCTGGATCATGGCAAACGGCTCTGTGCAGTATTTGGCGGAGATGAGGAGCATGGTTTCCGTTATGTGATCGGAAGCAGGATATTGGATATGAGACCGCTTGCAAAAGAACTGAATGAGACATTTCATGGCAGAGGCGGCGGAAAATCGGAGATGGTCCAGGGCAGTGTGCAGGGAAATGAGAGTGAGATGAGGGCATGGATACAGGAGAAAGCGAGGAAAATGAATGGATAGAAATTCAGAACCGGTGAAATTCTGGCATGTATGTGGTCCACTCTTATTGTATTGGGTGATTCAGTTTGTTGCCCAGTTAGTGGCAGAGCTTGCGGTGATGATTCCGCATATCGGTCAGGTTATGGATTATGACGCACTGGAAAAGAGCACTACGACAGAAGAGATGACCGAGGCGATTATGAGCAGTGTGCAGGGAATGTACGAGATCGTGGGTAAATATATTATGCCGATTCTTGCGTTCAGTGCGCTTTGTACGTTGTTTTTGACGGTACCGCTGTTTTTGAAAGACCGGAAGAAGGAACGAATACTTTATAAACAGGCAGTGAAAGTTCCGGGAGTCAAGAAGTATCTGGTCGTTTTCGGACTGGGAAGTGCATTTTGTATCGGATTAAATTGTCTGATGATGTTGTCTGCCCTGGCGTTGTCCTCTTTAGCGTACAGCGATGTGGATATGCAGACGAATGTGGTCGTGCAGTTGATTTGTATGGGGATCATCGTGCCGGTTGCGGAAGAGTTGATGTTCAGGGGGCTTGTTTTTAAAAGATTCCGTGAAAAGAGCACATTCTTTAGTGCGGCGCTGCTTTCGTCTTTGATTTTCGGATTGATGAACGGGAATCTGCTGCAAATCCTCTATGTCGGAGCGATGGGAATGGTGCTTGCCTATTCCTATGAGATTTGTGGGACGATCAAGGTGCCGATCCTGCTTCATATTACAGTAAATGTGATGGGAATTCTTCTGACAGACAGTGCACTGGGAGCCTGGATCCAAGGTGATATCATGCGTCTTGGAGGGGCGGTTATAGTCAGCGCCTTTGTCGGTTCTTCCATGTATGTGCTTTTGAGGGGGATGAAGAAGCAGGAAGTACCGCCTGTTGAATAAAGCTTTTAGGAAAAAGATTACGGTTTACGCCGGTGGGGGTGAATCGTAATTTTTTTTGTTTATTAATATTTAAGAATTTATACATTGACTTTCAGGAGTCAGAGACGTATAATTCATACATAACTTAATCGACGGAAGTTCTTCCGGCAGAGGTTATAAGTTCCATGGATCGTAATGAGATCCAGTCAAGAAATCAAGTGTTAATTTCTAACAGATTTCAGTTATTTTAAGTGTTTTATAATGAATCATATATGGCAATAGTCTGTAGAAGATACAGGCTCAGTTCTGATATTCCTGTCTGAGAAAATCATTTCTATTTTTATCTTACGATCTTACAGATTTCCGGAATGCAGAAAATAATTATCGATTTAAACTTTCAAAGTTTAAATAATACAACAATATAAAATCTGCAATATATGTGCAGAAAAAGAAAGGAGGAAGTCTGATGAGAAGAGAAAAAGATGAAAAAGGCTGAAATTCTATAAAAATCCGGTAAAAAGTAAACAAAATCATGAAAAAGAATCAAAAGGAGTAGAAAAGTATGAAAGCATTTATGGAAGAATATGGAGTAATCGTAGTAGCAGCAATCGTCATCATGATCATTGTAGTAGCAGCATCACCAATCGGAGACAGCATTAAAAGCGGAATTATGGAAGCAGTACAGAAATTGACGAACGCACTTGCAGATGCAAATGGAGTCAGCTAATGAAAATATCCAGGGAAGCATGGGATTTGAAAGAGGAGTGCTTCGGACCGCTGCTCCCATATGTAAAAGATCAGCAGGTTACAGACATCAATTATAACGGGACTGATGTGTGGATCGAACATTTAAAATATGGGATTCGAAAAGCTCCGGTGAATCTGACACCGGAGTTTGCAGGCCGATTTAGCGTTCTGATTTCTAATATTGTGAGTGAACAAATCAATAAATTTAATAATGTTCTGGAAGCGGAGACGGACACTCTCAGGATTTCGATCATTCATCCAAGCGTGACAAATACAGGGTATTCCATCTCTATTCGAAAAACACCAGCGGTTATGCGTATGACAGAAGAAAAAATGCTGGCCGATGGATACTGTTCCAGAGAGGTGCTTCTGTTTCTGAGAAATTGTATGGAAGCAAAATTGAATATGGTCTTTTGCGGGTGTCCGGGAGCAGGAAAAACAGAATTGCTGAAATTTTTAACACAATTTATACCGAAGCACGAAAAGGTGATGACCATTGAAGATAACCTTGAGATTCATTATCGGGATATTAATCCGGGGGCAAACTGTGTGGAACTGAAAGTGGATGAAGAATTTTTCTCCTATACGAAAGCAATCAAATCTGCACTTCGGCAAAATCCGCAATGGGTGCTTCTGTCAGAAGCGCGTTCTACAGAAGTGAAGTATCTTTTAGAATGCTTTTCGACAGGTCTTCACGGACTGACGACACTTCATACAGATGATACGAGGAAGATCCCTGACCGGATTCAGAATATGATGCAGGATTCTTACGCGGCATCCAGAATGGAAAATGACATCTATAGTTTTTTGAATGTAGGAATATTGCTCTGCAAAAAGGCAACCGGAAATGGAAAGGTCTTTCGGTTTGTCGATCAGATCTGCCTGTTTGACAGAATCGGAGAAGAAAACCGAAAGTATCTGATCGTGGAAAATGGAAAAGTAGTGTCCAGAGAAATTTCTGAGAATATCAGAAAAAAATTTCAATGGGCAGGAATAAGATCCCCCTTTTTGGGAGAAAGCGAGGGGAAAAATGGTGTGCAGGTAAAACAAAAAAGAAAGGCGAAAAAGGCACATGTTTCACTATTGGAATCCGAAACTGCTGAATCTGGAGATTCAGCGGTGCGGATACACATTCAGTGCTTCGTCCTATGTGAAATATCTGTTGGCGGTCTATCTGGGAATTGCAGGATTTGCCTATCTTTTTCAACTGCAGATTTTCTTTTCAGTGATTGTAATGGCAGCGGCATCGATATTTGTGCCAACGGTATTTTTAATGAATTATAAAAATCTGTATGAAGAAAAGAAGTTTGAAGATCTGACTGCCTATATGGAACAGCTTTTATATTCGTTTAAACGCAGGGCAAAGATTTTAACGGCGTTGGAAGATACAAAATTATTGTTCCGTCAGGGAGAGAGCCGTTTATACAATGGAATCGAATATGCAGTAGAGCATATCCAGTCCGCACAAAGTGAGGGAAACATTTATCAGGAGGCGTTTTCAGAAATTGAAAAAGAGTATGGATGTAAAAGATTGTATAAGATCCATGATTTTTTGATGCAGGTAGAGCAGTCGGGAGGAAGCCCAGATGCAGCGATTGAGATTTTACTGAATGACAGAAAAATGTGGATTGAGAGGATTTATGGTCTGCAGAAAGTAAAAAAAAGAATATCAAGGTCAAGGTAACGATCGGGATCGGACTCTCTTTTCTGATCTGTGCCATGAGTATTCTGATGCTGCCCAAAGAGTTTGATATCACACAGAATCCAATTTCTCAGGCGGTTACGACAGGAGTGGTGATTCTCAATATGCTGATCTGGTATGCAGCGCAGAAAAAACTTTCCGGCAGTCTGATCTTATCAGATGAAGATGTCGATGAAGCGGAAATTCGAGAAAAATATAAGTATGTTGTGAAGGGAAACCGGGAAAAGGAAAGGTTTAAATATAGTATCATTGGATGTATCTTCGGTGTGACGGCGATCTTACTGGGGAATACTGTGGGGATGACAGCAGCAGGTGCGGCGGGTGCAGCAGCAATCTGGATGTTGACGCAGGAGAAGCGAAAATATAAACATGCCAGAAAACGTGTATTACGTGAGGTGGAAAAACAATTTCCGGAATGGCTGATGAATCTGTCCCTGCAGCTTCAGACGGATAATGTGCATGTATCTTTAAAGAAGACAATACCGGACGCACCGTTTATCTTAAAACAGGATTTAACGCGACTGGTAGAAGAAATCGAACAGCAGCCGAATGCACTTCAGCCGTATATCCGCTTTATGAGAGAGTTCCAGATTCCGGATGTGCTTTCTGCAATGAAGATCTTGTATTCCATGGCAGAATTTGGAATTGGAGATATGGGAGGGCAGATTGATGCGCTGGTACAGAGAAATACCGTTATGATGGATCGGGCAGAGCGTTTGAAGGAAGAAGATCTGATGGCAGGTGTTGGGTTTCTTGTACTGCTTCCAATGATCACGGGAGTCGTAAAAATGCTCGCAGATCTGGTACTGGTCATTTTGGGGATTTTGTCTGTTGTAAATACAATTTAGAAGGTTTGAGAGAAAAGAGGGCGATATCATGAAAGAATTTTTGGAAGAATACGGTTCGATCATCGTAATTTCAATCATCGGATATGCGGTCATGTCCGGTTTATGGAAGATTTTAATACAGGTAAGTTCTGTTTGAGAAGGAGAATAGCGGAATGAAAGAATTTATGGAAGAGTATGGCGGTGTGATCGTGACGTGTATGCTGGGAATCATGCTGCTTGGACTTTTGTATTCGCTGCTTGCTTCAGGAGGTCAGCTGCATAGGCTGGCAGAGCTGTTTTTTGACGGGATAGGGATAAAAATGTCAGGAGGGCAGATGTGAAGAGCTGGATCGGAGAATATGGAAAAATCGCAGCAATGGCAATTATCCTGGCCGTATTATTTGCATTTGTTTGGAATCGTACTGATCGTGGATATCTGGGCGCGCTTTCAAAGGCAGAGCCAAAATCATTTTTAAAAGCAACCGATAATTCCGATTTTCTTGTACAGTTGAAACCGAGACCGGATCCGGTCTTGACGGTATCTGTCAGTAAACTGAAGTATCAAAGAAGATATGACCTTCTTCATGGAAAAGAAATCAGTGCCAGGGCTGTGGACGCGGATGGAAGAGAGCTTCCGGTCAGCGTGATAAAACTGATCGCTCCAGATGGAAGTCAGCTGGAAAAGGAACTAAATCCAGAGGCGTTTTGGACAGCGCAGAGAGGTGTTTATGAGATTACTTATCAGGCAGAGGAAAACTATCAGGGGGCTTATATTAGAAAAGTAACAAAGGTATGTCGGGTTACAGTAGATTAAAGTGCGGTTGAAAGGAAAAGAAAAATGAAAGGTGCGATCGAAACAATGGTGGGAGTTGTACTGATTGCCTTCATGGCAGTGCTGAGTACTGCCTATATCAGCGCATCGTTGAATACACAGAAGGCACAGGCTTATCATTCTACAGTTGTAACAGAGATTGAAGCGAGTGATTATAATGCAGAGGTTCTGGAGAAATGTAAAAAGAAAGCGCTGGAAAACGGATATGAAAATCTGGATATTCAGGTTGTGACCAGTGCGGCAGGAAGCAAATATGCAAAAGTGACATTGGCATACCGGTACACGATTCCACTTTTGAATATGCTTTTGGAGCATCAGATCACAGGATATGCAAAATAGAAAAAAGGGGAAAGGAGAGTATGCCAGGAACGGATGAGACATGCAGTGATGGGATTTTTTATTTTAATTATGCTGATTTTTGCAGGAGCATCGATTTATACGGCGGAGACAAAGACGATGCATCAGAATGAGCTGGACAGTATTCTGGGAGCAGCAATGGAAGAATCGATGGAGATTCTGACAGTTAATCCGACATATTCGATCGGGAAAGAGGTGGAAGGAAAAGAGCTGGCAGCAGATTTTATTCAGAATATGCTCATGCGAACAACCAGCAAATCGACATTTGAAGTAGAGATACTGACAGCAGATGCACAGAAAGGTTTGCTGGATGTGCGGGTGACGGAATATTATCGGCAGATATGGGGAAATGGAAAGGCGGTTGCCAGAAAAACTGTGATATTGGATGATGTAGAAGGAAAAGAAGAGGTTTTCTCTAAGATATCATTCTGGAAATCATACAAAAATAATAAAGTCGAGGAAAAACGTATTGTAAAGCAGGTGGTAGTTCCGGAGGGGATTTTGCTGCCAAAGGAAATACTGCCGGTTGAAAATGAAAGTGGAGATGAGAAAGTGAAAGGCTGGAGAGCTGTCGGCCAGTCGGAAAACACCATATATACAAAAGAAAATATCGGGACAGTGCAGGCGAAAGGCGATATGGATTTTGAAGCTGTTTATGAGAAAACCGGCAGTAAGGCAGATTAAAAAGGAAAAATATTACAAAAATATTAAAAAGTTATTGCTTTTTCATCACGTATCGAATATAATTCTTATTGTATGATTAAACTTGGCGATAATACCACACAATCCTTTCAAAATACCACAAACTGTATTGAAAAAGTGCGGAAAATCAGGTATTATGTAGAATATGTGGGGACATAAATAAGAATATTAAGGATAGGTGAAAGTATGAAAATGAAAAAAGTACGAAGTGTACTGCTTGCGGCAGCATTAACGTGTTCCATGATAGTTACACCTGTTATGGCGGCACCAGATGATACAACAAGTCTTCAGAATCAGAAAGAATCAGCTCAGAATGAAGTGAACGGTCTTCAGGCACAGCTGAATGAATTGTTTACAAAGACAAATGATCTGGAAACACAGCTGATCAACAAAGGGCAGGAGATTACCAAGGCTCAGGAAGACCTGGCTGTAGCAGAAGAGAAAAAGCAGCAGCAGTATGAAGATATGAAGCTTCGTATTAAATACATGTATGAGGAAGGCGATACTTCAGCATTAGAACGTATTGTAGCTTCCGGAAGTATCTCAGAGATGCTTACTCAGACGGAATATGTGGAGAAAGTACATACATATGACCGTGATAAGTTGCGGGAATATGCAGAGACAGTTCAGGAAGTAGAAGATCTGAAGACATCTCTGGAATCAGATATGACAAAATTGCAGAATCTGGATGAGGAGTACAAGACACAGACAGCAGAGCTGTCAAGTACGATTGAGTCCAAGAGAGCAGAAGTGTCTAACTTGGATGCAATGATTCAGGAAGCTGCAAGAGCGGCAGTAGAAGCTGCGAAAAAGGAACAGGAAAAGAACAACACGGTAAATAATGAAAATACCAATACACCGTCAGGCGGTGGAGATAATAGCGGTGGAACTGTAACGCCGGCACCAGAGCCGACACCGACACCAACTCCGGATCCGACACCAACTCCGGATCCGACACCAACTCCGACACCGACACCGGAACCAAATTACAATCCGTCTACCGGAAATGCAGTCGTGGATCGTGCATACAGCTGGGTAGGAAAAGCGGAATATGTATGGGGAGCATGCAGTCCGGGAGCGTTTGACTGTTCCGGTTTTGTAGCGTATTGTCTGACTGGCAATTATGCTCGTCTTGGTACAACGTATACATTCCTTGGATGGCCGCAGGTAAGCAACCCGCAGCCGGGAGATGTGGCAGTAAATGCAGAGCATTGTGGAATCTACATCGGCGGTGGCCAGATGATCCATGCAGCAGATTATGGAATCGGTGTTATTGTAGGACCGGTTCAGAGCGGTATGATTTACGTTCGTTACTAAAGAAAAATTCATATACAAAGTACAAAAGAAAAGCCCTGATGGTCATCGTGTCATCAGGGCTTTAAGATTCTTAGATCAGTTTTTGGGGAACAATTTCAAGCCAGTATCCATCCGGATCAGAGATGAAGTAAATTCCCATTCCCGGATTTTCGTAGCAGATACATCCCATTTCTTTGTGTTTTTTGTGAGCTGCATCGAAATCATCCACTTCAAACGCAAGATGGATCTCATTATCTCCCAGATTGTAAGGGCGATCCATATCGCGCAGCCAGGTCAGCTCTAAAAGGTGTGGAGTAGTTCCGTCTCCAAGGTAGACCAGGGTAAAGCTTCCATCCTCAGCGTCTTTTCTGCGAACTTCTGTCAGATCCAGAGCTTCTTTGTAAAATGCAAGAGATTTATCCAGATCCAGTACATTTAAATTGTTGTGTGCAAATGTAAATTTCATAGAGTACATCCTTTCTTTTCCTTTTCCATCAGCATACCATAGAAAGTCCTTGCAATCCAGTATTTTCTATGATATACTACTAGCGTTGCGAAAAAACACGTATGCGTGGTATCACTGAAGGTGCCTAAGTTTGACGATAAGACAAGCCGGTCTCAGTGTAAAGAAAGTATACGGAAGTAAAAAACCAATTTGGAGGAAAAAACATGAGCGTTATTTCAATGAAACAACTTTTAGAAGCAGGTGTTCATTTCGGACATCAGACAAGAAGATGGAACCCTAAAATGGCTCCATATATCTACACAGAGAGAAATGGTATTTACATCATCGACCTGCAGAAATCTGTAGGAATGGTTGACGATGCTTACAAAGCAGTTTCTGATATTGCAGCAGAAGGCGGCACAATCCTTTTCGTAGGAACAAAGAAACAGGCTCAGGATGCAATCAAAACAGAAGCAGAGCGTTGTGGAATGTTCTACGTAAACGAGAGATGGTTAGGTGGAATGCTGACAAACTTCAAGACAATCCAGAGCCGTATCGCACGTCTGAAAGACATCGAGAGAATGGCAGAAGACGGAACATTTGATGTACTTCCTAAAAAAGAAGTAATCGAGCTGAAAAAAGAGTGGGAAAAACTGGAGAAGAACCTTGGCGGAATCAAAGAAATGAAAAAGATTCCGGATGCGATCTTCATCGTAGATCCTAAAAAAGAAAGAATCTGTGTACAGGAAGCACACACTCTGGGAATTCCGCTGATCGGAATCTGTGATACAAACTGTGATCCGGAAGAACTGGATTACGTAATCCCAGGTAACGATGATGCGATCAGAGCAGTAAAATTAATCGTTTCCAAAATGGCTGATGCTGTTATCGAAGCAAATCAGGGAGCAGCAGAAGATGCATATTATGAGGAAGCTGAAGAAGCAGTAGCTGAAGAGACTGTAGAAGCAGAATAATTATGAACGTAAATGCTTCAGCCTGAACATCAGGTTGGAGCATTTTTGGTAAACTATTTCAATTCATGGAGGAAAAAATCATGGCAATCACAGCAAGCATGGTAAAAGAGTTAAGAGAGATGACAGGTGCAGGAATGATGGACTGCAAAAAAGCTCTGAATGAAACAAACGGAGATATGGACGCAGCAATCGAGTTCTTAAGAAAGAACGGACAGGCAAAAGCTGAGAAAAAAGCTGGAAGAATTGCGGCAGAAGGTATCGTAAAAGCTGTTGTTAAAGACGACAAAGTAGCAGCAATCGTAGAAGTAAACTCTGAGACAGATTTCGTTGCTAAGAACGAAGAATTCCAGGGATTTGTAGATGCAGTTGTGAATCAGGTTGCAGATTCTGATGCAGCTGACATGGATGCATTTATGGCAGAAGCATGGGCAGCTGATACAACAAAGACTGTAAAAGATGCTCTTGTTGAAAAAGTAGCAGTAATCGGAGAAAACCTGAACATCAGAAGATTTGAAAAGATCGTAACAGACGGATGTGTTGTAGATTATATCCACGGCGGCGGACGTATCGGTGTTCTGATCGAAGCAGAGGCAGACGTAGTAAACGATGAAATCAAAAAATGCTTAAAGAACGTAGCTATGCAGGTAGCAGCTATGTCTCCAAAATATACATCTCGTGCAGAAGTTTCTCAGGAATACATGGATCACGAGAAAGAAATCCTTCTTGCAGCAGCTAAGAAAGAGAATCCGGAAAAACCGGAAAACATCATTGAAAAAAATGATCATCGGACGTCTGAACAAAGAATTAAAAGAAATCTGTCTGTTAGATCAGGCATATGTTCAGGACAGCGACCTTACAGTTGCTAAATATGTAGAAAAAGTTGCAAAAGAAAACAATGCAAACGTAACTGTTAAGAGATTTGTTCGTTTTGAGACAGGTGAAGGAATCGAAAAGAAACAGGAAGACTTTGCAGCAGAAGTTGCAGCTCAGGATGGGAAACTAATCTTGATAATTTGTCAAATCTTTAATAAGACCCATAAAACCCTTGAAAATCCAGTGTTTTCAAGGGCTTTTCTTATATTATTCACTTCATATTTTGCATTATAAATTCATGTGACTTTTTGGGCGGATTTTCGTAAAATGTTCGTCAGTGTTTTCGTAAAGCTTCTGTACGAATTCATTAACGCAAACTTCGCATGATTTTTAAGAAAAATGTGGCGATTTCGGTAGTTAATTATTATGCGATTTATAATGCAACTTATCATTTTCGTAATTTTCGTAAAAATATCCACTAAAAAATTATTACTTTTTTCTCTCAGATGCCGGAAAGGAAATCATGTGGCAAGAGTAATTTCTATTGTAAATCAAAAGGGGGGAACTGGAAAGTCCGCATGTACAGCTAATTTAGCAGTAGGATTAGCACAAAAGAATATGAAAGTGTTAATCGTTGATGCCGATCCACAGTCTGATGTATCCGCAGGATTTGGATATCGTGATTGTGATGACAGTAATGAAACACTTACAGCTCTTATGGATGCAGTAATGAAAGATGAAGATATTCCTTCCGACTGTTATATCAGACATCAGGCAGAGGGGATAGACATTATCTGTTCTAACATTGGACTGGCAGGTACGGAAGTACAGTTGGTAAATGCAATGAGCAGGGAATATGTATTGAAACAGATTTTATATGGTATCAAGGATCAATATGATGCAGTCATCATTGATTGTATGCCATCATTGGGAATGATTACGATCAATGCGCTGGCTGCATCAGATGAAGTCCTCATTCCAGTTGAAGCATCCTACCTGCCAATCAAAGGATTGCAGCAGTTGTTAAAAACGATCGGTAAGGTTCGTAAGCAGATCAATCCGAAGTTACAAGTCGGTGGGATTCTGTTCACGATGGTAGATGCTCATACGAATGATGCCAGAAATAATATGGAACTTCTCAGAAATGTATATGGAAGTCAAATTCATATCTTTGATAATTATATTCCATTTTCTGTAAGAATGAAGGAAGCAGTCAGAGAAGGACAGAGTATTTTCTCTTATGATCCGAAAGGCAAAGCTACAGAAGCTTATCGGAGAGTGACGGAGGAGGTGCTGAAAGATGCCATCTAAAAAAAGAGCAACTCCCATTTCCTTACAGCCACTTGATGCGTTGTTTGGAACAAACGAAGAAACAAACAATGGAATTTGCGAGATAGAAATAGGAAGCCTTCATCCATTTCCAAATCACCCGTTTCAAGTAAAAGATGATAAGAAAATGGAAGAATTATCAGAAAGCATTACACAATATGGCATGTTGGTTCCTGGTATTGTGCGGTTGAGAGAGTCTGGTGGTTATGAGCTGGTAGCTGGTCATAGGCGAAAACGAGCATGTGAACTTGCGGGATTAGAGAAAATGCCTGTTATCATCAAAGATCTTACAGATGATGAAGCGACGGTGATCATGGTAGATTCCAACATTCAACGAGAAGAGCTGCTGATCAGCGAAAAGGCATTTGCTTATAAAATGAAATATGAGGCGTTAAAGCGTCAGGGGAAACGGTCTGATTTAACTTCTTGCCAAGTTGGCAAGAAGTTGGCGGCGGAAGAAGTCAGTCAGAATACAGGAGATAGTTCCAGACAGATTCTTCGATATATTCATCTGACAGAGTTAATCACAGAGCTTTTAGAACTGGCAGACGAGAAGAAGCTTCCCTTTAATACAGCTGTTGAAGTTTCATATTTGAGAAGTGAAGAACAACAGATATTGCTTCAGTATATGAGTAATCACAATATGGTACCGTCCTTGAAGCAGGCAAAGGAATTGAAACAGATTTCAAAAGAGCGGATGTTGACGTATTCAGAGATTGATCAGATTTGCATGAATGAAAGTACTGAAAAAGTTCAGGTGCAGATTCCGGCGAAGAAATTGAAACAATATTTTCCAGAGACATATACAAAGACTCAGATGGAAGAAATTATATTTATGCTTCTGGCATCGTGGGCAGAAAGAGAGGGTAAAGAATGAGCAATGAAGATATGGCAAGTAGAATACAAGTCTATCTGAAAAAGATAGAAAAGATACGTGTTAAACGGATGAAAAGAGAGAAGTTTAAACATTTGTTGAAAACATTAGGATTATCAGCAGGAAGGAAGTGAAAGTATGGCTTTAAAAATTGTACGAAGATATGATGCGAACGGAAGGGAGCTCACGGAGAAAGATCTGGAAACCTTTCGATTGGATTCTCCTGTGGTTAGAGAAATATTGGCAAACCTTAATCGGGAGGTGACAGAAGGAATCAGACAGAGGGAGAAAAAAGATGACGATTGAAGACGTAATTAAAAAATCAATTCTGCCGCTGGCATTTATGGTATTCTGGTTTTGGATGACAAAAACAATTATGAAAGTCAGTGGTCAGACGGATTGGTTCTGGTGGATATTTATTGCCGGATTGCCATTTGGAATACATAAAATGCGGCTGATTCTAATCCCTAGAGGAATGGATACCACAGCAACGCTTGGTATGGCTGCATTAAGTGTCATCATTGGAGCTTTGATTGGATGTATCATGATTCCAGTGTATGTAATCCGTGCGGTATACGTTTTCTTACGATATATCATCGGAAAATAATTGAATATTTGATAAGAGGCAGGTTTGCGAAAATAAAATCGTAAGCTTGCCTCTTTTTTTGTACCAAAAATCAGGCAATTCAGGGGAAATCCCTTTTGCAAATATATATACTCGGAGGATTTTTAAGATGAGAGAGCGAATTGAAAGTAAGCATGTAACAAAAGAAATCAAAAGTCAGGTGCCAGTGATTCCGGTGGAAATTGTTAAAGAAAGAGGCTGTACGTTCTGCCCGTATTATCTGGGAAATTATGAGAAACAGCCACGCTGTATGATGAAAACCTGTGCCTGGGATGATGAAAATGAACGTTTCCATCCAGTTCTTCGTGGACTAATTCCATTTTACAAAGAGAAGATGGAAAAAGCAGAAGTGAAGTTCTTGGCAATGAAAAAGATTTACACAACGCTGTTAGGAATGTTTGCCGATGAAATGAAGCAGGAAGAGTTGGAAAAAGATGAATGTTACGGATGTGCCTATGGAAAATGTGGACCATGTATCGGTATCTGTTACAAATCAATGAAAGCATAGGAGGGTTAAGCCAATGAATACAACAGTTATTTCCGGGCGATTGGTAAGAAATCCCGGATACAACGAAGTGGAGAATGAAAAAGGACTTCATAAGATTGCCAAGTTTGTTCTGGCAGTTAGAAGGAATTATTCCGATGAAGTCAGTTTCATTCCGGTAAAGGCTTTTGCAAAGAAAGCAGAATTTGCCAGAGATTATCTGATGCAGGGAACGAAGGTCATGGTGGAAGGCGAGATTGTCACAGGTAATTATGAAGATAAGGATACCGGGAAAAAGATCTATACCACTGAAGTGTATGCAAACCGGATTGAATTCGCAGGTGCAAAAATGGTTGACAGACCACCATTTCCAGAAGATGCGGAAGGGTTTTTAGAGATACCGGAGGGCATGGAAGAGGAAATGCCGTTTAGATAGAGGAGGATAAAAGATGGTTTCAGTAGATCAGGCGTATATGGTAGGGCATATGAAAAATGCCGATGGAAGTATCAATAACAAAAATGTAGTGCTGTCAGCAGCATGTGAAGCAGCGGAACTGTTCCAGTGCATGATGTCAGTAAATCAGAAATTGGAGGACTGGCAGAGATTTAACCACACTTTGGAGATGCATCTGAGAAGTGTGGAATGTGAGAAAATCCATGATATCTGTCAGGCATTATATGGAATGAAACATCCGTCCAATGAACTGGAAGGACTGTATTTGGCAAGAGAGGATGAACAGATATGCCTGCTGTACTATCAGGTATTTGTAGGGATGCTGGAAATCAATATTAATTCAGCCGAAGTGCTGTACAAACAGAAGGAGGAAATAATCAATGAGTAAGATGGAGTATATGCCGGTAGATTGTTTGCAGGTGCCAAAGATGCTGTTCCAGGTGGAAGAATTCAAAAATCTATCAAATACAGCAAAAATTTTATACAGCTTATTTCTGGATCGTTTGAAATTTGCGGTGCAGAATGGCTGGGTAGATCATAATGGAGATCTGTTTGTTATCTATCCAAAAAGCGAAATGAAGAAAGATCTGAATACGACTCGATATGGCGTAGATCAGGCAGTACAGGAACTTGTTAAGATTGGAAAGCTGGTGCGTATTGTTCAAAACGATGGAAAGGCGAACCACTTTTATATCAATGATATTTATGAAAATGAGATGGAGGAAGAATCAATGATGACATTAGACAGAATTATGGCAAATATGCAGATGGAAGAAAGAGAAATTATCATGGACAAGATGGTGGCAGCATCCAGAGATATTCTGGGAACAATTGCAGATATGGGATATCTGAATGAATATGAGACACCACTGACTCCTATGGAAGAGCGTGGCTATTACGATGAAGAAGGCAATCTTGATATTGATGCCGTAGAAGCCGATGGCTATGAGTTTGGCATGGATCTGGCATTTGGCGTGTTATCTATTTATGAAGGAAAGCCTGAACGTGTGCTGGAAATTCAGAAATATGTAAATGAGCAGTATGAGTGCTGCTCTAATAAGAAGTTTATGAAAGTTCTGGAAACAATCGCACGAATGAATGGAAACGAGGAGGTTTATATCGAGGATATGTATGTCTGCAATAAAGAAGCAAGGAATTATTATCTGAGTGAGTTAATGATGTGTTTCAACTTTGTGTTTAATGAGATGTGTCATGGTACAGGCAGTGCGGCAAATTGTGATTTCGATGTAGAAGAGTAGGAAAATATTATGGCAGATTTTGAATATTTCAGAGCAGAAGAATCTGACCAGTTTTCTTTTTTTCGGATACCAAAAGCTCTGTTCACAGAAAAAGAGTTTGCAAGCCTGTCCACAGACGCAAAGCTCCTTTACGGAATTCTGCTTGATCGAATCAGCCTATCCAAGAAAAATGGATGGATTGATAGTGATGGTTATGTCTATATCATTTACACGATCGCAGAATTGCAGGAACTATTGCGAATGTCGCATACGACAGTGACAAAGCTTCTTTATGAGCTTGACAGTGTGCATGGGATTGGATTGATTGAACGGTATCGGCAGGGGAATAATCGTCCCTCTGTCATATACGTGAAAAATTTTGTGAAACGGATTAGAGGAAAGCCCGTAAGATACTTTGCTTCTGGAACGCCAGAAACTGGAAATCCGGACTGCAAGGAATTGGAAATCCGGATTGCAAGAAACTGGAAGTCCGGAACGCAAAAAAATAGAAGTCCGGACTGCAAGAATCTGGATGGAAGTAATACTAAGATAAATAAGACTGAAAAGAATCATACTGATAAGAGTAAGGGCAATACTCCCGCTCTGGAAGAAAAATTCAGTCTGTATGGGAGATTTAAAAATGTTGTTCTGTCGGAAGCTGAACTGCAGGAGTTGATGAAAATATTTCCATGGGATTATCAGAAACGGATTGATCATCTTTCTGTTTATATGAAATCCAGTGGAAAAGAGTATCAGAATCATTTTGCAACAATCTGTCTTTGGGCAGAACGGGATGGCGCCAGGGCAGGAATTGACAAATATGAATTTCAGGAAGGAGAAAGCCTGTGATGGAAAATAAAGTAACAGCAGATTATCTGGATGAAGAGGGATGTCTTCATTGTGGCATCTGTGGAAAAAGAAAACAGATGAAAGTCAGTCTGATGGGATTTGAGCATGTAGTGTCTTGTTTGTGCGAATGCGAGGTGAAAGTCAGACAGGAACTGGATGAAAAGATGCAGCGGGAAGAAGTACAGCGACTGCTTTATCAGAGAAAATCCGTCGGACTTCGGGAAAGAAGATTCTGGGAATGGAAATTTGAAAATGACAATGGAAGCAACCAGAAGATACTAATCGCCAGGCAGTATGTAGAAAACTGGGCAGATATGAAGAGGAAAAATGTAGGATTGCTTTTGATGGGACCAGTTGGAACTGGGAAAAGTTTCTTTGCAGGCTGTATTGCAAATGCACTTTTGGAACAGGGAGAACGTGTCATGATGACAAATTTTTCCAGGATCTTAAATGAAATGACCAGCTATCAGGCAGACAAGAATCAGATCATACAAAATCTTGTGGATTATCCGCTGCTGATTATTGATGATTTAGGCATAGAACGAAATTCCGAGTTTGCTTTGGAGCAGGTCTATAATGTGATAGACAGCCGTTATTGTAAAATGCTTCCGCTGATCGTAACAACGAATCTGGGACTGAATGAAATGAAATCCACAGATTTGGATACTGCCCATCAGCGTATTTACAGTAGAATACTTGAAATGTGTGTTCCAATCTATTGTGGTGGAGAAGATAAGAGAAAAGAAGAAGGGACAGAAAAACTCGTACAGGTGCAGAACCTGATTACCGGTTAATCTGTCTTTTTTCATTAAAGGGGGTGATTGCCATGATTACAGATCTGGACAGCAGTTGAATCGCTGAAAGGAGGGAAAAGTCATGCAGGAAGAGGTAACTCAGAAAACGGTCACGTTCTGTATTCGGGCAACTAAGATTACAGCAGACCTGTTGAAAAAGGTTCTTGTTGCGTATCTGCGTCATCAGAAGCAGAAATCAGTAGAGAAGAAAGCACAGAAAAATCAGCCGAAACAGGGAAAGGTCACGGTAAAAGAGCTGGCAAAACAGAATGCCGGGATGGTCAATATCGAGATCACGGACAAAAATATCAAGTCCTTTGAACGATATGCCAGAAAATACGGAATCAATTATGCTCTGAAAAAAGACAAGAGCAAAGAGCCTCCGGTTTATCTGGTATTCTTCAAGGGACGTGATCAGGATGCACTCAATGCTGCTTTCCGTGAATTTTCCCAGAAACAGATTCAAAAAGCGAATAAACCTTCCATTCATAAGCGTCTTGCAGCTTACCGGGCAATGATGCCAAAGAAATCGAAGGACAAAGTAAAGAACCGGCATCAGGAGCAGAGTCGATGAAAAAGAAAAGCGGCAAAACTCTGATGCAGAAGTGGAAGAATAAAATCGGGGGTAAGCTGTCCGCCCTGGATAAAAAGAAACTGGTTCTTACAAATATTCCTTATGCTCTGGCTGCTTTCTATGCAGACCGGGCATTTTTTCTTTACCGGAACAGTCCGGGAGAAGATATGGGGAACAAACTATTATATGCAATGGAACACGCAGACCGGATTTTTGCTGGTTTTGTGTTAAGCAATAACTGGAAAGATCTGCTAGCAGGTATTGTTGTTGCAGTCGTTCTGAAAGTGTTGGTCTGGCAGAAACAGGCAGACGCAAAGAAATTACGGAAAGGCATCGAGTATGGTTCAGCCAGATGGGGAACCGCAGAGGATATCAAGCCTTATATGTCGGAAGATTCATGGATGAACATTCCATTGACAGCAACAGAAGCACTGACCATGGAGAGCAGACCGAAGCAGCCGAAGTATGCAAGAAATAAAAATATAGTGGTCATCGGCGGCAGTGGTTCCGGTAAGACACGTTTTTTCGTAAAACCATCGGTCATGCAGATGAACTGTTCCATGGTCATTACAGATCCGAAAGGCACTTTGATTGAAGAGTGTGGGAAGATGTTAGCAAAGGGACCACCTAAGAAAGATAAGAATGGAAATATCATGAAAGATAAATCTGGAAAAGTGGTTCATGAGCCATATGTGATTAAGGTTCTGAATACCATCAATTTTTCCAAATCGCTTCATTACAATCCATTTGCTTATATACGGTCTGAAAAAGATATCCTGAAGCTGGTTACAACAATCATTGTTAATACCAAAGGCGAAGGGGAAAAAGCTTCCGAAGATTTTTGGGTGAAAGCAGAGAAATTGCTGTACACAGCATTGATTGCGTTTATCTGGTACGAGGGGAAAGAGGAAGAAAAAAATCTCAACACCCTTCTGGATCTGCTGAATGAAAGTGAAACCCGTGAAGAGGATGAAACTTACCAGAATCCGGTGGATATGTTGTTTGAAGAGCTGGAGGCAAAAGAACCTCAGCATTTTGCGGTCAGACAATATAAAAAATACAAAATGGCGGCTGGAAAGACAGCGAAAAGTATTTTGATATCCTGTGGAGCCAGACTTGCCCCATTTGATATCGCAGAACTTCGTGAGATCATGTCTTACGATGAAATGGAACTGGATAAGATTGGGGACAGGAAAACAGCCTTGTTCTTGATTATGTCCGATACAGATACAACCTTTAACTTTGTGATTGCGATGCTGCAGTCACAGCTTTTCAATTTGCTTTGTGATAAGGCAGACGATGTATATGGTGGAAGACTTCCGGTGCATGTGCGTGTCATCGCTGATGAGTTTGCCAACATCGGGCAGATTCCTCAGTTTGACAAGCTGATTGCAACTATCCGAAGCAGGGAAATCTCTGCTTCTATTATTTTGCAGTCACAGAGTCAGCTAAAGGCAATGTATAAGGATAGTGCAGATACCATTCTGGGTAACTGTGATACTACACTATTTCTTGGTGGAAAAGAGAAAACTACCTTAAAGGAAATGAGTGAACTTCTGGGTAAGGAAACCATTGATCTGTATAACACTTCGGAAACGAGGAGCAATCAGAAGTCCTTTGGATTGAATTACCAGAAAACAGGCAAACAGCTGATGACAGAAGATGAGATTGCAGTCATGGATGGAGGAAAATGTATCCTGCAGATTCGTGGTGCCAGACCATTTTTCTCAGACAAATATGATATCACGAAACACAAAAATTATCGGTTTCTTGCAGATGAAAATGAGAAAAACCGATACAAAGTAGAAAAAGAGTTAAATCCGCAGTACACACCGAAACCCGAAGAAGAAGTGGAGGTAATTCAGGTGGAGTTGTCGGAGTAACAATGGGAATGAACGAAAAATAATGAGGAAAGGAATAACTGACATTAGGTGCGCCGGCTTTTTAGTCGGTGTTTTTTCATTCCCGTAAACACCTGAAAGAAGTCAGTTTTGGTGAATGTATATGGCATTTTTTAGCAGTGCAATTACAACTTTAAAAACTCTTGTAGTCGCAATCGGCGCAGGTCTTGGCGTGTGGGGTGTCGTAAACCTTCTGGAAGGATATGGAAATGACAATCCCGGTGCTAATGCTCATGTGCCATAAAGTAACACACCGATAAATGCAGACAGCCAACCTCTATTCCGTATAAAATGGCGTATGTGGCATTTCAAATATGTGGTTTAGAAGTAGAAGAAAACTGAAAACCGTATTCCACGATTTGAAAGGATAGAGGTAAATGAGCATGGAAAAAACAGTATATATCACAGAGAAAGAACGGGAAATGTGCTACAAAGTAATTGGTGCGTTTGCGGAACTGTACGAAATGGAAGATGAAGATATTTTAGTGGTTGATGTTGGTAGGTACGGTTTTGTTAAATTGCAGTGCTATACACCGTCATATGGCTTTGAAGAACTTGACACCTATACAGACAGCCATAGTTTATTTGAAGGGCTTTGGGAGGAATGGCTTAGTCTAAATGTGTTTTTACTTGCTAGGGAAATGCAGTTAGACGATATTCTTTATGAGGATTTATTCAATAATCTGCCAAAGGAAAAACAGTCGGAACTTACCGGGAGAAAAGGCTATTTTGCAAAAAAAGCGGGTATCATTCTGTAAAATGAATTTTGCAGAAAGAAAACGCTCTATGTAGAGGGTAAAAAGATTAGAATGGCTCTGTATATGATAATATGCAGGGCTTTTCTTAATAACCAATATGCTCATTTTGATAAAGACCAAAAGACAAGCATTGTGGAAATGTGCATAACTGGCTATGGAATCATGGATAACTCTATTCACAGCACATGGAAAAGCTAAAGTGCAGCTTTCCCACGTCCTGCAAACAGAGTTACCCACAATTCCATGATACAGCCAGTTATACACATTACGCACAATGCCGACTACTACGGAATCCAAATCATTTTTTCACAGAACAAGATTTGCTTTTACAGAAAGAGATTATAGGTTGGAATGGAGATAAGGGAACCTGCATAGAGCACAGCGGAAAAGTTGAAGAAACTGATTGAGGAAGAATTTGCCGGGCTTGTGTTTCTGTCTGCTGAAGATATGGAGTAATAACAAATTGGGACATAATGGTATAACTCTTTGTCCCAATTTGTTTATTGTTTAAATTACCCGTATTAGAATTGATATGCTTGCAGAAATCAAATATCTAACATAATTCCTCCCACTGTAATAATACCATACAAATTTTATGAATACAAGACTGTTTATATAAGCTGACACATGCTAAACTAGCCTAGCAATGTTTCAGTAAAACTTTCTTTCATTTTTCAAGGAGGTCATAATCATTATGGGGAATAATCAGACAGAAAAAGCGTTTGAAGAAAAAAGATTAGCACAAACAATCTCTTTAGCCGAGGAACAATTAAAGCAGGCAAAAGAAGCGGCAGACAAAAAAAAATCAGAAATTATCGAAGCCAAAAAAGATGTGCGTGAAAATACAGAACACGGCATTACATCACTGTACACATCAGACGGTTTCGAGGCACTTGTTGAATTAAGCCAATATATCAATCCTGTTACAGACAAAATTATAGATTATGAAGAAGAAGAACATAAAATACTTCTGTTAGAAAAGATGATAAAATCGCCCTATTTTGCCCGAATTGATTTTAAATTTGATGATGAGGACGAATTTGAAAAAATATACATTGGACGTTCTTCTCTACGAAAAAACAGCTATCAAGAGATGTATGTTTATGATTGGAGATCGCCGATTGCCAGTGTTTTCTATCGTTTTATGACAGGCGAAGCGTTTTATGACGCTCCATGTGGACGAGTAACAGGCGAACTCAATTTGAAACGCCAATATGAAATAAAAAACGGAACACTGGAATATTTTTTTGATTCAGATGTTCAGATTGTTGATGAATTTTTAAGGCAATTACTGTCACAAAACACTACTGCTAAAATGAAAGCTATTGTTGAAACAATTCAGCATGAACAGGACGTGGTTATTAGAGATATGGAAAATGACCTGCTAATGGTACAGGGTGTAGCGGGAAGTGGAAAAACCTCTATTGCTCTCCACCGGGCTGCTTATCTTATGTATCAAGGTTTACAAACAAAGCTGTCCGCAAATAACATTATGATTATTTCCCCAAATTCTATATTTGAGCAATATATTTCAAATGTATTGCCCGAATTGGGAGAAGATAATGTTATTTCTTCCGTGTTTGAAGATATACTTAGTGAGTTATTAAATGGCAGGAAAATTCAGTCAAGAAATGATTTTTTAGAAAACTTGATTGTCAATTCAAAATACAAGGAAATTTCAAGAAATAGTATAGAATTTAAAACGTCAAGTTTTTTTAGGGAAATTTTAGACCAATTTCTCATTGATATACCCCGCCAGTGGATAGAATTTGAAGATGTTTATTATGAGGGAAAATGCGTTGTAAGCGGGCAAATTCTAAAAGACAAGATATTAGGAAGACCAGAAACACCATTAGGCATAAAATTAGAACAATTAGAAGATTATATTTTAGAACAAATATTTGGAACAGGAAAAGGGCGGGGGCATAAAGAAGAAAAAAATCTAATCAAGCAGGAAATACAGAAATTTATAAAAATTGACATTGTTGAATTATATAAAATATTATTTAGCAATGAAGCCTATTTTTATAGCCTGCTGCAAAATAGCAATCCGTCACAAAACATAAAAAATATTTGGAAATATACTAAGGAAAATTTGGAAGCAGACAGCTTGTATTATGATGACGCAATAGCAATCGCTTATTTGTATTTAAAAATATACGGAACAAATAAATATAAAAATATTAAGCAGGTAGTCATTGATGAAGCACAGGACTACTACCCTCTCCAATATGAAATATTTAATTTGCTTTTTTCTAATGCCAAATTTACTATTTTAGGAGATATGAAACAGACTCTTGCCAAAAAAGAAGATATTTCTTTCTACGAACAAATTCAAAAAATATTGAACAAGAAAAAATCTTCTCTTATTATGTTGGATAAAAGTTTCCGTTGTACGAATGAAATTTTAAATTTTAGTTTAAAGTTCATTGAACAAAGTTCACAGATAAAAAGTTTTAATCGGAATGGCGATAGCCCAAAAGTATATATTGCTGATAATTCCGAAATCTTCATTGATGAAATTGTTAAGGAAATAAAATTATGCCAAGAGAAAGGGTTTCAGTCGATATGCTTAATTTGTAAAACCGAAAAAAATTCAACCTATCTATTTAATAAAATTAAACACAAACTTGATATTCAATTAATTAAAAATGGGAGCGTATCAGATTTACAAGGCGTGTTTATCTTACCAGTATATATGTCAAAGGGATTAGAATTTGATACTGTCTTAATTTGTGATGCAGATAGCCAAAACTACCATGATGAAGATGATAAAAACCTCTTATATGTTGCCTGCACAAGAGCGCTTCACAAACTTAGCTTATTTTGTGAAAATGAGGTTAGCCCGCTGATATAGATAAATTTACAATATATTGAATTGCCTAAATGCCAAACGCAGCGTAAGTGCATATGAACAAAATGATAATAATTAGACAGACCATCTTTCTCTTTTAATGGCATTAAATTGACATTACGCTCTCTATCATATATATTTGTTGCTTACTGTCAAAAACACGACAGAAAAATATAGTTTAAATTCAACGGATAAAAGAGGTAATGAACATGGGGAAATTACTACTGCTGACACTTAACGAACAAGAGGAAACAGCGATTGACAAAATCATATCGGCAATATCTGATTATATACAGATTGAACCCATGCAGATCACAACCGCTTCCGTGTTATCTTTTCCGGGACTGGAAATAAAGCAGAACCAACGCCGGGTATTTCAAGACGGGGAGGAAGTAAGCCTTACCCGCCTTGAATACAGTACCCTTGTATATCTTGCTTCCAACCCCGGCATTGTCCTCACACGGACACAAATATTTGAAGCCGTTTGGAACATGGAAAGTGAAAGCTGCCAGTCAAGCGTTGCAAATGTGATTTACAACCTGCGGAAAAAAATAGAGCCGGACAGCCGCAAGCCCATTTACATAAAAACCGTTTTAGGTATGGGCTACAAGTTTGCTTCCGGGGAATGACAACAGAATAACCGCCGCCCGTTACAGCGGCATACCATGACAGGAAATCAGAAAAGGTTTCCTGTTTTTTTGCGCCAAAAACCGCGCTGATTTTCCAGCTTTGTCGAAAAGTTTTATCAAAAAGTTTTTCAAAACTTTGCCATATTTGCATTTCTCTGCGTAGTAAGGAGTAAAGGGGGAGTTTCGCCGTTTTCTTAGAGCAAGATTCTACCGCAGTACCAAAATTCGCTTATCGCTCATTTTGCCCCTGCGGGAATCTTGTTGGGGAGTGCCTTCCCCAAACCCTGCTATGCGGCTTGTGCCGCTTGAAAATCCCACCAAAAAATACTTAAAAAATCGCCCACAAAACGGCGGTAAGTGAAAGGAGTTGATACCCATAGGAAAGCGATACAATACGCCCCACCGAAGCCATGTAGTAAAGACACGCATGACCGAAGAAGAATATGCCGACTTCACGGAACGGCTAAAGAATTATGACATGAGCCAAGCCGAGTTTATCCGACAAGCCATTACAAGGGCGACCATTCGCCCCATTGTTACCGTTTCCCCGGTCAATGATGAACTGCTGTCCGCTATTGGAAAGTTGATAGCCGAATACGGAAAAATCGGCGGCAACCTTAATCAGATCGCCCGTGCCCTCAACGAATACGGAACGCCCTACAATACGCTGTCCGTTGAAGTGCGAGCCGCCATTTCCGACCTTGCCGCCTTGAAGTTTGAAGTCTTGCGAAAGGTAGGTGACGCTGTTGGCAACATTCAAGCATATCAGCTCTAAAAATGCGGACTACGGTGCAGCCGAGCAGTATCTAACCTTTGAGCATGACGAGTTTACCATGAAGCCCACCCTTGACGAAGCCGGGCGGCTCATACTCCGGGAGGATTACCGAATAGCCACGCTGAACTGCGGCGAGGAAGATTTTGCCGTTGCCTGTATGCGGGCAAATCTCCGATACGGCAAGAACCAAAAACGGGAAGATGTGAAAAGCCACCACTATATCATTTCCTTTGACCCACGGGACGCAGCGGACAACGGCTTGACCGTAGACCGGGCGCAAGCATTGGGCGAGGAATTTTGTGCCGAGCATTTCCCAGGACACCAAGCCATTGTCTGTACCCACCCGGACGGACACAACCACAGCGGCAATATCCATGTTCACATTGTTATCAATTCTCTGCGTATTGAGGAAGTACCCTTACTGCCCTACATGGACAGACCGGCAGATACCCGTGCCGGGTGCAAGCACCGCTGTACGGACGCTGCTATGGAATACTTCAAAGCCGAGGTCATGGAGATGTGCCACCGGGAAAATCTCTATCAGATTGACCTATTGCATGGCAGCAAAAACCGCATTACCGAGCGTGAGTATTGGGCGCATAAAAAAGGACAAGCCAAACTTGACAAGGAAAATGCCGCCCTTGCAGCCGAGGGGAAGCCTGTAAAGCAGACCAAGTTTGAAACCGACAAGGCGAAGTTGCGGCAGACCATACGGAATGCCATGAGCGAAGCGACCACCTTTGACGAGTTTTCCGCTTTACTTCTGCAACAGGGCGTGACCGTCAAAGAGAGCCGAGGGCGATTGTCCTACCTTACCCCGGACAGAACGAAACCCATTACCGCCCGAAAACTGGGAGATGATTTTGACCGTGCTGCTGTTCTTACTCTTTTGGAGCAGAACGCCCACAGAGCCGCCGAAAAGACCGTACCCATACCCGAAGACCATACCGCTGAAACAAACCGCACAGAGCGAGGAAAAACGCAGAAAATCGCCCCGACAGGCAACATTCAGAGAATGGTTGACCGTGCGGCGAAGCGAGCCGAGGGAAAAGGTATCGGCTATGACCGTTGGGCGGCTGTCCACAATCTCAAACAGATGGCGGCTACCGTTGCCGCTATGGAGCAATACGGCTTTACCCCGGATGAACTGGACGCAGCCCTTGTGTCTGCCAATGCGGATTTACACAGCAGCACCGCCAAGCTGAAGCCCATTGAAACGGCTATCCGTGAGAAAAAGGACTTGCAGAAACAGGTGCTTGCCTATGCCAAGACAAGAGATGTGCGTGACGGATTGAAAAAGCAGAAAACCGATAAGGCACGCAAAGCCTACCGGGAAAAGCATGAAAGCGACTTTATCATAGCAGACGCAGCCGTAAGATATTTTCGGCAAAAAGGCATTACCAAGCTGCCCACCTATAAATCGTTGCAGGCTGAAATCGAGCAGTTTACCGCCGAGAAGAACGCCCTTTACAACGAGTACCGGGCAAATAAAGAGCGTGTCCGGGAGTTGCAGACCATGAAAAGCAATCTTTCCCAAATGCACCACGGCGAGCCGAGCCGACAGAAAAAGCATGAACAGGAGCGTTAAAAACCGCCCCGAAATGATACCGAAACCAAACAAAAACAGGGATATGCCCTTACCCCCTATCCGCAATACTCCCCGACCTCAAAGCAGGGCGTACAGGGCAAAAAATCCCCGAAAATGATACCGAGAAGATACAGTTTTCCCGCCCTATCCGTGATACCCACGGAAACGGCAGAAAGGAGCGTACCAATGCCACGCATGAGCAACAAACGGCGGCTTGAATGGAGCTTTTTCCTCAACCACCGAAACCGAATTACCTATAACGACCTTTGCCGGGGCTGCACACACGGCTGCAAGCAGAGCTTCCGGGCGATTATCGTCCTCTGCCCCCGGTATTTCTCTAAGAGATGGAAACACAGGGAGGACACCGCCAATGGCAGATAACCGCAAATATTACTACCTCAAACTGAAAGAAAACTTCTTCGATAGCGATTCCATTGTGCTGTTGGAGGACATGAAAGACGGGATTTTGTATTCCAATATCCTCTTGAAGCTGTACTTAAAATCGCTGAAAAATGGCGGCAGATTGCAGCTTGACGAGCATATCCCCTATACCGCCCAGATGATAGCCACGCTGACCCGTCACCAAATCGGGACGGTGGAACGGGCATTAGCCATCTTCCAGCAGTTAGGGCTTGTGGAGCAGCTTGACTGCGGGCTGCTTTATATGACCGACATCGAGCTGATGATCGGTCAATCCTCTACCGAAGCGGAACGGAAACGCGCCGCAAGGCTTGAAAATAAGGCACTTTTGCCGCCGCGGACAAATGGCGGACATTTGTCCGACAATCGTCCACCAGAGATAGAGATAAAGAAAGAGATAGATATAGAGTTAGAAAAAGAGGGAGAGTTAAAGGGACAAGCCCTCACCCGCAGCTATGGCAGATATGAGAATGTATTTCTGACTGATACGGAGCTTTCCGAACTGCAAGCGGAGCTGCCCGAAAAATGGGCGTACTACATTGAGCGGCTTTCCGGCTATATCGCGTCCACGGGCAAGAAATATAAAAACCACGCCGCCACTATCCGCAGATGGGCGGCAGACGATACCGCAAAGGCTGCCCCGAAACAGGGCATACCCGAATACACCTGCAAGGAGGGCGAGAGCTTATGAGTAATCTGTTTACAGAACGAGTTTTGAATATGGCGGCTGTTACCCCACAGCCGGAGGACTACACGGGCGAGGACGGACTGCTTTACTGCGGCAAGTGTCACACTCCGAAAGAAGCCTACTTCCCGGAAAAGCAAGCCGCCCTGTTTGGGCGTGACCGCCACCCGGCAGAATGTGACTGCCAGAAAGCCCAGCGTTTGGAGCGTGAAGCCGCCGAACAGCGCAGAAAGCACCTTGACACCGTGGAGGACTTGAAACGCCGGGGATTTACCAATCCTACCATGCAGGAATGGACTTTCGCCAACGACAACGGGAAATGCCTGCAAATGGAGATTGCACACTTCTATGTGGAGCATTGGGAAATCATGCGCGAGGAAAATATCGGCTATCTGCTATGGGGCAAGGTCGGCACAGGAAAAAGCTATTTTGCCGGGTGTATCGCTAATGCCCTCATGGAGCAGGAAGTCGCTGTCCGCATGACGAACTTCTCTGCGATTTTGAATGACCTGACCGCCAGCTTTGAGGGGCGCAACGAGTATATCGAGCGTCTTTGCCGTTTTCCTCTGCTTATCATTGATGATTTTGGAATGGAGCGCGGCACAGAGTACGGTTTAGAACAGGTCTACAATGTGATTGACAGCCGCTACCGCAGCCGCAAGCCCTTAATCGTTACCACCAATCTGACATTGGACAGCCTGCAAAATCCGCTGGACACCGCCCATGCCCGGATTTATGACCGCCTTTTGGAAATGTGCGCCCCTATCCTCTTTACGGGAGAGAACTTCCGCCGTGAAACGGCGCAAGCCAAGCTGAACAGACTAAAAGAATTGATGAAATGAAAGGAGTTGCCTATGGCAGAGAACAAGCAGAACACCACCCCGGAACGCCGCCCGGACTGCGTGACAGAGATCCGCATGGGCAACACCGTCCTTGTCGTTTCCGGCTTTTTCAAAAAAGATACCACCGACACCGCAGCCGATAAGATGATGAAAGTGCTGGAAGCGGAAACCGCAGCCACACACAAGCCAAGTTATACTGCATGACAAGCCTAATTCCAAAAAATCGTCATAATGACGGGCGATAAAGAAGCAAAATTCACATTTACCAGCTATACAGACAGCCGCCCCGTGTGATATAATTTCCTTACGGAATAGCGGGGCTGGCTGTCGGAAATGGAGGAAACCATGATTAGACAGACAACCCAAAACCTCATTACCGCCCTTTATCCGAGATTATCCCATGAAGATGAATTGCAGGGCGAGAGTAATTCCATCTCCAACCAAAAGCGTATTTTGGAAAGCTATGCAAAACAGAACGGCTTTACCAATCTCCAATGGTACACGGACGATGGGTACTCCGGTGCGAACTTCCAAAGACCCGGTTTTCAAGCCATGCTTGCGGATATTGAAGCCGGGAAAGTCGGAACGGTCATTGTCAAGGATATGTCGAGATTAGGGCGAAACTATCTCCAAGTGGGAATGTATACGGACATGATTTTCCCACAAAGGGGCGTTCGCTTTATCGCTATCAACGATGGAGTGGACAGCGCACAGGGCGACAATGATTTTGCCCCTCTGCGTAATATCTTCAACGAATGGATGGTGAGAGATACGAGCAAGAAAATCAAGGCAGTTTTCCGCAGCAAAGGCATGAGTGGCAAGCCTATCACAAGTCAGCCGGTCTATGGCTATCTCAAAGGCGAGGACGGACGCTTTATCGTGGACGAAGAAGCTGCCCCGGTCGTCAAGCAGATTTTCAGCTTGTGCCTTGCCGGGAACGGTCCGACCAAAATCGCCCGTATATTGACCGAGCAGCAAATCCCAACACCGGGTACATTGGAATACCGCAGGACAGGCAGCACACGCCGTTACTACCCCGATTATCCCTACAAGTGGGCGACCAACACGATTGTCCATATCCTTGAACGCAAGGAATATCTGGGGCATACGGTAAACTTCAAGACCGAGAAAGTGTCCTACAAGGTCAAATCAAGCGTGGAAAATCCCGAAGAAAAACAGGTCATTTTCGAGAATACCCATGAGCCAATCATTGACCTTGCCACATGGGAGCGTGTGCAGGAATTACGCAAGCAGCGCAAGCGTCCAAACCGCTATGATGAAGTCGGTCTGTTCTCCGGCTTGCTGTTCTGCGCCGATTGTGGGAGCGTCCTCTATCAGCAGAGATACGAGAACAAAACCCGAAAACAGGATTGCTACATCTGCGGCAACTACAAGAAGCGTACCCACGATTGCACCGCACATTTTATCCGCACCGACCTTTTGACTGCGGGTGTGACCGCCAATCTGCGGAAAGTGACAAGCTATGCAGCCAAGCATAAAAAGCAGTTTATGAAGCTGCTGATCGAGCAGAACGAGGACGGCGGCAAACGCCGCAACGCTGCCAAGCGAAAGGAACTGGACGCAGCCGAAAAGCGGATTGCGGAACTGTCCGCTATCTTCAAGCGGCTTTATGAGGACAGTGTGACTGGGCGTATTTCTGATGAACGCTTTGCGGAACTTTCCGCAGACTATGAAGCCGAACAGAAACAGGTCAAGAGCCGTGCCGCCGAACTGCAAGCGGAACTGGCAAAGGCACAGGAAGCCACGGTTAATGCGGAAAAGTTTATGAAAGTTGTCCGCAAGTACACCAGCTTTGAGGAATTGACCCATACCCTGCTGCGGGAGTTTATTGAAAAAATCGTTGTCCATGAGTGCAGCTATGACGAGAACGGCACACGCAGACAGGACATTGATATTTATTACAGCTTTGTCGGCAAGGTAGAACTTCCCGATGAATAATGCCCGACCTATCCGACACAGTAGCTAAGTGCCGGATAGGAACGGCAAAAAATTTTACACTTCTATTGCTTCTTTATCACACACAAGCAAAGAGCCAGGGCATCAAACAGCTGATGGCTGGTGCTGGAATCATGCTGCTGGGAACTACCCTGATTCCACAGCTGGCAACATTGTTCTCTTAAGAGGAGTGGTAGATGAACACCATCATTGAGAGAATTACGGAAGCGATAAAGGATATCCTGATCGGGCTTATTAAGTCAAGTTTGGATAACATGTTCACGTCTGTCAATGAGCAGGTGGGAACCATAGCCGGGCAGGTGGGACAGACACCGCAGGGATGGAATGCAGGGATTTTTAATCTGATTCAGAATATATCCCAAACGGTGATTGTCCCCATTGCGGGACTGATCATCACCTTTGTCCTGTGCTATGAATTGATCACGATGGTAACACAAAAAAACAATTTCCATGAATTTGAGACTTATAACATTTTCCTCTGGATCTTCAAAGCGTATGTAGCCATTTATCTGGTGACAAATACGTTCAATATCACGATGGCGGTCTTTGATGTTGGCCAGCATGTGGTCAACAATGCAGCCGGGGTGATATCAGGAAACACTGCGGTGGATGCAACAGAAGCAATTTCACGGATTGTGGATGCCCTGGAGGATATGGAGTTAGGGGATTTGTTCCTGTTATCCATGGAAACGATGTTGATCAGTGTTACCATGCACATTCTGTCAATTATCATTACGGTAATCTTGTACGGAAGAATGATAGAAATTTACCTTTATACTTCCATAGCACCAATTCCGTTTGCCACCATGACCAATAAGGAATGGGGTAATATCGGAAACAACTATTTAAAAGGCTTGTTCGCACTGGCATTTCAGGGATTCTTCATGATGGTCTGTGTGGGAATTTATGCAGTTTTAGTAAATGCAATGACCATATCCAGTGACCTTCATGCAGCAATGTTTTCAGTAGCGGCTTATACCGTGATTCTTGCATTTTCATTATTCAAGACCGGAAGCCTTAGCAAATCAATATTCAATGCCCATTAACGGGCAGGAAAGGAGCGCATACCATGGCGTATGTACCAGTACCAAAAGACCTTACCAAGGTCAAAACAAAAGTAGCGTTAAATCTGACAAAGCGGCAGCTGATTTTCTTTTCACTTGCCGCAGTTGTGGGAATTCCGTTTTATCTGGTCATGAGAAAACCAATCGGTTCCAGTATCGCAGCCATCCTGATGGTAACGATCATGCTTCCGTTTTTCTTCATGGCAATGTATGAAAAAGACGGTCTTCCCTTTGAAAAAGTGGTGGCAAATATCATTCGACAGAAGTTTATCTGTCCGGCAGTAAGACCATATAAGACAGAAAATTTTTATCAGGAGATTTCCACCCTTGTAAAAAAGGAGGGTGTGCCGGATGGCAAAAAAGACAAAGCAGGAGGCTCAGCAGGAGCGTCTGTCCCTGGCGGAAAAAAGAAACCGTCAGGAAAGAAGAAACAAAAAAAGCAGAAAAGAAAGAGAACAGGAAAAGCGTAGAAAGAAGCAGGAACGGGATCGTAGGAAACAGAAAAACATTCCTACAACTGCACAGCAGAGTATTCCGTATATTCGGATGCTGCAGGATGGTATCTGTCAGGTGACAAAGACCTTTTTCTCCAAGACGATTCAGTTTTATGACATCAACTATCAGCTTGCTCTAAATGAGGATAAGACCACGATATTTGAAAATTACTGTGATTTCTTAAATTACTTTGATTCTTCCATCAGTGTGCAGCTGTCCTTTATCAATCAGCAGGTGGATGTGGCAGAATTTGAAAAAAGTATTGATATTCCGGATCAGAACGATGACTTCAATGCCATTCGTGAAGAGTACCGTGCTATGCTGAAAAATCAGCTTTCCAAAGGAAATAATGGTCTGGTAAAGACAAAGTATATCACTTTTGGAATCGAAGCAGAAAACCTGAAGGTGGCAAGACCAAGGCTTGAAAGAATCGAAACAGATATCTTAAATAACTTTAAGGTTTTGGGAGCACAGGCGCATTCCCTGAATGGTCTGGAAAGGCTGGAGATTCTGTATCATGTGTTCAACCAGGATCGGATTGAACCATTTAAGTTCCAGTATAAGATGCTTCCAGAAACAGGATTAAAGACCAAAGATTTTATTGCACCGACTTCCTTTAACTTTTCCAAGAATCAGACATTTTTGATGGGAAGAACGATGGGAAGTGTGAGTTATCTGCAGATTCTGGCACCGGAGCTTACAGACCGGATGCTTGCAGATTTCCTGGATGTGGATGACAGCATCAATGTCAACATTCATATCCAGTCTATTGACCAGAGTTCTGCGATCAAGATGATCAAGAGCAAGATTTCAGATCTGGATAAGATGAAGATTGAAGAGCAGAAGCGGGCAGTACGTTCCGGTTATGATATGGACGTGCTTCCATCGGACCTTGTGACTTATGGAGAAGAGGCGAAGAACCTGTTGGAAGATCTGCAGTCCAGAAATGAACGAATGTTTCTTGTAACGGTTCTGGTGATGAATACCGCAAGGAAGCGTCAGAAACTGGATAACAATATTTTCCAGGTGCAGGGAATTGCACAGAAATATAACTGTTCTTTAAAACAACTGGATTATCAGCAGGAAGCAGCACTCATGTCCTGTATTCCACTGGGAGTCAATCGGATTGAAATTCAGAGAGGGCTTACCACATCTTCAACAGCGATCTTCGTGCCATTTACGACACAGGAACTGTTCCAGGAAGGGGAAGCTCTTTATTATGGATTGAATGCATTATCCAACAACATGATCATGGTTGATCGGAAACGTTTGAAGAACCCGAATGGACTGATTCTTGGTACACCAGGTTCCGGTAAGTCCTTCTCAGCAAAGAGGGAAATTACAAACTGCTTTTTGATTACGGAGGACGATATCATTGTCTGTGATCCAGAAGCCGAATATTCGGCACTTGTGCAGGCGCTGCATGGGCAGGTGGTAAGAGTTTCGCCGGTATCTGACCAGTATATCAATCCAATGGATCTGAATCTGAATTATTCCGAGGAAGACAATCCACTGTCACTGAAAGCAGATTTTATTCTGTCTTTGTGTGAACTGATTGTTGGAGGAAAGAATGGATTGGAGCCGGTAGAAAAGACCATTATTGACCGTTGTGTGCGGTTAGTATATCAGGAATACCTTGCCGATCCAGTACCTGAGAAGATGCCAATCCTAGAGGATTTATATAATCTTCTGAGAAAACAGGAAGAACCGGAAGCACAGCGACTGGCCACATCATTGGAGATTTATGTTACAGGTTCTTTGAATGTGTTTAATCATCAGACAAACGTGGATATCAATAACCGCATTGTATGCTTTGACATCAAGGAACTTGGTAAGCAGCTGAAAAAAATCGGGATGCTTGTAATCCAGGATCAGGTCTGGAACAGGGTAACGATGAACCGTTCTGCCCATAAGTCCACCAGATATTATGTGGATGAGTTCCACCTTCTTTTGAAGGAAGAGCAGACCGCAGCTTATAGTGTGGAGATATGGAAGAGATTCCGTAAATGGGGTGGTATTCCAACTGGCATCACCCAGAATATTAAGGATTTGCTGTCTTCCAGGGAAATTGAGAACATTTTTGAAAACTCAGACTTCATTTATATGCTCAATCAGGCTTCCGGAGACAGGCAGATTCTGGCAAAACAGCTGAATATCTCACCAACCCAGCTGTCCTATGTAACCAACAGTAATGAGGGGGAAGGACTTTTGTTCTATGGAAATGTCATTATCCCATTTGTAGACAGATTCCCGAAGAATTCCCTCTATAAAATCATGACAACCCGCTTAGAGGAGACTTCCGAAGCAGGTTAAATCAAAGGAGAAAACAATGTTACGAGCAATTTCATATGTATTAACTTTTAGTGGCGGTGCTGTTTTCGGCATCGCTTTTCTCTGCTTATTACAGGCAGGGAAAGGGTATCCGAAGAAGGAGGAGTAAGTAGTGGCAGAACAGAGAATGAAAGTCAGGGACAAGAAAGTCCAAAAGATGACCAAGGATGGTCTGGTGGAAGAAAACCTGACAGATAAATCTTCTGTTCGTGTCAGTAACCGTGCCAGTGATGTGCAGATGGGAAGAAAACAGGGGGAAAAAGAAGAAAACCTTGTGGATAAGTCTCCCCGCCAGTCTGAACGGAGTGGGAAAAATATTCGTCCCTCTGTGCAAAAATCCAGAGATGCACCGGAACTGATACGGACAGAGAAGCAAAGTGAGGATTTTGGACAGAGTAGTAAACAGCAAAATAGAAAAAGAATCCGTGCTGAAGTCGGAAAAGAATCCAGACTTGCAGAAAAATCCGAAGTCGGACAGTTAGAGAGACTGAAAGATAAACGTGCTGATCTATCAGAAAACAGGGGAGACAGCCGGAGAAATCAGACCGGTGGCAGCAAAAAGCCTAAACAAAAACAACGTTTGAAGTTTGCTTATGAGGAAACTGGTGCTTCTGTGAAAAATGACAAAGATATGGAGAAATTGAACCAGATGGATACGGATGGAGTCAATTTCCACCATCAGAAACAGAAAGAAAAAGCCAAAAAGTTTTCTTATGAAGAAGCAAGAAAGAAAAAGGAAGCAAAGCAGCATTCCAAGAAAGCACAGGTCTATCAGGCAAATGAAGGAGAATCTCCTGGAAAGAAAAAATCCCGTTTGAAGTTTGGTGAAGGGGAATCTGTGAAAACAGAAAAAGCTTCTGTTGTCAAGAAAGCAGGAAGTGCAACTTCCGTAGCATTGCACCGTGAGATCAGCAAAAATGAAGACGATAATGCGGCGGTAGAAGGTGCCCATAAGTTGGAAGAAGGCGGCGAAGGTATTTACCGGCTGGAACAGAGAAGTGCCAGACGAAGGAAACAGAGGGCTTCCAGAAAGAGAAGCAGACTGGAGAGACAGGTAGAGAAACAGACACTGGCGGCAGCCCATCAGGAGCAGAAGAAGCTGAAAAAACAGATTCAGAAGCAACAGATCAAACGGGATTATGCCAAAGCTAAGCGAAGTGAACAGACAGTAGGAACAGCTACAAAAGGTACGATTGATTATATTAAGAAGATTGGCGGTAAGGTCACCAACTTCTTTAAAGAAAACCGGAAGGTGTATATCAGTGTAGCAGTTCTGATCGGATTGATGTTTCTGATCATAACGAATGTCACGTCTTGCTCTGCAGTGTTTTTACAAAATGTGATCACTTATACCGGAACCAGTTATCTGTCATCGGATCAGGCAATCCGGGAAGCGGAACTGTATTACACACAGCTGGAAGCTAATCTGCAGGAGCGGATCAACAACATGGAATCTGAAGAACCAGGACATGAGGAATACCGATATAACATCGGACCTATTGAGCATGATCCGTTTATCCTGATCAGTTATTTGTCAGCAAAGTATGAAGAATTTACCTTTGAACAGGTAAAGCCAGAACTGGATGCTCTTTTTGCATTGCAGTATCGGTTAGAAACAGAAGCAGTCAATGAGACTGTGACAGAGACAGCAACTGTAAGAGTTGGAGAATCTTTGGGACAGGTTGTGACCAGTGGGTATTGTAACTGCCCAATTTGTTGTGGTATTTGGAGCGGAGGACCGACTGCTAGTGGAGCATATCCAACTGCCAATCATACTTTAGCGGTAGATGCTTCCAATCCGTTTGTACCAATGGGAACAAAGGTAGTTATGAATGGTGTCGAATATACTGTAGAAGATACCGGAGCTTTCGCAAGATACGGTGTACAGTTTGATGTCTATTATGACAGTCATGCGGCAGCATCTGCACATGGACATCAAACATGGGAATGTTATCTGGCAGATGATAATGGAAGCAATGAAGTGGAAGTGACCAGGACAAGAGATGTAGATGTGCTGAATGTCACCTTAAATAGTGGAAACTTGATGTCAATCTGTCAGGACAGGCTGGGATTTTTCCAGAAAGAACTGTTCAGTGCCTACAACGATACCAAAGGCAACCTGCAGATGTTTGCAACACCGGTTGATTTTAACTGGTATTCCAGTGTGACTAGCTATTATGGATACAGGATTCATCCAATATCAGGAGCAAATCAGCTTCATAATGGTATGGATATCGGAGCACCGGAAGGGACAAAAGTAATGGCAGGGCTGACCGGAACGGTTACAACTTCTGCTTATAACGACAGCTATGGCAATTATGTTGTGATCAAGGACAGTAAAGGCTATGAACTGCGGTATGCACATTTAAGCAGCCGGAGTGTATCTGCAGGAGCATCCGTCACGAAAGGTGATGAGATAGGTCTTGTAGGAAATACTGGTAATTCCACAGGAAGCCATCTTCATATTGAACTTCTGAAAAATGGAGAGCGGTTAAACCCGATCTTTTATCTGGAAACTGGAGAAGGGGCAGGCTTTGGCGGCAATGAATATACCAGTGAAGCAGCACAGCGTTTGTTAAATGAAGCAGCGAGATATCTTGGAACACCATATGTATGGGGTGGATACTCCCCAAGTGGATTCGATTGTTCTGGATTTGTAAGCTACTGTCTAACAAACTCTGGTGTAAGGAATACAGGAAGATTAACAGCACAGGGACTGTACAACATTTGTACACCAGTATCCCAGTCGGAGGCGCAGCCGGGAGATTTGATTTTCTTTACTGGAACTTACGACGCCGGGGAGCCGGTAACGCATATCGGAATCTATGTAGGCAATGGTCAGATGATCCATTGTGGACATCCGGTGCAGTATACGTCCATCAATTCCCCATACTGGCAGAGCCATTTCTATGGATTTGGACGATGGTAAGAAAAAAGGGCGGCTGCATCAGTCGTCCGGAAAGGAGAACCGATGAAAAGTCTTGAAAAAGCAACGGCAGATTATGAGAAAGCCAAAGAGAAAATGGAAGCATCCAAAGCCAGATATGAAGCAGATTTAAAGCGGTTCAAGGCTGCGGAGATTGCAAAAACAGAAGCGGAAAATCTGGAAATTGTAAGAATTATCCGTGCAATGGATATGAGTATTCCGGAATTGGAAGCTTTCAAAAAGAGAATGAAAAATGAACTGCCCGGCAGGGTAGAAATACAGAAGGAGGAAACAAAAGCCGATGATGAATCTGGAAAAAATGAAACAGAAGAAGAGAACAATTACTAAAAGCAGAGTAAAAAAGAGCTTGCTTGCTGCAACGACATTTCTTTGCCTGACAACACCTTTGCTCCAGACACAGACTGCTTATGCAGCTGAGAATACCACGCCTACAATCACGATTGAGAAACCGGATGGCTGGAAACAGGGAGAAACAACCATTGCTGTTACGGTAGATGCCAGTCATATGCCGGAAGGTTTCTCAATAGCAAAGATTGAAGCAAAAGCAGGAAAAGATGGAAGCTGGCAGGATGTAACCGGAAGTGGAAGTATCACGATCACTGGAAATCAGACAGTGTATGTGCGTGTTACAGATGGTGAGGGGAAGGTCTATGAGCAGAATCGCTCTATTAAGTGTTATGACACGGAAAAGCCTACACTCTCTGCTTCCCTGACAGATGGTGTGCTGACGATTCAGGGGAATGATACAGTATCAGGGATTACTGCAGTAACAGTTAATGGCACCACTTATACAGACTTGAAGGATGGAATGCTGAGAGTGCAATTGACACAGAAAGATTTTACTACAAAACAGATTGAGATTACGGTAACAGATGGTGCCGGAAATACGTCTGAAAAGTATGTGTTACAGAATCCTTATTATGAATGGGCAAAGAAGCAGGCAGAGAAACAGAAAACTTCCAGTGACAGTAATGGTGCAATGGCAACCACGACCAGTGCAGATGCAACTGGGACTGAGAAAACAACGACTTCACCGCTTCCGCAGGATGCACAGGCTTCTGAGCCGACAGATGCAAAAGGAACCGTGGATGATCGGACAGTGACAGGTATTGAGGAACAGCTTAATAAAGAAGGCGAGACAGCAGATTCTGTTACTAAAACAGCTACGGAAGGAACAAAAGAGTTTTATACCATTTCAACTAAGAGTGGTAAGATTTTCTATCTGATTATTGACAATTCAAAATCTCAGGATAATGTGTATTTTCTTACAGAAGTCAGTGAAAAAGATCTGATGAACTTCACACTTTCTGATTCGGTGACACTTCCGGAAGTGGATACGGTTTATGCAGAACCAGAGAAAAAAGCAGAGGAAGAAAAACCGGAAACGACAGAGTCAGCCGAGAAAGATAAGGTAGAGGATGATATTCAGATGCCTGAAGATAAAAGTCCATTTGGAACGTATCTTTTGATTGCACTGGTTGCAGTCGGAGCTGCGGCAGGAGGATATTACTTCAAAGTTTATAAACCAAAACATGAATATGATGACGAGGATGAGATGGAAGAGGATGAAGATGAATCCGAAGATTCAGAGTCAGAAAAACGGGAAGTAGACGATGCAGATGAGCAGGAAGAAAGTACAGAACCGGAAATCCTGAGAGATGAAGATTTTGACGATAATGTGCTGGAAGATGAAGAAGAGGAGCAGGAGTAAATGAAATTAGTGATTGCAGAAAAGCCATCGGTTGCGATGGCACTGGCTTCCGTGCTTGGAGCCAGAACAAGAAAAGATGGCTACGTGGAGGGAAACGGTTATATCGTTTCCTGGTGCGTAGGACATCTGGTTGGATTATGTGATGCATCGGAATACGATGAAAAATATAAAAAATGGAGATATGAAGATCTGCCGATTGTGCCGGAATGTTGGAAACACAAGATTTTGGAGGGCACAAAGAAGCAGTTCGGAATCTTAAAGAAACTGATGAGAGATTCCAAAGTAGATGAAGTGATCTGTGCAACTGATGCAGGACGTGAAGGTGAGCTGATCTTCCGTCTGGTGTATGAGCAGGCAGGATGTCAAAAGCCGATGAAGCGACTCTGGATCTCTTCCATGGAAGAACAGGCAATTAAAGATGGATTTTCGTCATTAAAAGACGGTTCGTGTTATGACAGTCTCTATCAGTCAGCACTTTGCAGGGCAAAGGCAGACTGGCTGGTGGGAATCAATGCGAGCCGTCCTTTTTTCCGTTCTGTATAACCAGAATCTGAAAGTTGGAAGAGTACAGACACCAACACTTGCCATGATTGTGGATCGAAATCAGAAGATCAAGGAATTTACCAAAGAAAAATATTATATGGCTCATATCAAGTTTGACGATATGGATGCGGTCACAGAGCATTTTCAGAAAAAAGAAGATGCAGATAAAGTGGCTGCAGAGTGTCAGGAGCGTATGTGCGAAGTGGAGAAGGATGATGTGAAAGAGAAAACGGTCCGCCCTCCAAAACTCTATGATCTGACCACCCTGCAGAGGGAAGCTAACAGAATGTTTGGCTATACCGCACAGCAGACATTGGATGCTGTGCAGGAGATGTATGAGCAGAAGCTTGTCACTTATCCGAGAACAGACAGCCAGTATCTGACAGATGAGATGGGAGAAAGCACAGAAACTCTGATTCAGATGTTATTTGGGAAAATGCCTTATGCTGAAGGCCTGGAATATCAGCCGGACGTGAGTAAGGTATTAAATTCAAAGAAAGTATCTGATCACCATGCGATTATCCCAACCATGGAAGTAGCCAAAGCAGATATTGGTGAACTGAAAGAGCGAAACCGCAAGATTTTGTATCTGATCAGTGCCAGGGTACTGACAGCAACCGCAGATCCTTATATTTATGAGAGCCATAAATGTCAGATTACCTGTAATTATCATACGTTTTATCTCACGGCAAAGAAAACAAAGCAGGAAGGATTCAAGGCAATCGAAAATAGAATGAAACAGTTCTTTGGCGTAAAGAGTGAGAAAGAAGAGCCGGAGCTGGATATCTGGGCAGGCAAGCATTACGGTCCTTGTGATTCTTTTGTATCGGAGCATTTTACACAGCCACCGAAACAGTACACAGAAGATACCCTGCTTTCTGCGATGGAACGTGCTGGGAACGAAGAACTGATCGAAGATACGGAAAAGAAAGGACTTGGTACTCCGGCAACAAGGGCAGCCATCATTGAAAAACTGATTCAGTCTGGTTTTGTGAAAAGGGAAAAGAAAAATTTGGTGCCGACAGATGATGGCAATGTACTGATTACGGTTCTGCCGGATGAGATTAAATCTCCGAAGATGACAGCAGAGTGGGAAATGGCATTGAATCACATTGCCCAGAATACAGAGACAGCAGATGAATTCCTAAATGGGATTACAGAGCTGATGCAGGAACTGGTTGCCAGATATCAGGCTATTTCAGAAGAAAAGAAAGAGCAGTTTCAGGGAAAAGCAAAAGGGGAAGTCATTGGCAAATGTCCCCGATGTGGAGCTGATGTCAGGGAAGGAAAAGTAAACTTTTACTGTTCCGACCGGAACTGTGCTTTTACCTTATGGAAGAATGATAAATTCCTTGCAAGCCAGGGGAAAAAGATGGATAAGGCGGCAGCAAAGAAGTTCCTGTCTAAAGGAAAAATCCATTATAAGGATCTGGTATCCAGAAAAACAGGGAGACAGTATGAAGCAACTGTGGAAATGATTGATCCCGGCGAGGGAAATGTGCAGTTCAATCTGATTTTCCCACAACGATAAGTAATGTATTGCAGGCAGTCTAAGGACTGTCTGTTTTCATACAAATATTATGAAAGAGAGGACCTTAGCATGAAGAAAAAAGGTAATTTTAGGAAAGTAGTATCTGGATTGCTGGCAGGCATGACAATGCTTAGTACAGTGTTGTCTCCGATGACTGCATATGCAGCGGAGATCCAGCCAGAGGAAAAACCGCCACTTTATGAGGAAGTGAAAGACCTTCTGGATGAAGATGAGGTGGTGACTGCCAAAGATTATGAACTTGAAACAGGCAGTGTATTTGATGTGAAATCAGACTACACAGGACTGGAAATCAAGGATGATGAAAAGGTTAAAGTCACATTTGAGGAAGCAAAGAACGACAAGAATGAGGATTTTACGACAGATCATGTGGACACTTACAAAGCGGTCTATTATGTGGAACCGGTAAATCAGGAGCATCCGAAGTATCAGATCAGCCGAAAGCTGATTGTGCGTGAGAAAGAAACAGAAGTGCAGACAGAAACTGCAGGGAGTGAAGCAGTAACCGAATCTGAAACAGCTGGCAGTGAACAGCAGACAGAAGAAGCGGAGGATTCAGAATCAGACTCGGAAATTACCGATATTGATGCTGATGAATTTGATGATTTAGTAGAGCAGGCACAGAATCAGGATACCTATGATGAAGAATCCAGGTTAGAGCTTCACGATGTTTTGGAACAGGCAGGAGACGAAGGTGTGGATCTTGATTCTATGGAAGAGGGAGAGATTGCAACATTTGAAGCAGTTTCGGCTTATTCAGCAAGAAGTACACAGCAGGTAACAATCGAAAAAGGACCTCTGTATAGATATGCAGATTATAATCTTGGAACCTATCTGACAGAGCCGTACTATATCAGCTACGGAAGCGTCAGAGCAACTGCGTATTGTGTACAGCCGGCAAAACCAGGACCAGGATCTGGAAATTATACAATCACAAAGATCGGGGACAATCAGGCGTTAGCAAAAGTGTGTTATTACGGTACAGATGCCGCAGGAAGCGAAAGTTTTTTTGCGAATAAACACACGGATTTTTCAGAAGGAAAAAGATTCATCATTATTCACATGGCTGCATCTTATGCCAATGGAAGCAGTGATGCATTCTATGGAACAAATGCTACAGGCGAGGCTTTGGCAAAAGAACTCTATAATTATTGTGCAAATAAGCCGGAAATACCAGATGTAGCGATGTCATTTTCCAAACCGAATGTAAAAGCTTATGTAGATGGAAATGTTCAGAGAACGGAGAACATTAAGTTCAATGCATCTTCCCAGCAGAAAATCACAATGGACTTACCAAAGGGAGTGAAGCTTTATAATGTATCTACTGGAAATGTAAGTGCGGCAGGTGCAAGCGTAACAATTGGAGGCGGAACCACGTTTTATCTTTCAGCTCCTCTGACACAGACAAGAGATGTAAGTGCTACTTTTTCTGCAAAAATGAAGGGAAGTATTACAAAAGATTATTCAGCATATAAACTGACTACGAATGCAAGTGTTCAGGATCTGGCATTTGTGTTTGGAGAAGGTGTCGCTGATGAAAAATATGTAAGCTTAAAGGTGTCCTGGATTGAACAGGCTACGATCGAAATCGTAAAGAAAGACGATACAGCGGATGTTAATCTTGCAGGTGCAGTGTTCGGTGTATACAGCGATGAGGCTTGTACAAAGCTGATCATTCAGATGCCGGCAACAGATAAGAATGGAAAATCTTCTGTTACGATCATCAAGACACAGGATACTGTTTATCTGAAAGAGATCACCGCACCACAGGGATATGTGGTAAATGCAACGGCAACAAATGTAAAACTGGTAGCAAGTAAAACCTCATCGGTAACTGTGGAAAATAAGGAACAGCTGGCAGAGCTTACCATTTACAAAGAAGGACAGGTTCTTACCGGAGCAGATGTCAGTGAAAATGGAACGGTATTCCAGTATGAAAACCGCAGACAGAAAAATGCAGTGTATAACGTGTATGCCGGGGCAGATATCGTAACTGCTTATGGCACAAAAGTGTACAGCAAAGGTGACCTGGTAAAAGATAATCTGACTACGGGAGAGAATGGTTCTGTTACACTGAAGAACCTGCATCTTGGAAGCTATGTGGTGAAAGAAGCAAAAGCACCGGACAATTTCTATAACGGCAGCGAAGAAAAGCCAGTGACTCTGACTTATGCCGGACAGAATAAAGAAGTTGTATTTGCAGATGTGACTTTTAACAACGAAAGACAGAAAGCAGATGTTTCCGTAGTAAAACAGGATAAAGATACAAAGAAACCACTGAATGGCGGTATTTTTGCTCTGTATGCATCCGATGATATTAGAAATGCAGACGGAACCGTTGTTGTGAAAAAAGGAACACTGATTGAGAAAGCAACTACTGGAGCAGATGGAACTGCAAAATTCACAGCAGATCTTCCGATTGGATATTCCTATTCCGTAAAAGAAGATCAGGCGCCGGAAGGCTATGTAAGAAATACAGAAGATGTGTATACGTTCAAGTTTTCTTACACCAATGATAAAGAAGCAACCGTATTATTTGCCCATACCTTCAGCAATGACCGTGTGACAGCAAAGATCAATTTATTCAAAGTTGATAAAGAAACAGGAAAAGCAGTACCACAGGGAGATGCCACACTGAAAGGTGCAGTTTATGGTCTGTATGCCCGTGAAGATATCGTGCATCCGGACGGAGCAACTGGAACTATTTATAAAGCAGGAGAACAGGTAGCATCTCTTACAACAGATGACAAAGGACAGTCTTCTGTAAAAGGTTTATATCTTGGCAAATATTATGTCAAAGAGATCACACCGCCGACCGGATACCTGGCAGATACAGAAGAGCATGATCTTGTGTGCAGTTATGAAGGAGATATGACAGCAGAAGTAAAAAGAGAGTGCACTTCCAGTGAGCAGGTCATCAAACAGCCATTTCAGATCATCAAAGCAGCCAACAATGGAAAGACCGATGCAGATCTGTTATCCGGAGCCGGATTTACAGTTTATCTGAAATCTTCCCCTACAAAGAAAGCAGATGGAAGCTATGATTTTGATTCTGCCAAACCAGTAGTGAGTGGAGAAAATGGAGCAACTGAGATTTTCACAGATGAAAAAGGGTATGCCTGCAGTATTCCATTACCATTTGGAAGCTATATCGTGCGTGAAACTACAACACCGCACAATTACAAGCCAGTCGATGATTTTGAAGTGAATATCACAGAACATCATCCAAACGAGCCACAGATCTGGCGAGTGCTTCTGGATGAAGAGTTTAAGGCAAAACTGAAAATCGTGAAAAAAGACGATGAAACAAAGAAATCTGTATTGATTGCCGGAACAGAATTTAAGGTATATGACCTGGACAACAAGAAGTATGTGGAGCAGGTAACAACTTACCCAGTGACAACTACTCACAAGTCCTATTTTACGGACAGCCAGGGATATCTGATCATGCCGAAGAATCTGAAGATCGGACATTACCGGATTGAGGAAGTCAACGCACCGGAAGGGTACACAATCAATAAGAACTATGTAGAGATTGCGGTGGATGCAAATACAGCATACCAGATGGATTCTGAGAGCGGAGATGCCATTATTACGGTAGACTACGAGAACCATCCGGTAAAAGGAAAGCTGACGATCTATAAAAAAGGTGAGATGCTGACCGGATTTAAAAAGGATTTTGTTTATGAAGAAAGATACCTGAAGGGTGCATCATTTCATGTCTATGCAGCTGAAAATATCTATACACCGGATTATCAGAAAGATGAAAACGGAAACAGACAGCTGATCTATGCAAAAGATGCACTGGTAACAACGGTAACGACCGGGGAAGACGGAAAAGCAGTTGCTGATAACCTGCCGCTTGGTTCTTACTATGTGGTAGAAAAGACTGCACCGGAAGGATTCGTCCTGAACCATGACAGATCGGATGTCTCATTTGTCTATGCGGATCAGGATACACCTGTGATCGAACAGGAAGTGATGGTTGGCGATGACCGCCAGAAAGTTGCAATCCAGGTAGAAAAACAGGATGCAGAAAATGGTGCAACCGTAGCAGGAGCTGTCTTTGGCATCTATAACACAGAAGATCTGAAGAATGAGAAAGGTGAGATCATTGTAAAGGCAGATACACTTCTGCAGGAAATGACTTCTGATAACGATGGTCTTGCAGCATGTACGCTGGATCTGCCGCTTGGACAGTATTATGTGAAAGAGTTAAAAGCACCGGCGGGATTTGTATCCTCTGATGAAGTTCTGAATCTGGATGCTTCTTACCAAGGGCAGGATGTGAAGACAGTAAAACTGAAAACAGTGAAAAAGAACCAGCCGACAACAGTTGAAATCACAAAATCTGATGTAACAACAGGTGTGGAACTGGATGGGGCAAAACTCACCGTTCTTGATAAAGAAGGAAATGTTGTGGATCAGTGGACTTCTGTAAAAGATCAGCCACATGTGATCAAACGACTGACTGTGGGTAAAGAATACACCCTTCGAGAGGAAATGGCACCGTATGGATATCTGAAAGCGACGGATGTGAAGTTCACACTGGAAGATACTGCCGAGATTCAGAAAGTAGAGATGAAAGATGAAGTTCCAACAGGACTTCTGATCATCAACAAAAATGGAGAGTTTCTGGATAAGGTGACACTTTTGGATCATGTAAAAGGTACCGTGGAGCATCTTTTTGAGTATGTAACCGGAAGCCTTTCAGATGTGGCTTTCGATGTATTTGCTGCGGAAGATATCAAAGCGGCAGATGGTGTCAGTGAAGATTATTTCAAAGCAGATGAAAAAGTAGGAACCATTACCACAGATTCCAATGGTATTGCACAGATGGGAGATCTCCCGGCTGGAAAATACTATGTGAAGGAAGTAAAAACAGCTCACGGTTATGTGCTGGACAAAGAGCCGAGATATGTTGACCTTTCCTACCGTGATCAGGACACACCAGTCATCACTTATGATGAGAAATGGCAGAATGCCCGTCAGAAAGTAAAGGTTACGGTTCTGAAGAAAGAAAAAGATACAGAACGTGTTCTTGCAGGTGGTGTCTTTGGTCTTTATACCAGTGAAGATATCAAAAATGCAAAGGGCGAGGTACTCCTTGAGAAAGACAGTCTGATCGAGCAGCGGGTAACGGATGAAAAAGGACAGATTACTTTTACGGCAGATCTTCCGGTAGACGGAAAATACTATGTGAAAGAAATCTTTGCGCCGGACGGATTTGTTACAACAGAAGAAGTACAGGAATTTACCTTTGAATATGCCGGAGAAGACCAGGCAGAAGTAAGCTACGACTTTACTTTTGAAAATCAGCCAACCACAGTGGAGCTGTCCAAAACAGACCTGACAACAGGTAAAGAACTTCCAGGTGCACACCTGAAAGTAACGGATTCAGATGGCAATACAGTAGATGAATGGACTTCTACGGAAGAATCCCATGTGATCAAAGAACTGGTTGTTGGTAAGAAATACACCATGACAGAGACAAAACCGGCAGATGGATATGTCACTGCAGAAAGTATTACTTTCACAGTAGAGAATACAGCAGAGGTTCAGAAGCATGAGATGAAAGATGATGTGACAAAAGTAGAGATCAGTAAGACTGATATCACAGGAGAAACTGAGATTCCAGGTGCGAAACTGACGATTCTCGATGAGGATGATCAGGTAGTAGAGAGCTGGACTTCCACAGAGGAAGCACACTATATCGAAAAACTTCCAATCGGTAAATATACCTTACGTGAAGAGCAGGCACCGAAAGGATATCTTCTGACATCGGATGTTAGTTTTGAAGTAAAGGATACTGGAGAGATCCAGAAAGTAGCTATGAAAGATGACACTGCCAAGGGAAAAGTGATTCTCAATAAGACAGATAAATCATCAGGAGAACCGCTGAAAGGGGTAGAATTTGAACTCCGTGACAGCAAAGGAAAGGTACTGGAAACCTTAAAGACAGACGCTGCCGGTCATGCAGAAAGTAAGCTGTATGAGATTGCCACATTTAAGAACGGCAAATATGATACAGCAATCAAGTATTATCTGGTGGAAACAAAAACACTGGACGGATACACACTGGATCAGACCAAGCATGAAGTGACATTTGCCTATGCAGATGACAGTACACCGGTTGTAGAAGTTACCTTTAATCTGACAAATGAGAAACCGGAAGTTCCAGAAACACCGAACACACCGGATATACCACAGTCCCATGAAGAGACAAAGGTATCAAACGCACCGAAAACAGGTGACAGCACGAATATCTGGCTGCCAATCTTGCTTCTTGTAATCTCCACAGGAGGTATGGCAGGACTTTATATCAGCAGGAAAAGGAAATAAGGAAATTAAAACCAACGGTTATGATTGGGAGCTTCTATGTGAGGCTCCCTTTTTCATACAAAAAAATCACAGAAAGGAACAGAAAACTATGATGAAAGCAATGGAAAAAAGACAGGAAGCACGAAAAAACCAGGAGAAAACAGTAAAGAGAATGATGGCTTATCAGAAGAAAGCCGAGCAGATGGTCAGCAGAAAAAGAATGAACCATCACATGATCAGAAAGGGGTAAAAGCGTATGATGAACAGAAAAGAATTTTATGAATATGTCAAAGACAATGTAAAGGAGTATCTGCCAGAGTCTTATAAGGACGCAGAAATTAAACTTCAGGAAGTAGAAAAAAACAACGGTTTGAAGTTGACAGGTATTACGATTCCAAACGGAGATCAGAGAATCGTACCGACAGTCTATCTGGATTCCCTCTACCAGGAATATATCCATGGAAAAGATGTAGACTCTTGTGTTGGCGATGTGGCTGATATGCGTATTGAGGCACAGGGAAAAGCAGAATTTTTTGATATGGGAGTTCCAGATATTCTGGATTATGAAAAGATGAAGGACAAATTACAGATGAGAATTTGTGATAAGGAATGGAATACCGATCTTCTTGCAGATAAAGTAGTCACAGAACACGGAGATTTTGCAGCTTATTATGCAGTAAATCTGGAGGAAAATGGAGAAGGGATCAGCAGTATTCCGGTAACTGTTTCTCTGATGAACGAGTGGGGAGTATCTGTCGAACAGATTCAAGCGAATGCGATGGTGGCAGACCGAAAACGTGGTGTCACACTTATGGATATGAATGAGATTATCAAATCTATGATTTTTGGTGAAGAACCAGAAAACCTGCTGAATGAAAAAATGGATATGGAAGCCATGGAAAACCCAATGTTCTGTCTGACAAACAAAGCTAAGATGAATGGAGCTTCCCTGTTACTGCAGGAAGATATTCGTAAACAGATTGGGGAATGCCTGGGAAGTGATTACTTTGTCATCCCATCTTCCATTCATGAAGTGCTGATTCTTCCTGATAACGGCATTTTTCAGGTTCCGGAATTAAATGCGATGGTACAGGAAGTCAATGAGACACAGGTGGAAAGACAGGAACAGCTTTCGGATAAGGTTCAGTTCTGTGATAAAAAGACCGCAGTAATGGAAAATGCTGAGCGTAGAGAAGCTCGTTTGGAGAAAGAAAAAGCAGCCGAAAAAGTGGAAGTAAAAGGTGGAATCCATGGAAGACTGGAAAAAGCCAAGGCAGAGATCAAGGCAAAAGAGGCAGACAAAGTGCCAAAGAATAAGTCAAAAGATCTTGCCGCAGCATTATAAAGAGAAACAACGATGATTTTAAGGGGACTGTACTAAGCAGTCCCTGATTTTATGAAAAGGAGTAGCATATGGCAAATAAATTATATGCCATGGAACAGCTGACGGAAGAGGTGGCAAAAGATGTAGCTGCCAGTCCGCAGGAATGGATGCGGTTCCTAAACACTTCATCCAGACTGTACAAATACACTTTTCCAGAACAGCTTTTAATTTATGCACAGCGACCGGAAGCAACTGCCGTAGCATCCATGGAAATCTGGAATCAGAAGATGTACCGCTGGATCAAAAAGGGATCCAAGGGGATTGCCTTGATTGACAATACTTCCGGACCAAAAACAAAACTTCGGTATGTATTTGATGTGCAGGACACTTATAAAGTGCGGAATCTGGGAAAAGATCCACAGTTATGGAATCTTCCAATGGAAGGTGAACAACTGGTTGCAGATTATCTGCAGGAGCAGTTATCACTGGAAGATACAGAAGGAGGGCTTGCTGAAAGTCTGCATCAGGCAGCGAAGGAGAGTATGCAGGAATGGCTTCCAGATGCATTGGAAGAACTGAGACTGGATGTGACAGGGACATTTTTGGAAGAACTGGACGAACAGAATCAGGAAGTAGAATTCCGGGAACTGATGACCAATAGTGTCTGGTATGTATTACTAAACAGGTGTGGACTGGATGTACAGGAATATCTGGATGCAGAGGATTTTCGGCATATTACGGACTTCAATCAGCTGAAAGTATTAGGACATCTGGGAAGTGCAGTCAACGAGATCAGCAGACCAGTTCTGATGCAGATTGGACGATATGTTCTGAATGATCTGGAAAATGACCTGAAAACGGTTGCAAAAGAAAAAGAAGTAGCTTATAATGAATTCAGCACGTTAATTCGTGAAAGTAATACAGATAACACAGAAGATAGAGAAGAAAAAAAGGAGGAAACAGACTATGAGAGAGATCAGTTACAGCCAGAACGGAGAGTATCAGATTCCAGATATCAGCCTGGAAGAGACGAGAGGAACCATCGGCAAGTACGGAATGATGCGGAAAGAGTATCTGAGAAATCACAAGGTAGCCAGGTTCAACATTCTGACACTGCAGAACCGTCTGGACAGTCATCTGATGGAGATCGACAGCCAGGCAAGACAGAGAGTAGACGACCTGATGAACGAACTTCTGGAGAAAGATCCGGCACCGGACAAAATGGCAGACGGGATGGCATGGACCAGACACATGAACCAGATCAAGGCACAGGCAGAGGAGCTGGTGATTCAGGAGATTATTTACAGTTAAGTCTGTTCCCAACAGAAGAGGAACAGTTAGGAGAAATAAGGAAAGCGGCAGCTGCATTGGAACAGCCAGCCGCTTTTCTTATTTCCGATGAAGTGGTAAATGATATTCTCCGCACGGGAAGCGGACAGAAAAATACACTGTTTCATATTACAGCAAGACTGATTGAAGGTCTGGATAATGAAGAAATGCGGAGTTTTCTGAAAGATGAATATGGAACTGGTGGCAAAGGATTTACCATAGATGGTCAGAAAATCAGTATCTGGTATGACAATGATGGTATCCGTATCCGGCGAGGGGACTCTGCCAGAAGAAACTTTGACCGCATGGTTACGTGGGAAGAAGCAGCGAACAGAATTCGGGATATGTATGAGGATGGAAATTACGTGGATAATTTGATTTCCAATAATGCCATTGAACAGGAGCAGGAAGAAATGACCAATCTTCTTGCACTTCATTTTCGGGATACTTGCAGAAACTGGGAAAAGAAACAATCATATTCAGACTGGCAGGATGTAGTGAGTGGAGCATGGACAGATCAAGAGGAAGCAGATGCGATTGTCTATCGTTTTGAATGGCTGCAGAAATATATGGATGAGAATCCGGGAGATTATCACCGCTGGGAGATTCAGCATAATCCGGAATATTTCCAACGCTTTCAGGATCTTCAGAGGGAGCGTTCCTGGGTAGACCAGAAATTTACGGTCGAACGTCCGGCACTATCCTTTATCACACAGGATGAAATTGACGCAGTGTTAAGAAGAGGCGGCATTACTGCAGGAGGACGTAACCGAATCTATGAGTATTTCATGGAACATCATGATATGAAAGATGCAGCTGAGTTCCTGAAAAATGAGTATGGAACAGGTGGTTCCTCACCCGGAATACCAGGAGCAGATGCTTCCGACGCATCCCATGATGCAAAAGGATTAAAACTTGCAAAAGGGAAAATTGGCAGTCCAGAGGTAGAAGTTTTATTAAAGTGGAACAAGGTTGCAGAACGTGTTCGCCAGTTAATCCGCACAGATGATTATTTGTCACCGGAAGAAATGGAAAAGTACGAAGAACGACAGGAAGCACAAAGACTGGCAGATTTGGAAGAAGCACAGCAGATGTTAGGAGAACAGCTGGAGCAGGATACTTTGACAGCGGAAGATATAACTGATTTGCGATTAGTTGATTCAGAATATATGTCTGGTACCAGAACAAAAATCCACGATTTTGATTGCAAAGTTAAGGGAGAAGCGAATCGACTTCAATACACATTAGAATATCATGATGATGGAGAAGGTTTCACGATTCATACGGAAAAAGATGATATTTGGAATCGAATGTCAACACAAGAATTGGAACGTCTGGATGTAAAACTCGGACAAGAAGTACTTTATTATCATTATCACAACAAAACTGTAAATGCGGATACTTTAGATGAATTACGGGAAATCAGGGAAGAAATTATGGAGGAAGAGTCCTTGTATTTTACTGCTATTTCTCAACGTGTGTGGACAGATTATGATAAAAAAGAAAAAGAATTATCTGGAGAAGTTGAGGTATCGGAAGAAAAAGAATCTTTGGAAGAGATTAACGGAATATCAGAAACGATTCCAGCAACGAACTTCCGCATCACAGATGATGAGCTTGGACAGGGTACAGCAAAAGAAAAGTTCCGTGCCAATATCATGGCTATCCAGTTGTTAAAGAAATGTGAGGATGAGAATCGCAATGCAACACCGGAAGAACAGGAAATCTTATCCAGGTACGTTGGCTGGGGAGGTCTTGCAGATGCATTTGATGAGACAAAATCTGCATGGGAGACAGAATATCTGGAATTAAAGACCGTCCTTACACCGGAAGAATATGCTGCAGCCAGAGCTTCCACATTAAATGCTCATTATACACAGCCGATTGTGATTGAAAGTATGTATCAGGTGTTGGAGAATCTGGGATTTACAAAGGGAAATATCCTGGAGCCATCTATGGGAGTCGGGAACTTCTTTGGAAAGCTTCCAGAGAATCTAAACCAGTCCAAACTCTATGGAGTGGAACTGGACAGCATCAGTGGCAGAATTGCTAAACTTCTCTATCCAGATGCCAATATCCAGATCAAAGGCTTTGAGAAGACGGATTATCCCAATGATTTCTTTGACGTGGCAATCGGAAATGTGCCATTCGGTGCATATAAGGTCAATGACCGTCAGTATGACCGCTACAATTTTATGATTCATGATTACTTTCTTGCCAAGACTATAGATCAGTTACGTCCAGGTGGTGTAGCTGCGTTGATCACAACAAAGGGAACTATGGACAAGGCATCACCGGAAGTCCGGAAATATTTGGCAGAGCGTGCAGACTTGCTGGGGGCAATCCGACTGCCGAACACAGCTTTTAAGGCAAATGCAGGAACAGAAGTCAGTGCTGATATTTTGTTTTTCCAGAAGCGTGAGAGTTTCACAAAAGAGATGCCAGACTGGGTGAATTTGGAGAGTGATGCAAATGGGATTACCATTAACAAGTATTTTGTTCAGCATCCGGGATTGATTCTTGGTGAGATGAAAGAAGTGTCCGGTCCGTATGGTATGGAAACAACCTGTGCTCCAATGGAAGGAGCTGATCTGGAATTACAGTTACAAGAAGCTGTAAAACACATCAAGGGAAGCATGGTAGCGGCAGTAGATATAGAGGCAGAACTGGATGAGATGCCAGAGAGTATTCCGGCAGATCCGAATGTTCGAAATTACAGCTATACGGTGGTAGATGATCAGGTATATTACCGTGTCAATTCTTTGATGAATCAGGTGAAAATGCCTGCAGCCACTGCAGAACGTGTAAAAGGCATGGTTGCAATCCGTGATACCGTTCGTGAACTGATCGCCATGCAGATGGAAGAATTTGTCACAGACGAAGAAATCCAGAAACAGCAGAAAAAACTGAATCAGGTGTATGATACCTACACAGCAAAGTATGGAGTTATTGGAAGTAATGCTAACAAACGTGCATTTTCTGATGACTCTTCTTATTGTCTGCTGTGTTCCCTGGAAGACTTGAATGAAGATGGAACATTGAAGCGGAAAGCGGACATGTTTACCAAACGAACCATTAAAAAGGCGGTCGCTGTGACAAGTGTGGAGACAGCCACAGAAGCACTTGCTTTGTCCCTAAATGAAAAGGCTAAAGTAGATCTCCTATATATGGCACAGTTGACCGGAAAGACCGAAGAGAAAATCACAGAAGAGCTGGTTGGAGTTATCTTCAAAAATCCACTGACAGACCAGTGGGAAAGTGGAGATGAATATCTGTCCGGAAATGTTAGGGATAAATTAAATACAGCGAGAACTTTTGCAGAGAATCATCCAGAATTCACACCGAATGTCCGTGCATTGGAGGCAGTTCAGCCGAGAGATCTGGAAGCATCGGAGATTGAAGTGCGTATTGGAGCCACCTGGATTGAACCTTCGGATTATCAGGAGTTTATGGTGGAACTGCTTCATACGCCGAGGTATCTTGCGCAGAAGGAAATACAGGTAAAATTCTCTGAGATAAATGGTGAGTGGAGGATTACAGGAAAGAACGCCGACAGTCCAAGAAATGCGTTTGCCTATGCAACGTATGGAACGGAGAGAGCAAATGCCTACCGGATTCTGGAAGATACCTTGAATCTAAAAGATGTTAGAATCTATGATAAAGTCGTAAATGACAATGGGGATGAAGTGCGAGTTTTGAATAAAAAAGAAACTATGTTGGCATCACAAAAGCAGGATGCTTTGAAGGCTGCATTCCAAGATTGGATTTTTAAGGATCAGCAGAGGAGAGAAAGACTGGTAAGCGTGTACAATGAACGTTTTAATAGTATCCGTCCCCGTGAATACGATGGAAGTCATCTGACTTTCCCAGGAATGAATCCGGAAATAGAACTTCGACCGCATCAGAAAAATGCAGTCGCACATCAGCTATACGGTGATAATGTGCTTCTGGCACATGTAGTAGGAGCTGGGAAGACTTACGAAATGGTAGCGGCGGCAATGGAGAGCAAACGTCTGGGATTATCTCAGAAAAACCTCTTTGTAGTTCCAAACCATTTGACGGAGCAGTGGGGAGCAGAATTCCTGCAGTTATATCCAGGGGCGAACATTCTGGTAGCAACGAAAAAGGATTTTGAACCGGCAAATCGAAAGAAGTTCTGTGCCAGAATCGCTATGGGAAATTACGATGCTGTTATTATTGGTCATTCCCAGTTTGAGCGTATTCCAATCTCTGATGAGAAACAGGAAGCCATGCTTCAGAGGCAGATTGATGATCTGGAAATGGCAATCCAGAGTGCAAGGTATGAACAGGATGGTGGACGTTATACCGTCAAACAGATTGAAAAGACAAGAAAAACATTGCAGACAAGGATGGAGAAACTGAATCAGAAAGAGAAAAAAGATCAGGTAGTTACGTTTGAAGAACTGGGAGTGGATCATTTATATGTAGATGAAGCACACAGTTATAAAAACGCATTTCTTTATACAAAAATGAGAAATGTAGCCGGGATTGCACAGAATGAAGCACAGAAGTCGGCGGATATGTTTAATAAATGTCAGTATCTGGATGAGATTACCAGAGGAAAAGGCATTACCTTTGCTACGGGCACACCGATTAGCAACAGCATGACGGAATTATATGTTATGCAGAGGTATCTGCAGAACAGCAAATTACAAAATATGGGACTGGGACTGTTTGATTCCTGGGCCTCCACCTTTGGCGAGGTAGTCACGAGCATTGAGCTTGCACCAGAAGGAACAGGCTACCGTGCAAAGTCAAGATTTGCAAGATTTTATAATATTCCGGAACTGATGAATATGTTTAAGGAGATTGCAGATATCAAGACTTCCGATCAGTTAAAGCTTCCTGTGCCAGAGGCGGAATATGAAACAGTGGTGCTGAAACCAACGGAACAGCAGAAAGAAATCGTAGAAAGTCTGGGGGAACGTGCAGAAGTTGTCAGAAACGGAGGGGTAGATGCTTCGGTTGATAATATGCTGAAAATTACCAACGATGGAAGAAAATTGGCATTGGATCAGCGTTTGGTGAACGAATTATTGCCAGATAATCCAGAAAGCAAAATATCAGTCTGTGCAGAGAAAAGTTATGAGATCTGGAAAGGCACGGCAGCACAGAAATCTGCACAATTGATTTTCTGTGACTTGAGTACCCCGAAAGGCGATGGCAGCTTCAATGTTTATGATGACTTGAAGCAGAAATTGATGGAAAAAGGTGTACCGGAAAAAGAGATTGCTTTTATTCATGATGCAAATACAGAAGCAAAGAAGACGGAGCTGTTTGGAAAAGTGAAATCCGGGCAGGTTCGTTTTTTGATTGGCTCAACAGCAAAGATGGGTGCCGGGACCAATGTGCAGGATCGTCTGATTGCGTTGCATCATCTGGATATTGGTTGGAAACCATCTGACTTGGAACAGAGAGAAGGGCGTATTATCCGCCAGGGAAATCATAATAAAAAGGTTCATATCTTCCGATATGTAACAGAATCCACATTTGACAGCTACATGTGGCAGTTGATTGAGAACAAGCAGAAATTCATTTCTCAGATTATGACCAGTAAAGCACCTGTGCGAAGCTGTGAAGATGTGGACGAAGCGGCACTTTCCTATGCAGAGGTCAAAGCTCTTGCAACCGGAAATCCAGCAGTAAAAGAGAAGATGGCATTGGATGTTGATGTGGCAAAATTAAAACTTTTAAAAGCCAACCACATGAATAACCAGTACCGCCTGGAAGATGATATTGCAAGGAATTTTCCACAACAGATTGCAAAACTGACAGAAATCATTGACAGCTACAAGGCAGACATCGCTCATTATTCTGAGCATAAAAGCACAGATCCAGAGCAGTTTACTATGGAGATTGGTGGCAAAGTGTTCACAGAAAAGAAAGAGGCAGGAGCAGCACTTCTGGCGGTATGTAAAGATATTAAAACTGTAGATGCTGCGATGGATATCGGAAACTATGAGGGATTCAATATGAGGATTCAGTTTGATGGATGGAGTAAAGAATTTATATTATCTGTCAAACATGAGGCTGTCTCGAAAGTTCATCTTGGAGCAGATGCACTTGGAAATATTACCCGTATCAACAATCTGTTGGACAGTTATCCAGAGAAGCTTTCAGAAGCACAACAAAGATTGGAAACAGTGTATGAACAGATGGCAAATGCGAAAGAAGAAGTGGGAAAGCCATTTCCAAAAGAAGAGGAGTTGAACCAGAAACTGGAGCGACTGTCAGAGCTAAATGCATTGCTCAATATGGATGAACGGGAAGATGCAGAAGCAGAGGTATCTGAATCAGATGAGAAAGAAGAAAGACCGGCACGTGGTTCTATCCATGAAAAACTGCAGATTTGTAAAGAAAAGAGTCAGCGGGAAAGTGAAACTGGCAAGGATAACAGAAAACGGGACTTTGGTCTGGAATAAGAAAACAAGGAAGATGGCATAATCTGACAGAAAATATGTTCTGTGGGTTATGCCATTTTTCAGAATACAGGAGGAACTTATATGGCAAGAAACAGGATAATAGGTAGAGAAACGCAGAAAATGCAGGAATATACGCAGGAACAGATCAATCAGGCAGAGAGTAGAGGTATAGAAATATCAACAGATGTAAAAGAACAGCTTTTTGAATATGCGAATCTGATCGGCGAGAAAGAGAAAGTTAGGGCTTTGGTAAGAAATCTGGCAGATGCAGTGAGCCAGGCAGATTCAGAAGGTGTAGAGGATTTGCTGGATGACGCAAGAATGGATATTCAGGAACTGCCAGATCCAACCATAGGTAAGCTGGAATTACGTGACTATGGATATATGGAAGAAGATATGGTGCCACTTAGAAAAGAAGCAGCTTTGGATTATCACAGAATGGGTTCTAAGATTTATTGTCTTGGCAGTGCTGGCAGTAAAGGTGAATATGCGAGTAAAGAAATGATACAGGCACATGACGGTTTGTTTGGAATGGAATCGCAGATGTGGGAACGGATAAAAGATAACAACCTAGATTATGCAGAAGAAAATTTAGGAGCATTTCAGGAGCCTATGAGTGTCATTGAGCAGGAAGAAGCACTGAAATTATACGATGCAGGAGCAGATATCTATCTGATCACTAATTTTTCATCACCTATGTATGTCACAGAACGCATGGAAATTGAACGAGGACCGGAGCATTATCAGATGTCTATGACAGAACTGGAGCGTTTCCGTAACCTGGAATGGGAAATGCAGAAATATCCACAGATTCAATCTTTGAAAGAAGCAAATCTGTTGTTAGGAACAAGAAGGACATTTGGAATTTATCAGATTCGGGATGATTTACCGGGAGAAAACTATGCATTTATGAATATGAGTTTTATTGAAAGTCATGGTATGCAGATAAAAAAAGAAGATTATAAGCTGGTCTATGTTGGTGAATTATCAGGAAATATGTCACTGGATGATATTTTTGAAAAGTTCAACATTGACAGACCGGAAGACTTCCGTGGGCATTCCCTGTCTGTCAGTGATATCATAGTTCTGAATGACGGGAAAAAGGTAACTGCTCATTTTGTAGACAGTATCAGTTTTGAACAGCTGGATTCTTTCCTGAATCTGGAAGAACAGGTTCTTAGTGAACTGGCATATGAGGTAGGAGAACGATATTTTGCTATTCAGAGAACAGAAGAAGGATATGATTATTCCTTTTACGATGAAGATTTCCGCTTGATGGATGGTGGCATTTATGAGAATGATGAAATTTCTATTGAAGAAGCGGCGGAGGAACTTTTGGAAGACGAAGGCTGGACGGGAGAACGCATCCGTGGGGATTATGATCAGTTGATGGAAAAAGTAGAAGAAATGGATGAAGCTGTAATGGCAGAGATTCAGAAAAGCCAGGGCGAATATAAGCCATTGGCAAAGGTGGAGGAACTGGAAGAGGCCAATTATAACATGATTGATAATGTACTCAATAATATGCCGCCTAAGAAAGAAGCTTATCTGGAATATTATGCTGCAGAATGTGATGAAATTCATGATATGGGAGCTTATGAGAAAAGCACAGATGTGAAAGAAATCGCAGCAATCTATGAGAAGTACAGAGAAGATCCGGAAAACGCTTATAAAGGCAGTGGAATGGGGATTATTTATCGTGATCCGGAGGATAGCTTGTTTGATGAAACAGAACTGTTGATTGTAATGGGAACAACGATACACGGCGACTTCTTGGATAATGTGCGGTTTTTAAAAGATCAGCCGGTGGTGCGTGAAGGTTTGGAGAAGATTCATAAAGCATTGCCTGATTATAAATATATCCCGATTCAGGATGTGCGTGAGGCAATGTATCCGAAAAAAATGACAACAGAAGAACTGGCAGCAGCATTGGATGAGATTGCGGAAGACTTCGATCCGTATGACTATCGGGACCATGTAGAGCCAGGGCAGGATACCATACAGGAAGTCATGCTGGATCTGCAAAGTGGAAATGTTGGTTCTTATATTTCCTTTCTGAAGGATGTGATTGAAGAAGACTGTGAGCAGTCCGTGTGGGCAGGTGTTTTGCTGGAACGGCTGAAATCCTACGAACCAGATATATCCAAAGAAACAGAGCCGATGGTGTATGTGAATTACTGTGAAAAGCGAGAGCTGATGGAACCACGCTGTCAGAAGCTCTCAGATCTGGATTCCCGTACTGCACAGAAGGATAAGGAATGGTACGCAGACCGTAATCCGAGGACGGATGAGCCGATGGTAACAGCCCAGATGTTTTTTACTATATATTATGCGGAAAAAGGCGATAAAATGCTGCAACATTTCAAAGGGAAAATAGATATTGGAACAGGAAATGGCGGTATTTTAAGTCAGCTGAAACTCCAAAATGAACTGAAACTTACGGATGAAAGCTGGATTGGTTATCTGAAAAACAAGGGAAATGAAGAGTTTCAGAAGTGTATGGAAGATCTGACCGATATGCAGAACCATGTGCTGCCATATTTGCAGAGCTTTTGCAGTCTGGAAGAAAAAAGTGTGCAGGAAAAGCAGGAACGGCAGGTTGCAGAAAAGCAGGACAGCAGAGTAGAAGCGTCAAGAGCAGCGAATGTGACAAAAGGGGATAATGACAAAGCTGTGAAAAAGGTAGTTTCGAGTATGCAAACAGAAAAGAATAAAGCAACTACGAAGGCAAAGAAGCCATCTATTCATGAACGACTGGAAATCAATAAGAGAAAAATCCAAGAAAAGCAGGGAAAAGATGAGCTGGAGAGAGGAGCTGATCGGGATGTAAGAACGGTATAAATTTATAGAAAGGCACTTGGCTCCGTTTTGGACATAGCAAAAGTGCTGACAGTGACGAACGAAGATGTGCTGCCTGCTTATTTGCAGAGAGTATCTGATTTTGAAGACTGCCTACTTGCAACTTGTACGAAGGAGAATCAGTGTGATGCGATTGTGACAAGGAATAAAAAGGATTTTCTTTCCTTTTGGATTACACTGCTTTCTCCGGAAGAACTGCTGAATATTTATTCGTAAAAATATGTTTTTACAATCGGCAGCAGAAGGAAAGTTGAATGATAACTCCGATCCAGCATACTGCAAAATATAAAAATTTTATAACAAAGTGGAAAACCCTGCGTAGGATCAGAAATGTTCTCACAGGGTTTCATGTATCTAATAAAATATAGAAATTTAGCGGATTTCTGCTAGAATAAGAAAAACTGTTAAAAAAATATCGTATATAGATCAAAAAGACTATATATGGGCGACCTTTTAAAGCCGATTTATATAAAATAGAAGAAAAAAAGGTGGTCGATACCGTGGATATAAAAACAGCGGTCATATATCGTTTAAACGATCTGATTAATCAGAAAGATATCACAGTGAATGAGGCGGCGGTATGTTCTGGCGTTCCTCCTTCAACATTAAAGAATATTTTGTATGGTCAGAGTAAGAATGCTGGCGTAGTTACAATAAAAAAGATATGCGATGGATTGGATGTCACAATACAGGAATTTTTTGCTGATCCCATCTTTGCAGATTTGGAACCCGAACTATAGGAAGAGTAAATGCTCATAGGATTCAGATTCTGCAGGATGGATTTTTTATGAAAGAGGGTTAGAGGAAACTAACTTAGGAGGACATAGATGTATAAAATAGCAATTTGCGATGATGATAAAAATTACAGGGAGAAAATAGAGAAGGTTATAGAAACGGAAGGGATTCTTCCTAAGAGCGAGATACGGTTTTATGAATACGAGTCAGGAAAGGAACTACTGAAAAATGCTGATATTTTGCATGATTTGGTCTTTATGGATATGCGTATGCCCGGATTGGATGGGAATAAATCGGTACTGAAGCTGAGGGAATACAATAGGGCAGCGATATTGGTGTTCTGCTCCGGATACTTTGAACCGACTTCAGACAGCATCAATATTGGGCAGCCGTTCCGGTATATTATGAAAGACTTGCATGACAGAAGTCTAAAAAGGGAAATCCCTGCAATTTTATCAAAAGTAAAATTGCACTGTGGAGATTCTTCCGTGACGGTTACATCAGCGGGAAGAGTAATTCGTATCTATACGGAAGACATTTTATATATCTGTCTGGCGAAAAGGGGTTGCTCTATATACGTTGCTAGGCAGGGGGAGATAGATGAGATGCATTGTAAGGAATCTTTAGGCGATTTATATGAACGTCTGGCCGGAAGGGGATTTGAGTATGCACATAACAGTTATATTGTAAATCTGGCGAAAGTGGAAGGATTGGAAAAGAATGTGGCGCTGCTACAGATGGGAATCCAATTGAATGTTTCAAGGTCGAGAAAAGGTCAGTTTGCTGACGCTCTGATCATGTTTCTTGGGGAAAGGAACGGCATGGTATGATAGTAAGAGATTTTTTGATCTGCCTTCTTCAGATGTATCTGTTGGAAGATCTGGAAAAGAACATGCTTCCATACAGAAGAGAAAACTTTTGGGGAAAATTTCTCATATATTTTGTCGTAGCACTGATAATGCTCGGAATCAACCACTTGGAATCCTCAGTATTTAATATGGTAATGATTCCGGTAACGTATATGATTGTGTCAATGGTTGTGTTCCGGGGAAATATATGGAAGAAGCTGGTTATAGTATGCTGCTATTATGTGCTGGCAATTATTCCTGAATTTCTCTTTGCAACGCTTACGAATGCGTATGGCGTGACTGGTGCATCTGAGGGTTTTGGGACGGAAATAGAAAAAACATTAGCGCTACTACTAATGAGTACCATGACATTTCTGTTTATTAAATGCATTAATCAGGTAACGAGAAAAAGGAATTATCTGACGATTGAGAATAAAACTTTTACTGTGCTGCTCATGCTGCCAACCGCTACGATCATTATATTAGGATGTGTGTTTTATTCAAATATTTCTTTTGAAGGAATGAACAGGGTTATGGTTCCGGTAGGAGCTTCGCTGCTGCTATTGACGAATATCTTCATTTTCTCAGTGTTTGACCGGTTTGTAGAGAAATCAGAAGAAGTGAAGAAGATGGACCGGCTTTACCAGAAAAGCAGGGCGGAGATTGCTAATTTACAGTATATGAATAAGGTCAATGAGGATAACAGGGCATTCTTACACGATATAAATAAATTTATTTGTACAGTAGCCGGTTTGATGGAAGAAGGAGAAAATCAAGAGGTTAAGGAGATTATGGAACATTTAGGTGTCCGGATTCAGAGCCTTCAAAAAGGTGTGTATTGCGAACACCCGATCTTGAACAGCATCCTGTGCGAAAGGAAATTCCTTGCGGAATCTAAGAATATTTCCTATAAGATTACCCTGGGTAATGATCTCAGGCTGGACTTTCTGGAAGAACTGGATATGATCTCAATCGTAGGTAATCTTTTGGATAACGCACTGGAAGCGGCAGAAAAGACAAAAGATGGCCGATATGTGGAATGCAGGATGTATATGGGAAATGAGGAACATTTCCTTGTTATGGAATTTTGCAACGGGTATGTTGTTCCACTGTTAAAGGACAAGGACCGGTACATAAGCACCAAAAGAGATGCAGACAGTCACGGGATCGGACTGCATACGGTTGGAAAACTGGTTAAAAAGTATGCTGGAATTATGAGAGTGGAGGTCGGAGAACAGGAGTTCTCTGTTAAGCTGATCTTTACAATAAAATAAAGATGTGCAAAAATCGCCCAAAAAGTTACCGTTTTTGCCACGGTAATTGAAAAAAGGGCGATTTTTGTGTAAACTATCGGAAAAAAATGGAGGCATGTAACTATGAAAAAAACAATCAGAAAAAGCTTGGGTATCAAAGTACTTGGAGTTGTAAACTGTCTTGCACTCTGCCTGACGGCATATACGGCAAATCTGGCGTGCAACTGGCTGTACTATCAGGAAGAAGAGCCGGAAGAAGTTAAGAAAATGAGGAAATTCTAGTGTGGAAAAAAACTACCGGCTGGCTTTTTGAAGTGCAAAACAGGAACGGGATTCTTGAAGAGAAAGACCGCAGGCTGTATGAATATGCTTACGGCGTACTGCTGGGCAGGGTGGCGATATACCTTATCATTGTCATACTTGGCATTGTAACGGGGAATTGGCTGGAGATGCTAGTCTTTTTATTGCCCTTTACTGTTCTAAGGCAGTATGCCGGAGGGATTCATTTAGAAAAAGCAGGGAGCTGCATGGTTGTTTCCAGTATCCTTGTCCTTCTGTGCGGTCAGTATCTGGCGTCTGGTTCGGCTGTGATGTGGCAAATACGGATCATATGGCTTGCTGCAGTTGGAGTCATATTTGTTATGGCACCGGTGGATGCCAGCAGTAAGAAACTGGATGAGAAAGAAAAGAAAGTTTATGGTATGCGCGCGAGGGCAATTTTAATTATTGAATGCGCGATAGCAGGTGTTTTTTCTGTAACCGGATATTTCCTGGTCGTAAACGGGATTATGGTAGCGCATATTGTTTTGGCGTCCGGTTTAATATTGGGATGGATCAAAAATTTTTTTTGACAAAGAGTTAGAGTCAACTAATCCTGGATAGGAATAAGAAATGCTTGGGAAAAGCATATCACAAAATGATAATAAACAGAATAAAAAAGAACATGATGCAAGAGGAACATAAAAGTGAATTTGAAGTTGATAAAAAATACAGAAAATATTAACAAAGAGAAAATAACTTTGTTTTGTCTGCCGTTTGCGGGGGGGCGGCGCTTCTGCTTATAACCAGTGGGCGAAAAAGATGCAGGGAAAAGTAACGGTATGTCTGGTTCAGCTTCCGGGAAGGGAAGAACGGATCATGGAGAAGCCGTATATAGATATGCCGGTTATGTTAGATGATCTGGAAGAGGCAGTAAGAGAGGTTGTGGATGGACCGTATGCCTTATGGGGGCACAGTATGGGCGGTAAGATTGCCTATGAGCTGGAAAAGAGATTGGAAGCGGTCGGATATACAGCGAGCTGTCTGTTTATTTCCGGTAGCCGGATTCCCAGTATTCCGGAGCCGAATCCGATCTATCATCTTCCGGATGAAGAGTTTAAGAGGGAACTGGGAAGATTTGAGGGGACGCCAAAAGAGATACTGGAGAATCAGGAATTATTGGATTTCTTTCTGCCTATGCTACGGGCAGATTTTACCATGGATGAAACATATTATGACAAGACGGGAATAGTACTGCATGCGCCTATCGCTGCATTTGGCGGAGAAAAGGATGGCGAAGCGGATGAGAGCGCAATCTGCGAATGGGGAAAGTATACGGATAATGATTTTAGCTACCGGATATTTCCGGGAGGACATTTTTATTTGCGGGATTACGAAGACGAAGTAATAAGTGAAGTTATAAGGCGCCTGCCGGGAATAAAAGATGGAGATTAAACGGTATGGAGCGAAGGAATTTCTGGCGGCAGGCAAACTTTGTATCCGTGAAAATGAGATACATATATGGTGCATCTGCTGGCCGGAAATGACAGATTTCTGGGTGAACCATGAATATATCCTGAGTGGGCAGGAATCGGAGCAGGTCGGAAGATTCCGCTTTTCGGAAGACAGGATGCGTTATATAGCCGGGAAGGTTGTCGTGCGGCTTCTCTTGAAAAGATATTTAGATGTGGAAACGATTGATTTTTCTGTCAGTGAACGGGGCAAGCCTTATCATAAAAAGATTGCAGGAAAGCAGACCGTAGATTTTAATATTTCGCATTCGGGAGAATTCATACTAGCGGGATTCGCTGTTGGAATGGACATCGGAGTGGATGTGCAGGAAATGGCGGGATGTCCGGATTACTGGGAGATAGCCGGGAATTTTTATACGGAAGAAGAAGCGGAAGATGTAATAAAGGAAGGATCGGCTTTGTTTTTCCAGTACTGGGCGGCCAAAGAAGCGTATGTAAAAGCACTCGGTATTGGATTAGGAAGAGGAATGGATTTCTTCTCTGTCAGAAACGGGGAAATTATAGAAAAAGGCAGGAATGATCAGGGCTGGTTCCTGTATCCGGTCAGGATCAAAGGATATGCTGCGTATGTGGCGGTGCATAAGAAAGGAGATAAATCAAATGGGTTATAAGAAAGATATGAGCAAATATGAGTATCTGGAAGGTTGGGAGAGATGTAGTTTTGGAGAACAGCTTGATAAGTGGGCGGAAAAATATGGAGAAAGAACTGCGGTCACGGACAGCGAAGACGAGATCAGTTATATGGAATTAAAGCAAAAAGCAGATTGTCTTGCGACAGCTTTTCTGCGTAAAGGGATTTTAAAGGGAGACAAAGTGCTTGTACAGCTTCCGAACAGGATTTCTTTTGTGGTCGTGTTTTTTGCGCTTTCCAAGATAGGGGCGGTGCCGATCATGATGCTGCCGGCCCACAGGGAGGCGGAACTGGAAGGAATTATTGAACTGGCAAAGCCGGCCGCTTATATTGTGGTGGAGAAATATCTGGGATTTTCATATGTGCCGATGGCAAATGCGATGAAAGAGAAATATTCATGTATCCGGCATATATTTGTAGATAGCGAATCCGGGGATATCAGTGGAATGATTGCGGAAACGTGTGGAGAAAATGGAGCATTTCCGGCTGTGGATGGGTATGAAACGGCGGTGCTTTTGCTGTCCGGCGGGACGACAGGGGTTCCGAAACTGATTCCGCGCACCCATACGGATTATATGTATAATGCCCGCATGTCCGCGAAGAGATGCCGCCTGGATAGCAGTGACGTTTATCTGGCGTCTCTTCCGGTAGCTCATAATTTCCCATTATGCTGCCCGGGGCTTTTAGGCACGCTGGACGTGGGAGGAAAAGTTGTGCTTGCGTCTGCGACCAGCCCGGATGATATCCTTGACGCAATTACAGAGGAAGGTGTCACGATAACGGCATTGGTTCCTGCTATGGTTACTGTGTGCATGGAAATGCTGGAATGGGATGAAGATTTTGATATATCCAGCCTGCGGATTTTGCAGGTAGGCGGCGCAATGCTGGAAGATTCCCTTGCGGATAAGATCATTGAAGAATGGCCGTGTAAACTGATGCAGGTATTTGGTACGGCGGAGGGGCTACTGTCCTTTACTAGCCCGGAGGATGAAGGTTCCCTGATTGCAAGATGCCAGGGAACTCCGGTGTCTCCTGCGGATGAAGTGAAGATTGTGGATGAAGAAGATAAGGCCGTACCGGAAGGAGTTTTTGGGGAATTATTATCCAGAGGCCCGTATACGATTGATGGTTATTATATGGCGGAGGAAGCGAATAAAAAGAGCTTTACGCCGGACGGATTTTACCGGACGGGCGATAAAGCTATGTGGACGAAAGACGGAAGGTTACGTTTGGGCGGGAGGATCAAAGAGCAGATTAACCGCGCCGGAGAAAAGATCATGCCTTCAGAGATTGAAGCTTACCTTTGCAGGCATTCGAAAATCAAAGAGGCAGCCGTTGTCGGCGTTCCGGATGAAACCCTTGGAAACCGGATATCTGCATTCCTTGTGACCGATGATGAAGCCGGGATCGATTTACAGGAAATCCACAGGTTCCTGCGGGAAATAGGCGTTGCGGCGTATAAAATGCCGGATCAGATAGAACGGGTAGAGACATGGCCACTGACCAGCGTAGGAAAAATAGATAAGAAAGCATTAGAACGGATGGCACAGGAAAAATAGAAGGAGACAGAATCATGGAATATATAGAGATAAAGGAACAGATCAAACAAAAGCTGCCGGTAGCCAGAGATTTGGGGGATTCCGAAAATCTGCTGGAGCTTGGGCTTTCGTCCCTGACGATCATGCGTCTGGTAAACCAGTGGAGAAAACAGGGGGTTAAGGTTTCATTCGGTTCATTGATGGAAAATCCTACCCTTGAAGGCTGGTGGGCGCTGATCCAGCGCAGCATGAAGAAAAAAGCGGGCAAAAAACGGGCGCAAGAATCTAAGATAACGCCGGAAAAGGATATGAAACAGCCGTTTCCTTTAACAGACGTACAGTATGCATATTGGGTTGGCAGGGATGAAGAACAGGCTCTTGGAGGAATAGACTGTCATGCGTATTTAGAGTTTGATGGGGGAAATATAGATCCGGAGCGTCTGGAAAAAGCATGGAATGTGCTGCAGTATCATCATCCCATGCTGCGTGCCTGCTTTCTGGAAGACGGGACACAGAAAATCCTGGATAAGCCGTATTGCGAAAAAATAAAGGTTCATGATTTTTCACGGATGTCATCTGAGGAAGCAGAGGCAATGGCAGTATCTGTCAGAGAACGTTTATCCCATCGGAAGTTAAAGATTGAGGAAGGTGAAGTAGCAGGAATAGAGCTTACGCTTTTTCCTGAAAATAAGGCACGCCTTCATGTGGACATGGCGCTTCTGGTTGCTGATGTACAGAGTCTGCAGATATTATTGAGGGATTTGGCATCTGCTTACCGAGGGGAAAACCTGCCGAAAGAATCAAAAGGGTGGAATTTTGCTTCCTATCTGGAACGGCAGAAACAGGAAGAAGGGGAGGAACGGAAAAACGCAGAAAAATACTGGAAGAATCGTTTAGAGCATTTGCCAAAAGGCCCTGACCTTCCATTGGCAAAACGTCCGCAAGAAGTGGAAAAAACGGTGTTCAACCGCAGGATTGTGAGAATCGAAAAGGAAGAATGGGATCATTTGCAAATGCGGGCAAAAAAATACCAGACAACTCCGGCAATGGTTCTTCTTACTGCATATGCGACGGTTTTGGAACGGTGGAGCAGGAATCATCGTTTCCTTATTAATATTCCATTTTTTAACCGGAAAACAGAGCAGCAGGGATTGGAAGACGTGATAGCAGATTTCACTACACTGTTATTGCTGGAGATTGACTGCGAAGGGAATCCGACGTTTGCAGAATTGCTAGACAGGATCCAGAAGCAACTCCATGAGGATATGAAGTATACGGCATATTCCGGCGTGCAAGTCCAGAGAGATCTTGCACAGATGTATGGAGACGCATCGGCAGTGGCGCCGGTTGTTTTTGCCTGCAATCTGGGAACGCCGTTGGTAAATGATACGTTCCGGAAAGAACTGGGGCAGTTTTCCTATATGATTTCCCAAACGCCGCAGGTGTGGAATGACTTCCAGAGTTATGAAGATGAAAATGGCGTACAGCTTACATGGGACAGCGTGGATAAGTTATTCCCGGAGAATATGATCCCGGATATGCTGGAGTGTTTTGAGAATCTTCTGCATGAATTGGGAAAGAAGGACTGGAATCAGCGATTTGATGTGCTTCCTGAAAAAAGAAAAAGAGAAATTGAAGATACAGCGCGTACAGGAGTGCCGGAGCGTGTGGAATGCCTGCATTGGGCTGTTATGAACCATGCGGAAGTTTGCCCGGAAGATATTGCGCTTATTGATGCGGGAAGCGGAAGATCGGTTTCCTATGGGGAATTAAAAGCACGGGCGACAGCAGTGGCGGCAGGGATTTCAGAAAAGGATATTAAGGGAGTCCCGGTTGCACTTACCCTGCCGCGCGGGATAGAACAGATCGAGGCGGCACTAGGAATTTTGCTTTCCGGAAATTCATACCTTCCGGTCAGCTTAAGCCAGCCTAAAGATCGGAGAGCGTTAATCCATGAGAAGACGGGAGTCTGCTATGTGGTCACGAATCGGGAATTATCCGAAAAACTGGACTGGCCGGAAGGTACGGAAATCCTTGTGATGGAAGGTATGGAAGAGGGACAGGAAAATGTGAGACTGCCAGAGGTGTCGCCGAAGGACAGCGCCTATATCATCATGACGTCAGGCTCTACAGGTGTTCCGAAGGGTGTAGAGATTGCGCATGAAAGCGCATGGAATACGGTTCAGGATATTAATGAAAAGTACCATGTGACAAGTGCAGATCGGGCGCTGGCTGTATCAGCTATGGATTTTGACCTGTCGGTATATGATGTTTTTGGAATTTTAGGCGCAGGAGGAACATTGGTATTGCTTCCAGAGCAGGAGAGAAGGAATGCGGATTACTGGCTGGAACAAGTGTTGAAATATCAGATTACCGTTTGGAATTCAGTGCCGGTGCTTCTGGATATGCTTTTGATACGGGCGGAATCCATGAAACAGAAACTGCCGATCAGGGCGGTTATGCTTTCTGGAGATTGGATTGGGATGGATCTCCCGCAGAGGGTTGCGGCATGGACAGAGGATTGCCAGTTTGTCGCTATGGGAGGAGCTACAGAGGCAAGTATCTGGTCCAATTATCAGAATGTTACCCTGCCGATGCCGAAAAACTGGAAATCTATTCCTTATGGAAAGCCACTCAGATATCAGGCATATCGTGTTGTGGATGAGTATGGAAGGGATTGCCCTTACTGGGCAGAAGGCGAACTCTGGATTGGCGGTTTTGGTGTAGCAAAAGGATATAGGGGAGATTCTGCGCTTACGGGGCAGAAATTTATCACAGATCAGTATGGAAGATGGTATCGGACCGGCGATCTCGGAAGAATCTGGGATGATGAGACAATTGAATTTTTGGGAAGAAAAGACCATCAGGTAAAGATTCGCGGACACAGGATTGAATTGGGAGAAATTGAACATGTGATTCAGGAGTTTCCGGGTGTGGCTCATGCAGTTGTTGATACAGTTAGTGATGGTCATGGCAATAAAACGCTGGCTGCTTATATCGGAGCGCCGATACAGGAAGATTCTAAAGTTACAACGTATTTGTACGGCACAGATATCTTTGGCGGGGGCTGGAAAGAACTGAAGGATGATGTCAGCAATTGGCAGATGCAGCAGGAACGGAAGACAGCATACAAAAATTTCCTTGCCTATGCAGACCAGAGATGTGTACAGCTTATGCTGGAGACACTCATAGAGTTAGGCATTTTTGTATCAGAGAAGGAAGTTCTTTCGCAGAAGGAAATTTTTGAAAAAGGGAGCATTACGGAAACACAGAAGAATACTGTGGCAAGATGGTTGGAAATTTTAAAGAAGGAAGGAATCCTGAGAGAAGAGGACGGCAGACTATCGCGTACCGGGAAGGAAGTGGCTGTACCGGAAAAAGCTGGAGATACGGAAACGTATTTTAATAAACTGAAGCCGTATCTGAAGCATATGGTTACTGGGAATGAAGTTCCGCTGGACGTATTTTACCAGAAAGAGCCGGCTTTGGCTCCGAATATGCTGCTTCGGAGGATTCCGGGCTGCGAGGAAACAGTGGAAAGACTGGTGCAGGGATTAAGGCTTCTGGCAGAAGAACGCAGAAAAGAGCCACTCCAGATTATAGAAATTGGTACAAGGGACACTGCAATTACAAGACAGTTTTTGAATGCACTGGAAGATGTAAGCGTGGCTTATACTTATGCGGATTCTTCAAAATATTTTCTGCAGGAAGCAGAGAAAGAACTTGCGGGATATGAGAGAGTCGAGTTTGAGATGCTGAATCTGGAAGAAGGCATGGATAAGCAGCAGATGTCCTTGCATAGTTATGACATTGTGATATCGGTAAATGCTTTACATAGAAATATTGATGCTGCGGATGCGGTAAAGAAAGTAGCGGAATTACTGAAGCCAAACGGAATATTGCTGATGACTGACCTTGTGGTCAGGACATACCTTCAGGAACTTACAGCGGCTTTTTTGGAAAATGGTTTTGCGGATATTCGGGACAAGAGAAAAGAAGCAGGGCTGGTTACCCCGGATTGCCTGCTGTGGAGAGAATGTTTATCAGAGGCAGGATTGGGCGAAGACTGTGCTGTGACAGAGAGATATGGAAGATGTATATGCTGCAGCAGACAGCAGGCGTCTGTCCTGTCCTATCATAATGGAGCACTAAGGGAATATCTGTCAGAAAAACTGCCGGAGTATATGGTTCCACAGAATTATCATTTCATGGAGCAGCTCCCAACATTGTCCAATGGGAAGATTAACAGGAAGCAATTGCGGGAAGATTTTAAAGAAGAAACTGCGGTTATCCGATTTTCAAAGGCAACGACAGAAACAGAAGAAAAGCTTTTAGATATCTGGAAACAATTATTTGGATATGAAAATATCGGAATTGAAGATAATTATTTTAGCCTTGGGGGAGACTCGCTGATTGCCACAAGGTTGATCTCGGAAGTACAGAAAACCTTCGGCTGCAAAATAACGATCAGCACGATTTTTGAAAATCTGACCGTAAAATCTCTGGCAAAAGCTATTGAACAGTCCGAACAGAAAGAAGAAGATACACTGCAGATCAAACCGAATCTGGAGGAAGCATATCATCCGTTCCCATTAACCGATGTGCAGTATGCTTACTGGCTTGGCAGAAGCGGATTGTATGAATTGGGGAATGTTGCAACGCACTGTTATTTTGAACTGGATGCAGACGGCCTTGATACTGAGTGCGCAGAGACGGCATGGAATCTGTTGATACAGAGGCATGGGATGATGCGTGTTATTATCCAGCCGGATGGTATGCAGCGCATACTGGAGAATACTCCCCAGTATCATATTGACGTGACGGATATCCGACAATTGGAAGTGACAGAAAAAGAAAAGGCATTGGATGAAAAACGGGCAGAGATGTCTCATCAGGTAATTCAGACAGATGAATGGCCTCTGTTTGATGTGCGAATCACTAAAATAGAGGACCAGAAGCATAGAATCCATATCAGTTTTGACAATATTATCTTTGATGGCTGGAGTATGTTCCATCTCTTAAATGAGTGGGCAGAAGTATATCGAAATGGAAAAGCGGAAATGCCGATTACTTTGTCTTTCCGGGATTACGTGCTGGGACTGGAGCAGATAAAGTCTACCTCTGCTTATGAGAAAGATAAAAAATATTGGGAAGACCGGGTGGAGACTTTTGCGGACGCACCGGATCTGCCGCTTGCAAAGAACGAAAGCCAGATTACAGAGCAGCGTTTCTGTCGCCGGAGCGCAAAACTGTCACAGAAAGAATGGCAGTCTGTAAAAGACGCGGCGGGAAGACTGGAGGTAACGCCTTCTGTTCTTTTGATGAGTGCTTATGCGGAGACTCTCCGCTTGTGGAGCAGTAATAAGGATTTTACACTTAATCTGACGCAGTTTGACCGGAAACAATTGCATCCGGAAGTGAACAATCTGGTTGGAGATTTTACAACACTGACATTGCTGGAGATAAAGAATGCAGGGAATAATTTTGCGGAAAGGACAAAGGCAATTCAGAAGCAGCTTACAGAAGATCTGGAGCATACAGCTTATGGCGCGGTTGAACTGGAGCGCGAATTAAAGAAAAAGACTGGAAATATGCGGGGCGCTATTATGCCGGTAGTGTTTACCAGTGGCCTTGGCGTGGAGCAGTGGAATGAAGGAAAGTGGCTTGGAAAACTGAACTATAACATTTCACAGACGCCGCAGGTGTGGCTGGATCATCAGGTGGTTGAAATGGATGGCTGTTTATGCCTGTTTTGGGATTCCGTGGACGAATTATTTTATCCAGGAATGCTGGATGAGATGTTCCGGGCATATACCGGCCTGCTTCATACGCTAGCAGTTCATCCGGAGATCATGCAGGAAAAAACGGCAAGTCTGGTAACAGCGGAAATTTCAGAAAAACGGCGTCAGGCGAATGAAACGGCGGCTGAATTTGAAGAGAAAACGTTGGATGGATTATTCTTGGAGGCGGCAGACAAATTTCCGGATAAGGAGGCGCTGGTAACGTGCAGCAGGCGGATGACTTATCGGGAGATAAAAGAAGAGGCGTTTTACATTTCCGGGCAGTTGAAGAGCATGGGAATAAAAAAAGAAGAGACGGTAGCTGTATTTATGGAAAAAGGGTGGGAGCAGGTAGTTGCTGTTTATGGAATCCTGTTTGCCGGAGCCGCATATCTTCCGATAGATATCCATAATCCGAGAGAACGAGTTGAAAAGATTCTCCGTGACAGTGGAACAAGAATCATTCTTGTGCAGAATCAGGCGTATGATCAGGATACCGAATGGCTGCACGAGTGGGATTGTATTTCTGTGTCTGGATTAAAAACCGATTCTGAATACAAAGCACAGGAGAATAAGGCGGGAGACCTTGCGTATGTAATCTATACGTCGGGAACAACCGGGATGCCGAAAGGAGTAATGATTACTCACCATAATGCAGTGAATACAATACTGGATATCAATGCACGCTATCAGATTACAGAACAGGATACGGCGTTTGGAATCTCCAATCTTCATTTTGACCTGTCTGTTTATGATGTTTTTGGCGTTTTAGGCGCAGGTGGGAAATTGGTTCTTCCGGATCCGGAATATGGAAAAGATCCAGCGCATTGGATTCACTGGTTGAATCATGAGAATATTACCGTATGGAACAGCGTGCCAGCTTTTGTAGAAATGCTGGCAGAATATGAGGAATATCAAAGGCAGGTAACTTCACAATCGTTGCGGTTGATAATGATGAGTGGTGACTGGGTGCCGGTTTCGCTTCCTGAGAGGATCCGTAATCTGTTCAGGAATGCTGAAATCATTGCTCTTGGAGGCGCGACAGAAGGCAGTATTTGGTCCAATCATTTCGAGATTCCAGAAGTTGTGCCGGAAGATTGGAAGAGTATTCCGTATGGGAAACCGCTTGCAAACCAGAAGTATTATGTTCTGGATCAGCATATGGAAGATTGCCCGGACTGGGTACCGGGAACGCTTTATATTGTCGGAGATGGCGTTGCACAGGGATATTTAAACGATAAAGAAAAAACAGAGGATAAATTTGTTGTTTTAGATAGAACTGGGGAAAGGCTGTATTGCACTGGAGATATGGGACGGTACTGGAGTGACGGTAATATTGAGTTCCTTGGGAGATTGGATAATCAGGTAAAAATCAATGGTTATCGGGTTGAACTTGGGGAAATTGAAACTGCATTGAGAAAAATTCAAGGAATAACGGAAGCGTTTGTTTTGGTAAGAATGGAAAATAAAATAGAAGACTTATGTGCTGTATTGGTAGAGGAAGAAGAGTATCGTGACCGACAAGATAGGTTTTATAAAGAAATGTTACAAAAAGAGCTTCCTCTTTATATGATTCCTAAAGGCTACATAAAAATGAAGACTATTCCACTTAATTCAAACGGAAAAAAGGATATTCATAAAATTTTGAATGTTGTAGAGCAGAATAAAAAGCCTATTCCTAAAAAGAGTAATAACGAGAAAGAACTCACTCAACTTCAGAAGCGATTGCTTGCAATCTGGAGAAAAATTCTGAAAAGTGAAAACATTGATATAAATGATAACTTTTTTGAAATAGGTGGAAATTCAATACAGGCAATACAAATTACTAATCAAATGACGGAGGAAATAGAGCATTTTATAGATATCGGTAAATTATTTGAGCATCCGACTATCAGTGAAATTGAAAGATACATATTAGAGGAAATGTAATGAGCAAATACATATTTAATAATGATGCGGAAATTTTGGAGTTTTTGGAGCAACTTAGAGAAAAAAGCATCCAAATTTGGGCGGAAGGAGAGAAAATTCGATATAGATCTAAAAACGGACAATTAGCACCGGAAATATTAGGTACTTTAAAAATGGCTAAAGGTCAGATTTTAGATTTTCTTCGAATGGTTGAAAAAAATGTAATTCCATTAACAGCAATACAAACAGCTTATGTTGTGGGGCAAACGGCTGGGTGTGAGTTGGGAAATGTAAATGCGCATTATTACATCGAATATACAATAGAATCATTGAATGTTGAACGACTTGAGCAAATGATAAATTTGGTTATTTCTAAAAATGATGTATTACGGTTAATTGTAACACATGAAGGGAAAGCGAGCTTTTTAGATAATGTACCATATTATTCTGTGCCAATTTATTCATTATATGATGAGAATGTTAGAGAACAAAAGCGATTAGAAAGAAGTCATCATAGATATAATTATTATAAATGGCCTATGTTTCATTTTTGTGTCGGGAAGACATCAGGAAAGACAAGTGTTTTACATATAGATTTTGATTGTATTATTTTGGATGCGTGGAGTGCAAAGTTACTGTTGGACGAGATTTTTAGCTTATATTATGGAGAAGATGTTAAATTTCCACGAATCTCTTTTATGAATTACATGAGATTAAAAGCAGATAAAAAGGATTTAAAGGCTGAAAAATATTGGAAAGAAAAAATAAAAATATGCCGAACTTTCCCATGCTGGATTATCAAAAAAAATTTACAGAAGTGCAGAATATAAGGTTTGATAGAATTGAATATGAATTTTTCTTTTGCAGAAACGCAACGATTATATGAGAAAATAAGAAACTATCATTTTACTCCAGCAGCAGTAATTTCTACAATTTTTATGAAAACACTGGCTCAATATAGTGAGAACCCTGCATTTACTATAAATGTGACATTATTTAACAGGCAGTTATTGCATGAAGATGTAAATGAGATACTGGGTGAATTTACTAACAACGCAGTAATATCATACCAAGGAAAAGCAGATTTGCTGGATGCCATTCGGGTAACTCAGGAACAGATGTGGCGATTAGTTCAATATAGAGAATTTGAAGGAAGCAATATATTAAAAATGCTTTCTTCAGGAAGAGCAGGAAAAGCAATTATGCCAGTAGTGTTTACTTGTATGTTAGATGGTAATGTGTCTGAAGTGGAAAAACGGAGATATTCCTTCAAAGAAGAATATGCGATAAGTCAAACGCCACAGGTGGTTTTAGATCATCATGTGAGAGATGATTTAGGATATTTGAAGGTTTCGTGGGATTATATTATTGACGTTTTTGATAAACAGTATATTACAGATATTTTTGGAACTTATGTAAATAATATAAAGAAATTTATGGAAAAAAAATTAGAAAGGATAAAAATATGTTTGTAAAAGAGTTTGAAATTACTTTGGAAAATGGAATGAAAATTTCAGGAGAATTAGATTCGCCAGAAAGGCAAGGTCAGTGGAAAACGATTATTCTATTTCATGGTTCCGGTCCATCAGATCGACACGCTACAGTTGAATCTATGGGACGGATAGTATCTCATAATTTTGATCTGCTGAGTGAGGGGTTTGTGAAAGCCGGATATGCAGTGTTTCGTTATGAAAAAAAAGAAAATTATGATATTGAAAAAATTATTCAACATGCCAGAGAGGTAACGAGATTTGTTGTTGGATTGCCCGAGGTAGGAGAGATTTTGTTTTATGGATGGAGTGAAGGAGTACGAGTTTGTACAGCTTTAGTTTCTGGGTTTCCGAATGTACGGGCTTTAATTCTTCAGTCGGGTATTGCAGAGGGATGGAGTTCCTATTTTTCCTATATATTGCAAGAACTTACAGTAGAAAAGTTGAAAGAGTTAGATAACAATAGTGATGGCATATTAGAAATTTCAGATTTTTTGAATTGTATACCGGATTCCACATCTATTACTTTCTCTTTGTATTTACTTATTTTTGGAATGGATAAGGATGGAAATATGCAATTTAATGAAGAACTTGATCCAGAACGGAAGGGAAGATTCAGTATAATCGATAATTGGATACCTTTGGCAGATGAAATAGTTGCAGATCCTACTACGTTAATTCGATTTGCTGAGAATGCTCCTGGAGAAACATGGACAGGGATTTTAGATGATATAGAGAAGCTTCAAATACCTATTTTAGTACTTCATGGTTTGAACGACGGATGGATTTCTCCGGTAGAAGCTGTGAAAATAGCAAAGACAGCAAGAAATTATGCAGATATAGTTTTGTTTAAAGGATTGGGACACTCGCTTTCTAAAGTAGAATCTCCATTAAAGGATGAAGGCGGTACTATAGAAGATGAGGTAATTGTGAGCATTGTAAAATGGCTTAGAAAGAATGTGGAATAATTAGGGAATGGAGATTTATATGATGAACAATCGAGAGCCTTTTAATAAAATGGAAACATTACATGGAGAGTTTTATGAAAATGCATTGAAATATCCAGAGAGAATTGCGCTTATCTATGAAAATGAAAAAGTTTCCTATAAGATGTTGCGTTTATATGCGTTGCGTGCAGCAAACTATATGTGGCAAAGAGGAGTAAGGAAGAATGATAGAGTTGTAGTTATATTGCCAAGAGGTATTGGGCAAGTAGCTGCATTGTTAGGTATTCTTGCAATAGGTGCTGCGTATGTTCCGATTGCGATAAAGCAGCCATCAGCTCGTCGGGAAAAAATTATAGAAAATGTCAAGCCGGCTTTTGTATTGCAGGATGAAACCTTTTTAGAAGAGACCCCATGGAGTGGGTGTATTGAAAACAATCCCAAAGATACGGCCTATATTATTTATACATCTGGCTCCAGTGGAGAACCCAAAGGAGTAGAAATGAGTCATGCGGCCGCAACGAATACAATAGAAGAAATATTACGTATCTGGAATATCGGCGTGGAAGATTCTGTATTAAGTATATCGGCATTTGATTTTGATTTGTCAGTTTTTGATATATTTGGACTTTTAGCTGCTGGAGGAACCGTTATTTTAATTAATGAAGATGACTTTAGAGATCCAGAAGTGTGGGAAAAACTGATAAAGATTTATGGAATTACCATTTGGAATAGTGCTCCTGCGCTATTGGATATGTTTTTGATAATGAGGAAAAATAATCATTTTGATAAGTTACGGTTGGCATTAGTATCAGGGGATTGGGTCCCGCTTTATTTACCGGAGAAGTGGTATAAAGTAACCTCAATAAATTCACAATTTGTAGCGTTAGGTGGAGCGACGGAAGGAGGAATTTGGTCCAACTATTATTGTGTTTCAAAAATAGATAAGTCGTGGAACTCTATTCCTTATGGACAAGCGTTACCAAAACAGAAATATAGGATTATGGATGAAAATTTTGTGGATTGCGGAGTTAATATTCCTGGGGAATTGCAAATTGGAGGAGGCAGTCTGGCAAAAGGCTATATTAATGATGAAGAGCTAACTATGAAAAAATTCATTACGGATGTAAAAGGAGAGCGTTGGTATAGAACCGGAGACCGGGGAATGCGATGGGCAGATGGGACAATAGAGTTTCTAGGGAGAATGGATACTCAAGTAAAGATACGTGGGCATCGAATTGAGTTGGGTGAAATTGAAAGTGTATTAAAAAGCTTTTTGGGAATAAAAGAAGCAGTAGTTGTTGCTCAGGGGGATAAATACCATAAAGAATTAGTGGCATTTTACTTGGGAGAGTACATTGCAGAGAATGAAATAGAAGGCTATCTCAAACTACATCTTCCTGAATATTCTATACCGAATTCCATAATTAGATTAGAGAATTTTCCTCTTAATGCAAATGGAAAAGTTGATAGAAAAAGCTTGGCAGAATATAAGAAAATCGATAGTGTGGAAATAATCCCTGACAAGGCATTAAATATTGTACTGACGATTTGGGAGGAACTATTGGGGAACAAAGTAATAGATTTGGATGAGAACCTTTTTAAGATGGGCGCAGACAGTTTGCTTGCGGCTAGATTTGTTGGGGCTATGAATACTCGTTGTGGAATAGAGGTACATATGAAAGAAGTTTTTATGAATCCATCAATTAACGCATTAACAAAATTGGTTGATACGAGTAAAAAAAAACAGGATATAACAGAATTGGTAGAAGAGGGGGAAATATAAAATGCAGATATGCGAAAAGCAGCAGGAGAATTATTAGTAGAGCTTGAGAAAAAAGGCATTACTTTTGAGACTGTTGATGGGAAATTAAAATATAAAGATTCCAAAGGGAATTTTACAGAAGATTCCAAAGAGAAAGTAAAAAAATATAGAGAAGAAATAATCGAAATTTTAAAGAAAAAACAAACAATAGACGATTTTATTACGGATAATAATTGTGAAGCCACGGTATATCCTTTGACTGATGTGCAAGCAGCGTATTTGGTTGGAAAAACAGAAGCTGTGAAATGGGGCGGAATTGGGTGCAAAGGATATATTGAGGTTGATTTTGGTTCCTACAGTGAGGAAGAAATATCAAGAGCCTGGGAAGTATTGGTAGATAGGCATGAAATGCTAAGGGCGAAAGTGACAGAAACTGGATTTGAAATTTTAGAGAGAGACGAGATTGATTATGAAATTGAAATAATAAATCTACAAAAAATGGAAGAGAAAGAGAAAACAGTTACTTTATCTAGGATTAGGGAAGATTTTAGTAAATATGTCTTTCATACGGAGAATCCCCCATTATTTAAAGTGGTAATAACGAAGCGTATGGAAGGAAATTTTTTCCATTTACTCGTCGATTTAATCGTTTCAGATTTTGCAAGCGTGCAAATTCTGATTTCTGAAATGGGAGAACTTTTGAAAGGCATTTCATTAGAAAAATTAAGGTATAGATTTTCAGATTATGCAATGTTCAATCAACAACGTAAAGGAAGCTTAAAATGGCATCAAGATAGAATGTATTGGATAGAAAGGCTGAAAAAATTGCCGAAGGCTCCAATTCTTCCGCAAGATGGAAGAGCCGCAGACAAGTGTGAAAATACATATGAATTTTATCGTTTTCAGAGACATATTAATCAGTCTGGTTGGAAACAAATAAAGGAAATTGCAGGAGAATATGGAGTAACAGTTTCAGCGGTGCTTATTGGTATATATGCAGAAGTTATTTCAAAGTGGAGTTCAAATAAACATTTTACACTCAATTTGCCGATTCAAAACAGACCCACTATGGGAAACAATATTAATTCCATAGTAGGAGATTTTACAGCAGTGAATTTACTAGAGGTAAATGTGACTCAAAATATGAGTTTTATAGAAAGAGTTAAAGAAATTACGGAAAGATTGATGGAGGATTTAGAGCATAATTCTTTTTCTGGTGTCGAAGTGCTAAGAGAACTGAGTAAAGTGTCTGAAGAAAAGGAAGTACTAATGCCGATTGTATTTACAGGGGTTTTGAAGACTGATGGCACTGCAGGTACTATTGAATATGGTTTTAGTCATACCCCGCAAGTATGGATTGATTGTCAGATAGTCGATGAGTTAGATTCAGAAGATCAAGAAAAAGGACTGATGATAAGCTGGGATGCAAGGAAAGGTGCGATAAAAGAATCTATTGTAACGGAGATGTTTGAGGTTTTTATTGAAACAATAAGAATACTTGGAACAAAACATTCGGAAGAGTGGAAGAATCCGTTAGAAATTGTTGTGCCAAGTGCGAGTCAGAAAAAAGTAATTTGCGAACAAAATAAAAATGTTACGAAACAATCTCTTATTCAACAGAGATTTGTTGAGTATGCGCAAAAGAATTCTAAAAGAACGGCTGTAATAGATGCTCTTGAAAAAGTGACATATGGAGAATTGTTGGAAAGAGCAGAATATATAGCAGGTTATTTAAGAAAAGAATTTGTGGAAAATAGCACTGGATTGGTTGCGATAAGAATGAAAAAATCTGCAAATCAAATTGCAGCAGTAATGGGCGTTTTGATTGCTGGATTTTCTTATTTACCTATTGATATAAAACAGCCATTGGCACGACAAGAAAAAATTTTGTCAAAAGCAAATATTATTTTGGAATTGGATGAGAAGAAAGTAAATATGATACTTCAGAATTTGGAATACCGATTAGAGAAGCATCCAGAATCCCAAAATACTATTGCATACGTAATATTTACTTCTGGCTCTACGGGAGAGCCTAAAGGTGTTGTAATGTCACATACCGCAGCACAAAATACTCTTATATCCATTGAAAATATGTATAATATTTCGGAAGATGATACAGTTCTTGGCATTGCGGAACTGTCATTTGATCTTTCTGTATTTGATATATTTAGTGTGTTGGGAGTTGGTGGAACATTGGTACTACCGAATCCGGAAAAAGGGCCAGATGCATCTCATTGGGGCAGATTACTTAATGAATACAAAGTGACCTTGTGGAATAGTGTTCCAGCGCAGGCGGAAATGTTAGATGCTTTTGCATCTAAATCAGAGAGTTATCCGACCGTTAGATTAGTGTTGCTATCCGGAGATTGGATAAATACTAGTCTGCCGGGAAGATTAAGAAGGATTATGACCAATGCTCAAATTGTTAGTTTGGGAGGTGCTACGGAAGGTGGAATTTGGTCTGTATTTCATGAAATTGATGAAATAGAAGAAAGACCTACTATATTATATGGAAAAGCTTTGCATGGACAGTGGACGGGAATTGTAGACGAGGAATTGAGAATTTGTCCGCAATATGTTTCGGGGCAAATTGCCATAGGAGGATATTCTCTGGCAGAAGGCTATTTGGGAGATTCAGCATTAACAGAAGAAAAATTTGTTCATGTAGAAGGAGGGAAGAAAAGAATTTATCTCACCGGAGATAATGGAAGATATGTAGAAAATGACGATATTGAATTTTTAGGCAGGTTAGATAATCAGGTAAAAATTAATGGGCATAGAATAGAAATTGCGGAAATAGAAGCAGCGCTTATGAAAATACCGCAAGTAGAAAATTGCTGTGTGGTGTATCATAGAAATGAAGGAACTGGTAATTTAGTGGCTTTTATTAAAGAGCGAGATAAATTAAAAACAATACTAGACATGGTAGAATGTGATGAAGAAAAAATGGGTATAAATGCGATTGATCAATTCAATGAATGTTTAGAAAAAGCAGTTTGCAGTAGCGTTTATAAACAAATGTCAAGTATTTTTAATGGAAAAGCGGCATTGAGCAAGGAAGAAATAATAAGTAATATTGATGTGCAACCGCAATATGAAGTACTATTAAATCGGTGGTTAGAATTATTAATTGTACATGGATACTTACAGGACAGAAATGGCAAATATGAATTAAACAAAACGGAAGATAATGCAGCAAAATATTGGGAAGAACTTCGTACCATCCCATATACGAATATCGCCCCAGATGTAGTAAGTGAATATATTCAAAATCATGCTGAAAACATATGTGAGCTTCTTGGTGGGCGTATAAATCCTCTTATATTCCTTTTTCCAGAAGGAAAAACAACAACGGCGGAAGCTTTATATGGAGAAACAGCGATTGCTAGATATCTGAATGGAATTATAGCGGATGTAGTTAAGCGATATGCAGTTGAATTTAAACAGATTAGTATTTTGGAAGTAGGCGGAGGCATTGGCGCGACTACTAAACAAATTTTGGGGAAAATGGAAGGACTAGCTTATGAATATCTATTTACAGATGTTTCTAATTTTTTCTTAAATAATATTAGACAGCAATATCCTCAAGTTAAAACTGAGTTATTAAATTTAGATGACTGGGATCCTTCGAAATTTGGGGAGTTTCATGTGATAATAGCGGCAGGAGTGCTAAATAATACGAAAAATATCCTTGAAACAGTAAATAAGTTAAAACATATGTTACGAGATGAAGGAATTTTATTAGTAACAGAACCATTGGAAGAACATATAGAGATAACGGTTTCGCAGGCATTTATGATGCCTAAACATTCAGATGTGCGTTGTATGACAGGTCATTGTTTTTTGACAGAGGAAGAGTGGATTCAGTCTTTCGACGAAGTGGGATTAGAAACTGTGCGGATATTTCCTGATGAACAAAACAAATATGCCCAGTTTAAACAAAAATTGTTTATTGTTAGAAAAAAGCAGATTGTTTATAGGGAGTTTTTAAAGTCAATATTGCCAACAGTAATGATTCCAACAGAATTTGTGAATGTTGATAACATTCCACTTTCTTTAAATGGAAAAGTAGATCGAAAAGCGTTAGTAAGAAACTTTAAAAGGAAACTTTCATCAAAAGATTCTATTATTATTGACCAACAAAATTCGAAAAAACAAATCTATACAGAAGTTGAAAAAAAGATGATAGAGATTATGAGAATTGTTTCGGGTAATTCCAATATCTCATATGAAGATAATTTGTTGGAAAATGGTTTTGATTCTCTACTATTATCTCAAGCATCAGGGAAAATTGTAAACGAAATTCCAGAAGCCAGCGGACTGAGATTTGATGAAATATTACGGGTAGCATTGGTCACACCTATGATTAAAATGATTTCCGAGTATATAGAAAGAAAGAATTCAGAAAGTAAACAAAAAGAAAAAGTGGAAAGTAATGATGTTCCAGTGCCGACATCTGCAACACATAATGTTATGTATATACTAGGAAGTGATAAAGGTAAATGGAAAGAGGCTCTTGAAAAAACGATGTTAGACTCTGATATATTGGTCAAAGAAACAGAGAAAGAGAAACTAAAAACAGAAGTGAAGTCGGATGCAACAGCGAATAAATACTTACTTATTTGCAAAGATAATATTTCTGAAATTCTAGCAGAAGTTAGTGAATTATTGGCACAGGAAATTATTATTCAAAAGGTGTTTTTATTAAATCCAGAAGATGCTAAGAATAATGATTTGTATTTGGGTGATGTAATTGTTATAAATGGTGCTCCATCAGTTATAGATTCTTGGAAGGAAGCTGTACTAGGAGATATGAAAGCGTATGTAGGAAGTTTTGCAGAAACCTGTAATATTATTAAGAAGGAGATTGATGATGGGAAATAGACAAGACATATGTATCTTAGGAGGAACAGGAAATGTAGGCTATGCTGCATACAAGGCATTAGAGAAATCAAATTATTATTTCAGAATTGGGGTAAGGAATAGGGATAAAGCAGAAAAAATGAATTTGTATAAAAGGGATAATGTTCAATTATTCGAAATTGATTTAGATAAATCAAGTAGCGTTAATGAGTTTTGCGATGGAGCGAATATTATAATAGGGGCCATAGGCCCCTCTACAAAATATAGTGAGAAAATGTTGAAAATAGCACTTGAGATGAAGATACCATATATTGATCCGGGCGGAATGTATTTGAAAAATAAATATTCAAATAGGGAAATAGACATAACAGCTATTGTTGGTGCAGGATTATTCCCAGGAGTATCAGGATGGTTACTATATTCAGAATTAAAGAGGAGAGGTGGAAAACAATTAATAGAGATTGTTATTGGAGGGAAATATAATTTTTCTAGAGGTGCTGCAATAGACTATGTGGAAGAAATTAAAGAAAATGCAGCAGGAGTTCCTATGGCATGTATTCGTAATGGGAATATAGTTCCGGCAAGTAGCATGGTTCCCAGCAATATAATTAGTGATGTTTGTGGGTTGGCGTTTCTTCCTTATGTAACTGAAGAAATTCAAGAAATTATATATACTAATGAAGCTCTAAATATTGATGCATATACTGCTGTGCCGAAAGAAATGTTTACAACTCTGAATAAATTATATGGAAAAAACGAAGAAATAATTAAATACCTAGTAAAAGGAAATAATAGTAATCAACGAGGTATAATTCAGTTCAAAAGAATATCTGAAAATGAAACAAAAACAATATTTATCAGAGGAAGTAATCCGGGTGATTTGACTGGAAAAATACTGGCAATTTCTGCTAATGCAATTTTATATGGTAAAAAGAAAAGAGGGATTTTTACAATGGCCAATTATCTTTCTGATTATCCGCTAATAGATAAACTGAAAGGAATTAAGGGATTTGAGTATAGAGAGGAAGTTCAATATGCATAAAAAAAGGATATTAGTTTGTGGTACAGGATTTGGGAAAATATATTTAAAGACTATTGTTGAAAATGAAAAATACGAACTTGCTGGAATTATTGGTAAAGGTAGTGATAGAACGAAAAAAATAGCAAATGATTTTAATGTACCAGTATATACAAATATAGAAAATATTGAGGCAAATATAGACGCAGCTTGTGTTGTAGTTCCAAATGCAGCAGGAGGTGGACAAGGAACCGATATAGCAGAAAAATTACTTTTAAGAGGAATACCAACTTTGTTGGAGCATCCTGCTCACGAAAAAGAAATCATAAAATGTCTAAAGGCATCAAAAAATACGCCATTTATGATAAATCCATTTTATAGATATATTTCTCCGGTTCAGGACTTTTTGGAAGCCGCTAAAGTAATGAACCATCATTCTGTGCTATTGAGTGCGTCTTTAGATTGTGCTATACATGTATTATATGATGGAATTGATATTTTGGGGTGTGCTTTAGAAAATTTTTCGGGATGGAAATTGGGTACAGTGGCTGAAATTGTTGGGTCTACTTTGAAAAGTGGCGGGAACAAATCTATTAAAATAATGATAGGGGATATTCCTGTAATGTTCGTAATCAATACGGATGTAGATAAAGATGATCCGGATCACCCTCTACACTTATATCATAGAATAGAATTAACTTTTTCTACTGGTAGGCTTTGTTTGGTTAATACGCATGGACCAGTAATATGGATGCCGTTTCAGCATATGCCAAGGGACGAGTATGGAACTATAAGTATTGATAAAGATAACAAAGAAATTCCAACAGCCATAATGCTTGGGAATTCAAAACCTCTGTCATTAAAAAAGACTGTTGAATATATATGGACAGGTGCTGTAGTGCAGGCATTAGAGTGCTTGTTCTCAATGGATAAAACTAAAAAGATGCAAATGGCGCAGTATCAAATATTTGTTTCTAGACTATGGTCTGAAATTAGTAGAAAAACGGGATATCTTAATTTAGTTAATTATAATAATAGTGGAAACAATGAAGAAATATTTGATGAATTACAAAAAAAGGGGTTATTGGAGGAAAAAATTTTTGTATAAAAACGAAGAAATGTACGGTGAAAGTATAGAATTTTATGATATAGCTGCGTTGCCACATTCTAATGTTAATGAGAGTATATTGAAAAAATTTGCTAGAATGACCGATATGAACGAAGGTGTCATTGTGGATATTGGAGCAGGAACAGGTCGAAACATTATGGAGTTGGCAAAATATACTCCCACAAAAGAATTGATTGCGTTAGAGCCATCCAAATATATGAGAATTTCTTTTATGACGCGGTTAGTGGACAATCAAGAAATGCAAAAGAAAATCACACTATTACCATTGTCAATAGAAGAATATAATTTTGAAGAAAAAATAAGTGGTATATTATGTATGGGAGTGTTGGGACATTTAAATGAAAATCAAAGATTATATTTATGGAATACATTAGAATATAATTTGCAATCGAATGTTCCCGTATTAATTGAAATTTTGGACAAAAGATTTTTGTCAATGAATAAAGGGAAACGAATCTCCGTCTCCTATCAAGGTAGATTACGTTATGAATCCTATATAAATGATATAAAAAAAATAGATTCTAATAAATGGGAGTGGATGATAGCATATAAGGTTTTTGATAAGGATAAATTAATAAATAGAATTGAATCTCCAATGTATTGGACTTATAATAGTATAGAAAGCATTTTAGAAGAACTGCATGATATTCATTTTAGAGGAGTAAAACTATCAGAGTCATTATTATTGGCAAAAAAGATTTAATCTGGTTTTATCAAGCAATGATATGTAAAGTATCTTCAGCGTGTGGACATCGATAATATCGAAGAAGGAAGGAGGCTTACTTATGAATAATGATTTTCACAGTTTGTATAAAGATTTATTTTCAAATTCACCGCAGACAGTTACAATAGATATACCTAAAGATATGGGGATTGGAAGAATATCCCAAGTCGTTACTAAACAGGGAACAGTATTATCCGATTGGCATATGAATTATTATTCTGACACGAATGTACAGGGAATTAATAGTGAAGAATACATACAAATGTTATTTTGCTTAAATGAAGGATGTTCATGGAGCATTGCAAATGAACAAAAAAGTATAAGTCTCCAGAAAGGCGAGACTTGTATCTACCGAGGTCATGGAAAGATAGAATACCTCTGCTATTCAGGAAAGAAGGATTTTGTATTTAAGAATATAAAGATACCTATAAAGTATTTTCAAAGCATTATGAGAGGTTACTTTGAAAAAATAGAAATAGAAGTATACGAAGAAAAAATATTGTGTGGCATTTCAAAAGTTGATATAAGCCCATATATGGAACATATTTTTGCAGAATTAAAAGATTTTTCTCAATATCGTGGTGGATTAGGATATCTTTTCCTTGAAAGCAAGATTTTTGAACTGTTATCAGTATATTTGAGTGAGGTTTTGGAGTTAAGTATTCTTCAAGCAGATCACATTAATATTTCAAAAAATGATAGAGATGCGATTATTGAAGCAAAAAGGATTATAGACAGTCGGCTTGCTTTTGCCCCAAGTTGTGAAGAACTGGCAAAGAAAGTTAGCATTAGTACCTCAAAATTGACAAAGGGCTTTTCTTCCATGTTTGGAACATCGGTTCATGCGTATATTATAGATCAGCGATTGGAAAAGGCCGCAAGTCTGTTGCTAGGAAGCGATTTAAATGTGAGCCAGATAGCAGCATTGGTAGGATATTCAAAACCAAGCAATTTTGCGGCGGCATTCAAAAAAAAATATGGGGTAATACCTAAAAATTATAAAACAGAAAATACGATTGGATGAACTTGAAAATTACTGATTTTGGGTAGAATTAAATTGATTTTGGGTTGGATTAGTTGTGAATAACTGGTATACTATATCTCGTGGTTAGAAAGTACTAACTACGAGATGCTTTGTTTATACCAAAATTTAGGAGGAACGATCATGAACAAAAAACTGAATGCGAAGGATTTTATCCTGATCGGTGTTTTGACTGCGCTCATGTGGATCATTTGCATGATTATCAGCACCGTAATGAGCATTGCCGGACCCATTACCAACGTATTTTATCCTGCTGTCGTAGCAATCCCCAACGGAATCGTGATGATGCTGTTGCTGGCAAAAGTCCCGAAGAAAGGCGTGTTTACAATCTGCGGAACAATTCAGGGTATCCTGTTTTTGCTGGTTGGCGGATTCTGGCTGATCCCTGTTGCGCTGATTATTGGCGGGGTAATCTGCGATTTCCTGATTATGGGCAGAAGTGAGATCACTATGAAATCCATGATGATTGCGTACACCATTTTCAGTGGCATCTTTGCCTTTGGCGCTATCGTTGGGCCTATGCGTTTCCTGCAAAGCGCATTTGTCGGCGCTATGGAGAAGAACAACATTGCACAGGAATACATAGATGGCATGATTAGCATTACATCTGGCTTTATGCCTGTTGTCATTATAGTGGCTGGTCTGCTTGGTGGCTTGATTGGCGGTTACATCGGCCAGAAAGCATTGAAGAAGCACTTTATCAAGGCCGGACTTGTATCGGTGAAGTAACAGCTCCGAAAAATGACAGACGCCAGATTTGTCAGTAGAATGCCTGAATCAAAAGCGGGGCTGCAATGTCAGTCTCGCTTGTTTTTGGAGAACAGTATGGAAGAAAACATAAAGAAACTCATTACACAAAGACAATTTCAAAGAACGGCAGCTTTAGACCCACGGTGCAAAGTTGCGCTACTGATTATGATTGGGTGTGTCAGTTATTTCCTGAACGGGGAAGTTTGCAGCCTGGTTCTTGTCGCCTCTTTTGCGCTGTTTGTTGCTGCTGGGAATGGGGCGAAGTGGGCGGCGAAAATGCTGTTGTTCTATATTGTTATCGCTTATCTCAATGCTCTGCTGCGTTATATTTCTATTCCTGTGCTAAGTGTGATTATGAGCGTGTTCGGCGTGACCATTTTGAAGTTGGTTCCTATCGCAATGATGGGAATATGGATTTTACACACAACACAAATGGATGATCTCATGGTATCGCTGCAACGCTTACGGTTGCCGCAGGCTGTTACAATTCCGTTAGTTGTCATGTTCCGTTACATACCTACTTTGCGGATTGAGTACCGTATGATTCGTAACACAATGGACATTCGCGGTATCAGTGATACAGCATGGAAACAGATTATCCACCCGCTTGCTACGATTGAATATATTCTGATCCCTCTGCTGATGCGCTGCCTGAAAGTAACAGATGAATTAGCGGCGTCCGGCACAACGCGCGGATTGGAACTGGAAGAAAAGAGATATGCGCTGAACTCTGTCCGTTTTTCGTGGAAAGAGTATGCGGTGACTGCTTTGGGAATTGTCTTTTTAGCACTACTTCTATTCCTCGACTATACCTCTATCGGGGAAATTATTATATGGAGGGTATAGCGATGATTACCTTTGAAAATTTTTCTTTCCGTTATGAGGAAAGGGATGGATTTACATTAAAAGATTTGAACCTGACAATTCAGACCGGGGAATTTATTCTATTGACTGGACGGAGCGGGTGCGGGAAAACGACCCTTATTCGCTCTCTGAATGGTTTGATTCCACATTTCTACCCCGGAGAAATGAAGGGAGATATTTTCTTAGACGGACAATCTCTGTTGGAGTTGAAGCCTGCTGATCTGGCTGGAAAAGTGGGTACCGTCTTTCAAGACCCGCGCTCACAGTTTTTTATGACAGATACCACACGGGAGCTTGCTTTCGGGTGCGAAAATATGGGGTATTCCCGTGAGGAAACCGTTGACCGTATTACAAAAGCGGTGCTGGATTTGGAATTAAGCGATTACCTGAACCGTAGCATTTTTGATTTATCCAGCGGCGAGAAGCAGCAGATCGCGATTGGCTCGGTCTATGCCCTTTTGCCTAAAGTATATATCTTTGATGAACCGTCAGCGAATTTGGACTATGCTGCTACAAAACGTCTGGCAGAAACCATGAAGCGCCTGAAAGCTGATGGATATACCATTATTGTTGTCGAGCATCGTTTCTACTATTTGAGGGAACTGCTTGACCGGGCATATCTGATTCAGGATGGAAGGATTATACAGAGCTTCACAAGAGAACAGTTTTGTTCTTTACCTGATGAAACACGCATCCAATACGGATTGCGTACAGTCTATCCAGAACAGGAGGCAGCAAAGTATCAGGTCAAACCGGCACACAGCTCCAGCGATGGATTGAGTGTAAGCAACCTCTCCTTTGCGTACAAAAAGGGGCCGGATGTTTTACAGAATATCAATTTTGAAGCCCATAAAGGTGATGTGATTGGCATTTTGGGACATAACGGTGCCGGAAAGACTACTTTGCTTTCCATTATGACGGGACTTCTGAAAGAAAAGAACGGAAGTATCTGCTATAACGGGAAAAAACTTTCCCCACGCCAGCGCAGGCGGCTGTCTTATCTTGTCATGCAGGATACTGATTATCAGCTTTTTGCCAGCAGTGTTGAAGAAGAATTCTCATTGGGGATTGAAACTGACTGTGCGGAAAAGGTTACAGAAACTTTGGAAGCCCTGGAACTTAGTGAATACCGGGAATACCATCCGGCATCCTTGTCGGGCGGACAAAAGCAGCGGGTAACGATTGGGACCGCGATTGTTAAGGACAGCCCGGTTATTTATTTTGATGAACCTACCAGCGGGCTTGATTATGATTCTATGGTCAGGGTAAGTCATTTGATCGAACAGCTTGCAAGTGCCGGTGTGATTATTTTTCTCGTGTCCCATGACTTTGAATTTATTACCCGCACTTGTTCAGAAGTTTTACAGCTTGACGATCAGGATTCAATCAGGAATCAGGTGCTGACGCCGGAAATCCTAACGTCACTTTCAAAACAATATTTTAACTGATTGGAGGCTTTGTTATGTTCAAGAAAATGTTTGAGTATGCGGGGCCGCACAAAAAGGACTTATATAGCGCAACCTTCATCGTTCTGCTTAGTGTCCTGATGGGGGTACTTCCCTTTGTGCTGGCTTATCAGGTGATTTCACCGCTTGTCATGGGAGAAACCGTTGGAATCGGCTATGTGTCCATGCGCGTGATCGGTGTTTTGATCTGCCTTATTTTACAGGCTGTTCTTTATGGCTGGGGACTGGATGTATCTCATAAGGCCGCTTATAACACGTTGCTTAGGCTTCGTACTTCCCTGCAAAAGAGATTTGAGGCACTTCCCCTTGGATTTATCCAGGATAAGGGAACTGGCACAATTAAAAAGCTGTTCGTGGACGATGTAGACAGTCTGGAAGTATTACTTGCCCACTCTTTGCCGGAGGGCATTGCAAACCTGATGATTCCGATTGCAATTTATGTTGCTATGTTCTTCATCGACTGGAAACTGGCTTTGCTATCCCTGGCATCTATTCCGATCAGCTTTGCAGCCATGATGATTATGTATTCCGTTGGTATGAAGAAAATGGGACCGTATTACATGGCCGGGCAGAAAATGAACAATACCATTATCGAGTATATCAACGGTATGGAAGTTGTGAAAGTGTTCAATAAGGACGCAGAATCCTATGAGCGTTTCCGCAAAGACATTTCCGATTATCGGGACTACACGCTGGAATGGTATAAGGCAGCATGGCCGTGGATGGCAATTTACAGCAGCCTTTTACCCTGTACGATTATCCTTACTCTGCCTTTGGGGGCATGGTTTGTACTTTGTGGGTTCTCCACTTTGCCAGATTTGATTTTGGTACTTTGCCTGTCGCTTAGTATTGGTATTCCGCTGCTGAAATCTTTGAGCTTTTTACCAACTATGCCGCAGCTCAATTATAAGATTGCCGCTTTGGAGCAGGTGTTGGAAACTGCGCCGTTACAGCAGACGGACGCCGCTTTTCATGGGAAGAATTACGACATTTGTTTCGATCACATTACATTCGGCTATGAGAAAAGCCAGCCGGGGCCTGATGGACGGCCTATGGTAACAATGGATGAAGTTATCCATGATATTAGCTTTACTGCAAAGGCAGGACAGAAAACGGCCTTAGTTGGTGAATCCGGCTCTGGAAAAAGTACGTTGGCAAAGCTGTTAATCCACTACTATGACCCGCAACAGGGCAGCATTTCTATTGGCGGACAGAAAATAACGGAAATGAGCTTAGAGGCATTGAACAGTCAGGTTTCCTATGTGGCGCAGGATCAGTATTTGTTCAATACTTCCCTGCTTGAAAATATCCGTATGGGGCGGCCAGACGCTACGGATGAAGATGTCCTTGAAGCGGCGAAAAAAGCCCAATGTCTGGAATTCCTTGAAAAGCTGCCGCAAGGCATACATTCAATGGCCGGTGATGCCGGGAAAATGCTTTCCGGCGGTCAGCGCCAGCGGATTTCTCTGGCGCGTGCAATTCTGAAAAATGCGCCTATCATTGTGCTGGACGAAGCAACTGCATACGCAGACCCGGAGAATGAGGAAAAAATGGAGGCTGCGATTGCGGAATTGGTAAAAGGCAAGACCTTATTTGTGATTGCCCACAAACTTCCTGCAATTATGAACGCCGATCAGATTTGTGTGATCGAACATGGCAAACTGGCGGCAACCGGCACCCATGCTGAATTGCTGGCAACCTGTGAGGAATACAAAAAATTGTGGAAAGCCTCGCAGGACAGCGCAGAATGGAAAGTAAACGCTGTAAAGGAGGGAAAATAAATGCTTGCACTATTTTCAAGGATTTTGAAGCTCTCCGGCAAATATAAAGGCCGGATTCAGGGCGCGTTTGTATGTGCTTTTCTGGAATCCATACTTGCAAAAATGCCTATCTTTTTGGCATTTCTTGTACTCTCTGGATTCTATCAGAAAACTTTGACGGGCACAAAATGTCTGTATATCGGTATCGACCTTATTGCTGTTGTGGTTGCACAGGCGGTTGTCCATTATCTCTGTGACAGGCTGCAAAGCGCCGCCGGATATATGATTTTTACAGATAAGCGGATGGAACTTGGCGGCCACCTCCGTAAGCTGCCGATGGGGTATTTTACTTCGGGCAACATTGGCAAAATCAGTTCGGTACTTAGTACGGATATGGTATTCATTGAAGAAGTTGCCATGAGTACGCTGGGAAATATGATGAGCTATATGCTCTCTGCCTTTGTTTTGCTGGTATTCATGTTCTTTTTAGACCTCCGGCTTGGACTGATCGCCGCTGCTGTAACGTTACTGGCATGGTTTATCGCAAAAGGGATGAACAAGGTTTCCCTAAAAGAAGCGGCTGGCAGACAGGATCAAAGCGAACATTTGACGGATGCGGTTCTTTCCTTTGCAGAGGGGATCAGCGTAATTAAGAGCTATAACCTGATTGGTGAGAAGTCGGAGGAATTAACCGAGAATTTCAGACGTTCCAGAGATACATCCACTGTCTTTGAACGTAAAATGACGCCGTGGACAAGAGGACTGACTATTTTGTACGCTGTCGGAATTTCTGCTATTTTCGTGCTTTCCGTATGGCTTCAGCAAAGCGGCTCCCTTTCGCTGCCTTATCTGCTTGGCGTTCTGCTCTTTGTCTTTGATTTGTTTAGCCCGTTGAAGGCATTGTACGGGGAGGCATCCCGTCTTACTGTTATGAATGCCGCATTAGACCGTATAGAAGCTGTTCTAAATGAAGAAGAATTGCCTGATAAGGGAACACAGCATATTTCACAGGCGGATTCCAACTTGCCGGAAATTTGTTTTGATAATGTGACCTTTGCATATCAGGATAAGGAAGTATTGCACGACATTAGTTTTTCCATGAAGAAGCATACCATGACCGCGCTTGTAGGGCCGTCTGGCGGAGGCAAATCTACGATTGCAAACCTGCTGGCGCGTCTATGGGATGTCAAGTCGGGCAAAGTGACCATTCGTGGGACAGATATACGGGATGTGCCGCTTTCTGAACTGATGGAACAAATCAGCATGGTTTTCCAGCGTGTGTATTTATTCCAGGATACAATCTACAACAATATCAGTATGGGCAAGCCGGACGCTACCGAAGAAGAAGTCTATGAGGCTGCAAAGAAAGCTCGTTGCTATGACTTCGTCATGGCGCTGCCGGATGGATTTCAGACTGTTATTGGTGAGGGCGGCGCTACCCTTTCCGGCGGCGAAAAGCAAAGAATCTCTATCGCCCGCTGCATTTTGAAAGATGCACCTATTGTTATTTTGGATGAGGCTACTGCAAGTGTTGATACAGATAACGAAAGCTATATCCAGGAGGCAATCAATGAGCTGGTAAAGGGTAAAACATTGCTTGTGATTGCACACCGCCTGAATACCATCCGGCAGGCCGATCAGATTTTGGTGATTGCCGATGGACGGATCAGCGAACAGGGAACCCATGACGAGTTGATGGAAAAGGCCGGAATTTATCAGGATTTTGTGAATATCCGCAAAAAATCCTCCGGCTGGAGCATTGCGTAAAGGAGGGATAGATGAAACTTCACGCATCCGGAGAAGATTATTTGGAAGCTATACTTGTATTACAAAAGAAAAGTGGTATAGTGCGTTCCGTTGACCTTGCCCGGCACATGGGATTCAGTAAACCGAGCATCAGCCATGCAGTAGGTGTGTTAAAGAATGGCGGTTTCCTGACTGTCGATGAAGATGGATACCTCAATCTGACTAATGCCGGGCGGGAGGTTGCCGAGAAAATTTATGAACGCCATCAGTTCTTTACGGAGCAGCTTGTAGCTGTCGGGGTTGATCGGGAAACTGCAGAAAGAGATGCCTGTCGGATAGAACATGTAATCAGTGAAGAAGCTTTTGAAAAATTGAAAACTTCGGTTGAAAAAAAGTATTAGTACAATGTTGATTCACCGAATCTTTTATGTTCATCATACTATAGAATTGTTGAGAAACGTGAAACAGGGTATGAAACTCGTATACTAAAAGACATTCAGAGTGGAATTACACTAGAAACACTTATGGCAAAAGGACATAGGAAAACGCCGGAAGAAAAAGCAGCTGTTGCGAAACAAAAGAGGAAACAGAGGCGAGCAAAACGGAAAAAAGAAGCAAGAGATAATCTGACCAAAGAAGAGATCTTGCAAGATGACCGATTTTTCTGTATTGCTGGTTATACCTCCGGAGGTGCACCGTATGGTGTCACCTGGGAGGAAAAGGATTTGAAACCTTGGGAAGATTTGGAAGAAAATGAGTGAGTTGCCAGTGCAATCTTAATTTTCTCTTGTGACAGAAACAGGTTCCTTTTTTGCCGGAAGTAAGTCTGAACTGATCTCTGGAGCATCGAGCAGTGCAGTGAAATTCTGCTGAATGATTTCCAGGGTTTTCAGCTTTTTCTGTAATTCTTGTTTTTCCCGGACAGTAGCAGCCAGTTCAGATTCAAGATTTTCAATCCGCCTCTGAATTTTATTAGAGCTTGGGATTTTGGTAACACCGAGATCCTGAAGCTCTTTTTTTAGTGAATCGTGGAGCTGGTATTCTGCCTGATGTTTGGTGAGGTATGCTTTTGGATTTTTAGCAGATTTACAATCTTCAATTACTTTACGACAAAGCCGGTAAGAATCGCAGTGTTTCTGAATGACTTTCTGCGTGCTCAGCTCACTGTTGATTTGTGCTATTCTTTGGTCGGCAACTTTCACAGAAACTTCAATGTCAGATACATGCTGCCTGAAATCGTCATAATTCAGCAAGTTATTTTCGGAAAGATAGTTGAAGGTGCGGGCTGCCTCTTTTAGATTATTGAGCTTTGCCCATCGTTCAAATCCCTCTCGATTTCCAGTTGTGACATAAGTGGAGATATTGATATACAAGCGAGCTTCTCTGGACAGATGTCTTGGAGTTTTTACTTTGCTACGATTTTTAGCCAGACGGATGCGAACATTTTCTTCGGAATAATAGCTTCCGAGAGATTTCATATAAGTGAAGTTCTTCTGCTCCGGTGCACGGAAGGACAGGTGCTTTCCCTGCCGGACTTCATATCCGGCTAACTGCATCTTTTGCAGAAATTCCTCATAGTTGATGGAAGTCCAGATTGATTTATCAACTGCGACACGTAGCTTGGCTTTCCAACTGGTGCCACGATGATATTCCATGTTCTCTTTATAGCTTTTACCTTTTTCTCCGGTTGGCATGCTGGTGGCAAGTCCATTTTCATGGCAGATACGATTACTGATTCTGCAGAGTTTATGGTAGCTCCGCTTATTGGAAACATACTTGTGATGATCAACAAAGCTTGCAGCGTTGAAGATGATATGATTGTGAATATGATTTTTGTCAACGTGTGTGCTGATCACGTACTCATATTTTCCTTTCAGCACTTCGTCAGCAAATTGTTGACCTAAGCGATGGGCATTTTCGGCATCAACTTCTCCAGGTTTAAATGATTGGATCAGATGAAATGCCAGGTTATCGCCTTTATCCATTCCATTCTTTTTTGCCATTTCTCTTGTCATAGAAAATTCAAGATCTGCAGTTTCCGGGGAACAGCCAAAACTGGAAACTAACAGTTTTTCATCTGTCTTATCTGGATTTGTAATATAGTCCAGAGCTTTCTTGTCAGTTACCTTAATGGGGAAGATTTTAAGATACGCCATAATTCTTTCACCATCTCTTTCAATTCTTGCATTTCTTCTGGATATAGATCTCCGGTGGTATTTACCTTTTTTGCAATCTGGTTGATATTTACACCAATCTTGTGCATTTCCTCATACTGTTTCTTCAGTGGGGTGGTATCGGTGTTGACGATGTAACCGTCGATTGCCATCTTACGCAGATAAGCTCCCATGTTTTTGGTTTTTGATTCTATCATCTTCCTGCGTATAAGCTTCCTTTCTTCTTCGGTGACATAAAAATGGATTTCTTTGTTTCTCTTTCTTTCAGCCATTGGTGGGTTCTCCTTTCTGAGAGGACAGTAGTATCGTTGCTTTCAACGTTTTTCAATTTAGGGCAGGGTACCCTAAATTGGGATTTCCCGGAAGTGTATCCTCACTTCCTGTCCTTGCTGTTTTACCCCTCTATTAGTTAAAGTCAGGAGAACCGGGAAAATGCAAAAGAATTTGGCAGGTAGCACGGGAAGTGAAAATATGGTATGATTATGGGCAGGATATCAGGAGAATCAGGAGTTGAATAGATTGTGAAGAAAGAAGAAATTTTTGAATATGTGAAGAAACAGTATGGTACGATGCCGGAGTATTTATGGGCACAATCACCAGATAATGCTGTGTTGCGACATAAGAATGGAAAATGGTATGCTGTGGTCATGAGCGTTGAAAAATGCAAACTAGGATTAGAAGGAAATGAATTTGTCGATATTATGGATGTAAAATGTGATCCGGAAATGACAAGTATGATTATTCAGACCTTTGGATTTTTGCCAGGATACCATATGAACAAACAGCACTGGATCACAATTTTACTGGATGGTTCAGTAAGTGAAGCAAAGACATTAGATTTTTTGGATATGAGCTATGATATGATTGATGGGAATAGAGGAAAGGAAGAATGATGAGAAAGGTAATTGTATATTCATCTGTGCATCATGGAAACACAGAGAAATTAGTAAAGAGCATTGCAGAAGAGTGTCAGGTTGATTTGATTGATGCTGTAAAACAGCCAGATGCAGATCTGAGCAGTTATGATACGATTGGGTTTGCATCAGGAATCTATTTTTCAAAATTTCATCAGTCGATATTGGGATTTGCAGAGAAGAATCTACCGGACGACAAAGGGGTATTTCTGATCTGTACTTATGGTGGAAGTGCGAATTATAAATCCATAGAGCAGATTTTGGGCAAGAAGCATTCTACAGCAATCGGAAAATTCGGATGCAAGGGCTATGACACATTTGGCCCATTTAAACTGGTGGGTGGTATAGCAAAAGGACATCCAGATGGAAAAGATATAAAAAATGCAGTTGAGTTTGTAAAAGGACTCTAAATAGTTTAGCGAAAAAGAAAAACCGGGGAACAGTCCTCGGTTTTCTGATATTTGCGGTTCAGTCTTCAATTTGAAAAATCTCTTCTACTGGCATTTTCAGATAATGTGCCAGACGGATTGCAATTTCGAGAGAGGCATTTCGCTCACCACGCTCAATGCGTCCGATGGTATCACTGCAAGAACCGACAGCTTTTGCAAGATCTGCCTGAACGAGATTTCGTTCTTCACGGATATCTTTAAGTGTGTTGTTAATTGCCATTTTATCACTTCCTTTATTATTTTCAGCAAGAGCAGGCTAGAAGTCTGCAGTTGATCTTTAATGAAAACCAGGGATTTCTGCTCCTTTGCATTTTCCGATTACTTTCCCAAAGATTTTAAAAGAATCAGATTCATAAATCTGGATTGGATGATACTTTTCATTCAATGAAACCAGATAAACTCCATCCGGACCGTCATGTAGCTCTTTGATATAGGTATTGCCATTGAGATAGAAGATACCGATTTCACCGTTGGAGATACTGTCTTGTTTATGAACCCATGCAACATCTCCGGTATGATACATTGGTTCCATACTGTCACCAGATATACGGATTCCAAAATCCGTCTTTTCAGGTGCGAGATGACCGACATTGTAACTTTCTTTTACACTGTCTTCAATATAATTTCCAGTACCGGCAGAAGCTGGCTCTACTGCAATCGGCTGATAATTTTCAAATGGAATGATATCGGCTCTATGCGGAAGATACTTTCTGGACGCCCGCAGAAGATTGGCAAATTCAATAATCTTAGCTTTGCCGTCTTCATTCAAATTTTCCATGACATGATCAAATGGATTTTCACCTAAAAATTCTTCGTATATATCTTCAATATCTAAAATCTGACAAACTGTCAGGATTGTGTGTAAGGAGGGTTCTCTTGTTAGATTCTCCCATTTGGAGACTGCTTTCGTAGTAACTTCAATTCCTTCCTGAGCAAGTAAGTCCACCAGATCCGCCTGGGAGTAGCCTTTCCTTTTTCTGTTTTCTACTAATACTTCTCCGAAAGCACGCATATGTTCGCCTCATTTCTTTTTGATTTTTCTATATGCATTATAACCCGAATAAAATCAAAAATCAAGAAAAATCTCCGAAAAGGAGATAATACGACCAAGATGTCGCTTGACTATCTCCAATACGGAGATATATACTAAGCATACAGAAATTGATAAGACAATAAACCAAACAGAGAGAAGGTGGTGGAGTTAATGGGAGACAGGACAATTCTTCATAGCGACATGAATTCATTTTATGCAAGTGTGGAAATGCTGCATCACCCGGAATTTGCCGGAATGCCTCTTGCAGTTGGCGGTGATCCGGAAGCCAGACATGGAATTGTGCTGACAGCAAATTATATTGCAAAGCGAAAAGGTGTAAAGACCGGAATGGCATTATGGCAGGCAAAACAGATTTGTCCGGAAATCATTTTTGTGCCACCACGGATGGACTTGTATTTGAGATTTTCACAGATGGCAAGAGAAATCTATTCGGAGTATACGGACAAGATCGAGCCATATGGGATTGATGAAGCCTGGCTGGATGTATCAGACAGTAGAAATCTGAAAGGAAGCGGAATAACGATTGCAAGAGAAATCAGCCATCGGATTAAATACGAACTGGGTGTAACGGTAAGTATTGGAATTTCCTGGAATAAGATTTATGCGAAACTTGGTTCAGATTACAAAAAGCCAGATGCGATTACAGAGTTTAACCGGGAGAATTATAAAAGTATGATTTGGCAGCTTCCTGCATCGGATCTGCTTTATGTTGGAAGACAGACTCGGAAGAAACTTCAGAAGCTGGGGATTCGAACCATTGGGGAACTTGCAGAAAGTGATGAAGCAATGTTAGAAAGCCATTTTGGAAAGATGGGAATTGTGTTATGGTCATTTGCAAATGGCTGGGACGATGATCCAGTTTGCAAAGATGGGTATACAGCTCCGGTGAAGTCAATTGGTAATAGTACCACAACTCCAAGAGATTTAGAAGATGATCTGGATGTCTGGATCATTCAGATGGCACTGGCAGAAAGCGTTGCAGCAAGATTAAGAAAACATGGTTTTAAATGCAAAACGATAGAAATTACGGTCCGAGACAATGGCTTGTTTCGTTTTTCGAGGCAGAAACAATTACATCATCCAACAAATATAACAGATGAGATTGTTACAGCAGCATTTCAATTGTTTAAGGATTATTATAAATGGGAGCATCCAATCAGAAGCCTTGGTATTCGAGCAGTAGATCTTGTGTTGGATGATATTCCCGTCCAGTTGGAACTTTTTGGTAATCAAGAGAAACAGGAAAAATTGGAAAAGATGGATCGCACTGTAGATGAGATCAGACGACGGTTTGGTTATTTCAGTATACAGAGAGCAGTTATGTATCAGGATAAAGTCTTATCCCACTTGGACGCTGGTACACATACAGTTCATCCACACAGTTATTTTCATGGATAATGGGAGGGATAGATTTGAAACAGACATTAACCATAAAACAGGAAGAAAGCTATCAGTGCATTTTGAATTATACGAAGGAGCATGGATATCCGCCGACAGTTCGGGAATTTGGAAAACTGATCGGAGTAAGATCAACGTCATCTGCTTTTTCCAGAATTAAGCAGTTGGAACAAAACGGATATATCCGAAGGATTCCGGCATCGCCAAGAGCAATAGAGATCTTATAGTGAGGTGTCGGTATGAATAAAGTGTATGTAGATGTAGTGGCAGAGTTTCGGAAAGACGGAAAACTGGTTCCTATATTTTTCACCTGGGAAGATGGAAGAAAATATAACATTGACAGAATTTTGAAAATTGAGCGATGTGCCAGCAGAAAGGCAGGCGGTGTAGGAATGATGTATACCTGTATGATACAGGGACAGGAAAGCCATTTGTTTTATGAAGTGGATAAATGGTTTATGGAGAGAAAAACAGCATAAGGAGAGATTGGTATAGACGATATTATTTGGATTATTAACCGGCAGGGATAGTCACTTTCCCTTTATATTCCTGTAGGTTTTACATAAGAAGATGGATTCCGGTCAGCAAAGGCAGCTCCCACAATGCCTTTTGGATATCCGCTTCTGCAAGTTGTAGTAAGTAATTGCTTCCCATCAAAATCATGGGGAAAGCGAACTGGTCTGAAAGACCGCCAGTTAGTGTGATGATGATAAGGAGATTTTGAAACTGATGACAGACAGAGATTATGCAATTAAATCAATGAAAGAGATTACCTTCCAGATGGCAAGCCATGCACAGGATTATCTGGAAGTAACGATGGAGAGACATTATACAGATATCAAGGAACTGATGACAAGCTATCAGAAATTGATTTTGGAAAATCAGATTGTGTTAGAAGAATTGGATATGGAGTGCCAGGAGAAAATCAATGAAGATATGGCATATGCGTTGAGTTATCTGAGCATTTATAACAATCAGCTGAATGTGCCAAAGATGCACCGGGAAATGAATAACCTGATGATTATTTACGGCTTGTCAGATATGATCTATCGTGGAATGACACTGGTAAAGTTCTATGCACCGAATGGTGTGATGCTCAGTGAGATTCTTCATTCCTGCTTTTGCAGTCATTATAATAAGACAGATGTGGAAGTACAGCAGGAGTTAGGCGTAGGCAGGACTTCTTTTTATAAAATGAAGAAGCAGGCACTTGGATATTTAGGATTTTATTTTTATGAGATAGTGGTACCGCAGGCAAAAGATAAAAGATTTAAACCATCACTGGGCGTTGAGGAAGAGTAGGTGAATAATATGAGATACGAAGATTCGATGAAGGGTGTAGCTGATCAGATAATCAAAGAACAGCAGCGAGCCAGTAAAATTAAAAACAATCCAGAAGAATTCCATTGGCATGACGAATATGCAACGTTGAATTTCTTTCGGTTTATCTGTAAAAATATCGGTAACTTGGGAAATGGAGAAATTGAAAAAATGGTCACATGCTTAAAGCACATAGATCAGAAAGCAGTGGAAAACCATGTGAATGGTGCTGTCTGGGCATTTGATTATGATAAGATGTTCTGTGTACTGATGGAAAATGAAATTTGCCGAAAGGTGTGTGAAAAGAATAAATATAATAGTTGGACGAAGCTGATTGGACAGTATTGTGTTTCAATGGCTTAAAGATGAAGAAAGTGCTGCTGGAGAAAAATACTCTCCAGCAACTTCGTTTTTGATGAATAAAGGTCAGTTTTTTGTTTAAATTATATAAAAACGATATGAGATGTATTTGTATCATTTTCTTGTTGACACCATTTATATTAAGTGATATATTTGTCTTATAAAGATACAAAAACATCACATTGAAAAGAGGGATGATTATGACAAAAAAACAAATGAAACAAGTTATCTTTATGGGAGTAGGGTGTGTAATATTACTGATTGCAGGGATAATTTACTCTTTATTATTTAACGACGCACGCTGGGTTAAAAACATGGATATGTCTAATTATGTATTTTCCATAAAGGATATACCAATGTTGATAGTCGGTGCTTTGATAGCTATTTATGTCTTATATGTAACAGTTATCTTCTTTAAAAACGCCTTTTCTAAAAATTTTAAAGACAAAAACTATTCAAGAACAGTATCTTCATATTGGGGACTGTGTGGAATATTTGGATTTCTAGGTTTTAGCGGTTTTTGGACTTATTTTGAATATGGGAAAATATATCCTTTTGTATTCTTTATATTTTTTGGCTTTTTCGGCTTTTTCTTTGAAGGAAAACTTTCTCACACTTTAGAAGATGAACTTTTTTTAGAAAATAAAAGAAAAGCAGAAATAAACGCCTATAAAGTAGGATTTAAACTTCTCTTTATAGTCATTTGGCTTATGGCAATAGGAATGTTTTCTCGTAATGTGGAATGGTGTGCAATTTTTATGCTCATTTCTGTTTCACTTATCTATGCTTTAGTCATTTTTCTTAGCAACTATTTATTATACCGCTACGAAAAAGGAGAATAAGTCATGGTAGAAGATTTCATGTGCAACTTAAAGGTATATCGTGTAGCACAAGGTTTAACACAAGAACAACTGGCAGAAAAAGTCGGGGTTCGTAGAGAAACAATTATGAGGTTGGAAAAAGCACAATACAATCCATCTCTAAAACTGGCGATTGATATTTCACGGGTTCTCAATGCACCGATAGAAGATATTTTCATTTTTAAATAAGATAGTGGTAGTAAATTCGGTTCTATGTGATATTGGGAACAATAGAATATTAAGTTTTACATCAATATAAGAGTAATGCAACTATAATGTTAATTTGTATTGCTTGGAGGAACAATACCTGATGAAGATGATAATGATGTCATCGCAGAACAACTTGCAAAAATCAGTGAACAGATGGCAATTAAGAATAGGCGTAGCAAAAAAATTTGGAAAATTGCTGGGGTTATATTCCTAGTAATTGTGCTATTGAATATCCTCTTGATAATATTTAATATGTCAGTATCTAAAAACGTTTCAACAGATAGTAGCACCACTTTCATAGAAATAGGTGAAGATGATGTGATTGATGTAGAATAATTTCCAACATACAATCCCAGTTTGACAACTTTATATCCATACACACAAAGCAGTTAGTCTTAGGATTGACTGCTTTTTAACAAAAGACACCACTCAGGTGTAAAGGGTGTCTTTTTAGTGCTATTTTATTGTCATATCAAGGCTCATTCAATTGTGGTAAATTCGTGGTAAATTAAATAATTTTCTATACTTCAAAGTGCTTGAAAGTATAGTGTTTATGCGGATAATCGCAAATTAGATATAAAATTTTGTTTAACTATTCTCACTATTATTTGATTCAGTGATTTTTTTCTTCTTTGGAGAAACCAGTTTGTGACCGGAATAAATGGACATGCCCATACAAAGCAATGAAGAATAGGCAAAATATTTATGTGCAGTTATAGATTTTTTGATTCCAGAATAAATGCATCCCAACATACAGAAAAGTGCTCCGAGGGACCAGTATTTATGCGATTTCATGATTTGATACCTCCTTTGATTTAACTGATTCCATCATAACGCTTTTTTTACGAATATGCAAAGAAAATTCTGAAATATAGTTCTATAGAATTAGAACTTGGTTTTGCGATTCTGTATATTTAAGATATTCACAAGTATACTAAATTCAGAACGATTATTCGTTCCGGAGGAGGTGTTACGATGGATTTGAAAGCAGTAGGACAGCGAATCAAATCAGCACGAGAAGCAAAAAATCTCACGCAAGAGGAACTGGCTGCATTAGTAAATTTAAGTCCGACGCATGTGAGTGTAATTGAGAGAGGCTTGAAAGTTACAAAATTGGATACCTTTGTTGCAATTGCGAATGCACTAGATGTTTCAGCAGATACTCTTTTAATTGATGTTGTGGCACATTCAGTTATAGGTGTTACCAATGAGCTAACAGAGAAAATAGAAAAACTTCCAATCAAAGAGCAGAAAAAAATCATCAAAGTAATCCATACATTATTGGAAGAGTAATATGACAAAACTGGGAAGAGCAAGTAGCTCTTCTTTTTTTGCCTATTTATCCAGCTTTAAGTAGGAAAGTGTCTTTTCATGACAATAGAAATATGCTAAATTAGTTCTGTAGAACAAAGTATAATTCCGCTTATACATTGGAGGAAAATGAATGAGAGAGAAAACTATTTATGAGAAGATTGCAGAAAAGTACAACACAACACCAGAAGAAGTACGCAGAGAAATGCAGATAGCCATAGATGCAGGCTTTGATAATCCTAATCCGGCTGTGCAGGAAGAATGGAAGAAAATGACACTTAAAGGAGACAGACCCACACCGGAAGAAGTGATCAATTACGCAGTAAAACAATTAAAAGGAAATTAATGAAAATATGAAGAAAAAGATAATTGCAGTGATAACAGGAGCAGTGATCTTGATAATTGCTGCAGGACGTATTTATTGGAAACCTGAATCCGGTCATAAGAGAGGTGAACCGGATGTAGTAGGAACATTTTCCATAAATCGGGATGAAAATTTAACTGTGGTCGCTAACCGAGAAAATATCGAGGATAGAGAAGCGTTTGCAAGAGAACTTTTGCAGATGTACAAGAATGATTCTTTTCATTCGACAAAATTCTCCACAGACAGGGGATATGCGACGAGCCTTGATATGAACATCTATTTATGGAAAGAGGGTATTGAAGATGGTGAATCGGTAATGACAGCTGAATACAGACCTGTAGAATATGGAAAGGACTATGATGTTGTCAATAATCCTGATAAATTTCAACTATATATAGATGGAAAAGAAGTAGAAGAATAACACGGTGAACTTTTTACACTGAATTATGTACGATTCTAATAATGACATGAACTTATGGGAACGTATTGCGGATACTTTGTGAACTTTATCCTGATACAATGATTATGCTGATGAAAGAAGGCATAGATAACTGAATACAAAAAGAGACGAAAGCCTCAGTAGTTAAGAAAAAACTACTGGGGCTTTTTCTCGTGCCTGAATTTCTCAGCCAATAACTGCGGGTGTGTCCCGGCAGGATAAAGGCGGAGCAGGCATGAGTTTAAACAGAGGTCCGCCTTCTGAATTTGAAACGAGCAACAAGATTTCAAATTCAGGAGGAACGGATATGTATATTGAACACCCATATTTTTATGAAGGAAAGTACTACGCAAATATTGATGGAGAAATGATTGAGATTACAAAAGAAGTTGCGTATGCGATGAACAATTTTTACAGAAGCAGCAAGGCAAAAAAAGTTGAGATTAAGAATGAACTGGGTGAGGATTGTGGATAAGATGCTGAGAGAAGTGCCTTACAGTGGACAGTCCATTGATGGGGAAGGATTCATGATTGAGGATTTCCCGGATCTGAATTGTGACGTGGAGCACAGTGTACTGAAGAAAATGGAACAGCAGGATATTCACAAAGTGATCGATCAGCTGAATACCGAGGAACGCATGATTATTTATAGCATTTTCTTTGAAATAAGACACAGACACAGATGGCAGAGATTATGGGATTTCCAGACAGGTATTAGCGTACAAGCTGAAAACAATCCTTAATAAAATGCGTGAAATGTATATGAAAGAATTTTTTAAAAAATTTTAAAATTTTTGCATCTGCCGAAGTCATTTGACTTTAGTAATTAGAGGAGCTTTAAGGACTCCCTAAAATGCACCATGATAACTGAATATCCAATAATAACTGACGTGACATTTCATGCAGAGAGCACGAGGAAGATGCCGCTATAGGATTATAAGACAAAACCAATATTTTTAGTTCAGTCCGTAATGCTGCGAAAAAGCACTGACCGAAGCCAGCTGGCAAGCTGGTGATGCGATGATATGTATGAGATGCGATACACTTGCAGATTCTGAGAAGTCTGTAACTGGTAAACCTATGAACTGCTGGAGCCTGGAAACGTGAGTTTTCGGGTTGTGGTCCGGAGTATGCATTCGGGCAGGTTATTATTCCCTTCCTGCATATGCGGGAGTAACGATTCGGGGTATCGAGGATAAATAGAATCGAGCGAGCACTGTTTAATAATCAAATTGGCTATAGAGGTTATGCGGCAGAGCTTTCCGTCTTGGAAAGGAACTCTGCCGTATTCCTGTGGAGCCAATATAGCGCTATGAATGCTTTACAAATAAAAAAGGATTGGAGAGATGACAAGTGACGATTCGAAGAGGAGATATCTTATGGGCGGATCTCGGTATGTTCCCGACAACTTCGGTTCAGGGTGGAGTAAGACCGGTGATCGTAGTAAGTAACAACAAAGCTAATACATACAGTTCAGTCATTACAGTAGTTCCGCTGACGTCAAGAATATATAAGAAGCGGTATTTGCCAACACATGTATTTATCAGCAAATATGATATGACGGGAATCCGAAAAGGAAGCCTGGCACTGGCTGAACAGGTTATGAGCATTTCTACGAAATGTATTATTGAGAAATGCGGAAGAGTGAACAAGTGGAGCCTGGATCGGGTACTGAAAGCAGTACAGATTCAGATGGGAATGGAAGGAGAAGGGCATGACGGCAGAGGAATATAGAAACTATCTGGAGCAGGATTTCAGTGATGTAGATATCAATGAAATGACTGATCTACGGATGATAAAAGCAGACAGAAATAAATCGCTTCAGGAACGGAGAGATATTTTTCTGAATAAAGTAGGAAATCCATATTTGGTCCGGATCGGCAATATGAAAGTAAAAGTCAGATTTGCCAATAACGGTATATCTATGGAGCAGGCATTTGAGAATATGCTTCTGAGTGTCTGAAAAAGTACTGGCAAGATTGAGGGGACTGTGTTAAAATGTCGGTAAGGACAAATTATGCAGCCCCCTTTTATTACATGGATTTTCTGACGTAATAAAAGGAGGTAAGATATGTATCAGAATATCAATAAAATCTATCATGCCGCCATCTATGTCAGATTATCTAAAGAAGATGGCGATATTTCCAGTTCAGCAAAACTGGAAAGTAACAGCATTTCTAACCAGAAAGCTTTGATTCTGGATTTCCTGAAAGACAAAAAAGATATAGAAGTTGTTTCAGTCCGAGTTGATGATGGCTACTCAGGCTCTAATTTTGAGCGCCCAGCATTCCAGGCAATGCTGGAAGATATCCGGCGTGGGATTGTAGACTGCGTAGTGGTAAAAGATTTATCACGATTTGGAAGGGAATATATTGATTCTGGGAAGTATATCGAGAGATTATTCCCGGCTCTTGGTGTGCGTTTTATTGCCATCAATGACAATTATGACAGTCTCAAGGGAAAGAATCAGGCAGACGAAATTATTATCCCATTTAAGAATTTAATCAATGATGCTTATTGCCGTGACATTTCTATTAAGATCAGGAGTAATCTTGAGATTAAGAGGAAAAAAGGCGAATGCGTGACTCCGTTTGTAGCTTTTGGATACAGGAAGGCAAAGACAGATAAGCATAAATTAGAGATTGATCCATCTGCAGGCAGTGTAGTACAGGATATTTTTAAGATGAAGCTGCAGGGAATGAGTCAGGATGCGATTGCTAATCGTTTAAATGAACTGGGTATTCTTTCCCCATTTGAGTATAAAATCAGCAGTGGCAGTCATTATGAAACAGGCTTCCGGCAGAAAGAACAGGCACTTTGGAGTTCCGTTACCGTCCGCAGGATACTGGAAAACGAGGTTTATATCGGAAACCTTGTGCAGGGAAAAAGGACGACACCGAACCATAAAGTGAAGCAGACTTATGTGAAACCGGAAGATGACTGGATCCGGATTGAGAAAAATCATGAGCCATTGGTGAGTGACCGTGATTTTGAAATTGTTCAGAGACTTCTGGGCATGGATACACGTACTTCGCCTGACCAAAAGCAAGTATATCTGTTATCCGGAATTGCTGTATGTGCGGATTGTGGTGCACCTATGACAAGAAAGGTTTCTACTGTGGCAGGGAAAAAATATGCTTATTATCTATGTTCCGCAAATAAAGAAACAAAACGCTGTTCTAGTCATAGAATACCGGAAAAGGATCTGGAAGATGCCGTACTGGTGATGCTGAAACAGCATATCCAGAATATCCTGCACCTGAAAAGAGTCCTGGAATTTGTTGGTACTGTGCCATTTCAGGAGATCAATATGAAGAAGCTGCAGGACAGGCTGGAGAAGAAAAAACAGGAGACAGAACGTTGTAAGGAGTTACGGATGATGCTCTATTCGGATATGAAAGAGGGCATTGTATCAAAAGAAGACTATGTAGAGCTTCATGCAGCCTATGGAAAGAGGCTTAGAAATGCGGAAGAGAGTATCCGTGCAATCCAGAAAGAAATGGATAGTGAGCTGGAAAAAGCAGACAATGCCAATACCTGGCTGGATTATTTTGTGAAATATCAGGATATTGAAGAACTGTCCCGCACAGTGGTGGTAGAACTGATCAGGAAAATCAGAGTATATGATAAAAAGAATATAGAGATCACTTTTGATTTTGATGATTGTTATCAGACATTGCTGAATCAATTACCGGCTATGGGAGTTGATACGGTAATAGATGATGATAATAATCTGCAGGTCAAGGTAAAGGAGGTTGTATAAAATGGCACGAAAGAGTAGGAAAAACATTCCGGAAGTAGTCGGCAGTGCAACCGTCCAGACAGAGGTGAGAAGACCATTCCGGGCAGGATTGTATGCCAGAATTTCAATGGAAACAGAAGAAACATTAGAAAGAGGGACGATAGAAACCCAGGTGGAATTGATGAAAAACTTTGTAGCAGATACGGAAGATATTTCGGTTGCGGAAGTTTATAAGGACTCAGACTATTCAGGTACAAATTTTGACCGTCCTGGATTCGTACAGATGATGGAAGATATCAAGCATGGAAAAATCAATTGTGTTATTGTAAAAGATTTGTCCAGACTTGGAAGAAATTATGTCGAAACCAGCAACTATATTGAACGAGTATTTCCGTTTTTTCATGTAAGATTCCTGGCTGTGACAGATGATTTCGATTCCTTCAGAGAGGGTGTGGATCTTACAGTTCCACTGAAGAATATTATCAATGAGTTCTATTCGAAAGACCTTGCCAAAAAGAGCAGCAGCGCAAAAAAAGCTCTTTGGAAAAAAGGAAAATTTACAAGTGCCTGGGAACCGTATGGTTACAGAAAGTCAGAAGAAGACCATCATCAGCTGATCGTTGATGAAGAAGCTGCAGAACATTTGAAAAGTATATTTTCTATGTATATGGATGGCAGGAACTATAGTGATATTGCAAGACAGCTCAATAAAGATGGAGTTTTATCGCCGACTTTACAGAGAAAATTCTATAAAACCGGTGAAAAGCCGCTTCCGGAGTCAAAACCCTGGAACAATTATGAAGTGAAACGAGTTCTTCAGGATGTTCATTGCACAGGTGATTCTGTATTTGGAAAATATCAGCAAAGTGTTTTCCAGGGAAATAAACAGAGAAATCGACCAGAGAGTGAATGGGTGCATGTGGAGAATACGCATGAAGGGATTATAGATAGAGAGTTGTTTCAACAGGTACAATCTAAAATCCAGGAATATACGGAAGCTTATAAGAAGAAACATCAGCAGAACAATGGAGCTATTAGAAACCATAATTTCTATACAGGAAAGATATGGTGCGGAGGCTGTGGCAACCGCATGACGTTGTCCAGAGAAAGAAATGGCACATTCTTTTATATCTGTGGAGCCAATACTAACCATAAATCCGGAGGAAAGCAATGCAAAGGGCACAGAGTCAGAAAAGAATATGTGGATGACGATGTTCTTCGCCTGATCCAAACGCATATGAAAACCGTATTGGATACAGAAAAAATGATTCAGGAAATGAATGCAGATTCCAAAAATCAGACACAGTACCTGCTTTTGGATAAAGAGGTGGGGAAACTCCGACGGGAACTAAGCCGAATCAGTAAGCGTAAGTCGGATTTATATGAAGATTACTCGGAACGTTTGATTACAGAAGAAGAGTACATACAGTTTTCTCGGATCTATTCCAATGAAATTGAGAATATTAAGAGCCATCTGGACACAGTATTGGCGGCACAGGTTCGGTATTCCCAGGATTACCACATTGAAGAAGGCTGGGGAAATGTGATACATACTTATATGTCAAAGCGTAAGCTGACAAAAGAAATGGCAGATGCCTTTGTGGATTCAATTATTATCCATGGTAAGTATGAGTATGAGATCAAGCTGGTATATGACGATCAGTTTGCAGATTTACAGAAATTAAAGAAAGAGAAGGAGGCGCAGTCAAGATGACAGATCATAGAAAAACAGCTGTTTACATCCGTTTATCCGCAGAAGATGACAATGTAGATGGCAGAGCCAAAAAAGAGAGCGACAGTGTAACTTCTCAGAGAATTCTGTTAAAATCATTTGCAATTGATGAGCTGGGTGTAGCTGAGTCAGATATTCTGGAATATGTGGATGACGGTGTCAGCGGTACTCATTTTAAAAGGCAGGGATTTCAACAGCTGCAGGATGACATGAAAAGCGGAGAAATCGGCTGTGTAGTTGTAAAAGACTTTTCCAGATTTGGAAGAGACTATCTGGAAGTTGGATTTTATATTGAATATATTTTTCCACTTCTACAGATACGATTTATTTCGATTAATGACAGCTATGACAGTGCAGCAAGCAGCGGAATGACTGGTGGAATGAATGTGGCATTGCAGAATCTGGTATACAATATGTATAGCCTGGATTTGTCCAAGAAAATTTCATCAGCATTGCAGACAAGAACGAGAAATGGTACACGCCTTCCGGTAAATGCCAGATATGGCTATAAAAAAGGAAAAGATGGAAGGCTGGAAGTAGATCCGGAGGCTGCAAAAGTTGTGAAAATGATTTTTAAAATGGCAGCGGAAGGAACAAGTTTTGCAGATATTACAAGGGAATTGAACAGACAGGCGATTGCCACTTGTGATGAGCAGAAATTATCAAGAGGGGATCAGGTGCAGTTCCAGAGGTTTGACACGATCAAAAAGAAACACTGGAGCCCTACGACAGTAGCGGCAATTGTCCGGGATGAGATTTATATTGGAACCAGAATCTGGGGAAAAACACGTTGCAGTATGCATACCGGTCATAAAGCAATTCTGAATGATGAAACAGAATGGGTTCGCCTGGAAAATCATCATACGGCAATTATAGACAGGGCATTGTTTGAAAAAGCAAATGAAATGCATCCAAAAAAGAAGAGAAGTGTTGCGGAATCACGCACTAATTTTACTCTGGAAAGACGTAAAAAACAGCCGGCATTGCTGCTATGTGCCAACTGTGGGCATTCTCTGTTAAAAGAAACAGAGCATCTGCTGAAATGCTCAGATGCCCGAACCAATGGAGATCCTGTGTGTCGAAGTCTGGTGATCCGGCGGGAACCGCTGGAGGAGAATATCCTTGGGCTTGTTCATCAGTATGCAGCGTCAATGTTGGAAAAAGAAAAGAAAGTATCTGCCAAAAGGCAATGCGACTACAAAGAGATCAATACCTCAGAATTGCAAAAACAGAGCCGACAGTTGACCTCGGAAAAGATGAAGCTCTATGATAATTATAAAGATGGTCGTATAGATCGTGATTTGTATAAGCAGAGAGCTGAAAAGATAAGTGTACAGCTGGATGAAATAAAACGAAAGATAGAAGATGCAGAGAATAGTAAAAAGCTTCTTGAACAAAATGAACTTTCTGATAAAATAAAACTAAAAGATTTCTTGGGAATTCAGAAGTTCGATACAGAGAAGTTGCGTGAGATTATCAAGGTGATTCGTGTTCATAGTCAGGATGAAATTGAAATCGAATGGAATTTTGACGATATTTTTTCGGAACAGAGGTAACTTGAGCAGGACAAGAATGACTTATCATAAGATAATAAAGGTGCTGGGACTACCTGATGGAAGCGTCAGATAGTCTTCGGCAGAAAAAAATAAAATTTTTTTTGTCCTATACTTGACACATCCACATGTGTGCCGCCATACATATTGTTCTAATATGGCCAAGTCAGGAATGAATCCTAAGACACTACAATACTTGATGGGACATTCAGATATAGGAGTCACTCTGAATGTGTATACTCATATGGGATTGGATGATGCAGAAAAGGAACTGCAGAAAATGCAGGGACTGGAAAAAGCGAGAAAAGAAATGGGAATTTCGGATAAAGATGATAAGCCTTTGAAGCAGAATATGTTCAAGGTGGTTTAAGAATAAAATATTATAATAGGAAATGATAGCATCTAGGTTTATGACTTGGGTGCTTTTTTATGGAAGTATTGCATGATTTATGCTATTATAACAAAAGATATGATGGTGAACTGAATGATATATTGGACTTCATCACCAATATACATAATACCTGATATCATCTTGTCAACTGGATACAAAGAGGTATATGTTAATTTGGCGTTGGAGTTAGTGTTGTTACAGAAATAGAAAGGAGATAACGGATAATGAGTGAATATACATATTCATTACCTTTTTCAAATGAAAAGTTCATGAAAGGCATAATTATGATGCTAAAAAAGGAAAATAAATATGATCTTGCTAATTTGTTAAGAGGTGCAAATGTTCAAGTTGAAAAAGGTGGTTATTCTTACTATGATGGTCATTGGGGACGGTCTGATGCTTATGCTGCATATATAACCTTTTTTGTAAACCCAGAGTATTTGGAGGTTTTGGATACTGAGGAAAACAAAGACTTGTTGGATTCGATTTGTAGCGAATTAATTCCGGCCGATGTAGGGTTTGATGTGAAAAGTGTTTCATTTACAATGGATTTGACCAAAGATTTTGAATTGGAAGATGACTTGATTTCAGATTTGGAAAACAATATTAATTCCAAGGTTCATAAGATAGTAGGTGAACTTTTGCCAGAGGACATAAGAATTAAAGGGTATCAAATGGCTGAAGCTTATACATATTTGTATTCTGTTGAAAATTCGTTAAGGCTTTTTATTGAAAAGGTTGCAAAAGAAAAATATGGGGAAGAGTATTTTGCAAGTCTTACTATTCCTCGAAGCTTACAAAAAACTATAACTGAACGTCAAAGAAATGATGATTCTAATAAGTGGCTCAGTGTCAGAGGAACAGAACTATTTTATTTAGACTTTAAGGATTTGGGTGCTGTAATAAATAACAATTGGGAGATATTTAAAGATTATTTCCCAAGTCAGGACTTCATTCTTCCAAAGTTAAACGATATGGCAGAGTGCCGAAATAAAATAGCTCACAACAGCTATGTTGATGACATTGAGAGAAATTTGATGAAAACATACTATAATGTCATTCTAAGACAGATATCAAATTCTGTGGAAGAATAAAAACTAAACTATAGTTTGGGGCTCATTTACCCATAAGTTACCGTTATAATGTCTAATTGCGAAGTAGTCTGCACCCCCTAAACTGACTACGATTTGACTACTACAGACGGAAGTGATTTGCTTCATTTTGCACTTTTTTGCAAAAAATGTAGTAAATGAGAGGAGAATTACGATACCATGAAATGCTGATAAAACCTTGCAAAATACGGCATTTCAAGGCAATTTGAGAGGAGAAAAAACAATGATTCGAGTACTTTTCGTATGCCACGGCAACATCTGCCGCTCACCAATGGCAGAATTCATTTTTAAAGACATGGTTTCCAAGCAAGGTCTTTCAGACCGGTTTTATATCGCATCTGCTGCAACCAGCACTGAGGAGATATGGAATGGAATCGGGAATCCGGTATATCCTCCGGCGCGAGAGGAGCTTGCTAAGCATGGGATTGATTGTAAGGGTAAGCGCGCAGTTCAACTGACGAAGGCAGATTATGATAAATATGATTATATTCTCGGTATGGATTACTGGAATCTGAAGAATATGTTAAGAATATTGAAATCGGATCCAGAGGACAAGGTTAAGCTTCTTCTGGATTATAGTGATGATCCGAGGGATATCGCAGATCCATGGTATACAGGTGGATTTGATGTCACATATTCGGATGTGGTGGAGGGCTGTGAGGCTTTTCTGGAATATCTGAAAGATAAAAAGAAACTGTAATAAATATTGTCGATGAAATTTACTTTACAAATAGCTGTGGCTATTTTATACTATGTCTACAGCGACTCTTAAGGGGGCTTTCGCTCCCTTATTTTCTTTTTTCCGAAAACGGAAAGTCAACATTCAAATCAGGGCATCCTGCCCGTATTATTTTCAAAGCAAGAAAGGAACTGAATATGCAGAAAGACTATGAAACATTCGTAGAGAAACTGGAGATTGGTATTTATGAGGCTACAGGGATTCCGAGGGAAAATATTTCTTTTGAGAAAGAAGGCGGGAGGTTTGCGCCTGTAGGAGACAGACTGCTGGTGAAGTTTGCAGAGCATGATGATGCCTGGGAGGTCTGTGGACTTTATACACAGGAACTTTTTAAATCTTATCAGAATGGCAGTCCGTTTGAGGAAATTATAAAAGAAATCACAGATGATCTGAATCGGATAAAAAAGGCGGATATTTATGAGAAAACAAGAGTGATCAGGGATTATGAGAAGACAAAACCCCGCCTGTTTATAAGATTGCTGAATGCAGATAAATATTCCGCGGATCTTCAGGATGCGGTGTATAAAACTCTTGGTGATATTGCACTTGTGCTTTATATGAAAGTTACGGAATATGAAGGATGTGTGACAAGTACAAAAATCCGGCAGGGAATGCTGGAACAGTGGGGGAAAGAATGTGATGAAGTGTTTAAGGAGGCGATTCTCAATACGTATTTCATGAGTCCGCCAAGAATTTACAGATGGGAACAGATGATTTTTGAATCCGGAATATGAAGGTGAAAGTTTATGAATCTGGTGATAAGTGTGAATTGAAGAAAGATGCAATGGGAAATTGTCTCAGTACAACGAAGAAAACAAATGGTGCAGTTGCAGTGTTCCTGCCGGGAGTGGCAGAACAATTGGCATATATGCTGGATTCCGATTTCTATATGGTGTTTACCAGTGTACATGAGGTAATGATCCATAATGATAAATTTGTAGAACCTGAAGATTTGCAGTGTGTTTTGCGGGATACGATCAGGGAGGCTACACCGAAAGAGGACTATCTGACGTCGAGAATCTACCAGTACAATAGGGAAACACATAAATTTATCTGTGTAACTCCGCTGGAAAAAGATGAGAAATAAAAATATGAGAGTACTCCATAAAAAAGTACTCTCATATAAAGGATATTTAGAAACGTTATGAGTAATTTATACGGTTATCCGAGCAGTGCAGAGTCATTGCTGAATTCTTCTCCGCTTGCTTTTTCAAACTGATCCAGAAGGTTTTTAACTGTCAGTTTTTTCTTTTCTTCTCCCTGGATATCCAGAATGATTTTTCCTTCCATCATCATGATCAGACGATTGCCATGTGCAATAGCGTCCTTCATGTTGTGGGTGATCATCAATGTCGTAAGGTGATCGCGGTTTACGATCATATCTGTAATTTCCAGAACTTTGGCAGCTGTTTTTGGATCAAGAGCTGCGGTATGTTCGTCCAGAAGCAGAAGCTTTGGTTTCTGAAGCGTTGCCATCAGAAGAGTAAGAGCCTGTCTCTGACCACCCGAGAGAAGTCCTACTTTAGAAGTCAGTCTGTCTTCCAGACCAAGACCAAGAATTTTCAGGAGCTCTTTGTATTCTTCGCGCTCAGCTTTAGTGATTCCGGAGCGGAGAAGACGGGATTTTCCGCGGCGTTTTGCAAGTGCAAGGTTTTCCTCGATACCCATTGTTGCAGCGGTTCCTGTCATTGGATCCTGAAACACACGTCCAAGGTATGTAGCACGTTTATGTTCAGAAAGTTTTGTAACATCAATATTGTCGATAAGGATCTGTCCTTCATCAACCGGCCAGGTTCCTGCAACAGCATTTAGCATAGTAGATTTGCCGGCGCCGTTTCCTCCGATAACAGTTACAAAATCACCTTCGTTCAGCTTCAGGTTCAGACCATTTAATGCACGTTTCTCATTAATGGTTCCGGGATTAAAGGTTTTATAGATATTTTTAAGTTCAAGCATTTTTATTTACCTCCCCTTTTGGCTGGTTTATTAAAGTATTTGCCTTTCCAGTATGGGAATGCAAGGAAGAGAGCAACTACGATTGCGGACAGCATCTTCAGCAGGTCAGTGTCGATACCCATCCAGATAACAATCTGAAGTACCAGATAATACAGAATGGAACCGAAGATAACTGCTAACAAGCGAAGGGCAAAGTTGCGGAAAATACGTCCAAAGATTGCCTCGCCAATAATAACTGCTGCCAGACCGATAACGATGGAACCACGTCCCATGTTGACATCTGCAAATCCCTGATACTGTGCAAGGAGTGCACTGGAAAGTCCTACCAGACCATTGGAAATCATAAGTCCGAGAACTTTATTCCTGTTTGTGTTGATACCCTGGGCGCGTGACATATTTGGGTTACATCCGGTTGCGCGAAGGGAACAGCCAAGCTCTGTTCCAAAGAACCAGTAGAGAATGGCAATCAGGAGAATACACATAACTGCTACAATAAAAATTGTGTTTTTGGAAAGAGATGCATTTTTTATATGTCGCAGGGAAACCAGAAGATTATATTTATCAACGTTGATTGCCTGATTTGCTTTTCCCATGATCTTCAGGTTTACGGAATACAGAGATAACTGTGTCAGGATTCCGGCAAGGATTGCGGGAATTCCCATAAAGGTGTGAAAAATTCCGGTCGCAAGGCCTGCCAGCATTCCGGCGAGAGTAGCGGCCAACATAGAAATCCAGACATTATGACCGGAAAGCATCATCATAATACACACTGCACCACCGGTGCACATAGTGCCATCAACTGTAAGGTCTGCAATATCAAGAATACGGAAAGTGATATAAACACCGATTGCCATAATTCCCCAGATCAGACCCTGGGCTACTGCACCCGGAAGTGCAGTGATTAATGTTATAATTTGCATTTGTAATTTCCTCCTGTTGAGATGCGAAAAGCGAGAGAGGCGTCAAACCTTTCCCGCTGATCGCATATAAATTGAATTTTTTATAACTGTTTGATAAGCTGTTATTTAAAATCCTGTTGGTGTGAGTATTTTTCAACTGTCTGACCGGATTTATTTGGCAGTTTCTTCAGCAGCCTCGCCGATTGCAACATAATCGTCCGGAACTTCGATGCCCAGCTCTTCGCAGATATCTTTGTTATATTCTTTTGTGAAGTTTGGTGCATATTCGATCGGCATTGTGGAAATATCTTCACCGTCCTTTAAAATCTTAACAGCCATCTTACCGGTTGTAACACCAAGGTCATAATAGCTGATGGAAAGTGTCGCAACACCGCATCCGCTGCAGATACCTTCTTCGCCTGTGATTACCGGAACTTTTGCCGGAAGGCAGATGTTGTTGATAATCTCTGTGTTGGAAGCAACTGTATTATCTGTCGGTACATAAATTACATCACTTGCGTCAGTTGCTGTTGTAGCAACAGAAGAGAGATCATTAGAGTCAGAGAATGCATAATATTCACATGTATATCCGAGCTTTTCAAGTTCAGCTTTTACTGTATCTACCTGATACTGAGAGTTTGCTTCGGCAGAACAGTAGAGAAGACCTACATTTTTTGCATCCGGGAAAAGTTCATTGAGCATTGCTGCCTGCTGATCAAGGGGAGCAAGGTCTGCAGTTCCGGAAATATTTCCGCCCACAGTCCCGTCGAAATCATCCAGTCCAAGTGCAACACCGTATTCAGTAACAGAAGTACCAAGAATCGGAATATCACTTGTCCCTGCTGCAGCTGCCTGAAGAGCAGGAGTTGCATTTGCAAGAATCAGGTCAACATTATTGGAAACGAAGCTGTTAATAATTGTAGAACAGGTGTTGGAATCTCCCTGTGCGTTCTGCTCGTCAAAGGTAACTGCGTCTTCTCCCAGTTCTTTGGTGACTTCATCCTTGAATCCCTGTGTCGCAGCGTCGAGAGCTTCGTGCTGCACAAGCTGACAGATACCGATTGTATATTTGTCTCCGTCAGCAGCACTTGCTGTTACTGCGCAGGTTCCCATAGCCATGGCTGCTGCAAGAGTGATTGCTAATGCTTTTCTTTTCATAATGATATATCCTCCTAATATAATGTTTAAATTAAGTCAGGTAAGAATTGCGTTTATTATTTGATAATATTTGATAATATAAAACTTACCTGAATCCGAATGATTTTCTGCAGGGAAAGCAGTGCTGGTAAATGATTCGGATAATGTCATCGAGTTATTCGACTATGACGTTTTAAAGTATAACGCTTTAATGCGAAAAAGTCAAGCAACCTGCACAATTATATTTTTAATTCATATAGTATAAAGAGTATATGAAGAAAGCAGAATGTCGTCATGGCATATTCGATCATGCTGGATGCCGGACATGGAGGTCAGGATCCGGGAGCCGTATATAAGGGAAGACAGGAAAAGAATGACAATCTTAAACTTGCTCTTGCGGTAGGTGAGATTTTAAAAAATAAAGGGATTGACATCTCTTATACCCGTACCGGTGATGTCTATCAGACACCTTTTGAGAAGGCACAGCTTGCAAATCAGGCAGGAGTAGATTACTTTATTTCATTTCATCGAAACAGCAGTCCAAAGGAAAATCAGTATAATGGAGCGGAAGTTTTGATTTATGATAAAAGCGGGATTAAATATCAGATGGCTGAGAATATTCTGGGAGCTTTGGGAGAAGTGGGATTCCGCGAAATCGGTGTAAAAGAGCGGCCGGGACTTGTGGTCCTCAGACGAACCAGGATGCCGGCTCTTTTAATAGAAACCGGATTTATCAATTCCGAAGAAGATAATAAACTGTTTGATAACAAGTTTAGCGATATAGCTCAGGGAATTGCAGATGCGATTCTTGGAAGTCTGGATGAGGAAACAGTGCAGGAACCGCTTTATTACAGAGTGCAGACTGGAGCGTTCAGAAAAAAAGAGAATGCGGACCGTATGTTATATCAGTTACTGGAAAAAGGTTATCCCTCTTTTATGTTACATGAAAACGGATTGTATAAAGTTCAGACAGGTGCCTATCAGCAGATTGGTAATGCAGTAAATATGGAGCAGAGACTGAGGGATGATGGTTACAGTACGGTTATTGTGACAAAATAGCTTTCTGGAAATATTGGAAGTCTGCGGATTTTTTGTTTAACCGAATCAAATAAGTCCCCTGCGGAGGTTGCGAAAAGCAATAAGTAGTGGGGGACATAGTTTTAAGAATTAACTTGGTTGTACGTTAATAGAAAAAATATGGTACACTGTATCTATCTATAGAAATTCCATAGAAATCTTCGTAAATAATGCATATTGTTCCGGCTCATCAGAGCGTGAAATTCTGTTGGACTGTTACAAACGCATTTTTGAGAGGTGCTGTAGAAAAAACAGATAACGAGGAGTTAGTAATGATGAATGACGTATATGAAAAATTTTTAAAAAGTTCAGAAGAGTTTATTTTTGCAGAAAACAAGCCGGAAAAATCTGATATTATTTTTGTCCCTGGAAATGGTTATCCGCAGATGGCGGAAAAAGCAGCAGAATTGTTTAAGAAAGGGATGGCGGACTGGATTCTGCCCAGTGGAAAATATAGCGTAGTAAATGGAAAGTTTTCAGGCGTTCTTGAAAAAAGCAATGTATATGATAAGGAATATGGAACAGAATGGGAATTTCTCAGGGATGTTCTTATAAAAAACGGAGTCCCGAATCAGAAAATCCTGAGAGAAGATCAGGCAACCTTTACTTATGAGAACGCAATTTATTCCAGACAGGTGACAGATCATGCAGAACTGGAAATAGAAAGAGCGATTTTGTGCTGCAAATCTTACCATGCAAGAAGATGTCTGATGTATTATCAGCTCTTGTATCCGGAAACAGAATTTTATGTGGTGCCTGTGAATGCAGATGGAATTGCCAGAGAAAACTGGAGAAAGAACGAAGAAGGAATTGATGCGGTTACAGGAGAACTCTCCAGAATCGTGAAACAATTTTCACTGATGCTGGAGAGATGACAGTTACGGCTGTTCTTCTGTTTCAGTTTTCTTCTCGGGAAGCCAGATGTGGACAAGTTCGATTCTGTTTTTGTCCAGACGGTCAACAACCAGGCGGATGCCACTTTCAAGTGTGACAGACTGACCCTCTTTGGGAAGGCAGTCAAGCTGTTCAATAATATATCCGCCAATAGAATCATAATCTTCAGATTCCAGATTAATATGGAGGGCTTCGTTGATATCATCCAGCTTGGCAGAACCCTGAACAACATATTCTCTTTCAGGCTGGATTTCTTTAATATCTTCGACTTCATCCTCATCGTATTCGTCGCGAATCTCACCTACGATCTCTTCCAACAGGTCTTCCAATGTGACCAGACCGGCTGTGGCACCGTATTCGTCCAGAACGATTGCCAGATTGACGGATGCTTTACGCATTTCGATCATCAGGTCTGCTGTAGCTTTGTATTCATAGGTAAAATAAGGCTCACGCAGGATGTTGCGGATTGAAAAAGGTTTGTCCTTTGGATAAACAAGAAGATCTTTCATATTGATAATACCGATTACGTTATCAGTGTTGTCCTCATAAACCGGAAAACGGGTATGCATATCTTCACTGAAGACCGCCATAAGTTCATCATAGGAAAAATTGATATCTATAAAGGTCATGTCGATTCTGGGAATCATGACATCTTTTGCAGTTGAATCGCCAAAATCAAACACATTGTAGATCATCTGTTTTTCTTCGTTTTCAATGACGCCGTCTTTTTCACCTACATTGACGAGGGTACGCAGTTCATGTTCAGTCATGGCATTTGCCTTTTCGTCCGGGTTAACATGCAGAATGACCAGTACACCTTCTGTTATTTTATTTACAATGAAAACAACGGGAGTAAGGAGAATCATAAGTCCGTATATTATTCTTGAATAGGCCAGGGACAATTTTTCAGCATGGATTGTTGCCAGGTTTTTGGGGGTTATCTCACCGAAAATGAGAATCAGCAGAGTCAGGATGCCGGTTGTGATTCCTACATATGCGTTTCCCAGAATTTTTATGGTGAGTGTAGTCATGAGAGAAGAAACAGACATATTTACAATGTTGTTTCCGATTAATACGGTACTGAGCATCTTTGGGGAATCGGAAATTATTTTTTCCAGAATAACAGCACGTTTGTTGCCCTGCTCGGCAAGAGACTGTATCCGAATTTTATTTACGGTTGTCATAGCGGTTTCCGCAGAAGAAAAAAATGAAGAAAGTGCGATCAGTATCAGAATCGCCACCGCCTGAAAAGCAATACTTGAATCCAAGATTTATTCACTCCTTTTGATTATTTTTGTTGATTGAATCATATCATAAAACATTTAAGCAAAATATACATGATTTCATATAAAAAATCAAGAAAAAGCTTTTGGTTCAAAGATAGTATAAAAAAATTTAAAAGAGGACTGTCGAAAAAGTAAGATTTGTGTTATAATTCACTCGATTAAAATGAAAAAAAACATTACAGAATATTTACAAAATGATAAAAGTTTGATAATATACAGATATGTAATATTATTGTATTATGTAAAAAAAGAACTGATATTTGGCTGAAAGTAAAAAATGATTATCAGGAAACATAAGAATTGAATATAAATATAGAGGTGCGATATGTCAAATAATATAAATAGAATAAGAAAAAATAAATTAAAAGGAACGGGTATTTTTGCGGCAGCGGCTTTAACAGCGGCTTTGATTGCAGGAAATAATATGCCGGGTGTAACAAGACAGGTCAGTGCGGCTGAGTCACAGGAGAATACTGTGTCTTCTCTGATCCCGGACAACATTACGCTTGATAAGCCTGTAGAACTTGCGGATGTAGAACTTCCGGCAACGGAATATGGAACTTTTGAATGGGCAGATGGAAGTTTCGTTCCTGCACAGCGTGTACAGAGCTGTGAGGTACTTCTTATACCGGCAGAAGGGCAGGATTTAAGCCATGTGGATGGATGGGATCCGGAGAGCGGCGCGGTTGTCGGTTACATCAATGTAATAGTGAACAGTATTACGGATGGTGATGATGTTGATAAGACAGAAGGCTCAGGTAAAACAGATCCAACAGAAAATGCAGATCCAACAGAAACGCCTGAAACTTCGTCAGAAAAACCTGCCGCAGATGAAAACGCTGATACAGACAATAAAGAAGATAAGGAAAGTAAATCAGATCAGGATAATAAAACTGATACAGACAATGAAGAGAATAAGATTGAAGAAGATAAAACAGATAATAAAAACAGCAAAGATAATAACAGCAATGCAGATAAGACGGATAAAGATACAGAAACTACCGGTAAGCTGGAACCTGCAGATGATATGACACAGGATAAAGAAGATACGAAGAAAGATGATGAAGATGGCGCAGATGATAATATCTTTGATAATCCTGTTCTGCCGGACGATAAGGATGACCGTCCTACAGATGCAGAGGATTCTCTTTCTGATGAAGAAAAAGAAGAGAGGGCCGCACTTAATCATACCTGCGACGGTATTACAGTAAGCGGAGTTAATCTTCCATGGTATGTACAGTTCAGAGTTTCAAGCGGTGACAGCTATCAGTTTACCAATGAATCAGATGCAATGATTTTCCAGTCTTATGAATTTGAACTCTGGGATCTTAAGAATAATACAGAATATGAGATCCCTAATGGAGATTATATCAGTGTCACTGTGCCGGTAAAATCCGGATATCAGTATACTATCGAACATCTCCTGGATAACGGGGCAACTGAGACGATTATTCCGAGTGTAGAGAATGGTATTATGGTATTCAGCACACATTCTTTCAGTCCATTTGGAATTGCAGGAAGCAGACAATTAGTAGGACCTGATGCGGGGAATGATACGGACGACACAGATGCGGTAACTCCTGCACCGGCTTCCTCCGACAGTCAGAGCTCTGATTCCGGAAAGAACAATACAGTATCTATGAATAACAGTTCTGACAGCAATAATGGTTCTTCTTCTGATCAGAATGATAATTCAACGGAAAATAAAGCTGTGAAAAATAACAATACAGTAAATACCGGAGATACAACATCAATTATGCCGTTTGTGATACTGTTTGTGGCAGCCGCAGTGATCGCCGGTGTGGCTGTATTTATAAAAAAGAGAAAGAATAAAAGAATAACACTGATTCCTCCCCCATATAGTTTAACAGGAGGGGAAGCAATGAAAGTCAGAGCAATTTTGAATCACTATTATTGCATATGCATTAACAGGAGTGGCATTACTGCTTTTGGCCCTGGTACTGTTTGCTTTTGATCTGGGAGAAACAGCTGTAGATGCGGGGATTATTATAATTTATGTACTTGCATGTTTCATGGGAGGCTTTATGGCCGGCAAAATTGTGCGTAAAGACAAATATCTGTGGGGTGTTATCACAGGTCTGGCTTACTATGTATTACTGTTGACTGTCTCTGTTATGGCAAAAGGCGGCTGGGATATGAGTGCAGCCCATGCAGTTACAACATTTTTTATGTGCACAGGCGGTGGAACACTGGGTGGAATGCTGTCGTAAAAAAAAGCTTTTAAAATGAAAAGATATATGATATACTATGCCAAGAATATAATTACATAAGGAGGATAGAGTTATGGAACATATCAAAACCCTGAATACAAAGAATTTACAGAACACTGTAAAAAAAGGTGGATGTGGCGAGTGCCAGACTTCCTGCCAGTCCGCATGTAAAACTTCCTGTACAGTAGGAAACCAGAGCTGCGAGCAGAAATAAGATCAGCTATGGAGAAATGAGATAAGCAGCGGAACTTTTATTCCGCTGCTTATCTTACGCTTAGAAAGGATTTTAGTAAAATGAGTCTGATTCACCGTTATAAAAGCAATGGCTTTAATATTGTACTGGATATCAACAGTGGATGCATCCATCTGGTAGATGAGGTTACATATGAGGTTCTTCCATATCTGGAAGAGGGCCTTGGCGCAGAAGCTATTGCAGAGAAACTGGAAAACAAATATAACAGAGAAGATATTGAGACATCTGTAAGAGAATGTAATAAGCTGAAAGAAGATGGAATGCTTTTTACAAAAGATGTTTATGAGAATGTAATTGAAGAATTTTCAAATAACCGGCAGACCGTTGTAAAAGCATTGTGCCTGCACATTGCTCATGACTGCAATCTGGCCTGCCGTTATTGTTTTGCCGAAGAAGGCGAATATCATGGCAGAAGAGCTCTTATGTCTTATGAAGTCGGCAAAAAAGCTCTTGATTTCCTGATCGCGAACTCCGGTTCCAGAAAAAACCTGGAAGTAGATTTCTTTGGCGGCGAGCCGCTGATGAACTGGCAGGTTGTAAAAGATCTGGTAAAATATGGCAGAGAGCAGGAAAAGCTTCACAATAAGAAATTCCGTTTCACTTTAACAACAAACGGAGTTCTTCTGAATGATGAAGTAATGGAATTCTGCAATAAAGAGATGGGCAACGTTGTACTGAGTGTGGACGGACGTAAGGAAGTACATGATTACATGCGTCCATTCAGAAAAGGTGCAGGAAGCTATGACCTGATCATGCCGAAGTTCCAGAAGTTTGCAGAATCCAGAAATCAGGACAAGTATTATGTAAGAGGTACTTTTACTCACCATAATCTTGATTTCTCCAAGGATGTGCTTCATCTGGCAGATCTTGGATTCAAACAGATTTCTGTAGAGCCTGTAGTTGCGGCTGATACGGAGGAATATGCGATCCGCGAGGAGGATATCCCCCAGATCATGGAAGAGTATGATACTCTTGCAAAAGAAATGATTAAAAGAGAGAAAGAGGGAAAAGGATTTAACTTCTTCCATTTTATGATCGACCTTACAGGTGGCCCTTGTGTATACAAGAGACTGTCAGGCTGCGGTTCAGGAACAGAGTACCTGGCTGTAACACCCTGGGGTGATTTTTACCCATGTCACCAGTTTGTTGGTGAAGAACAGTATCTCATGGGAAATGTAGACGAAGGCATCACAAAGCCGGGAATTCAGAAGGAATTCGGCGGATGCAACGTTTACACAAAGAAAGACTGCAAAGACTGCTTCGCACGTTTCTACTGTAGTGGCGGATGTGCGGCAAATGCATTCCATTTCCAGGGAGATATCAAAGGCAATTATGAAATCGGATGCGAACTCCAGAGAAAACGTGTGGAGTGCGCCATCATGATAAAAGCCGCACTGGCATGTGATTAGTGGGCAGTAATCTGTCTGACTGATACCGCCGTCGGCTGTTATCATAACAGAAAATGGCTGGCAGGCGGATGAACATGACCGCGGACAAAAAATCAAGAAGGGAAAAGAACTATGAAGAAAAGTAAAGGAATCGTAGTGCTGCTTCTGACACTGATCCTGACTGTGTTCTTTTGCTTTACTGCAGCCGTAGGTATCGGTCCTACCGGAACCGGTGCAGCAAAACATATCAACACGGGTCTTGATCTTGCCGGTGGTGTCAGCATTACCTACCAGGCTAAGGAGAACAATCCGACAAGCGAAGAGATGTCAGATACGATCTACAAGCTTCAGAAGCGTGTAGAGCAGTACAGTACTGAGGCTCAGGTATACCAGGAAGGATCAGACCGTATTACAGTTGAAATTCCTGGTGTTACAGATGCAGATACTATTCTGAATGATCTGGGTAAACCAGGTTCCCTGTATTTCATCACAAAAGAAGATGCTGACGGAAACCAGAACTTTACTACAGGACAGGATGGATATGTTCTCTCCAGAACTATGGATGAGATCAAGGAATCCGGAAGTGTTGTTCTGGAAGGTTCTGATGTAGCAGATGCCCAGGGTGGTGCGATCCAGAATCAGAACACAAGTGCAAAGGAATATGTGGTAAGTCTTACTCTTACTTCTGATGGAGAAAACAGTGGTAAAACAAAATTTGCAGAAGCTACAAAGAATAATGTAGGCAAGCAGATCGCTATCGTCTATGACAATAACATTATCAGTGCTCCGAATGTAAATGAAGAGATTTCCGGCGGAAAAGCACAGATCAGCGGAATGTCTGACCTGGAAGAAGCACAGAACCTTGCTTCTTATATCCGTATCGGTTCTCTGGGACTGGAACTGGAAGAACTTCGTTCCAGTGTTGTAGCTGCACAGCTTGGTGAAGAAGCAATCTCTACAAGTGTTCTTGCAGGTGCGATCGGTCTGATCATCGTTATTATCTTTATGATCATTGCATACCGCATACCTGGTATAGTTGCAGGTATTGCACTGATTCTTTATACATCATTAATGCTGATCACGCTGAATGCCTTTGATATTACTCTTACTCTTCCGGGTATTGCGGGTATTATCCTTGGTATCGGTATGGCGGTGGATGCCAATGTTATTATTTATGCCCGAATCAGAGAGGAAATTGGTGCAGGAGTTTCAGTAAGGAATTCTATTAAGTCCGGTTTCAGCAAAGCTTTCTCTGCAATCTTTGATGGAAATATTACAACACTGATCGCAGCCTTTGTGCTGATGTGGCTTGGTTCAGGTACTGTTAAGGGATTTGCTTATACACTTGCCCTTGGTATCGTGATCTCCATGTTTACAGCACTGGTTGTATCCAGACTGGTTGTAAATGCACTTTATGCAGTTGGTGTGCGTGATCCGAAATTCTACGGATCTGCAAAAGAACGTAAGGCAATTGATTTTCTTGGAAAGAAGAAAGTATTCTTTGTTATTTCCATTATCCTGATCCTCTGCGGTCCGGTAGCGATGTTTGCTAATTCACATGCAGGAAACAAAGCGTTAAATTACAGCCTTGAGTTCTCAGGCGGTACTTCTACAACTGTTACATTTAATGAAGATATGGATATCAAGACCATTGATTCTGAAGTAACTCCTGTTGTAGAAGAGGTGACAGGAGATAAGAATGTTCAGCCTACAAAGGTAGTCGGAACAAATCAGGTTGTGATCAAAACACGTTCTCTGAATCAGAGCGAACGTGAAGCTCTGCAGAGTGCACTGGTTGAGAAATTTGGTGTAGATGACAGCACAATTTCCACAGAAAGTATTTCTTCTACAGTAAGTAGTGAAATGCGTCGTGATGCGCTTGTAGCTGTTATAGTAGCTACAATCTGTATGCTTCTTTATATATGGTTCAGATTTAAAGACATCCGCTTTGCAAGCAGTGCGGTATTTGCGCTTCTGCATGATGTTCTGGTTGTACTTGCGTTCTATGCTATTGCCAGAGTATCTGTCGGTAATACATTTATTGCCTGCATGCTTACGATCGTAGGTTATTCTATCAATGCTACAATCGTTATCTTTGATCGTATACGTGAGAACCTTCACAGTGGTTCCAGAGAAAAACTGGCAGAAATTGTAAACACAAGTATCACTCAGACTCTTACAAGAAGTATTTATACCTCTTTTACAACTTTTGTTATGGTAGCTGTTCTTTATATCATGGGTGTTTCTTCTATCCGTGAATTTGCAGCACCTCTGATGGTTGGTGTTCTTGTCGGTGCATATTCTTCTGTATGTATTACAGGCGCATTGTGGTATGTAATGAAAAAGAAATTTGCAGGAAAAGGACAGCCGGCAATTGCTGCAGCTTCCGCATCCGCAAAGTCCTCTTCAAAACCGAAGAAAGCACGTGATGTATCACAGAAAGATCCGACTCAGCCAAAGAAGAAAAACAGAAAAAGAGTAGCTGAACGTCTGGCTGCCGAAGAAGCAGCTAAGAAACAGCAGAATGATGATGCTGAATAAAACAATAATTGTCTGGAAAACAGGCAGACAGAAATATCCCGGGGTAAAACTCCGGGATATTTTTATGAGGAGAGAAATTACATGGAAAAATGGGTAATAGCTGCAAAAAGAGCGGATTTTAACCAGATCGGTCAACAATTTCATATTGATCCGGTGATTGCGAGACTGATCAGGAACAGAGATGTGATTGGAGAAGATAAGATAAGAGAGTATCTGTCAGGAACAGTACATGAGCTTCCTTCTCCCTGGCTGATGAAAGATATGGAAAAAGCTGTAGATATCCTGGAGAAAAAAATATCGCAGAAAGCAAAAGTCCGTATTATTGGTGATTATGATATTGATGGTGTGACCTCTACATACATTTTAATGAAAGGCCTTGCGAGGATCGGAGCAGATGTGGATACTTATATTCCGGACAGAGTTGCAGACGGATATGGGATTCATGCACATCTTATAGAAAGAGCGGAAACGGACCGGATCGATACGATCGTGACCTGTGATAATGGAATTGCTGCGGCTGCTGAAATCCAGATGGCAAAGGATAAGGGAATGACAGTGATTATTACAGATCATCATGAGGTTCCTTACAGGGAGGAAAAGGGAGAACGCCAGATGGTGCTTCCGCCGGCAGATGCGATTTTGAATCCGAAACAATATGATTGTCCATACCCGAATAAAAACCTGTGTGGGGCAGTGGTGGCCTTTAAATATATTACAGCACTTTACGAGAGATTTGGTGTTCCGGCAGAGGAGCTGGAAGATTATTATGAACTGGCGGCTATTGCAACAGTAGGAGACGTTATGGATCTTCAGGGAGAGAACAGGATTCTGGTAAAAGAAGGGCTGTGCCGTCTGAAAAATACCAAAAATCAAGGATTGCAGGAACTGATCCGCGCAAATTCTCTGGAAGATGCTAAAATCACAGCTTATCATATCGGATTTGTGCTGGGACCATGTATCAATGCCAGTGGCAGACTGGATACAGCTGCCCGTTCTCTTGCACTTCTCAATGCACAAACAAAGGAAGAAGCAGCAAGGCTTGCCGGAGATCTTACAGCTCTTAATCAGAGCCGAAAAGCTCTCACTGAGAAAGGAAAAGAAGAGGCAATCCGGATCATAGAGACTACAGAGCTGAAAAATGACAGAGTACTGGTAGTTTATCTTCCGGATTGTCATGAAAGTCTTGCCGGTATTATAGCAGGCAGGATCAGGGAAAAATATCACAGGCCTGCCTTTGTATTGACGGGCGGTGAGACAAGTGCAAAAGGAAGCGGAAGATCAATAGAAAGTTACTCTATGTATGAAGAACTGGTAAAATGTGCAGACCTGATGATACAGTTTGGAGGTCATCCGATGGCAGCAGGTCTTTCTATAGAAGAAAAAAATATAGAAGAATTCCGGAGACGTCTCAATGTCAACTGTACGTTGACGGACGAAGAATTGCGTCCTAAGATCGTGATTGATGTGCCGATGCCTGTGTCTTATATTACAAAAGAACTGGTAGAACAGATTTCGCTTCTGGAACCCTTTGGAAAAGGGAATACAAAACCGGTCTTTGCACAGAAAAATCTCAGAGTGCTTGATTACAGTATTATCGGGAAAAATAAAAATGTAGTAAAATTAAAACTTCTCGATCCGCAGGGGATTTCAGTGGAAGGCATTTATTTCGGAGAAGCAGAGGATTTTGTGAACTTTATCAGGGAAAAAGACAGTATTTCTGTTACTTATTATCCGGAGATCAACAGATTCAGGGGACGAGAGAGTCTTCAGATTATTATTCAGAATTACTGTTAATATTACCGCTTGGTTTGTAACCGCCGGTAAGCCTGGAAATACAAATGTCAGGGCTTAACAGTAACTTGATTCTGAAATAAAAAGGTGATATACTATAAAATATTTATGAGCGAACAGCAATATAACACACACTGGAGGAGAAATAAAATGAAGAAAATTGAAGATTATGTATTAAGTATACCGGATTTTCCTGAACCGGGGATTATTTTTAGAGATATTACAAGTGTTCTGCAGGACGCGGATGGCCTGCAGTTGGCAATCGACTCCATGCAGGACTGTCTTAAGGATATAGATGTGGACGTGATTGCAGGAACAGAGTCCAGAGGCTTTATCTTTGGTGTACCGATCGCATATAATCTTCATAAACCATTTGTACCGATTCGTAAAAAAGGTAAACTTCCCCGCGAAACAGTATCTGTAAGCTATGATCTGGAATATGGCAGTGCAGAGATTGAAATGCATAAAGATTCCATAAAACCAGGTCAGAAAGTGGTTATCGTTGATGATCTGATCGCAACAGGCGGTACGATCGAAGCAGCGATCAAGCTGGTGGAACAGCTTGGCGGTGAGGTTGTCAAGGTTGTATTTCTCATGGAACTTGCAGGTTTAAAGGGACGCGAAAGACTGAATGGGTATGATGTAGCGTCCGTAATTTGTTATGATGGTAAATAAGCACAGCTGATTGTGCAGGACAGGCAGGTGGGAGCATATGACAGAGATAACAAAAAGTACAGAAGCAAAAAAAGATGAAATGCAGGTTGAAAAAGAGAAGCTGGAATCTGTAAAGAGAGCAGATGCGGCAGTAAAGACCATGCATGATTTTACAAGTCCGGAGGTGCTTTATAAAGAACTGATAAACAGTGTTCTGAAGTATCATCCATCAACAGATATTTCCATGATAGAGAAGGCATATAAGGTTGCAAGTGAAGCTCATGAAGGACAGAAGAGAAAGTCCGGAGAGCCATATATCATTCATCCTTTGTGTGTTGCCATCATTCTGGCAGATCTGGAACTTGACAAAGAAACGATAGTTGCAGGTCTTCTTCATGATGCAGTTGAAGATACCTGGATGACCTATGAGGAAGTGGAGAAGGAATTTGGTTCAGAGGTTGCACTTCTTGTGGATGGTGTTACCAAGCTGGGACAGTTATCTTATTCTGCGGATAAAGTAGAAGTTCAGGCAGAGAACCTCAGAAAGATGTTTCTTGCCATGGCTAAGGATATCAGAGTTATTCTGATCAAGCTTGCAGACCGTCTTCATAATATGCGTACCTTACAGTATATGCGTCCTGAAAAGCAGCAGGAAAAGGCCAGAGAGACCATGGATATTTATGCTCCTATTGCCATGCGTCTGGGTATTTCCAAGATAAAGGTAGAGCTGGATGACCTGTCACTGAAATACCTTAAGCCGGATGTATATTATGACCTGGTGCATAAGGTTGCCCTGCGTAAAAGCGAGAGAGAACAGTTTGTAGGTGCGATTGTAAAAGAAGTTAAGAAACATATGGATGATGCCAATATTAAGGCGCAGGTGGACGGACGTGTAAAACACTTTTTCAGCATCTACAAGAAGATGGTAAATCAGGATAAGACTATTGATCAGATTTATGATTTATTTGCTGTCCGTATTCTTGTAGATACAGTGAAGGATTGTTATGCTGCCCTTGGTGTGATCCATGAGATGTATAAGCCAATTCCGGGACGGTTTAAAGATTATATTGCCATGCCGAAACCCAATATGTATCAGTCATTGCATACCACATTGATCGGACCCAACGGACAGCCCTTTGAAATCCAGATCCGTACTTATGAAATGCACAGAACTGCAGAATATGGTATCGCTGCACACTGGAAATATAAGGAGTCGTCTGACGGAAAGGCTCCTGTAGGTAAGAGTGAGGAAGAGAAACTGAACTGGCTGCGTCAGATTCTGGAATGGCAGAGAGACATGTCTGATAACAAAGAATTCATGAGTCTTCTGAAGAATGACCTGGATCTTTTTGCGGACAGTGTCTACTGTTTCACTCCACAGGGAGATGTTAAAACACTTCCAAGCGGTTCTACACCGGTGGATTTTGCGTACAGTGTTCACAGTGCAGTCGGAAATAAGATGGTAGGTGCCAGAGTTAACGGTAAGCTGGTTCCTATTGAATATGAGATCAAAAACGGTGACCGTATTGAGATTATTACTTCCCAGAATTCTCAGGGACCAAGCCGCGACTGGCTGAAACTGGTTAAGAGTACTCAGGCAAAGAACAAGATTAACCAGTGGTTCAAGAAGGAATTAAAAGAAGATAATATCCTTAAGGGCAAGGAGATGCTTGCGCAGTATGCGCGCGCAAAGGGATTTAAGATTGCAAATTATACAAAAAACCAGTATCTGGCAGCTGTTTTGCGTAAATATGGTTTCAGGGACTGGGATTCAGTACTTGCTGCAATTGGTCATGGCGGATTGAAAGAAGGTCAGGTTTTCAATAAGCTGGTGGAGGCATATGATAAGGAAAATAAGAAGAATCTGACAGACGAGCAGGTTCTTGAGGCTGCTTCTGAGACACAGGAAAAGCTTCACATTGCCAAGAGTAAGAGCGGCATTGTGGTAAAAGGAATCCATGATGTGGCAGTCCGTTTTTCCAAGTGCTGTAATCCAATCCCGGGTGATGAGATTGTAGGCTTTGTTACAAGAGGACGTGGAATCACAATTCATCGTACAGATTGTGTCAATGTGCTGAATATGTCTGAGACAGACAGGACACGACTGATTGAGGCAGAGTGGCAGCAGCCTGATACCAAGGAAAAAGAGAAGTATATGGCTGAGATTCAGGTTTATGCAAATAACCGTACAGGGCTTCTTGTGGATCTTTCTAAAATATTTACAGAACGTAAGATCGACCTGCGAAGTATCAACAGCCGTACAAGCAAGCAGGAGAAGGCAACTATTTCCATGAGTTTTGAGATTGGAAGCAAAGAGGAACTGCGTTCCCTGATCGAGAAGATCCGTCAGGTAGAGAGTGTCATTGACGTAGAGAGAACTACAGGCTGATCATGGAAAAATCTGCTGGAACATTATTTTATGGAACTGCTGCAGATTGACAGAAAGGAATAACATGAAGAATTTAGAATTACAGAAATGTATATTAGGACCTGTATATACAAATTGCTATCTTCTTAAGAATAAAGAAACCGGAGAACTGATCATTGTTGATCCCGCAGATTGTCCGGAGAAGATTGAAATGAAGATTTCCCGGATGAATGGAAAACCGGTGGCGATTCTTCTTACCCATGGACATTTTGACCACATTCTGGCTGCACAGGCAGTAAAGGAGAAATATAATATTCCGATTTATGCCTGTCGTCAGGAAGAGGAGATGCTCCGCGAACCTTCGATCAATATGACTGTACATTATGGACAGGGATGTTCTATTGTGCCGGATGTATTTCTGGAGGATCTGGATGTTATCAGACTGGCGGGATTTTCCGTTCAGATGATCCATACACCGGGACATACCAAAGGAAGCTGCTGTTATTATCTGAAAGATGAAGGTGTATTGTTCAGCGGTGATACAGTGTTCTATGGCTCTGTTGGAAGAACGGATTTTCCGGGTGGAAGTACAGCAGAAATCGTGAGAAGTCTCCATAAACTGGTAGATTCGCTTCCTGAAGAGACCGAGGTTTTCCCCGGACATGATGCATCTACTACTATTGGTTATGAAAAGAGGTATAATCCATTTGTGTAAAATAGGCATTCTGTTTGAGAACAGAGATTTTGAACATGATGTTTATGAACTGATCAAAGCGTTTTATCCCGAAGCGGAGATACATACTCTTTATGAAAATGCTGAAGCAGAGTATGACCTCCGCTTCAGTGTGGAACGGGATAATGACAGTTATATCATAAAATACGAAAGGACAGAGAATCTGTCGAAACAGGAAACAGAGCAAAAAGGGGTAATTTCCGCAGACATACTTTCTAAAGAGAATGCAGGCTGTGGAATACAGGATGCTCATGCTCTGAGAAAAGAGAATAAAGATAATATCAAATATGCTCTGTATCAGTTGTTGGTAAAACTGACGGGCAGAACTCTTCCATGGGGAAATCTGACAGGAATACGTCCTGCCAAACTGGCAATGGGAATGATCGAATCTGGAATGAAAAATACGGAAGCAGCCCGGGAGATGCGTGAGAGATATCTGGTAAGTCCGCAGAAAACAGCGCTTGCCATCACTATTGCAAACAGGGAAAGAGAGATTCTGAAGGATATTGACTATGAAAATGGATACAGCCTTTATATTGGAATCCCGTTTTGCCCAAGTATCTGTCTGTATTGTTCCTTCAGCTCCTATCCGCTGAAAGTGTGGGAGAAGAGAACAGATGAATATGTGGAAGCTCTCTGCCGGGAGGTAAGAGAGACTGCTCTTATGATGAAGGGAAGAAAACTGGACACCATCTATATTGGCGGCGGTACCCCGACTACACTGCTTCCACATCAGATCCGTAAGCTCCTGGATACAGTGGGAGAAGCTTTTGGCTATGAAGGACTGGCAGAGTTTACTGTGGAAGCCGGCAGACCGGACAGTATTACACGTGAAAAGCTGATGGCGACCAGGGAGTATCCGGTAACAAGAATTTCCGTAAATCCACAGACTATGAATCAGGAAACCCTGGATATTATCGGCCGCAGACATACTGTGGAGCAGACAAAAGAAGCGTTTCATCTGGCACGAGAGCTGGGATACGATAACATTAACATGGATCTGATCGTAGGTCTTCCGGGTGAGGATATTCACATGGTAGAGCGGACTCTTGAACAGGTTCGTGAACTGGCACCGGACAGTATTACCGTACATTCACTGGCAGTGAAACGTGCAGCAAGGCTGAATATTTTTAAAGAGAAATATCAGGAAATGTCTTTTGAGAATAATCAGGAGATTATGGATCTGACCATGAAAACGGCGTATGAAATGGGAATGGGTCCTTATTATCTGTACAGACAGAAGAATATGAAGGGAAATTTTGAAAATGTTGGCTATGCAAAGGTTGACAAAGCGGGAATTTACAATATACTGATTATGGAGGAAAAACAGCCTATCATCGCACTGGGGGCAGGCGGTTCTTCCAAGCTGGTCTTTGACCATGGACAGAGAATTGAACGTGTGGAGAATGTAAAAGACGTTTCTAATTATATTTCCCGCATTGATGAGATGATCGAGAGAAAACGGACAGCAATAGCTACCTGGCTGTAGGATGTGGAGGTAACATTTTGGACACAGTACAAAAGACAGCGGCAGGTTCACAGCAGAGGATCCTGGAATTTGACCTTGCTTCTGAACTGCATCATGGAATGCTGGTAAGTAATCTGGCTTATGCGGTTGCAGAGGAGATGGGACTGCCGCATGAACAGTGCTATGAGCTTGCAATAGCAGGAATGCTCCATGATATAGGAAAGCTGAAGCTGACAAGTTATATTAACGGACAGGAGCAGGATCCTCTGGTGATCGAGGAACTGAAGTATGTCCGGATGCATTCTGCATTGGGATATGAGGAACTTAAAGGGCAGGGATATTCGGATTTTGTATTGGAGAGTATCCTGTACCATCATGAGAATTATGATGGCAGTGGATATCCGTCCAATAAAGCAGGTGATGACATACCCATAGGTGCCCGGATACTCAGAGTCTGCGATGTATATGCAGCATTGATCTCTGACAGACCATACAGAAGAGGATTTGATATTTCTTCAGTTATGGAGTTGATGATTGATGAAGTAAAAAATTTTGATATGCAGGTTTTTCTTGCATTTCAGAGAGTGGTTCATAATGGAGACGGGCAGAATTTTTATAAAAGAGGAGGACAACATGGCATTAAAGAAGAAACCGGTAACCGGTATGAAGGACATTTTACCAAAAGAGATGGAAATCCGTAATTATGTGATGAACATGATTCGTGAAACATACGGAACATTTGGCTTTTCATCTATAGAGACACCATGTGTGGAACATATTGAAAATCTTTCCAGTAAACAGGGTGGAGAGAATGAGAAACTTATTTTCAAGATCCTGAAACGTGGGGAGAAACTGAAACTTGCGGAAGCAGAGAAAGAAAGTGATCTGGTTGACTCCGGACTTCGCTACGATCTGACTGTGCCGCTTTCCAGATATTATTCCAACAACGCAAATGAGCTTCCGGCTCCTTTTAAGGCACTTCAGATGGGCAATGTGTGGAGAGCAGACAGACCGCAGAGAGGACGTTTCCGTCAGTTTATGCAGTGTGATATTGATATTCTGGGTGAGCCTACTTATCTGGCTGAGATCGAATTGGTTCTTGCTACCACAACGTTGCTCGGAAAGCTGGATTTCCATAACTTTACGATTCGCATCAATGACAGAAAAATCTTAAAAGCGATGGCGCAGTACAGTGGATTCCCACAGGAAAGCTTTGACACTGTGTTTATCATTCTGGACAAGATGGACAAGATTGGTCTGGAAGGTGTTGCAGAAGAACTGGAGAAGGAAGGATTTGCAAAAGAGAGCATTGATACTTATCTTGGACTTTTCAAAGAGATCACTTCTGACATTGAGGGTGTCCGTTATTGCAAGGAGAAATTAAAAGATGTTCTGGATCCTAAGGTTGCTGAGGACCTTGAAACAATCATTTCTACTGTAGATTCTGTTAAGACAGCAGATTTTAAGATGTTTTTCGATCCGACTTTGGTACGTGGAATGTCTTATTATACAGGACCGATTTTTGAAATCTCTATGGATGAGTTTGGCGGCAGCGTAGGCGGCGGTGGACGCTATGATGAGATGATCGGTAAATTTACAGGAAACAATACATCTGCCTGCGGATTTTCAATTGGATTCGAGAGAATCGTAATGCTTCTTCTTGAGAGAAATTATGAAATCCCGACAAAGAATGGTAAGAAAGCATATCTTATCGAGAAGAATATGCCGGCAGACAAGATGCTGACGATTCTGAAACAGGCTCAGGAAGAGCGTAATGCCGGAACACAGATCAATATTTCTATTATGAAGAAGAATAAGAAATTCCAGAAAGATCAGATGACAGCAGAGGGCTATACAGAGTTTGTAGAATTCTTTAAAGACAGAATGTAATAATTCGTAACTGTTCAGAAACATTGCGGGATAGCAGACTGCTGGATAGTTACAACAATTCTTATAATATAGAAAGCATGAAAAGAGGAAAGAAACATGGCTGAAAGTATGCAGGGACTGCACAGAACATGCCGATGTGCAGAAGTAACAAAGGAAATGATCGGCAAAGAAGTTGTCCTTATGGGATGGGTTCAGAAAGCCCGTGATAAAGGCGGAATTATTTTCGTAGATTTAAGAGACCGTTCCGGTATCATGCAGCTGATTTTTGAAAATGGCAGCATTGATGAAGAAGGTTTTACAAAAGCAGGTAAATTGAGAAGTGAATTCGTAATCGCTGTTACCGGTGTGGTAGAAGAAAGAGGCGGCGCTGTTAATAAGAATCTTGCAACAGGTGAAATTGAGCTTCGCGTAAAATCCCTTCGTGTTCTGTCTGAAGCAGAGGTACCTCCGTTCCCAATTGAAGAGAACAGCAAGACAAAAGATGAAATCCGTCTGAAATATCGTTATCTTGACTTAAGAAGACCTGACCTTCAGAAGAACATTATGCTTAAGAGCAAAGTCATGATGCTTACAAGACAGTTCTTCGCAAAAGAGGGATTCCTTGAAATTGAAACTCCGATGCTTGGTAAGAGTACACCGGAAGGTGCAAGAGATTATCTGGTACCGTCTCGTGTTCATCCGGGACATTTCTATGGTCTGCCACAGTCTCCGCAGCTATACAAACAGCTTCTGATGTGCTCTGGTTATGACCGTTATATCCAGATTGCAAGATGTTTCCGTGACGAAGACCTTCGTGCGGACAGACAGCCGGAATTTACTCAGATCGATATGGAACTCTCTTTTGTAGATGTTGATGACGTAATCGATGTAAATGAGAGATTCCTTGCTTATCTGTTCAAGGAAGTACTTGATATTGATGTAAAACTTCCAATTCAGCGTATCACATGGCAGGAAGCTATGGACAGATTTGGTTCTGATAAACCGGATATGCGTTTCGGAATGGAACTTCATGATGTAAGTGATGTAGTTAAAAACTGTGGATTCAGCGTGTTTACTTCTGCGTTGGAAAATGGCGGCAGTGTTCGTGGTATCAATGCAGAAGGACAGGGCGCTATGCCACGTAAGAAAATTGACAAACTGGTTGAGTTTGCTAAAGGTTACGGTGCAAAAGGTCTTGCATACATTGCAATTGCTGAAGATGGCACAAGAAAATCTTCTTTTGCCAAATTTATGACAGATGAAGAGATGGATGCTCTGGTAGCTGCTATGGATGGTAAAGCAGGTGACCTGCTTCTGTTCGCTGCGGACAAGAAGAAACTGGTTTATGATGTACTTGGTGCACTTCGTCTGGAACTTGCAAAACAGATGAATCTGCTTGACAAGAATGAATATCGTTTCGTTTGGGTAACGGAATTCCCACTTCTTGAGTGGAGTGAAGAAGAGAACCGTTTCACAGCAATGCACCATCCGTTTACCATGCTTATGGAAGAGGATCTTCCGCTTCTGGATACAGATCCTGGAAAAGTTCGTGCAAAAGCATACGATATCGTATTAAATGGTAATGAAATCGGTGGTGGTAGTGTGAGAATCCATCAGGATGACATTCAGGAGAGAATGTTTGAGGCACTTGGATTCACCAAAGAAGCTGCCCATGAACAGTTCGGATTCCTTCTGGATGCATTCAAATACGGAGTTCCGCCTCACGCAGGACTGGCATACGGACTTGACCGTCTGGTAATGCTTATGGCTAAGGTTGACAGTATTCGTGATGTCATTGCATTCCCGAAAGTTAAAGATGCTTCCTGTCTGATGACTCAGTCTCCGAGCCGCGTAAGCGAGGAGCAGTTAAAAGAACTGGAACTGGAAGTAAGACCGGAGGAAGTAACTGAATAAGGATGGAGCTTACAATTCAGACGTTTTTGATTGTATGCCCGTTGGTATTCCTTGCAGGATTAGTTGATTCTATCGCAGGCGGGGGTGGTTTGATCTCCCTGCCTGCGTATCTGCTTGCAGGGGTTCCGATGCACAATGCGATAGCAACGAATAAATTATCCTCGGCAACTGGGACAGCGATTTCAACAGCACGTTTATGTAAGAATAAATTTGTAGACTGGGGAGTTGCACTGCCATGTATTTCCATGGCTCTTGTCGGTTCTTTTGCAGGCGCTCATATTGCGCTTCTTTCCAGTGATAAGATATTAAAATGGATGCTGATTCCAGTACTTCCTATTGTTGCGTTTTATGTAATGAAGAAGAAAAATCTGGATGATAACAGCAATGTAGAGATTTCCAGAAAGAAACAGTGGATTTTGTGTGCGGTGTGTTCTCTGGCTGTTGGCTGCTACGATGGCTTTTATGGGCCGGGAACTGGTACGTTTCTGCTTATTTTATATACAGGAGTAGCAAAACTTCCCGTAGCGAAAGCTTCCGGAACTATGAAACTTGCAAATCTTTCTTCTAATATAATGGCATTAGTTGTTTTTTTATTTAGTGGAAAGATTGTCATATATCTTGGACTTGCAGCTTCTGTTTTTTCCATTGCAGGGCATTATGTAGGATCTGGAATGGTAATGAAAAATGGAAATAAAATCGTAAGACCGATTATTCTGATCGTTCTGGTTTTACTGTTTATCAAAATTATAACGGGGATGTAAAAAGAATAAGACAAAGATTAAAAAGACCACCATATCATAGAATGATTCGGGAAAGGAACATTTCTGTGATATGGTGGCCTTTTTAGTTGTTTAACCAAACTGCGAAGCAGTTATTTGGTGTAGAGCCACGTAGCGGAAGCGGATTGCGAATATCCGATTGACTAATCGTTAATTGGAACTGCTTTCAGTAGAAGTATTATCATCTGTCTGCTTATCTGTATCGGCAGAAATATTTTCATCCTCAGAATCAGAAGTCTCGAGAGGAGAATCTGTCAAAGTACCGAAAATAGCATTTCCCAAAGTATTTCCCTCATCCTGAAGTTTCCAGGATACCCCATCATTGATTAGAACAAAATCTACATCATTGACGGTAGTAACGGTATTATCATTGATGCTGTTCAGAAGAATTTCGAAAGATTTCTCGTATCGTTTCTGGGAGCCATCGATAACTGCGTCAGCAGAAGCCAGATATTTATCAAGCTTTTCCTGATAATCAGCCAGGATCGAATCACTGTCAAAGGTTGTAATTTCAGTTGTAACAGTGGCATTGTATCCATTTTCACTGCTGGATTTAATGACATAATTAAAATTTTTATGAATCTGTTCGGCAAGTGCTGAGGCAATGGAATTTTTTGCAGTATCGGATGTATTCATGATATTTACTACACCCAGATAAGATGTCATTTCTTTCAAATCCAGTTTCTGTAGAGTGTCAAGATAGACGGTCAGGGTATCTTCCGGTGAAAGGATATCCGGATTTGCCAGATCAGCTATAAGACCGCCGACAAGGTCATCTTCCAGAGAATTGGTACGCTGGATCTTCCATTTTTCCTTTTTATCATTGCCTGTATTGACAAGCTGTATGTTACAGTCTGTCTCAGCTGTATCATAGTCATTTGTGTTTAAAAGATGATTCAGGATCAGATAATGAGCCTCAAGAGATCTGGAAGAATCTTTGATATTTCCTTTTTGTGCCTGGGCTGACTCTGTGATCTGTGTCCGGAGAAGTTCTGCTTTAAAATCTCTGGCAAGAACTTTGGAATTGATTGTGGTCAGTTTGACAGAAACAGTGGCAGAATGATTGGCTGTGCCGACGATGACATCCGAAATTTTGTAATTAAATTTCCGGAAAAAGAGAGAAAAGGTTTCATTGATTTCATCAGTTAAATCAGTATTCTCTGTGGCATCGGGGAACAGCTCTGTATAGGGTATGTATTTTTGCGTAGTTTCTGAATCGAGATTTTTTAACTGATCCAGTTCATTTCTGACTACACTCTTTACATCTGACTCATTTTTGCGGAAACAGCCGCTGCTTACAGATACAGCAAAAAGAAAAAATAAGACAGAGAAAAGAAGAATCAGGTGTTTGTTTATATTCATACGTGTTCTTTCCTTTCACAGTGCTTTCTGTGCAACTGTTTGACAGTTACTTTTCTGTTTATTTTAACAGATTTTGTACTGACTGTCAAAAAAGTGAAAAAGATGAACGAAATTCATAAAAAAAACGTGAAAAAATTGTGAAAAATGTTGCCATTTGATTACAAAGCTTTTATTTTAAGGCAGAATCTGCTATGATAGGAAAGTGAATAATAATGATATAAAAAAGCAGTATTGTATAATAGATGTTAGCCTGAACAAGGTGACAATATCAAGGAGGCAATTTATGAAGAAACGTATTATTATCGTTTTGGGAATCCTGATCGCAGCAGGTGGTATCGGAACCGGAGTCTGGTATCACTTTAAAGGAAACGGTCAGAGTGGAACCGGTGATTCTATTGTGTATGTGTCAAAAGTAAGTGTGATCACCGGATCTGAAACAACAGCGGTAAATCGGTTTGCCGGTGTGGTAGAACCGCAGAAAACTGTAAACGTAAAAATAGAAAGTGGACGAAAAGTAAAAGAAGTGGAAGTTAAGACCGGAGAAGAGGTAAAGGCCGGACAGCTTCTTTTTGAATATGATCTCAGCAGTATTGAGGATGATCTGAAGCAGGCGCAACTGGATCTGGACAGATTAAAAAATGAACAGATCAGCCTGACAGAACAGATAGCCAGGCTGGAAGCGGAGAAGAAAAAAGCAAAGGCCGAAGATCAGTTGTCCTATACCATTGAAATCGAGACTAACAAAATGAATCTCAAGAAGAATGAATATAGTCAGAAGAGTAAACAGTCTGAAATTGATAAACTTCAGAGCGCAACACAGAATACAGAGGTTCGAAGTGAAATAGATGGTGTGATACAGAAAATTGACACTTCCAAAATGACAAGTGACGACGGTGATTCTGTGGATGACAGCAGTGCAATGGACAGTAGCATGTCGTCAGGTGACGGAAGTTCGGACAGTTCTGCATTTATTACAATTCTCAGTACAGGTGCTTACAGAGTAAAAGGTAAAGTTAATGAACAGAACAGGGATTCTATTGTACCCGGAGAGGCAGTGATCATCGTTCCAGAGTAGACAGCAGTAAAACATGGAAGAACGATGGGATCCGTAGATGTGAATAATGGAACTTCAGATGACAGCAGTAATGATATGTATATGGGTATGGCAAGTACCAGTTCCGATGATCAGACAACGTCTACTTCTTATCCTTTTTATGTGGAATTGGATTCCTCTGAGAATCTGATGCTTGGACAGCATGTGTACATAGAACGTGACATCGGACAGGATGAGAAAAAAGACGGTCTGTGGCTCAGTGATTACTATATTCTGGACACAGATACCAATGAACCGTATGTATGGGCAGCCAGCGATAAGAACAGACTGGAGAAGCGTTATGTAACACTTGGAGAACATGATGATGATCTTGGAGAATATAAGATTGTTGAGGGCCTTACAAAGAAAGATGCGATTGCATTCCCGACAGCGGCTCTGGAAGAAGGCGAAAAAACAGAGATCGGAGATCTGGCTCAGACAATGAGCGGAGGCGCGGACGGGATTACAGATATGGATGCTGATCATGGAAATATGGATGATGAACAGCCAGATTCCGCAGATGGGGAAGCCTATACAGATCCAGATATGGAAGAGGGTTCTGAAGATGACAGTTCGGATGACTCGATTGATCCAAATGAGGAACTTGTACCAATCGATGAGGCACCTGGTATGAGCGCAGGTGAAGACGTGGAGGGGATCGAATGATACTGGAATTAAAGGGTATATATAAAGAATATCAGCAGGGTAAAATGAAAGTTCCGGTATTAAAAGATGTGAATTTCTCCATGGAAGAAGGAGAATACGTGGCAATTATGGGACCATCCGGTTCGGGAAAAACTACTCTGATGAACATTATCGGATGTCTGGATAAGCAGACAGAGGGGACTTTTTTTCTGGATGGAGTGGATATTAAGGCGTGTTCGGAGAATGAAATGTCAGATATCCGGCTGAATAAGATAGGGTTTGTTTTTCAGAGTTTTCATCTTCTCCCTAAGCAGAGTGCTCTGGCAAATGTTGAGATGCCATTAAATTATGCGAGAGTACCTAAGAAGGAGAGAAGAGAACGCGCTCTGAAGGCACTTGACAGAGTGGGCCTGGCGGACAGAGTGGATTTTAAGCCAAATCAGCTTTCAGGAGGTCAGATGCAGAGGGTTGCCATTGCCAGGGCGATCGTCAATAACCCGAAACTTCTTCTTGCAGATGAACCTACAGGTGCTCTTGACAGTAAATCCGGTGCGCAGGTTATGGAACTTTTCCAGAGACTGAATGATGAGGGGGTATCTGTATTGATGATCACCCATGATGCGGATATTGCCGCACATGCGAAAAGGGTGGTTACGATCAAAGATGGTATCCTTCAGGAAAAGAGGTGATCTTCATGGGCAAAGTAAAGAAAATCCTCGCAGGAGTGCTTGTGGTGGTAATCGCAGGAAGCGGAATTACAGCGGGATTGATGCAGCTGAAGAAAAACAGCCAGAAAACAGTGGCGGTTACTCCTGTGAGCGGATTACTGCAGGAATTTTATACACCTTCCACCACGCTTGACGGAACCATTACATCCAGTGCAACACAGACAGTAAACGGTGATAAAGACCTGATCATTGATCAGATTTATGTGACAAAGGGAGATGCCGTAAAAAAAGGGGATCCTCTGGTTTCTTTTGATACTACTCTGGTGGAAATGGAACTGAATATAGCAAAGCTGAAAAAACAGAAACTGGAGCAGGATTTAAATAAAGCAGTGAACAGATTGAACAGCCTTCAGAATGGTGGACCTGTAGAGGAAACAGATGCGGGTACAGACGCCGATAACCTGAATTCAAAAACAGGAAAAACTGATAATGATACAGGCGATGATGATATGACGCCGGATGATACGTTATCATCCACAGCAGATATGTCCGGCAGTTACCTGGCAACAGCCATGTATCCGTTTTTATTATCTGCTTTTACAGATGGAGATGCAGTGGATAATGCGGGCTCAGACAATTCTTCATCCAAGTCAGATTTACCGGGAGATGATGCTTCAACAGATACCGGAAATACAGGCGGTTCATCAGATGGAACATCTGCGGATAATGATATTCCGGTATATTCGGATCCCTCAGCGAATGGATTCAGCGACGGAGAGAAGGATGATTTTAATTCAGGAAAAAATGATACACCGGAATTATCACCAACGCCAACGCCAACACTGGATGATCGTACCACATATTTTGATCCTTATTACCGAAAAGGTGATCCGAATATCACTGATGGTGACGAGCCGTTTTATCAGAAACTGGATGCAGATTCTGTTCCGTTTACAGGAAGTGGCACAGAGGACGATCCATATGTATATCTGTGTAGCAGTGCAAAAGAAAAAGTAACAGTAATGGGTTCATTCTTTAATAAACTTGCAGGATACAGTCCTGATGGAACCAAAGTTGTTAATCAGGGTGGTTACTGGTACCGTCTGGAATTTCATCAGAATGATACAATAGCGGACTATGATGATCTGAAAACCTCCTGCACAGGTTATTATCTGGTAAACGGAAGCTTTCTGGAGAAACCGGTATATGAATTTGCAGAGGTGGAATTTACACTGGCAGATGCAGATAAATATGATGAGAATCCGGATGATGGAGGAGATGATAATCCTGGTGGGAATGATGAACCTACCGGAACTCCTGTTTCCAGAGCAGATGCCATCAAGTATCAGAAGAGTAAGATTGCCAGCCTTAAGCTGGATCTTCAGGAAAGCGATATCAAGATATCACAGCTGGAAAAGAAAGCGAATAAAAAGCTTATCACTGCAAAACTGGATGGTACGGTTACTTATGTGGGGGATTCCGGAAGCGGTGAGACAACTGACGGTAAGGCTCTGATCAAGATAAAAAGCAGTGATGGTTTTTATGTTGTAGGTTCTGTGAGTGAACTGATGCTCGATGATTTTAAAGAAGGCACAAAGCTTAACTGTACAAGTTATACCAGCGGATCTTTTGAGGCAGATGTTATGGATGTTTCGGAATATCCTGTAACCGGAAACAGCTTCTATGGAAGCAGTAATCCAAATGTGTCTTATTATGCATTTACAGCAGTGGTAAGTGACAAGACACTTCAGTTGGAAGATCAGGACTGGGTTACTGTCAATTATGAAGCATCTGCTGCAGAGAATATTATGGTCATTCAGAAAGCTTTTGTCAGAAATGACAATAATAAAAACTATGTGTATAAAGATGATAATGGTATCCTGAAGAAACAGGAGATTTCAGTGGGTGCAGCTGTGGACAGCGGTTACAGTGTGATTGTCAAAGGTGGGCTCAGTGAAGATGATCTGATCGCATTTCCTTATGGAAAAGATGTGAAAGAGGGCGCAAAGACAAAAGAAGTTACTCTGGATCAGATGTATGGATATTAATTGAGAAAGGAGACATTTTATGCTTGAAAATATACGCCTGGCTTTTCAGGGAATATGGTCACATATGATGAGATCCTTCCTGACTATGCTGGGTATCATTATTGGTATTGCATCTATCATTGCAATTGTTTCCACCATCAAAGGAACCAGTGAACAGATTAAGGAAGACCTGATAGGTGCAGGTTCCAATACAGTAAAGATTTATCTGTATGATGGAGATAACCAGTATGATGCGGAATATGGAAATTCTTCAAAAACACCGATTTTGACAGATGATGTAAAAGAAGAAGTAAAAGATTTGGATCATGTTGAGAATGCGACCTTTTATTATAACAGTACCAGCGCATCTATTTATAATAACAATAACAGTCTGGAGGGTGGAAGTGTTTACGGGATTGATGTGAACTATCTGGCTACCTGCGGATATATAATTCAGTCAGGACGGGGATTTGTAAAAGATGACTACAAAAATTACAATAAAGTTGCGCTGATCGATGACAATGCGGCACAGAATCTGTTCCCGTCACAGAACCCGGTAGGGCAGACTGTGGAGATCAATCAGGAACCATATACGATTGTGGGAGTGATTCGGCAGGATGAGAATTATCAGCCGACGATCAACAGTATTGACGAATACTACACTTATTATCAGTCGATTGTAGGAAGTGTAATGATTCCGGACAGCTGCTGGCCGATTTCCTTTAAATTTGATGTTCCTCAGAATGTAATTGTGAAAGCAGACAGCACAGATACCATGAGTTCGGTGGGAAATGCAGCAGCAGATGTGCTGAATAATTTAATTGCAGCCTTAAATACAGACGGAAATACAACCATGAAATACAAAGCCGATAATATTATGGAGCAGGTCAAGAATATGCAGAAACTCAGTGAGAGTACGAATAATCAGCTGATTTGGATTGCAAGTATTTCTCTTCTTGTAGGTGGTATTGGTGTCATGAATATCATGTTGGTTTCTGTTACAGAGCGTACCAAAGAGATTGGATTGAAAAAGGCTATCGGGGCACGTAAGAAGACTATTCTGGGACAGTTTCTGACAGAGGCTTCTGTACTTACCAGTATTGGCGGTATTATCGGAGTAATAACAGGAATCGGGCTGTCGAAAGTGGTGGGAAAGGTTACCGGTTCGCCTACTTCGATCAGTGTGCCGTCAATTGTGATCGCAGTATTGTTTTCTACAGTGATAGGTGTGGTATTTGGACTGCTTCCTTCTGTGAAAGCAGCAAATTTAAATCCTATTGATGCGTTGAGAAGTGAATAAACACTGCACAGATAAAACAGACTTGATGTACAATACCTTTGTATATTGAGTCTGTTTTTCTGTAACATTTTTAGTTACTGTTTACTGGTAATATCCTGCAAAGCGTGTTATTGAAAACGAAGTGAACAATAACCATTTTTCTGTGGATTTTAAACAGAAAAACAATCAAATTTGTATAGATGTCAAGAAATGTGCTAAAATTTGTACCAAAAAATGAAAAAAATATGGAAGTGCAAAGACAGGTTGTGCTATAATGAAATATCTCAAAAAGAATTATTTATACAGGAGGAAGTTCGCGGATGGTATCATTTACCTATATCATCAAAGATAAATTTGGAATACATGCAAGGCCCGGACTGCTTCTTGTGCAGGAAGCTGGAAAGCTTACGAGCAATATCACTATTTTTAAAGGAACAGACAGTGGTGATGCGAAGCGGATGTTCTGTGTTATGAATCTTGCAGTAAAACAGGGAGATCAGATAACAGTACATGTGGAAGGCGAGAATGAAGAGGCAGATGCCGAAGTAATGAGAGAGTTTTTGAAAAATAATCTGTAACTGTGAAGATGTCAGACAGTTATGCCATAATCTTTAATAAGGAGAATTGGAGTAATGAGAGTATTAGAAGGTAAGTCCGTATTTTCAGGAATCGCAATTGGAAAGATTTCTATTTTGCAGAAAGCAGACACAAGTGTAAAGCGTACGAAGGTAGAAGATCCGGAGGCAGAGATCACACGTGTGCAGGAAGCAAAAGAGAAAGCAGTTGAACAGCTTCAGAAACTGTATGATAAGGCACTCCGGGAAGTAGGAGAATCAGGTGCTGCTATTTTTGAAGTGCATCAGATGATGCTGGATGATGAGGACTATCTGGATTCTATTGATAACATTATCCGTACGGAGAATGTAAATGCAGAGTATGCAGTAGCAACAACAGGTGATAATTTTGCAGACATGTTTGCGCAGATGGATGATGACTACATGAAAGCAAGAGCGGCAGATGTAAAGGATATTTCAGATCGTCTGGTACGTGTATTATCAGGACACGATGAGGGAGATATGGATGCTGCAGAACCATCTATTATCGTTGCTGAGGATCTGGCTCCAAGTGAAACTGTACAGATGGACAAGAGCAAAGTTCTTGCATTTGTTACAAGGAAAGGTTCTTCCAATTCCCATACAGCAATCCTTGCAAGAACTATGAATATCCCGGCGCTGATCAATATTGAATATGATGACAGCATGGATGGGAAAATGGCAGTTGTAGACGGCAAGACCGGTTCTCTTATTGTGGGACCAGATGCAGATACCCTGAAGAAATATCAGGATCAGAAAGACGAGGAGCTGCGCCAGAGAGCAATGCTCAAAGAATTAAAAGGCAAAACTACAGAGACAAAGAGTGGACATAAGATTCATCTGTACGCAAACATCGGAAGCACAGGCGATGTAGCCAGTGTACTGGCTAATGATGCAGAAGGTATTGGTCTTTTCAGAAGTGAATTCATTTATCTGGAAAAAGATAATTATCCGACAGAGGAAGAGCAGTTCCAGATTTATAAAGCAGTAGCACAGAATATGGCAGGAAAGAAAGTAATCATCCGTACACTGGATATCGGCGCAGACAAGCAGATTGATTACTTTGATATGGCACACGAGGAGAATCCGGCAATGGGTTATCGTGCAATCCGTATCTGTCTGGACAGACCAGAAGTATTTAAGACACAGCTTCGTGCACTGTTCAGAGCAAGTATGTTCGGAAATATCTCCATTATGTATCCGATGATTATCTCTGTAACAGAAGTAAAACAGATCAAGGCTATTGTTGCAGAGGTTAAGAAAGAGCTGACAGAGCAGGGCATTCCGTTTAAGGATGACGTAGAGCAGGGTGTAATGATCGAGACACCGGCTGCAGTTATGATCAGTGATCTTCTTGCAAAAGAAGTTGATTTCTTCAGCATCGGAACTAACGATTTAACACAGTATACACTGGCAATCGACCGTCAGAATGCAAAACTGGATAATATTTATGATTCTCATCATGAAGCAGTACTTCGTATGATTCAGATGGTCATTGATAATGCACATAAAGAGGGAATCTGGGCAGGAATCTGCGGAGAGCTCGGAGCAGATACTACACTGACAGAACGCTTCATCCAGATGGGGATTGATGAATTATCTGTATCACCTACATTTGTGCTGCCAGTACGTAAGATCGTAAGGGAACTGGACTGATTCTGGCGTAAATATTATAAAAGAATAGAAGCAGGCAGTCAGAATTCCGCATGGAGCAATCTATGCGGAATTTTTTTGCAATAAATTATCGGTTCCTGATTGTGATACATAAAAAAATATGATAAACTGAACATAGTCTGTAATTTTATGAAAAGATAATTGATACATAAAAAATCTGAAGTGGATCAGAAGCAAAGGAGATATGAATATGGGAAAAATTGCCATTGTCACAGACAGTAACAGCGGCATAACACAGGACCAGGCAAGAGAACTTGGAATCAGCGTAATTCCAATGCCTTTTTATATTAATGAGAAGCTTTATCTTGAAGGAATCACTCTTTCACAGGAAGAGTTTTATGAGAGACTTAAGAATGATGAGGCTATTTCTACTTCACAGCCGGGGCCGGCAGATGTATGCGGACTCTGGAATACATTACTGGAAAAGTATGATGAAGTAGTGCACATTCCAATGTCAAGCGGACTGAGTGCATCCTGCGATACAGCAATGGGACTGGCTCAGGAATATGACGGAAGAGTACATGTAGTAGACAATCAGAGAATTTCTGTCACACAGAGACAATCTGTACTGGATGCTCTCACATTAAGAGATGCGGGCAGAAATGCGACACAGATCAAACAGGTTCTGGAAGAGCAGAAGCTGGATTCCAGTATCTATATCACTCTGGAAACTTTGAAATACCTTAAGAAAGGCGGAAGGATTACTCCTGCTGCTGCAGCAATCGGAACAGTTCTAAACCTGAAACCTGTGCTTCAGATTCAGGGTGAGAAGCTGGATGCATATTCCAAAACAAGAGGCAAGAAGCAGGCAAAACGTGTCATGCTCAAGGCTATGCAGAATGACTGGGAGAACCGCTTTGCAGAATATGTAAAACGTGGCGAAATGTGTCTGCAGTCTGCTTATACAGGAAATCAGGAGGAAGCAGAGGAATTTAAGAAAGAAATTGCCGAAGTATTCCCCGGAATTGAGATTGTGCAGAATCCGTTATCATTAAGTGTTGCATGCCACATCGGACATGGCGCTATTGCAGTTGCATGTTCAAGAAAAGTGGTAGTAGAATAAAACAATTTGAGGAGTTAGGAAAGAATGAAGAAACTTATGGAACAGATGGCGGAAGAACTTTCCGCAGCATTTGAAAAAGCCGGATACGACCCATCTTACGGAAAAGTAACCGTGTCCAACAGACCGGATCTTTGCGAATTTCAGTGCAACGGTGCCATGGCAGGGGCCAAAGCATACAAGAAGGCACCGTTTATGATTGCTGATGATGTAGTAGCATACTTAAAAGACAGCCAGGTTTTCTCCATGACAGAAGTCGTAAAACCGGGATTTATCAATTTAAAAGTAAAAGGTGAATTCCTTGCAGATTATTTAAAGGAAATGGCAGCAGACGAGAAACTTTCCGTATCTGCAGCAAAAGAGCCGAAGACGATCATCATCGACTACGGTGGACCAAACGTTGCAAAACCTCTTCATGTAGGACACCTTCGTTCTGCAATCATCGGAGAAAGTATTAAGAGAATCGGTCGCTTTGTAGGACATAAAGTGATCGGTGATGTTCATCTGGGAGACTGGGGTCTTCAGATGGGGCTGATCATTACGGAACTGAAACACAGAAAACCGGAGCTGGTTTATTTTGATGATTCTTACACAGGAGAGTATCCGGAGGAAGCACCATTTACGATCAGCGAGCTGGAAGAGATCTATCCATGTGCAAGCGGCAAGTCCAAAGAGGATGAAGCGTACAGAAACGAAGCTCTGGAAGCAACTCATCTTCTTCAGCAGGGCAAACCGGGATACATGGCTCTCTGGAACCATATTATGAACGTATCCGTTACAGACCTGAAGCGCAACTATGACAAATTAAATGTGTCTTTTGATCTCTGGAAAAAGGAATCCGATGCACAGCCATATATTCCTGGAATGGTTGAGGAGATGAAAGAAAAAGGATTCGCTTATGTAGACCAGGGTGCACTTGTAGTAGATGTAAAAGAAGAGAACGACACAAAAGAGATTCCTCCATGTATGCTTCTGAAATCAGACGGAGCTTCTCTTTATACAACTACAGACCTTGCAACAATTGTAGAGCGAATGAAATTATTTAACCCGGATGAGATCTTGTATGTGGTAGACAAGCGTCAGGAACTTCACTTTATCCAGGTATTCCGCTGTGCAAGAAAGACCGGGCTTGTAAAAGATGATACAAAGCTTTCTTTCCTTGGATTCGGAACCATGAACGGAAAAGACGGAAAACCGTTCAAGACAAGAGAGGGCGGCGTTATGCGTCTGGAAACTCTCATTAAAGACATCAACGAAGAGATGTTTACCAAGATTGTTGAGAATCGCAGCGTGAAAGATAAAGATGCGAAAGAAACTGCAGAGATCGTAGGGCTTTCCGCGATCAAATACGGTGACCTTTCCAATCAGGCTACCAAGGATTACATTTTTGATATTGACAGATTTACATCATTTGAAGGTAATACAGGTCCGTATATCCTTTATACGATCGTTCGTATCAAATCTATTCTGAACCGTTTTGCAGAAGAGGGCGGCAACCTTGAAGCAGGTGCAATCCTTGATCCAGTAAACGACAGCCAGAAGAACCTGATGCTTCAGCTGACAGGTTTCGGTGCAACCGTAGAGAATGCCTTTGAAGAAAAAGCACCGCATAAGATCTGTGCATATATTTACGAAGTATCCAATGCATTCAACAGCTTCTATCATGAGACAAAGATCCTCAGCGAAGAGAACGAAGCACAGAAAGCTTCCTTCATCCAGTTGCTGAAACTCACTAAGAAAGTTCTGGAGACATGCATCGATCTTCTTGGATTCTCTGCACCGGACAGAATGTAAAAATAAAATTCAGTAATAAATCATCTTGTTGCTATAAGCCCTGTTTACATATATTGTAAATGGGGCTTTTCAAAAGGAACTAAATGTGCTATTCTGTATTTATCTAATCTATGCGTGATGAAATTCTTTCATCATATTTTCCATTTTTATTTTAACAATTGAACAGGAGGTGAACCAGTGAATTTATCTGGAACTGTATTAAAAGGGCGTTACTGTATTCTGGATCCTGTTGGAAAAGGCGGCGGAGGGAAAGTTTACCTTGCCAGAGACCTGGAACTGGGCGTTTTGTGGGCGGTAAAAGAAATACCGGTATCCGACAAAAGTGAAGCCCGTATGCTTTTGAAACTTTCGCATCCGTCTTTGCCAAAGATGATAGATTACATAGAAGATAACCGAAAATGTTACCTTATTATGGAATATGTCAGGGGAAAATCTCTGGGTGAGTATTTAAGAGGCGGAAAACATTTTTCCATAAATGAAATCGTTAAATATGGAATGGAGATTTCAGATGTATTCTCCTATTTTCATGGTCGGAAACCACCGGTTTATTATGGAGATCTGAAGCCTGACAATCTGATGCTGGGTGAGAATGGAAGATTATATCTGATCGATCTGGGCGGTGCTGTAAACGGATATAAATATCACCATAAAGTATGTACAGGCACTGCCGGTTTTGCTGCGCCGGAACAATATGAGGGAAAGATAAATGCAGCAACAGATATTTATACATTTGGAAAAACATTATCTGCCTTATGTGGAAAAACAGATTGTCTGTTATTCATCCGGAACATGCCATTATTCTGGCTTATTTTCAGATGCTGTATGAAGAAACCGGAAATGCGTTATCAAAATATGAAGACTGTACAGAAAAAACTAAGCAGAATCCAGAAGAGACAAAACCAGAGTAAAATTAAAAACATGTTGGTTTTGACAGGAAGCAGTATTGCCTTTGCAGTAATAACTGTTTTTCTCCTGTTTAGTTCTGATCTGGTATCCGGTTCCAAAACATTTGATTTTTATGAAGAGCTAACTGATATTACAGACCTTTATTATCAGGAAGAATTTCAAAACGGCAGTAAAGCGCACAGGGAAAAAATCTGTGAGCAGGCAGATACCGGACTGCGGAAATTACAAAAACAATGCACTGAAAAAGAGGAGTCAAGAAAGATATTACAGCTTCTGGCAGTAAACAGTGAGTACCAGGAAAATTATAAAAATGCAGGATTCTACTATGAGCAAATGCTTCTTTATGATGAAACTTACAGAGCCGGATACGGTGAATATGGAATGTTCCTGTTCCGTACCGGGCAAAAGGAAGCCGGTCAGGCACTATGGACAGAATATAAGTCGAAAGAAACAATGTTAGACGATACAGTCAGCAGAAATCTGAGATTGTGGGAAAAGGAGATGACTAAGAGTGAAGAAAAATCATAACAGACTCTGGATTGTGACATTTGTATGTTTATGTCTGTGTCCGACTTCGACTATCTCTGCCATGCAGATGGGAGGTTTTGATATTGATGTAGGAAATGGAGAAAACAGCAGCTGGCAATGGCATGAGGAACAGCAGTGGAATCAGAGCAGTTGGGAGAATACGTGGGAAAATAACCGGCAGACTGGAGACAACACATCAGAAACTTCTGTACAGAACGATCAGACGCAGGACAATGGATATCAGTATGATTCTGATACAGGAAACGGAACACAGGATAATATACAGCAATGGGATGGTGTACAGCAGAATAACACTGACTGGAATAACAGCAGTCAATGGAACAATAATTCTCAGTGGGATAATAATGCCCAGAATAATAATGTTCAGAGTAATAATGTCCGGAATAATAATTCTGCATGGAACGCTCAACCTCAGACAGATAACAATATGCAGATAACATCCCGGACGGATAATGAATCCGCTGTTAAGATATCAGAAAAACCCACCCCAACATCAATACCTGTACCAACACCTAAACCTGCGAAAAATCCGAAGCCGACAAAAACACCCAAATCAACTCAGCCCCCAACTCCTAAGCCGTCAAAAAAGAAAAATAAGAAGAAACAAAATAAAGCAAAGAAAACAGAAAAAGAAAACAAGAATACAGATAATTCCAAAGTGTTTCAGAATAAAGAAAACCAGGGGGATACTGTTGAATACACGCATGTAAAAGATGAAGCTGTTAAGTTTCATTGCACACAAAATACAGATAGTTTCCATACCCCGCGAATTCAGATAATATCCCGGGGCTCTGTTCAGATTCTTTCTTTTCGGCTTAACAAAACAGAATGTCCCTGGCATTGGGAAGGAGACTGGATCATACCGGATACGGAAGATGAAAATGTAAAAGAAATAGAATTGTTGGTTATCTCTCAAGGCGGAAAGCTGATAAAAATGAATTCCCGGATTTTTTCCTCATAGACGCTTCAGGAAAACAATGCTATAATTTATCATATTATATCAATTTTTCTGAGACAGGAGGAACCTATGTACAAAGTAATTTTGTTTGATTTAGATGGAACATTAACAGAATCCGGAGAGGGTATCACGAAATCTGTTCAGTATGCACTGGAGAGAATTGGAAAGCCTGAACCGGACCTTGAGAAACTGAAGGTTTTCATAGGACCGCCGCTTATGGAGATGTTTATGCAATATGCACAGATTGATGAGGCAACCGCAAAACAGGCGGTGGAAATTTACAGAGAACGCTATTCTGTGACAGGAATCTTTGAAAATGCCGTATATCCGGGAATTGAGAACATGCTGGCACAGTTGGAGAAGAAAGGATATATTCTCGCAGTAGCATCCTCTAAACCGGAAGTATATGTGAGACAGATCCTGGATCATTTTGGACTTACCCGGTACTTCACAGAAATCGGCGGAAGCGAATTGAATGGTCGAAGAACAAACAAGACAGAAGTGATCGAAGATGTTCTGAAACGTCTGAATATGGACAAACACAGAGATCAGGTTATTATGGTTGGAGATAAAGAACATGATGTATACGGAGCACGCAAAGCTGGCCTGGAATGCATTGCAGTTTCTTTCGGATATGGAACTGAAGAAGAGCTTAAACAGGCAGAACCTCTGAAAATCGTTGATTCTGCAGAAGGAATCGTAGATTTTTTCGCCTGAGCCCTCTGCGAAAACAAAATATTGTTTCTAAAATCTGGAGGGCAGGATATCCGGCAGGAATCCATTTTGTGATTTCGCAGATCGTTGCAGGGACTGCGTTGGCAGTATTTGCAAGAACAGCAGAAAATTCGGCAGAGACATACTATAATTACACGATTTTTCTCACAGGCTTAACAGGAATCCTGGCTATGATCCCGGCATTGTATTTTTATCGAAGAGATAAAGTCAGAAGAATTGCCAGCGGCCTGATCCCGGCGCAGAAAAAAGTACCGCTTTCCTTACTGGAAATAATTCTTCTGCTTCTGGCAGGAGCCGGACTTGCACAGTATGGAAATTTCCTGATGGCAATTCTTCAGTCATTTATCAACAGCAGTGCCTACCAAGAAAGCATGACCAGAATTACAGAAGGAAAATCACTTCTTATGATGATTTTCTGGATGGGAATTATTGCACCTGCGGCGGAGGAAATGATCTTCCGCTGGTTAATCTATCTGCGTCTGCGTGACTGGCTGAAGATGCCGGTGGCAGCAGTGATTTCCGGGCTGATATTTGGTATCTATCACGGAAATATCGTACAGGGAATTTACGCAAGTATCCTTGGAACTGCATTTGCATGGATACTGGAAATGAGTGGAATATTTACAGCAGTATGCTGCTCCATATGGGAGCAAACATCTGGTCACATGCTTATCTCAGAATATGCACTGGATTTGTATTCCATGAAATATGGGGTACAGATTCTCATATTGATCTATCTGATTCTGCTGATCAGTGTGGTATATTGCCTTACCCGTTTCGAAAAGATGTGCAGTATAAGAAAAAG